>Ga0102913_1000668_pt1 | contig 10629 bp, 18 predicted proteins | sample Colrivmet1560A02_FD_78197 | JGI IMG/M metagenome (GOLD analysis project Ga0102913, IMG submission 78197) | Estuarine microbial communities from the Columbia River estuary - metaG 1560A-02 | ecosystem: Environmental > Aquatic > Marine > Intertidal zone > Estuary | place: USA: Columbia River... | reverse complement strand
TCCGCCACCGACGTGGTGACTCGCTCCAGTCGCTCATTCGCAAGCGCGCCTCAAATGGAGTTTCCCGTTCCGGATTTAAATATTTCAGAAAACACCGAAGAACCCTTTCGTATCATCGGTCCGCTGGGAAGGCACTGGATTATTTTGGAGGGCAAGGAGGGTCTTGTCTTACTGGACGTGAGGGCGGCCTCCGAGCGCATCCTTTTTGAAAATCTTCGCATGGAAGCCGCGTCCGGCAAGGCTGCTTCCCAAAACCTACTTCTTCCTTCGATTGTCGACCTGACTCCCAAGGATGCGGTTTGGATATCTGAAAATATTCAGGCTCTGGAGGCGGCTGGATTCCATCTGGAGACATTCGGCGGGGATTCGTTCAAGGTAGAATCTATCCCGGCCTGCCTGGCTTCGAGTGATATTCGGGACGCGCTTCTTGATGTTTGCCTCACTCTGCGTGCCACAGGGCTTGTAGGGTCCAGTCCGCCTGTATTGGACGCCTTGATCCGCTCTGTTTCTAGGTTTGCGTCCAGCAATGGATTCCAATACGGGGAATCGAGTGCGAGGCATTTGGTGCGCGAACTACTCAAATGCGAGTTGCCTTATGCTTGTCCACAAGGGCGTCCCACTCTGATTCAGTGGTCATTTTCGGAACTCGAGCGGAAATTCGGCCGTTAAAAAACTGGGCTCAACCGGCTGGATTGCATTTTATTTAAAAAAACAAGGATGTCGCATTGCTTGCACTTAGGGAATGTGAGATAGCAAATGGATCTATGCCAGATTTGAGGATCGAACCCGCCACTTTGGATGACCTCTCCGAACTCACGGAGTTGCTGCACGACTTGTTCACTCAAGAGGCTGACTTCACTCCGGATCGCGAGAAGCAACTTCGCGGGTTGCGCCTGATTCTAGAGCAACCGTCGAGGGGTAGAATCTTCGTCATTCGCAACGAGCGGATGATAGTCGGAATGATCAATCTTTTAATCACGATCAGCACGGCCGAGGGCGGATTCGTGCTGGTCTTAGAGGATCTTGTCATTCATCGAGACCATCGCAACCAAGGCTTCGGATCCCGTTTGCTCAATCATGCTTTGGATTTCGCCCGGCAGAAAAAATTCCTGCGTATCACCCTCCTCACGGACAAGGGCGAGCAGGCTAGACCATTCTATCTCAAGCATGGTTTCTCGGATAGTGCGATGTGCCCAATGCGCTATGTTTTCGTTGATGAGCAGTGATATCGTTGTGCCTCTTCATTGCGCGAGTGGCATCCCACCTTTTGCAAAATGATCACCACAGCTTTCGTTCTTGGTGCAGGGCTGGGTACGCGACTGCGGCCCCTCACAGATCAACGTCCGAAGCCCCTGGTTCCCATTTTTGACAAACCGCTCATCACTTTTGCATTTGATCATCTCATGGCATCAGGGGTTCGCCGTTTCGTCGTAAACACGCACCACTGCGCAGAGGCCTATGCCGACCTCTTGGGTATGAAAAATCAGGAGGCGATTTACCGAGGTTGTCCGATTCAATTTTCACACGAGCCCGTTCTTCTTGAGACGGGGGGAGGAATCAAAAAAGCCGCTTCATTGCTGGGTGAAGAGCCGTTTGTTGTCTACAATGGCGACGTGCTTGCGGACTTTTCGTTGGACTCATTATTTCAAGCGCATGAGGGATCGGGAAATATCGCCACGCTTGCACTTCGTTCGGTGGGTACTGAGCGCCGGATTCAATGGGATCCTCAAAGCGGACTCATCACAGATATGCGCGGACTGATCGGAGGCCGCTCAGAGCCAGCCTACCTTTTTAGCGGTATCAGTATTATTTCTCCAGCCGTTCTTGATCACATTTCGGACGGTGCGGTCGTATCAATTATTCCCATCCTTGTTGAACTTTTGCGCTCCGGGGCGCGCATTGGTGGGGTTGTGATTGATGGGGGAGATTGGTTTGATATCGGCAACGTCAATTCTTACATGGAAGTCCACTCTATTATTGCTTCGCCCCAGCATGCCATTTCCTATCTCCCGAAAACATGGCCGGTATCGATTCAGAACGGCGCCAGCATTGACCCAACGGCAGAAATCCTTGGATCCACAGTCGTGGGGCAGGGGGCCTCTGTGGGGGGCAGAGCGAGGCTGGAAAATGTCATTGTTTGGCCAGGTGAAAACGTGGCTGCCGGATGCCAACTCAAAAATGCTGTTATCTCCAACGGGAATGTCACCCAATCCAGTTGCAGTATCGGGGGCGAACCTGCTTAATTACTCGCCCGACGTTCATAAAAGAATGAAAATCTCAACATACAAAGTTTCCACTTTCGCAACCATAGTGCTGCTCGTTTTTCTGATCGGATGTTCAAACAAAAAAAATACGATCTCCGATGTCAAGCCGTCAGCGGAAGTCAAGCCCGCTGCATCACCATCGGCCGTGAAATATAGTAACGATGCGCCTCAGACACCTTTTGGGAGGAGTGGAGTTTCGCTGGAGACATCATCAACTGGTCCAAAGTTCCGGTTCTGAAATCCCGAGGTAAACAAGCAAGTCACACACTCATGAAAAAATTTGTTATTTTTCGCTTGCCACTTTGCGTCTCATCTATAGTGTCCCCCTTCCCGCTACACCTCGGTATGAGATCCAGTATCGCTTGAGCGTGATATTTTATCACAGAAAAGCATCGAGGTTATGAGGAAAATCCAAATGAAATCAAAGCAACACATCATCTCAAGATCGAGCCTGCAAGGGGCAGCGATGTGTTGTGTCGATACCAGATTACTTTTAATATGAGCGCCACTGTCCTCACATCAGCTGAAGCTGCCAAAGCCAATATCAATCTCATCACAGACGAAGCCAAGGGAAACCAAGCTGTCCACGATGTCGTTGTTGCAATCCAAGCAGCTCGTCGTAGCGGCACGGCTTGCGCTAAGACCAAAGCGGAAGTCAATCTTTCCGGTCGCAAACCTTGGCGTCAAAAGGGAACCGGCCGTGCGCGTGCTGGTTACTTCTCTAGCCCTGTTTGGGTCGGTGGTGGCGTGGCTCACGGGCCTCAGCCACGTGATTACACAAAAAATACTCCTAAAGCTGTCAAGAAGCTTGCATTCAGAAAAGCACTCAGCGCCCGCATTGCCGATGGGGACATTCTCTTTGTAGAAGCTTTCTCTGTAGCAGAGCCCAAAACCAAACAATTCGTCAAACTCTTGTCCTCAACAGTGACCAGTGCTCGCAAGACACTCATTGTTTCCGAGGGTTTCGACGATAACACATTCAAGGCGGCCCGCAACGTGGCCTGCGCTCAACTTACCCGTGCATCCGATGTCAATACAGAGCAGTTGCTCGCCTTTGACAAAATCATCGTAACCCGTGCCGGATTGGAAAAAATATCTGAAAGACTAGCGTAATGAATCAAGTTTACGACCACATTGAAACTATCCTGCTCACGGAAAAAGCAACGCTTCTTTCCGAAAAGCTCAATAAGTATGTCTTTCGCGTGCCACCTTCGGCAAACAAGCTTCAGATCAAGCGCGCCGTTGAAGTCATTTTCAATAAAAAAGTATTGGACGTGAATACGGCAAATTACGCAGGCAAGAAAAAACGTGAGCGCCGCGCCGACTTCGGACGCAAGCCTCATTGGAAAAAAGCCTTTGTTACCCTCAAAGAGGGCGACAAAATCAATCTTGTCTAAAGAGAAAGTAGAACATGGCAATCAAAACATTTAGACCGCTGACTCCGTCAGCCCGATTCAAAGCCCTTCCTGATTTTGCTGAAATCACGAAGTCCAAGCCTGAAAAAAGCCTCACAGAGGCAATCAAACGTACGGGCGGTCGCAATAACCAAGGTCGTATTACGATGCGGCATATCGGCGGTGGTCACAAGCGCCGCTACCGTATTATCGACTTCAAGCGCCTTCGTCGTGATGTCGTAGCTCAAGTTACTGCAATTGAATATGACCCCAATCGTTCGGCTCGTATCGCCTTGATTCAGTATCCAGATGGCGAAAAAGCTTACATCCTCGCTCCTGTTGGGCTCTCTGTAGGAGCTTCAGTTTGTGCAGGTGAAAAATCCGAGCCCAACGTTGGAAATGCACTTCCTTTGAAACACATTCCGCTTGGAACTTCGATCCACAACCTTGAACTTGTTCCTGGTCGCGGTGGTCAGATTGTTCGTAGTGCAGGGTCTGTTGCCATTTTAGCCAACCGCGAAGGTGGTTATGCTCTTGTCAAATTAGCTTCTGGTGAAATGCGCCGCATCAACGAAGATTGCTTTGCGACCATTGGCCAGGTTGGCAATACCGACCACATGAATGTTTCTTCCGGCAAAGCGGGTCGTAGCCGCTGGTTGGGTATCCGTCCGCACGTTCGTGGTATGGTAATGAACCCAGTCGATCACCCGATGGGTGGCGGTCAAGGTAAGAGCAAAGGTGGCGGCGGTCGTCACCACCCGATGTCGCCTTGGGGTCAGTTGGCCAAAGGCTTCAAAACCCGTCGGAAACACAAACCTAGCGATACTTTTATCGTTCAACGTCGCAAGTCTAAATCTAAGAACTAAACATGGCACGCTCTCTCAAAAAAGGCCCTTTCGTTGAATGGAAGCTTCTCGACAAAATCGATCGTATGACCGAGTCGGGAACGAAAAAACCCATTAAAACCTGGTCGCGTCGTAGTACAATTACGCCCGATTTTGTTGGTCATACTTTTAACGTTCACAACGGGAAGACATTTATCCCCGTCTTTGTAACGGAAAATATGGTCGGTCACAAGCTAGGTGAATTTTCACCTACACGTATCTTTAAGAAACACGGTTCTCACACCGCAAAAGTGACGAAATAATCACATGGGTGTTGTCGCTATGGCGGCAGCGCTCATTTTCTTGACTGCAATTCCAACATTGCACGCTCAAGAAAGAAGCTCTTTGACAGATTTTGAATCTAGTAGTTCTCATGAGAAACTGACCGTTTCCCATGAAGACTCTCTTGATCCTTGTATATTGCAGGAAAAACTTGTTTTGGCAGATCAAAAAATCAAGTTGTTATCGCAAAGCTTAAGTCAAGCCAATATTGAGGCCGAAATATTAAAAAGACAAAACATCTCATTGTTAGAAAAAATTGAGGTCTTAGGTCTAAACTCTGCTTCTCTCGATACCAAAAGTCTAGAAAGTAAATTGCTAAGCTCTGTAAGTGAAGTTCGAGTATTAAAAAACAACACGAGTAGAGCATTAAGTGGAATTACTTCCCTCGCTGAATCTCTTGAAGTTTTACTTAAAACAACCAAGGATATTAACCCGCAAGTCCGGTTAAATTTGGAGATAGAATTAAGAAATACACTTCATATTCTTAGTTCCTCCCATAACAATGATAGTATACCCGTAACCACTTTGAACGAGGCTAGGGTTATTGATATTCAAGAGAACACTGAACTAATAGTTGCAAACGTTGGTGCAAGCAATGGCGTGAAACTGGGAATGACTTTTTCCATATTACGTAACAACAAAAAAATTGCTTCAGCCTATGTTATTGATGTTCGTGAAAAAATTTCAGGTGCGACGATTCAAAATCTTACTTCAGAGAGTGTGCAGGTGGAAAATGGAGATATCCTTCAAGTGGATTTAAATAAATAGAACAGTAAACAATAATATTAAAATGCAGGTAAAATCGATTCACAGATTTGCTAAGATTTCAGCTTTTAAGGCTCGCGAAGTTACTCGCGCTATTCAGGGTATGCCTGCTAGCGATGCGCTTGATCTACTTAGGTTCACTCCCAAAAAAGCAGCCGGTCTCGTTTCAAAGACTTTAAAAAGCGCTATTGCCAACGCGGAAAATAACAACAACCTGAATGTTGCTGATCTTGTTGTAAAAGAAGCTGTAGTTGGGGAGGGCCCAACGCTCAAGCGTTCACAACCCAAGGCACGCGGAAGTGCCGGTCCCATCCGTAAGCGCACGAGCCACATCCGTGTCATTTTGACCGATGAAGTTGAAATCGTTCGTCGGGCGGATAAGCCAAAGAAAAAGTCCACTATTTCACGCAAAGGAAAATCTGCAGCTAAGTCGGCAACAGAGTCAACAACCGAACCTGCAGTTACAACTGCGGAAACCAAAGAATAAACTATGGGACAAAAAGTTAACCCAATCGGATTTCGTCTTCCAGTTACTCGCGACTGGACCTCACGTTGGTATGCATCACGCAAAGATTTTGCTGATTATTTGATCGCAGATGATCGCATTCGTACCACTCTCAAAAAGAAGCTTAAGCAAGCCGCCGTTTCTCGTATCGTTATCGAACGCGCTTGGAATAGTGTTCGCGTTACCATCCACACTGCACGTCCAGGTGTTGTCATAGGTCGCCGCGGTTCCGAAATCGAAAATCTGACCAAGGAAGTCAGTGATCTTGCTGATGGCAAACAAGTCAAGATTGATATCGTGGAGATTAAAAATCCCGATCTTGACGCTCAACTCGTTGCTGAAAATGTGGCTTCCCAATTGGAGCGTCGCATTTCTTTCCGTCGCGCCATGAAGCGTGCACTTCAGTTGACGATGGAACAAGGGGCCCTCGGAATTAAAATCCGTTGTGCTGGTCGTCTCGGTGGTGCTGAAATCGCCCGCACCGAGCGTTACCATGAAGGAAAAGTTCCTCTCCATACTCTTCGCACTCCGATTGACTATGGTTTTACTGAAGCCGAGACTGTTGCTGGCAAAATTGGCATTAAGTGCTGGATTTGTAAAAAAGTTGAAGTGGTCGAGGAAGCTCGTCCCGAGACCAAAACAGTCGTGACTCCGGATGCCGTTGTAGCTGAGTAATCCGGTTATATTTTTTAAATTTTAATAGAATACTGATATGCCATTGATGCCCAAACGCGTGAAATATCGCAAAACCCAACGCGGAAGTCGCAAAGGGATAGCGACCCGTAATCTGAAAATTGATTTCGGCGAATTTGGTTTACAAACATTAGAGCGGGCTTGGATCACCAACACCCAAATCGAGGCTGCCCGTGTCGCGCTCACTCGTAACATGAAGCGTAAGGGTAAACTTTGGATCCGTATTTTCCCTGACAAATCCGTAACGGCTCGCCCACCTGAGACCCGAATGGGTAAAGGTAAAGGTCAACCCGAATATTGGGTTGCTGTTGTTAAGCCAGGTAACATCCTGTTTGAACTCGATGGCATTCCTGAGTCTGTTGCTCGTGAATCCTTGAGATTAGCCGCCAACAAGTTGCCTGTTCGCACACGCTTCATAACACGGCATCACGCTGAATAATAGTTGACATGAAAATCGAAGAAATCATAGAATTAACCCCGAAAGAGCTACTAGCCCGTAAAAAAGAGCTGTCAGCTGAGATTTTCAATCTGCGTATTCAAAAGCAGAGCGGTCAACTTGAGCGTCCACACCTTATTCGTGTAGCTCGCCGCAATATCGCACGTATCGAAACCGTTCTGAGCCGTAAGGCCGGGGCAGAAATTGCCAAGTAAATGGAAGACATTATCACTTCAGAAAAACCCTTAAAAAGGGCACTTAGAAAAGTTCGCGTTGGCGAAGTTGTTTCCGACAAAATGGACAAGTCCATTGTTGTTAAAGCAATCACCCGCGTTCCTCATCCCAAGTTTGGTAAAATCACCAAACACATCACCAAGTTCCATGCCCACGATGAAAAAAATGAAGCCAAGGTTGGCGATCGTGTCAGCATCATGGAAACACGGCCTCTCAGCCGCACGAAGCGCTGGCGCCTTGTTGAAATCCTTAAACACTAATTAAACATGATCCAGATTCGCTCACGCCTTGATGTTGCCGATAATACCGGCGCTCGTATGGCCACCATGATCGGTGTAATTGGTAAAAATACAATGACAGCTCGCATCGGTGACATCATTACCGCTAACGTTAAAGAAGCTTCCACTGGTGGCACTGTCAAAAAAGGGGACGTTGTTCGTGCCGTTATCGTCAGAACCAAAAAACCCGTAACTCGTGAAGATGGTTCCTGCCTTCGCTTTGATAGCAATGCGATCGTCATTATCGATAAAGACAGCAACCCTCGTGGCACTCGTATATTTGGACCGGTTGCCCGTGAACTTCGTGAAAAAAACTTCATGAAAATCATTTCCTTAGCTCCTGAGGTATTATGAATCGTACTAAATTCCATGTCCGTCGCGGCGATACTGTAGAAGTCATCAGCGGTAACCATAAGGGTGCTTCTGGAAAAATTCTTGAGATCAAACCCGATAAATCCCAGGTCATCATAGAAGGCGTTCGGATGATTAAAAAACACCAGCGCAAGTCTCAAGACAACCCTAACGGCGCCATTATCGAGCGTGAAGGTCCTTTGCATATTTCAAATGTGAAACTTCTCGAAAAGGCCGCAGATAAAGGTTCCAAAAAAGCAGCATAGTATTAGACATGACTAAAGAACCTGAACTCCTTACCGATTATAAAAATCGCGTTATTCCTGCTCTCAAGCAGAAGCATGGGTATAAGAACATCCATCAGATCCCAAAGATCTCGAAGGTTGTAATCAATACATGCGTAGCTTCCTCTAACGACGTTAAAGAAGCCCTTGAAATTGCCAAAACAGAATTAGCTACAATCAGTGGGCAAAAGCCAGCTACGACTGTATCTAAGAAAGCGATTTCGAACTTTAAACTTCGTGAAGATCAACCCATCGGCGCAAAGGTGACACTTCGTGGCCGTTTGATGTATGAATTTCTTGAGCGTTTGATCAAGACTGCTTTGCCTCGTATTCGCGATTTCCGTGGAGTTTCTCCTCGCGCTTTCGATGGAAATGGTAACTACACACTTGGAGTAGCTGATCAATCGATCTTTCCTGAAATCGAGCTCGATCGTATCAAGCGTAATATCGGCTTCGACGTTACATTTGTCACGACAGCGAGCACGAATGCGGAAGCCAAGTCCTTGTTGACCGAAATGGGCATGCCTTTCACAGATAAGGCCAAGAAGCCAGCGGCTCCTAAAGCCGAAAGCCAAAGCGAAACAGCCTCCTAGAATTACGATATGACTGATCCCATTGCCGATATGTTAACTCGCCTCCGGAATTCGACTTCCGCAGGCAAAGCGGCACTTCTCGTGCCCTACTCCAAACTCAAAAGTGATATCGCTGTTATTCTCAAAAAAGAAGGATATATCAACGATTATGAACTGGAGACCGTTGATGGTCACCAGCAGATCAAAATCACAACGAGATTTGTCAATAAAACCAGCGCTATCACCGGGCTGAAACGTGTAAGCCGTCCAGGTCTACGCCGCTATGTGGGTTCCACGGAAATTCCCCGTGTACTCGGCGGCATGGGCATTGCCGTTCTTTCTACATCACGTGGAGTTCTCTCCGGTCACGAAGCGCGCAAACAAAACGTCGGCGGCGAATTGCTCGCCTACATCTGGTAATCATGTCACGCATAGGAAAAAAAGCTATCCCGATCCCGGCCAAAGTTAAGGTTTCTGTATCCCAAAATGGATCAGTTACCATCGAAGGGCCAAAAGGTAAACTCGAGTGGACTCTACCCAAGACGATTGCTGCTTCTATCGAGGGCGAGCAATTATCTGTGACCAGAGCGAATGACCAGCGCGAGCAACGTGCTTTGCACGGTCTTTCACGTGCTCTTCTTGCTAATATGGTTACGGGTGTCACCAATGGTTTCAAGCGTGAGATGGAAATCCAAGGCGTTGGTTTCAAAGCTAACGTACAAGGTCAGAATCTTAACCTGAACCTCGGTAAATCCCATCCGATCGTGTTTCATATCCCATCCGAGGTGAAAATCACGGTCGCTGACAACACGAAAATCACAATTGAAGGCATCGACAACCAATTAGTTGGTCAATGTGCCGCTGATATTCGCTCATTCTACCCGCCTGAACCCTACAAGGGCAAAGGTGTTCGTTTCGTTGGCGAACAAGTTCGTCGCAAGGAAGGCAAAACTGTACAGTAAATTATGGCTGCAACTGATAAACGCAAACTCCGTCACGTCCGTATTCGTAAAACGTTGGCTGGCACATCTGAACAACCTCGTCTTAGCGTTCACTTTTCTGGACGTCACATTACGGCCCAAGTTATTGACGACTTGAGCGGAAAAACTCTGGTTTCGGCCAATACGACCGAAGCTGATCTTCGTGCTAAACCTGGCACACGCGCCAATGTCGCAACCGCTATTCAACTTGGCAAAATTATTGCCCAACGAGGATCTGCCAAAAACATAACCAAGGTAGTTTTTGACCGCGGTGGTTTTAAATACCACGGCAAAGTTAAAGCTCTTGCCGATGCCGCCCGTGAAGGTGGTTTTCAATTCTAATTAGATTCCATCATGCCTCCGAAACCAAGAGATAAAAAACAATCCCGTAACGATACTCCGAGGGAACCAAAAGAAACAACGGAGAAAGTTGTTTTCATTAACCGATGCGCCAAAGTGGTCAAAGGCGGTCGTCGTTTCAGCTTCAGCGCCCTCATTGTTTGTGGAGATCAGAAGGGTAAAGTTGGTGTTGGCTTTGGAAAGGCTAACGAAGTTAGCGAAGCCATTCGTAAAGCGACCGATGCTTCTAAAAAGCGTATGGTGAAGATCGCTGTCCAAGAAAATACGATCCCTCACATGGTCACTGGTGAGTTTGGTGGTGGACGTGTTTTGCTTCGCCCAGCATCACCCGGAACTGGCGTTATTGC
>Ga0102913_1000664_pt1 | contig 10643 bp, 8 predicted proteins | sample Colrivmet1560A02_FD_78197 | JGI IMG/M metagenome (GOLD analysis project Ga0102913, IMG submission 78197) | Estuarine microbial communities from the Columbia River estuary - metaG 1560A-02 | ecosystem: Environmental > Aquatic > Marine > Intertidal zone > Estuary | place: USA: Columbia River... | reverse complement strand
GCAGGTAATCATAGATCTCTGTTAAGCTACCCACCGTGCTTCGTGGAGTTCGAGTGACAACTTTCTGCTCGATGGCAATTGCGGGGCATAATCCCTTGATGTCATCGACATCCGGCTTGTTCATTCGATTTAGAAATTGCCGGGCATACGCACTTAAACTCTCGGCATATTTGCGTTGACCTTCGGCAAACAACGTGTCCATGGTCAGCGACGATTTCCCGGAACCCGAAACGCCTGTCACCACCACAAACTTTTGTCGGGGTATGTCCACATCTACCGAGCGAAGATTGTGTACGCGTGCGCCCCGGATCCGGATCGGATCAAGTTTGGGGTCGTCGGGCTTGGTCCGGTTGGTCTTCTTTTTGGGAGTGCTGGCCATGAGGGGTTGTAAAGGTATAACCTTAGCCGATGGCCTGGAAAGCCTTCACTCTTAACATTTTGTTGGCGGGAATCAGGACTGAACCCCCAAAAAAAAACCGACCCGTTCGATTCAATTCATTATTTTCGAAATATCAACTAACCAACCACGCGCCTATCGCCCAACTTCTACGCCTAGTTATTTATTGGAAAACCAAAAGGCTGAAGTTATGCGTGGACAATCCCATCGTTCCGATTTCGAGTTAATCCGTTCCTTTCAGGAAGGAGATTCATCCGCTTTGGAGACCTTGGTGCTTCGGCACAAAGACCGTCTCTATACCTCGATCCTATTTCTGGTCAAGGACCGCTATCTGGCCGAGGATATTTTTCAGGATGCTTTCATCAAGATCATTGATACCCTGAGAGGCGGACGCTATTCGGATGAGGGGAAATTTCTGCCTTGGGCCATGCGGATCGCACACAACCTTTGCGTCGATCATTTCCGCAAAGTAAAACGAACCCCTACGATCAAGACCGGAGAAGACCAAGACCTATTCGAGGTCTTGAATTTTTCGGAAGATTCCATGGAAGAGAAAATGGTCCGTCGCCAAAGTCACGACCGAGTGCGGGACATGCTCGATCAGCTCCCCACCGACCAACGGGAAGTGATCATATTGCGTCACTACGCCGATATGAGCTTCAAGGAGATCGCTGCACTGACCGATTGCAGCATCAATACGGCACTGGGACGCATGCGTTACGGCCTGATCAATCTGCGGAAGATGATGACTCAACGTCAGATCGCACTCTGATCGCTCCTATTTTTTGTTGAATGCTTCAATTCCGCATTGAAGCCAGGCGCTGAATTCACCTGCATCGGGTGTGTAGAATTTGGTGCGCGTCAATGCTTTTCCATCGGCTGTTACCATCGCGTATTGCGGCTGGGCCGTTGCTCCAAAATTCTCGATTTGAAAAGCAGCCCATTGGTCGCCGATCGTAATGATTCGTTTGCGGTGTCCATCTTTCATCTCCGCTTCTCGCTGTTTGGCTAGAGGCAGATTGCGTCGGTCATCCACATACAGCGAAACCACCACAAATCGATCGCGCATCAAGGCACCGACCTTCGGATCGACCCAAACCTTTTCTTCCATCCGACGGCAATTGACACAGGCCCATCCGGTGAAGTCGATCAAGATCGGCTTTCCTTCTGCACGCGCGAGGACAAGAGCCGAGTCTAGGTTGTTTTGAATGGGTTCGAATCGGTCGTGTGCGATCTTCTCCGCCGGACAATAACTGTAAGTCCGCGGTGGCGGAAATCCACTGATTAAATTCAACTCAGATTTGGGATCGCAATTCAATCCGGTAGCTAAGTAGATTGTTGCGCCGGTAAACAGCGCAATGAATGTAATACGCGAGACCGACCATTTTCGAATAGGCGCTTGTCCGAAACGAATGAACCCGATCAAATAGAGCACAATACAAATACCGATCAGGATCCAGATCGACAAAAACAGTTCGCGTTTTAAAAAGCCCCATTGCTCAACGAGGTCGGCATTGGAAAGAAACTTGACAGCGAGCGCCAGTTCAATGAATCCGAGTACCACTTTCACGTCGGTCATCCAGGAACCCGAACGGGGCAATGATTGAAGCCATCCGGGGAACAAGGCAAATAAGGCGAAGGGCAATCCCAAGGCCAACCCAAATCCCGCTGCTCCGAATGTAAGCGGCCAGGCTCCTTGGTCTGCTACGCCCACCAACAGTGTACCCAGGATCGGTCCGGTACAGGAGAAGGAAACGATGGCCAAGGTAATCGCCATAAAAAAGATACCGCCGATGTTGCCCAAACCCGAACGCGCATCCATCCGGTTGGCGAGTCCGGCGGGCAGTCCGATTTCATACAATCCGAAGAAGGAAAGCGCAAAGGCAACGAACACCGCGAAGAAGATCAGGTTCAACCACACATTGGTTGAAAGACTATTGAAAATATTTTCATCGACGGCATTGCCGGCAATGTGAAAGGGGATCGTGATGGAGAGATAGATCAGAAAGATGAATACGCCGTACAGAATCGCATTAAAGATTCCCTGCCGGCGTGTGGTGGAACGCTTGGTGAAAAAAGTAACGGTCACCGGAATCATAGGAAACACACAAGGGCTCAAGAGTGCGATAAGGCCACCCATTATTCCCAAAAAGAAAAGGGTCCAGGGTGATTGATCGGCTGTACTGGCATCACCACAATCTTTTACGGGATTGCGGATATCCAAGCCGGTCCACTGAATGCCCGTGGTTGATTTTTCATTCGATAATTGTACCGTGAACGGCCAACTGGTGGCGGGATAAAATTCTTCTCCCCGTCCAAACGTGTACAAAAGCTCCCCTTGCAACTGAGCGGGTTGTTCACCGATGATCTCGATCGGGACCGTCCAACTTACTGACTCGGTGAAATATTTTACCGGCACATTGAATACCGGACTAATCATTGTCGTGGCTGCCGGACTGACTTGGAAAGGCAGCGCAACCCGAATGGCAGAATCAGCAAACCGAAGTTCTGTGGTTGGAATCTCCAGGATGGCCTGGTCGGGTGCATAGAGTTGCCAACCGTTTGTTGGGCGTGCGGAGAATTGAACTTCGTACCGATTGTCGGATGTCTTTTTGGCCTTCGCTGTCCATTGAAAAATGGTATCGGTGGATTGGGCAGACAGCCACATCGGCGCCAGTATGGCTACCAGCAAATAAAAGCAGATTCCGAAGCGTACACGGATACTCATCAATTCAATGCGATGGTGAAGGGAACTTTCTTCGGCGGCAAGCATTTTTCATCGTCGCACACTTGGTATTCGATCTCGCCGGTGATCGCGGTCTTTACTTTTGCTTTCAATTTGACCGATTGAATAAAACTGACTTCGTTTGAATACTGATAGGCGGTTACCCCCAAGGTCTTGTCGACGTACTTCTGCATCTTTCCCACCTCACGAACCTCTTTTTCACGGATGACCAATGGATTGTTATTGAACTGAATGGAGGTTGGGATTGCGATGGCGTCATCGGGTTGCTTTTGGGAATACAGATGCCAGCCCGGCTGTATCGAAGCTTTGAGGATGACCTCATACCCACCGTCGTCTTTTTTCTGCGTTTGGAATTGCCAGCTGACCGGATTTTGCGCTTGCACAAACAACGACGCGATCAGAAATGTCATCAAGAAGCTAAGACGCATGTATATTTTTTTATGAAGTTCCTGCAAAGGATGCAAGGGGATTGTTAAAGTCAACCGATCAATTGGGCTTGCAGGATCCATTTTTCAAAAAATGTCCGGCCGTCGGTATTGCTCAGGGCTTTTGAGCAGGCACGCTCCGGGTGCGGCATCATTCCAATTACATTACCGGCCTCGTTTCGAATACCGGCGATGTTCCGGAGTGCCCCATTGGGATTAGCGGAAGGCTCAATACTACCCGATTCAGTGCAATAACGAAAAAGGATCTGCCCGTTGGATTCCATCCGATCTAGGGTGCGGTCATCGGCATAATATCTTCCTTCTCCATGGGCAACGGGTATTTGATAGACTGCACCATCCTGATCCGTAATGTGTACGTTGCGACATACGAATTGTTGATGGGCGTTGCGAAGCAGCGCACCGGGAAGGAGTTGTGATTCGCAAAGAATTTGGAATCCGTTGCAGACCCCAAATACTTTACCCCCGGATTGAGCGAATTCGATCACGCTTTTCATCATCGGACTGAACCGAGCGATTGCGCCGCAACGCAGGTAATCGCCATAAGAGAACCCTCCGGGCAATACGATGCAGTCGTCGGTCGTAAACCCATCGAGCGCATGATCCTTGTGCCAAAGCCATTGAACTTCTTGACCGAGTTCGACGGACAGCGCATCGAACATATCGCGATCACAATTGGAACCAGGGAAAACGACCACACCGAATTTCATGCAAGTGATTTAGGGGACAAAGATAACCGTTCCGGGTCAGGAGAAACGGCTGCCGTATTGAATCCACAGCACGGCAAATAACTGTGCCCAGAAAAAGATCAGCGGTAGGATCCGCAAGGAGGAATAATAGAAAAAACAGGCTTGGAATGCCGCAATGGGAACTAAGATGGCCCCGAACCCGGACCAGCCCCCTGCATCGACCAAAAAGGGCATTGGTAAAGTGAGGATCAGCAGCAGCGTCCAATGTGTCCATCCTTTTCGGACCGGAATCAACATTTTTCGCAGGTTGGATTGGACCTGCATCATGCCCAACAAGGTCGGGATCGCCAGCAATCCAACACCGGCAAAGAACCAACGGGGATCACCAATATTCGGTAGCTGTACATGGATGGGCGGCAGCATTCGATACCAAGCATCCACCCCATTCCAATAACGCCATACGCCCAGAAAATAGTAAGGGGTCAGCAAACCCACCAGCATGACCCCAAATTCCGACCAGCGGAAGGGGCGCATCACCCAGATGCAGATCCAGCCCCATAAGCAAAGCGACCAAGCGGCCGGCTCGATCAGGGGCAACAGGGCCCATACCAAACACCGATTGTACACCGCTCCGCGGGATTGGGGAGATTGATACAAGGAGAACTGAGATTGAAAGATCCAGAGAGTGATGGTGATGACCAGGCTGGTTGGAGTAAATGCATTCCAGGCCGGAAGCGCCGAACTAATCGTCAGATATGCCAAGGCAGGCAACTGATTGACCGATCCCATCATTCGATGACGGTTGATCAGGGCATTGATGAGCAGGGCTTGGAGGAGGTTCAATAAAAGTCCAACTAAACGCAGCCGGATCGATTGGGGTTGATCGCCATTAAGAAATCGGATCAGTGGCTCAAACAAAACGCCGCCCGTTGAGGTATCGGCTAAGGATTGAGGCAGGGTCCAATAAGGCCACTTAATGAAAACAGCATAGATCGGGAGTGCGATCCATACCAAGGGGGTCCGTTGTCTGAATATTCCAATCAATGGGAGGTAGCCGATCGTTTAAGGCGTGTAGTCGATCTTGGCAAAACAAAGATAATTGCGATAGATACACGGCAGCAGTACTTGTCGGGCGCCAACTTGTTTGGCAAATCGGGGCATCAGTTCATAGCCTCTGTCGAGATTGCGCAGGGTTGGATTCCGATTCAAAGCTCCGTCTGTTCCTAGGGTAAAATCCTGCAGTAGATTCAATCGTCGTTCGGGCAGGTTCAGGATGTAGTGCAATTGTCCGCCCACAATAAACGGATAAAACGAGAGTAAGTCATCCGAATCGTCGTTGAACTGGCCTTTCGAGATCACGGTATTCCACTCCGGCTGACCATCCCGGGTAAAAGAAAGGATGGCAATGTTATCGGCATGGTGACGCACTTGATTCTGACCGGCCTGGCGGTTGTTGTAGAAATATCGATTGTAATACGGCGAGTAGTAATAAAAATCTGAGATGCTGGGATAGTAATACGGGGTGCCATAGAGATAGTCCCATCGATTCCAGGTATTGAATCGGGAGGTGGTGTAGTAGCTCTCGGTGCTGATCACCCATCCTCCATCTCGGCGGATGGACAACTGGCGAAGAAAATGATCGTTGAATGCGGTGCGGACACTGGCATTGCCCTTGGCCTCCTGGCGTAAGTTTTGCGGAAAGGAGTAAAATCCTTGTAGGGCGGAACGCATGGAGGCTTTGTCCCAAGTCCAGAAAAACAAGCCATCTACATTCCCGCGTCGCTCGCCGTAGGCCATCCCGGCGACCAGAAATTTACCGTTCACATTGTCGGCGCGCAGTTGCGGCTCATCGATCCAAACACTATTGAGTATTAGGGGCGTGATCTGGATGCTATCCCCTACCGCGGGTTGATAATGAAATTGGATGCCGTCGATGTTTTCGTTGGCCGGTCGATGGATCTTTAAATAGGCCAGGTTTCCGGCATTGTCGAGGGTGAAATTGCCCAGGGTTTCGGAGCGTTCTTCCATGGGGATGACCAGGTCGGATCGACGCAGCAGTTGCAGCTGGTCGTTGTACAGGAAGGTGGTGAGTCGATACAGTTGCTTATTACGGCTATTGACCTTGAACACCAGGATCCGCTTACGGTCTTCACTGGTCAGGGTGGTATAAACCGTACTCGGCGATACGGTGCGGACCAGGCTGGTATCGAGCTCTATGGGTTCACCAATCCGGCGGCCCCGTTCGTCGACACGGGCGGCCTGGCAATAAACGATGTTCTTCTTCTGATGCTGATAGATCATCCACGCCGATTGGGGGTAGGCAACAAAGTCGATGTTGATCAGCTGGTCATTGATCGGGAGATGATCTTGTACCACTTTGTCTACTTGCTCCATCTCGTTATTCAGCGAGGTAATCCAGTGTTGATTCCGAACGTTCTTGTAGATCAGAAAATGTGGACCTACCTTGCCAATGATCTCAAAATTCATGCGTCGACTATCGGCCCGGTCGGGCTCCGCATAGATCAACTTCTGCGCTTGGGCAGCCAAAAGGAGGAAAGTGGCAATCAGGGAAAGAAGAAGCGGCCGGTACATAGGCGGACATTTTCGGATCCTCGAAATTAGTCAAACCCGATCGGTCGTTTGTAAAAACCGTCGTTAAATAGACGTGCGATTAACGTTTGGGCCGTATCCTGTTTTTGTCTATACCTTTGTTCCCGATTTCGAACACATGTCACCTCATTCTCCGCTCGATCGGTTCAGCTCATCCTTTTTAAGATTTCCGTTGTGAAAACCACTACTCAGAAAATCTCGGCCGCCGGCCTGTTGATCGCATTAGGAATTATATACGGTGACATTGGGACTTCGCCTCTTTACGTTTTCAATGCGATCATTTCCGATCGGACCATCAGCGATGATTTGATCCTAGGAACCTTGTCCTGCATCATTTGGACCCTAACCTTACAGACCACCCTGAAATATGTCATACTGGTGCTTCAGGCAGATAACCGGGGAGAAGGAGGCACGTTCGCCTTATACGCCTTGGTTCGACGCCGGAAAAAATGGTTGGTGATACCGGCCATGGTAGGTGGAGCCTCCCTCCTGGCTGACGGCATCATCACACCCCCCATCTCGATCACCTCTGCTGTGGAGGGATTGAAAGAATTACCGGCATTGGGGATCGAAGATGGAAGCAATACAGTGGTCATCATTGTGCTTTCCATTCTCACCGCCTTCTTCTTTTTACAACAATTCGGAACGGCTTCCATTGGTAGTATGTTCGGGCCGATCATGTTTGCCTGGTTCACCATGCTGCTGGTCCTGGGTATAGTTCACGTATTTGATGACCTTTCGATTTTTCGGGCGATCAGTCCGCACTACGCCATCCACTTCTTGCAAACCTACCCAGGCGGATTCTGGTTGCTGGGCGCCGTATTCCTATGCACGACCGGCGCTGAAGCCCTGTATAGCGATCTAGGGCATTGTGGCAAACACAATATCCGCACCTCCTGGATGTATGTTAAGATCTGCCTGCTCATCCACTACTTTGGTCAAGGCGCATATTTGTTGGCTCACCGAAACGGACTGACGATCACGACCGCTCTGAAAAATGAATTGTCTATCAATGCATTCTACGATCTGATGCCACAGTGGTTCATCATCCCTGGGGTTGTGATTGCAACCAGCGCCGCCATCATCGCCAGTCAGGCCATGGTATCCGGGGCCTTCACACTGATCAGTGAGGCAATGCGTCTGAATCTCTGGCCCAAATTGAAAATCCAATACCCTTCCGAAGCCCGTGGACAGCTGTTTATCCCCGCGATCAATCTCCTGATGTTCTTAGGATGTGTATCGGTGGTATTATACTTCCGCAAAGCATCAAGCATGGAAGCGGCCTATGGATTGGCCATTATTGTGACGATGCTGGCAACTACACTTCTTTTCGCCAATTACTTGGTTTTACATCGTGTTCGTTCGCTTTGGATCTATATTTTCCTCTTGGGCTACCTGTTTGTGGAAAGTGGCTTCCTCATTGCCCTTATGGTCAAGTTCATGCACGGGGGCTACATCACGCTGCTGATCGGCATGTTCGTTTTTGCTGTGATGTACATCTGGTACCGCGCGCGCAAGATTAAGAACCGCTACATTGAGTTTGTGCGTTTGGAAAATTACATTCCCAAGATCCAGGAACTCAGCAACGATCGAACCGTTCCCAAATACGCCACACACCTGGTCTATATGACCAGCGCCAACAATCCCAAAGAGATCGAGCACAAGGTCATCTACTCCATCCTCAATAAAAAGCCCAAGCGGGCCGATATCTATTGGTTGGTACACATCGATACGGTCGACAATCCCTACACCTGCGAGTACAAAGTGGATCACATCATTCCGAACGACATCATCCGCATCGATTTCCGACTCGGATTCCGCATGCAACCCCGCATCAACCTCATGTTCCGTAAAGTGGTGGAAGACCTGGTCGCCAACAAGGAAGTAAACATCTTTAGCCGCTATGAGAGTTTGCCCAGCAACCAAACCGTGGGCGATTTCCAATTCATCGTGTTGGAAAAATACTTGAGTCAAGACAATGACCTGCCTTTCTTGGAGCGCGTGGTCATGAAATTCCATTTCTGGCTCAAGGAACACTCTCTTTCCGAAGAGAAAGGTTTCGGTTTGGATCTGGCCAATGTGACCGTTGAAAAATTCCCCTTGGTCGTTGCACCGGTCACTACGCTCAAGCTCAAGCGGGTAGATAATTGATCGAACGATCCATAATTCTGTAATTTCCCTACATGGATATCCTGTTATTCGTGTTGGGTGCGGTCGTGATCCTGTCTGTACTCGCCTACTTCCTACAGGAGAAATTTCTCTTCAAGCCGGAACGACTCAGTGCCGATTTTGTATTCAAGTACGATGCCCCTTTCCGGGAGTATTTCTTCGATGTAGAGCCGGGGGTTCGCATTAATGGATTGCATTTTCATCGCACCAACCCAAAAGGACTGGTGCTGTACTTCCACGGAAATTCCCGAAGCATCAAAGGATGGGCCAAATACGCGCGCGATTTCTATCGATACGATTACGACGTTGTATTGGTCGATTACCGAGGTTTTGGAAAAAGCACCGGCAAGCGGAGCGAATCCGACATGCTGAATGACATGCAATTCGTTTACGACCGACTCAAAGCGCGATACGGCGAAGATCACCTGATCGTATACGGACGAAGTTTGGGTAGTGGCTTTGCCGCCAAACTCGCTGCCGACAACCATCCGCGATACCTCATCTTGGATGCCCCCTACCTGAGTTTCTTGAAAGCCATCAAACGATTCCTCCCCATGCTCCCGGTCAAATGGGTACTCCGGTTTCATTTGCGCACCGACCGTTGGTTACAAAATGTACGCTGCCACACCTACATTTTACACGGCACGGCCGATCGACTCATCCCCATCGAACAAAGTGAGGCCCTGCAACGCATTGACCCCAATCGGATCACCTTGATCCGCATCGAGGGCGGCGGCCACAACAATCTTCCCCGATTCGACAAATACCACAATTTCATCCGGGATATCCTGAAATACTGAACTTCGCCGCATGGTAAAAAACCGACTGCTTCGTTGGTCTCGCTGGATCTTGGTCGGGTACGTATCGATCGGACTGATCTTTTACTTCTTCCAAGACAAATTGCTTTTTCATCCGGAGCACGTGCATCCAGATACCGACTATCAGCTTCCCTATGCACATCGTTCGATCGCCATTCCGATGGATGTGGAAGACACATTGCATCTGATCGACTTCCTACCCGACACGGCGTCTCCGTTTCGCGGCATTGTCCTTTACTTCCATGGCAATCGCAAACACATCGGCTACTACGCCGATCAAACCCCGCCCATGACCCGGGCTGGTTATCGGGTGTTGATGATCGACTACCCGGGATACGGAAAAAGCAGCGGCACGCTCAGCGAAAAGAAATTATACGACTGGTCGGAGATCGTTTACCGAATTGCCCATAAGCAAGTTTCAGCCGACAGCATCCTGATTTACGGAAAGAGTTTGGGTACCGGAGTCGCCACGCGACTTGCCTCCATCCGAGGCTGCAAACGATTGATCCTGGAAACACCTTATTACGATTTACCGAGCGTAGCTGCTCGTTTTTTGCCAATCTATCCAACCCGGTGGTTGATGAACTACGAATTTCCCTTGCATCAATATCTGCAACAGGTCCGAGTACCCGTACTCACCATACACGGCACGATGGACGAAGTGATCAGCATGCATCACGCCGATAAATTGCGTAGCCTTTTAAAACCCACAGACCGGATGATTCTTGTTACGGGTGGCAAACACAACGGGCTCTCGAAAGATCCGGCAAT
>Ga0102913_1000658_pt1 | contig 10668 bp, 10 predicted proteins | sample Colrivmet1560A02_FD_78197 | JGI IMG/M metagenome (GOLD analysis project Ga0102913, IMG submission 78197) | Estuarine microbial communities from the Columbia River estuary - metaG 1560A-02 | ecosystem: Environmental > Aquatic > Marine > Intertidal zone > Estuary | place: USA: Columbia River... | reverse complement strand
GGTTTGCGCCCCCCCCAGCGAAACGCTGAACGCAAGAGCAAAAGTAATTGCAATCAATTGATAATAAGACATATGTTATAATAGGTAATACAGAAAAAGGGTTGACAGACCGCACGCGGGTACATGTCAATAGGAAAAGCCGAAACCACTGCTAGCGCGGATAACGACAAAGAATCCTGGAATCAGGATTTGAGAAAATCAGCCGAGAATGAAAATGGGAACCGGTTGCGGCGGTTCCTGAGCACAAGACGAAGAGGGGTCGTCCGAGGGATGGGGATAAGTGAAATGACGAGGAAACGGGATCCTGACGACAAAAGCCCAGTCCAATGCCAATCCCTCGATTTTTTTATCCGCTTTGATGGATGAGGGAATTTTAGACTGATCTCCCTGTCCCGCATCCACAGCTTTGCAAAGCTTACACGGGGCGGAACCGCTGAATGTCTTTGTGACACCTTCAACAATTCCGGACTTTTGAGAGTAAACAAGAATCATGTTCGCCCAAGCAACCGACTGAAGGACGAAAAGATGTCCGCCAGCGATGGCAAACATCGCGCAAAACAACAGCGCAAATCCAAAAGAACGTAACATCGGGCAAGTCAAAGTGGCCGTCGTTATCAAAGAAACCGCATGCCGGTGTCAAACAGATTCCCACCCGTTCAGGTTCCATTTTTGCTATTGAAATGCCATTTCTTTCGTGTGCATTATTCATTCGTTACCAGTCACAGGTGGTGATTGGGTAATTTATGTTGAAAACCCTCATCAAGGCCCATTCAGATTCGCTTCCCGTTTCTTGTGAATTCGCCCACTCGCGCTGAGTCGTTGTGCGTAAACAAGGATTTATCTTTCATGATGAGAGGGGCAGTCGCTGGCCTAGGTTCAAATTGCTTGCGACAGTCGGCATTTTTCTCACCATAATCGGGCTGAGTTTGTTCATTTTTTCCCTTTTTGTTGCGCCGTTTATCGACCAACCGGATTCATTCAAGGGTATCAAGTCAAAGATCCGCAGTCACGATCAGAGCCTCAAACTTCCCCGAGAGCATCAAGTAGATCATCGGGCCCTCCAGCGAATGCTGGATAAAAATCAGGCCGCCCCCGTTTTAAAGCCCTCCCATGGCGCCCCCGAGATTCGATCCGCTTTCTTTTATGGTTGGGATGACGCGGCTTTCCGTTCCCTCGAGAAACACAAAGAGCTGCTCACACATCTTTGCCCGGAATACCTGTCATTCACGGATGCAGCAGAGGGAATCCAAGAGGATGCTGACTCCAATTTGGATCGGATTTCGGAAATGGCGACGATGAAGTTGATGCCCGTCCTCTCGAATCTCGATGGCAGCAACCGCATCCCCGGAGGAGTCGAGTATTTGTCCCAAGCTGGAGCGGAAGAGAAAAAGGATTTCATCATCGATCTTTTGAATCGCCTTAAAAAAGTCAAAGCGAGCGGCGTGGTGATCGACTGGGAGGAGGTGGATGCGGGATCAGACAACGAGTTGTCGACTTTCGTTGCCGAAATAGCAACTGAACTCAAGTCGGAAGGACTCGAAACATGGTTGTGCATCACCATGGATGCTTCATTTTCGAATTGGGATTTTGAAAAGTTGGTTCCCCACGTCGGAAGGTTCATTGCTTTGCTGCATGATCAAAATGGGGAGACAGATAAACCGGGCCCGATCGCTTCAAACGACTGGGTGGATGGGTGGTTGCAAGTGATCAATAATTGCAGCAAACCCGAACAGTGGATCGCTTCCCTAGGTTGCCATGGAATGGATTGGGTGGTCGGCAGTACGGAGGCCGAGGAGATTTCCTTTCCGGATGCCATGAGCCGCGCAGGGAATGCCGGGTGCCAAGATTTACGATTCACCGACCCCGAGAAGAACGCCACTTTTTCTTATTTTTACGACAACAAGGAACATGATGTTTGGTTTCTGGATGCCACCAGTTTTGCGAATCACTGGAATTCCGCTCGCGAATTCGGCTTCGCTGGATTGATGCTAAGCCACATGGGAGGGGAAGACCCCTCCATCTGGAAAGTCATTGCCAAAGAGGGCCCAACCACTGCTTCGGACTTCACGGAAACCATCCCCAACATGGAAGCGATCACCTCGATCGGCTACGGCGAAGTTGTCAGTCTCGATCCAACGACAACAGATGGACGCCGACAGTTTTCAGATGCCCCGGATGGTACTATTTCCTGTAAATATTTAGCACCGCCGGCCTACCCCACCCTGTTTAGATTAAGTGCCACTTCGCCAGATCGCGTCACGATCACCTTCGATGACGGCCCAGATCCCGACTGGACACCCGGGATCCTCGACATCCTCAAGGAAAGGGGCTTCAAAGCCGTCTTTTTTATCGTGGGGCAAGAGGCGGAACTCTACCCCGATCTCATAAGAAGAATCGTCGCGGAAGGCCATGAGATAGGCAACCACTCGTTCACCCACCCTAATCTCGCCGAGACACCCACCTCTATCATTCGACTTGAACTCAATGCCACCCAACGGCTCATCGAATCCCTCACTGGGGTATCGACCACACTTTTCAGGCCCCCCTACAACGCAGACTCGCATCCCTCGAAACTCGAGGAACTCGTTCCCATCGGCGTCGCCCAATCTCTCGGATACATGACTATCTTAGAAAAAATCGATCCCCGTGACTGGCAGGACATCGACAAAGAGGAACTTTTGACGCGCATCAAAAGGGAACGCCCCAAGGGAAACATCATTCTTCTTCACGATGGTGGGGGCGATCGCTCCGCCACACTAGAGGCTCTTCCATCTATACTCGACTACCTTCAGGAACGCGGTGACCAGGCGTGAGCCTCAGTCAATTACTGGACTTGGATCCGCATAAGATCATGCCCCCGATGACAGATGAAAAGACGACATTCCATCTTTTCAGCAGCGGAATTGGTTTTCAGATTCTTCGCGTTTTTCAATCGTTTCTTCACTGGTTTATCGTTTGCAGCACAGCATTAGTGGTGGCTCGGACCATTCTTGTGATCATCCTCGCGAGATTGCATAAAGCCCCCCCACCCTGCTCCAAAGGTTACCTTCCAGCGGTCTCAGTCATTATTCCCGCCTACAACGAACAAAAGGTCATCGCCAAAACCATCCAGTCTCTTTTGGCTTCGGAATATGAGGGCCCTGTCGAGGTGGTTGTTATCGATGATGGTTCCACCGATCAAACCGTCGAAGCAGTTGAGTCTTTGAATGACTCAAGACTGCGAGTGGTTCGGCAGCCAAACTTAGGAAAAGCCTACGCGCTCCAACGCGGGGTTGATGAAACCAAAAACGAAATCCTCATCTTTGCCGATGCGGACACGCAATTTGACCGCCATGCGGTCGCCATTTTAGCAGGTACATTTGAGGACAATCGGATTGGCGCGGTTTCGGGTCATGCCCGCGTGGGCAATCGCTCCACATTCCTCGCACGTTGCCAAGACTTGGAATACATCTGCGGATTTAACCTCGATCGCCGAGCCTATGCGACATGGAACTGCATCACCGTTGCGCCAGGAGCGATCAGCGCCATCCGCCGTAAGACAATCCTAGCCGCTGGTGGTTTTTCATACGAAACCCTTGCGGAAGACACCGACCTCACTCTTGCCATTCACAAAACGGGATACCGAGTGGAATACCAGCCCAAAGCCATTGCCTACACGGAAGCTCCTGAAACGTTTTCCGCCCTCGCGAGCCAAAGATTTCGCTGGGCCTACGGAACACTCCAATGCGTTTTCAAACACGCCGACATCCTTTTCAATCCGCGCTACAAGGCGCTTGGATTTCTGAGTCTCCCAGGAATCTTGTTTTTCCAAATTGTGCTAGTCGCCTTTTCTCCTGCCATCGATGTGCTTTTTATTGAATCAATGCTCATGGGTCGTGTCGGCGCGATTCTGCCCTATTTCCTCGCCTTTATCCTATGCGATGTGGTGGTTGCTGCCGCGGCCCTGAAGATGGAAGGATTGCCCGTAATACAAGCCCTTCGCATTATCCCACAACGATTCTTATACCGTCCCTTGCTGGGATATGTCGTGTGGAAATCCCTTCTCCATGCGATGCGCGGTGCCTGGGTCGGATGGGGCAAGCTTCAGCGATCCGCAAGCGTCTCAATACCATGAAAAAACTCTTAGCAATCCTCCTTCTGTTTTGCCTTCCCTCTCAAGGCAAGGCTTCTCCGATTGAGGGAAACACCAAGGAGCAAAAAGGGGTTTTATTCGGTGCCTACATGGACTTCGGCGAAACGGAGGACGCTGTCACCCTCGAGGGCATTGAGGATTTTGAGAAACTCGCAGGCAAGCGCCCGGCGATCATCGCTTCGTCGAGTTACTGGGGAGAACAAACATTCCCTAAAAAGAATCTCGCACTCATCGACCGCCACGGTGCTACGCCGCTCATATTCTGGTCCCCATGGGACAAACCCTACGATCAAAATAAAGGCCCCGATCGTTTTTCACTGAGAGAGATTCTATCTGGAAAATGGGATGCCTATATTGACGCTTGGGGTGACGGCGCAAAAGAATTCGGGAAACCCTTTCTTGTTTCTTTCTGCAACGAAATGAATGGCGACTGGTTCCCTTGGTCCGGGTGCTTCTATGGTGCAAAAAAAGGCGGCAATGAAGTTTTCAAGCGGGCTTGGCGCTACGTCATCGACAGGGTCAGAGCTCGTGGCGCCAGCAATATTCGCTGGGTCTTCCACGTCAATGCGTTTCCAGCAGAAAATGATATGTGGAATATGATGGCGGCCTACTATCCTGGGCCGAATTATGTGGATTGGCTGGGGCTCAGTGTTTACGGGAAGCAGTTCCGGAAAAGTGACGACTGGGCCGAATTCAAACCCCTTCTCGACTGGCCCTATAAGGAACTTACGGCGATCGACCCCGTAAAACCCGTGATGATTGCCGAATTTGGCGTCGGCGATTTTCCTAAGTTAGGAAGCAAATCGGAATGGATCAAAGACGCACTTAGCATGATCCCGGAATACCCACGAATCAAAGCAGCCGTATACTGGCACGAACGTTGGCAAAATCAGGATGGTTCCTTCAGTAACATCCGAATCAATTCCTCACCCTCCGTTTTGAAGGCCTTTCGTGAGGGAATCAGCCACCCATTGTGGATTCCCTCAAAAAAAGAAAACGATCAGCGCTAGACCGGCATCGGCATATTGATTCGAGAATGTTTTTCTAATTCAACCATCATTAGGATATGAATGTCTTTGGAGACCCCAATTTATGAAAGAAAAAGTCGTTGATCCACGCGTAAGAGACCTCACCGCTGATGTCGCCGAGGGGAAAGCGGCCAGATTGATCGAGGAAATGATTGATACCTCGCTGGGATTCGGTCGCGACCACGCGAGCATTGGCGAACTCAAGTTGATGAACCGCGCTCTCCGCGAACTCCGTCACGCCGCGAGTGTCTTTGCGAAATACAACCGCGTGCGAAAAGTCGCTGTCTTCGGAAGCGCTCGTACTGGTGAAGATCAGGAAGAATACAAGCAGGCCGAAAATTTCGGCAAAAAGATCGTGGAACACGGATACATGGTCATCACCGGCGGGGGGGATGGAATCATGGGCGCGGCCCAAAAGGGCGCGGGTGCGGAAAAAAGCTTCGGCCTTAACATTCGCCTTCCTTTTGAGCAATCGGCGAATCCGACCATTCATGGTGATCCTAAACTCATCAATTTTAATTACTTTTTTACGCGCAAATTGAATTTCGCAAAGGAGACCAATGCCTTTGCGCTTTTTCCAGGGGGCTTCGGGACGCATGATGAAGGGTTTGAAATTCTCACGCTCATGCAGACCGGCAAAATGCCGATCGTGCCAGTAGTGATGCTCGATCGTCAGAACGGTCACTATTGGGAAACTTGGCGCCGCTTTGTCACGAACGATCTTTTACACAAAGGCCTGATCTCCGAAAGCGACTTCAATCTCTTCCATGTCACCTACGATGTGGATGAAGCAGTGAAGCAAATCACGGACTTCTACCGAAACTTCCATTCCTACCGCTGGGTAAGGGAAAAAATGGTGATCCGAATCCAGCAACCCATCAACAAGGAGTCACTGGAATCCCTCAATGACCGCTTTGCTGCCATGCTTTCGGTAGATAGAATCGAACAGGTCGCTGCCTTGCCTGAAGAATCCGACGACACACATCTTCAGGCATTGCCGCGGCTTGTGCTGACACCACACAAAAGAGAGTTTGGAAAATTCCGCCTCCTTCTGAATGCGATCAATGAGTTACCGGTCGCTAGCGGGTGCGCTTAAATAGCTAGCCCGTTCGGCAAGAATCGCTGAGGCGATACTATCGGCCAGCTTCTGTCTCGTTTTAGAGGATTGAACGATCGCATTTTCATTACGATTGGAAACAAATCCCAACTCACACAGAACCGCTGGACGCTTGTTGTTCCTCAAGACATATAGCTTTCGGGATTTGATACCCCGATCGAGACAGCGATACGTGCCAACCATCTTGGATTGGATGCGGGAAGCCAATCGGGCTGAGTTGGGATTTAAATAAAAGGTTTCAATACCCGATGCCTTTTTCCTCTTCGCCCAATTGTAGTGGATGCTCACAAAAATCGAGTCCTTCAATCGATTGGATACAGCCACTCGATTATCGAGTGTGACAAAGTAGTCTCCCGTGCGGGTCTCGACGACATGGAGTCCTTTCTGACGAAGTTGGCTAGCGAGACGAGTGGCCGTATCGAGGGCTAGATCCTTTTCATAAACTCCAGAAACGGGCTTGGCCCCGCGATCGAATCCCCCATGACCAGCATCAATGACCACCGTATCAAACCGACCAGTTCCTCGCGCCCCGCAGACGAAGCCCGAGGTGCAACCACTAAGGAGCACTACCACCAAAATAAGAAATGGCAGGACTCGATAATAGTTTTGAAAATAGAATTGTTTCGGTAGCTCCATGCAAACGGCCCTGCATTCACCATGTTTGGCAAAATGACGGCAGAACAATAGAAACCATATTGGAAATCGAGCAATCATTTTAGTCTCGATTTCTTCCGTCTTCGGAGCGTGGATGAGATGATGTTAGCCAAGCGAGTGATTCCATGTCTGGATGTGACAAATGGTCGGGTGGTGAAAGGAACCAAGTTTCTGGATCTTCGTGATGCGGGAGATCCTGTGGAATGCGCCAAGATGTATGACCAACAAGGGGCAGATGAATTGGTCTTCTTGGATATCACAGCCTCAAGCGATGGACGGGCCACCATGGTCTCCGTTGTCGAGCGAACTGCCGAGGCCTGTTTTATGCCGCTCACGGTCGGTGGAGGAATTCGTGAGGTGGAGGATTTTCACATTATGCTGCGCGCCGGAGCGGACAAGGTTAGCGTCAATACGTCAGCCTTGCAAAGACCCGAACTGATCACCGAGGCAGCTGAAGCCTTTGGCTCACAGTGCGTGGTTGTGGCCGTCGACGCGAAGCGCGATGGAGATGGCAAATAGCGCGTATACACACATGGTGGTCGCAAACCCACCGAGCGCGATGCGATTGAGTGGGTCGTCGAAGCGGCTCAACGCGGAGCTGGAGAAATCCTGCTCACGAGCATGGATGCCGACGGCACCTGCGACGGATACGATTTAGCGCTCAACCGAGCAGTTTCAAGCGCCATAAAAATACCGGTCATTGCCAGCGGTGGGGCGGGCGAACTCCAACATCTAGCCGATGTTCTCCGATCGGGACTAGCCGATGCGGTCCTCGCAGCGAGTATTTTTCACTTTGGAAAATTCACTGTAGGCGATGCGAAGGCCCATCTTGCCAGTCAGGGAATTCCGGTCAGAGAGGCCTACCGCGGATAATGGACATTTTATGATTACGCATTTCTCCGTCGATAGTGTCACTGAGTCCCTTCGCCAGGAAGGGTTGCGTATCACAAAAAACAGACGTGGCATTCTCGAATGCCTGTTTGCCGCCAGGGAACCGATGTCGTTGCAAGAAATCCAAGACAGCGCCCTGATGTTTTCCGGCACCAAGCCCGACTATGCCACGGTATTTCGAATGATTTTGCTCATGGAAAAACTTCATCTGGTCCACAAGGTGAATCTCCAGCGTCCCTGCAGTTACTATGAGCTTCGCGATCCTCATAAACACTACGACCATCTGATTTGCAAAAAATGCGCCCATGTCGTCCTGATCGACATCCCCTGCCCCATCGGGGACACGGAACAGAAACTGGCCAAAAAATATGGTTTCACCGATCTGAGCCACTCCTTGGAATTTTTTGGCACTTGCTCGCAGTGCGTTTAAAAAATCGTCTTGATTCCATTCGACCTATTCCGGAATCTTACGCATGAAGGTTCCAACAAACGCACCATGGTCCTCGCAGGAATTGGATAGTTTTTTCTATCAACCAGCTGACAGTTTTTTCCGTGGGAATCCTGGTCTCTCGCTCACCTACGACGATGTGACGCTGGCTACCCTCTACAGCGAGATTTTACCGAAGGACGCGAACTTTGAAACCCGTCTTGGCTCAGGCTTGGACCTTCACCTTCCCATCGTCTCGGCGGACATGGATACTGTGACAGAGTCGCGTATGGCAATCGCATTGGCCCTCAATGGCGGGCTGGGCCTGATTCACTACAACATGCCCCCGCGGCAACAACTTTCCGAAGTCTCCCGTGTCAAAAATCACATTCACGGCCTGATTCGTGAACCAATCAAGGTTCATCCAGAGCAGTGCATTGGCGATGTTTTAGGACTCATCGAAGAAAAGAAATTCAGTTTCAGCACCTTTCCCGTAGTCGATAAAGACGACACCCTGCTCGGTCTTTTGCCCGGCCATTGTGTGAGGCCCCGCTTTGCCAATCGGGGAGTGGGTGAGGCCATGATCAAGAGGGATGGTGTCCTCACCATCCGGGAGAGCGATCTCGGCGACGATCCGATCCAAAGAGCCGATCGATTTTTCACCGAACACATCGGCATTCACAAACTTCTCGTGGTGGACGCGGACGATCGCTTGAAAGGATTATTCACCCTCAGCGATATCGAGCGCATCTCTCAAGAACGTTCCTTGCAGACCAAGCCTGCTCGGGATTCGAAATTCCGCCTCCTTTGCGGCGCAGCTATCAGTGCGCCTCGCAAAGCGGATGGATCAATAGACAAAGTTCAACTCTTGAACCACGTAGAGGCACTCGTGGAACGCGGACTCGACGCCGTCGCCGTATCCACAGCCCACGGACACACCCTCGGGGTTGGTGAGGCCGTAAAGGCGATTCGCCAGGCTCTCCCCGATCTCACCATCATTGCCGGCAATGTCACCAGTGCCGCCGGAGTCGAATTTCTAGCCAAAAACGGAGCAAATACCGTGAAGGTTGGCCAAGGTCCGGGATCAATTTGCACGACCCGCGTTGTGGCTGGAGTCGGCATCCCTCAACTCACCGCTCTCTACGTTTGCTCACAAGCCGCCCGCGAGCATGGTGTCACTATTCTCGCTGATGGCGGGATCACCAAATCCGGCGATGTCGTGAAGGCGCTCACTCTCGCCGATGCGGTCGTTTGCGGAAGCCTCCTAGCCGGTTGCCCCGAGGCTCCTGGTCAGATCTTGGAAATCAATGGCAAGTTCTACAAACAATATCGGGGCATGGGCAGCCATGCGGCGATGAAGGCAGGCAGTGCCGCCCGTTACGGCCACGCGCGTGAGGTATCGCAAAAATCCGCTGCCGAAGGCGTAGAGGCACTCAAGGAAGTCTCTGCCCCAGCGGATACCGTCTTGGCTCAACTCGCTGGGGGTCTTCAAAGCGGCATGGGCTACCTCGGCGCTTCAAGCCTCACAGAACTTCGCGCCAACGCCAGATACACCCGCATCACGCCTGCTGGACTCCGAGAGAGCGCCCCGCATGATATCATCGAAGTTAAAACCGGCGGCTAATAAAAAAGTCGAAGTACCGACTGCGCTTCCCTTCCCGCGCAGCCACGACTATCGTTTTTTGATCCAAAGGTGGCGGGCGCTGGCAAAATCCTCCGATCTTCGAATGCGTCGCTTTTCGGAAAATGCGGGCTATCCGCTTTACTATCTTGAAACCCAATCTCCCCGTAAGCATGCCACTCGCATTTACCTTTCCGCGGGCATTCATGGTGATGAACCCGCCTCCACCGAGGCCCTTCTTGCTTGGGCAGAAAATAACAGAGAAATTCTCCAAAGCCTCCAGTTCCTCATTTTCCCGTGCCTGAACCCGTGGGGACTCGTTCACAACAAAAGATGCGATGCCGATGACAGAGATCTCAATCGTGGCTACCGACAAAACCATCCACCCGTTGTGAAAGATCAACTCGCTTTACTAGATCACGCGCACTTCGATCTCGCGATCAATCTGCACGAAGACTACGACGCGCAGGGTGTTTATCTCTACGAACCTTGGAGGGAGAAATCTCACTGGGGAGAAAAAATCATCGAAGCCATGTCGGCCGCAATCCCTATAGATCCGCGCCGAAACATCGACGGTCACAAAGCCAAAGAAGGCGTCATCCGTAGACGTATCACCGAGGACATGATGCCCGACTGGCCGGAGGCTATCGCGCTGCACCTGCGCTATTCCCATCGAACCTTCACGCTGGAGAGCGCATCCGAATTTGCGATTGAATCCCGCGTGGCGGCGCATGTGGCCGGCATAGAAGCGGCGATTCGGTTAATCGAGTAAGTCGGCGTAATTTTGGCGGGCCATGG
>Ga0102913_1000657_pt1 | contig 10678 bp, 12 predicted proteins | sample Colrivmet1560A02_FD_78197 | JGI IMG/M metagenome (GOLD analysis project Ga0102913, IMG submission 78197) | Estuarine microbial communities from the Columbia River estuary - metaG 1560A-02 | ecosystem: Environmental > Aquatic > Marine > Intertidal zone > Estuary | place: USA: Columbia River... | reverse complement strand
GATACGTGTTGGCCGCGGCCAGAATCATCGCGAGCACGATCGCGAGCGTGATCGCGCGGAACGTCAGCTGCGGGGGCAGCGCCGCTGACGGCGTGCTCACTTTTCGTCACCCGCAAGCTTGCGCAGCATCGGCGAGGCAAGAATCAGCACGAGTCCCGCGCCGCCGGCGATGAAGCACATCTGCAGGAACTGGCTGGGCATCTCCGCCGCGGCTGCACCGCCCACGTGACCGCCGATCAGTCCGGCGAGCGCGTTGCCGACGGCGGCGCCGAGAAACCAGGTGCCCATCATCTGCCCGACGTAGCGCTTCGGTGCCAGCTTGGTGACGTTCGAGAGCCCGACGGGCGAGAGGCACAGTTCGCCGAAGGTATGCAGCATGTAGGTGAGCAGCAACCAGGTGGGCGCGACCTTGCCGCCCGTGGACACCACAAGCTGCGCCGCCCACATCATCACCAGAAAGCCGATGCCGACCAGCACCAGCGCCAGACCGAACTTGGCGGGCGAGGACGGATCGAGGTTACGTCTGCCGAGCGCTACCCACATCCACGCGAATACCGGCGCGAAGATCACGACGAAAATCGGATTGGCTGACTGGTACCAGGCCGCCGGGTGCTCACCGTCGGCAAAGAGGTTGCCGAGCCAGGAGCGGTCGGTGTAGTCCTGCGCGAAGAGGTTGAAGGTTGTTGCAGCTTGCTCGAAGCCAGCCCAGAACAGGCAGGCACAGACGAAGAACAGCGCCACCAGCAAAACTCGCTTGCGTTCCTCGGAGTTCAGGCCGCCAAACAGCAGCACCCAGGCAAAGAACACAAAGCCGACAATCACCATGCCGCCCGCAAACAATTGGGCGAGTCCGGTAACGGTCACCGGAATAACGCCCGTGTAGAGCAGCAGGGTCGTGAGCACGACCAGCGCACCGCCGATCCAGATGCTGCGCCAACCCCGGGCGCGCTCGGCATCTGGAATATCCGCCGGCGCTTTGCCTGCATCACCAAGGTAGTGCTCGGTCATGCGGTATTGCAGTACGCCGATCAGCATCGCAGCGCCTGCACAGAAAAACCCGATTCGCCAGTTCCACGATTCGCCGATGGTGCCCGCGACGAACGGGGCAAGCAGCGCACCGAGGTTGATGCCCATATAGAAAATCGAAAAGCCTGCATCGCGTCGCGCACCCGGCTGACCCTCGTAGAGCGCGCCGACGATGGCCGAGATGTTGGGCTTGAGCAGACCCACGCCGATCACGATGACCGCGAGGCCGAGATAGAACACGCTGGGACCCGCGGGCACGGCGAGCAGGAAATTCCCGAGCGCGATGATGATGCCGCCCCAGTAGACTGCGCGGCGTTGGCCGATCAGACGGTCGGCGATCCAGCCGCCCGGCAGCGAAAACAGGAACACGGCGCCGGTGTAGAGACCGTAGATGGCACCGGCGGTTTCGCGGTCCACGCCGAATCCCGGATTGGCGTCGGTGGTGGCGGCCACCAGGAACAGCACCAGCAGCGCGCGCATCCCGTAGTAGGTAAAGCGCTCGAAGAACTCGGTCATGAACAGCGTCGCGAGCCCGCGCGGATGCCCGAGAAAAGTCTTGTTCGAGGAATCGTTCATTGGATGTCAGCCCCCCGCAAAGTGCTGCCGAGTGTGCGTGATCCCGGGGGTTGGCGGCAAGGCAGCCGCCGAGGCTCAGGCTTCGGCTTCGTCAGCCTCGGCCTCGCTCTTGCGACGCATGCGATCCATCAGCCGCGCCATCACCAGACCGCTCTCGTAGAGCAGATACATCGGCACGGCCATGATGGTCTGCGAGATGGCGTCGGGTGGTGTGAGCAGTGCGGCTACGACGAAGATGCCGATCAGCACGTAGCCGCGCACTTCGGCGAGCTTCTCCACGCCGACGAGGCGGGTCAGCACCAGCAGCACCACGACCACGGGCACTTCGAAAGCCAAGCCGAAGCACAGGAACATGGTCAGCACAAAGTCCATGTAGCTCGTGATGTCGGTCATCATGCGCACGCCGGCCGGCGTGGTGTTGGCGAAGAACTGGAACATCACCGGGAATACCACGAAATAGGCGAACGCGACGCCGGCGTAGAACAGCACCACCGATGACGCCAGCAGCGGCATGGCGAAGCGTTTTTCGTGACGGTACAAGCCCGGCGCGACGAACGCCCAGATCTGGTAGAGCACGTAGGGCATCGCCAGAAACAGCGCTACGAATAGGGCCAGCTTGAAGGGCGTCATGAAGGGGGAGATGACGCTGGTGGCGATCAGCGAGGAGCCCGCTGGCAATTGGTTGATGAGTGGCTGTGCGACCAGCGTGAACACGTCGTTCGCGAAGAACGCGAGCGGCACGAACACCAGGATCACCGAGAGGAACGCGCGCAGCAGCCGATCGCGCAACTCGAGCAGATGCGAGATCAGGGTGCCTTCGGCCAGTTGTTCAGGCTCGCCGCTCATCCTGTGGGGGTGTCTCAGTGTGCTGGGGCGTATCGGTGTGCTGGGGCGAGTCAGTGTGCGCGCCGGTCGCGGTGGGATTCAGGTAGTCGTCCACCGTGCCGGTGGCATCCATGAACGGCGGTGGTTCGGGGGGTGTTGTGTAGGTTTCGGTGGCGGCGGGCGCGGCTGCGGCAGACGGGGCTGTGGTCGACGCTGGGGTGGAGGCTTCGCGCTCTTGCCGGCGTCGGGTGTTCTCGAGCGACTCTTCCTCGAGCTGCTCGCGGAACTGCCGTGCCATGGCGCGGGCACGACCCATCCAGCGGCCGATCTCGCCGACGACCTTCGGCAACTTCTCCGGGCCGAGCACGAGCAGCGCCAGCCCCATGATCAGCAGCAGTTCGCTGAATCCGACTTCGAACATGGTGATCTCGCCGGAGCCCGGCGACCCTCGTCAGGCGTTGCGGTCGGGGGTCTTCGCCTCGGCCGCGGCGGACTTGGCCGATTCAGGGAAATCGGCATCCGCCGCTTCCTGCTTGATCTGCTTGACGCTCTCGGCGGCGTCGCCGTCGTCCATGCCTTTCTTGAAGCCCTTCACCGCCGCACCGAGGTCCGCACCGATCGTGCGCAGTTTCTTCGCGCCGAATACCAGCAACACCACCAGCAAGATGATGATTAGTTCGCGCATTCCGATTCCCATAACGACCTCTGCTGTACCGCGTGTCTAAGGCCCCGATGATAGGACAAAAGAGCGGCAGAAATCCGTGAAAGTTCCGCTTCGTCCGGTTGACCGATCGGGTGCTCAGGACGACCCGCCCGTCTGCAGCCAGAAGGTCACCGGCCCCTCGTTAACTAGCGCCACCTGCATGTCGGCGCCGAACCGGCCGGTCTCCACCCGTCCGTGTGCGGCCCTCGCAAGCTCGCAGAACCGCAGAAACAGCCGCTCGGCTTGCTCAGGGGGTGCGGCGGTGCTGAAACCGGGCCGGTTTCCCTTGCGGGTGTCGGCGGCCAAGGTGAACTGGGGCACGAGCAGCAGGCCGCCCGCCATGTCGGCGAGCGAGAGGTTCATGCGGCCTTGCGCGTCGGGGAACACCCGATAGGCCAGCAGACGCTCCAGTAACCGCTGGGCGGCCTGCTCATCATCGGCCGGCTGGACGCCGATGAGGACCAGCAACCCCGCCTCGATCGCGCCAATACACTCTCCACCGACACGGACGCTGGCGCTCGAGACTCGTTGCAGCAGGGCGATCATGCGCGGTCCGTGGTGGCATTTCGGGCTGCGAAACCTTAACATCGCGGCCGGTTTTACGCTCAATTCGACTGGTTCTTGGGGGTTGCGGTGTCGAAGTTCCTCGTGGCGCTGTCCTTGATCGTGGCGATGGCCACTCCGTCGGCCTTCGCGCAGGCTGCCGGCAACGCCGAGCGGGGCGCGCGCCTCGCCTACACCTGTCTCGGGTGTCACGGCATTCCGAACTACAAGAACTCGTATCCCAACTACCGCGTGCCGAAGCTGCGCGGCCAGCATCCCGAGTACCTCGTGATTGCCTTGCAGGCCTATCGCTCAGGCGAGCGTAGCCACGCCACCATGCACGCCAATGCGGCGGGCTGGACGGATGAACAGTACGCGGACATCGCGGCGTTCCTGGCGGGGCCGGCTCTGCAGCCGGGCGCCATTGCCAAGCCGGTCGGCAAAGCTCCGGCAGCGGCCCAGACCTGCGTTGCTTGCCATGGCAACGACGGCCTCGGCATCACGCCGCAGTACCCGAACCTCGCTGGCCAGCACGCCGATTATCTCGAGCGGGCGCTGACCGACTACAAGAAGGGCGGTCGCAAGAACGCCATCATGGCGGGATTCGCGGCGCAGTTGTCGGCTGCAGACATCAAGGCGCTCGCCGCGTACTACGCGGCGCAGAAGCCGGGTCTCGAGACCTCGCGCCGCAAGTAACGGCCGCGCGCCTCAGCGCGCGGCGAGCTCCTCCAGAAATGTGGCCGCCGTCTTCAGGTAGAAGTCGCGGTTTGTTTTCTTGCGAAAGCCGTGACCCTCGTCCTTGGCCGCGAGGTACCACACCTCGCCGCCGTTGGCGCGCACTTGCGCGACCATCTGTTCACTCTCCGAGGCTGGCACGCGCGGGTCGTTGATTCCCTGCACGACAAGCAGCGGCTTGCGGATCATGTTCGCGCGGGTGAGCGGCGAGATGCGTTGCAGAAACCGACGCATGTCCGGGTCGCGCTCATCGCCGTATTCGACGCGACGCAGGTCGCGACGATAGCCCGCCGTGTTGGTGAGAAATGTGACGAAGTTGCTGATGCCGACCACGTCGATGCCGCCGCGCAGCCGCTCGCCGTAGGCGATCAGCGAGGCGAGCACCATATAGCCGCCGTACGAGCCACCCATCACCGCAACGCGCGAGGCGTCGAACTCGTTACGTGTGCCGATCCACACCAGCAACGAGCCGATGTCGCGCACCGAGTCTTCGCGCAGCCGACCGTTGTCGAGCATCGTGTAGCGACGACCGTAACCGGTCGAGCCACGCACGTTCGGCTGGATCACCACGTAGCCGAGTTCATTGACGAGATACTGCAGGAAGGCGTTGTAACCCGGGCGTGACTGGCCCTCGGGCCCACCGTGGATGTCGATCACGACCGGGTGCGGGCCCGCGCTGCGCGGACGGTAGACGAAAGCGGGGATCTGCCGCGGCTTGTTGCCATCGCGGTCCCAAGTCGGATAGCGGACGAGTTCCGCATCGACGAGGCGCGAGGGATCGAGCGGACCCATTTCGCTGCGGGTCCAGCGCGTTGCCTTGCGCGTCGGCAACTCGTAGGTCCATACGTCGCCCGGCGAGCGCGCGCTTTCGATGCTCATGCCGAGGGTGTTGCCCTCGCGGTTGAACCGCAGGTTGAAGATCAGGCCGTCGGGCAGGCCGTTCGGGCGCAGCGTCTCGGCAGCGCCGAGATCGAGAATGGCGAGCCGGCTGTAGCCGTCGACGTTGGCGACGTAAGCGAGATAGCGTCCGTCGGGCCCGACCTCGAAGTCGTCGATGTCCCACTCGAGCTCTGCGGTCAGCGTGCGCACGCTGCCGTCCTGCAAATCGATGTAGCGCAGCTGCTGGAATTCGCCACCGAGATCGGCCGTGAAAAACACGCCGCGGCCATCGGCCGAGAATTTTGCGCCACCGATGCCGGTCTGCGGCAGCGCGATCCTGCGGAACGCGCCGCTCGACACCTCCGCGACATACAGTTCCGCGTCGGTCACCGAGATGTAATTGACGAGCAGCAATCTTTGATCGTCGGGCGACCAGTCGGCCGGCGACCAGGTCTGGCCCTGCGAGGCCACCACGAGGCGCGGATTGCCGGTGCGGCTCACGTCGGCCACGTAGATGTCCTGCTGCGTGCCGTTGCGCGCATTGCCGTGAAAGGCGAGTCGCTTGCCATCGCGTGACCAGAGCGCACCGCCATGACGCGAGGTCCCGTCTGTGAGGCGCCGTTGGCTGCGATCGGCGAGCGAATACAGATACAACTGGGCGTTTTCGTTGCCACCCCGATCACGCGCGAATACGAACGTGCCCGGCCGTGCACCGGGTTGGCCGCGCGCACCCGTGGCCGGTTCGCTCTCGAAGGTGAGTTGCTCACGGTCGGCACCGGGTGCAGCGACGCGATGGATCTGCGCCACGTCACCGAAGCGCGTGCTGATCAGCACGCTGCCGTCGGCGAGGAAATCCTGGAAGCCGGCACTGCGGCCGGCGAGCCACGTGTCGAGGGTGCGGGTGACGCGTGCCGAATGGGCGGGTACGCCATCGAGCACGAGCGCGCCGAGCTCGGTGCGTTGCGGCGCGACGGGTTGGGTAGCGGCTGGGGTTGCGCCGAGCAGCACGAGGCTGGTCGCGAGCAGGGAAAGCAGGGTGCGTGCGGTGTATCGGTAGGTCATGTCTGCTATGTTGCCCGACCTTGCAACCGTGTCCAATGCTGCTGCGGAGCGCCCGATGGCCGACCCTCGTCTGAAACAAAAACTCGATGCCGGCGAGTTCATCGTGGCTCCGGGCGTCTTCGACATGATCTCGGCGATGCTGGCCGAGCGGGTCGGCTTCGATGCGGTGTATGCCTCGGGGTTCTGGCTCACGGCGTCGCACCTCGGCATCCCCGATGCGGGTCTTGCCACGTACACCGACATGCTCTCGCGCATCGCCAAGGTCGTCGAGAAGTCCTCGGCGCCGGTGATCGCCGATGCCGATACCGGCTTCGGTGGTCTGCTCAACGTGCAGCACACCGTGCGCGGCTACGAACGCGCGGGCGTCAGCGCCATCCAGATCGAAGATCAGGAGTTTCCGAAGAAATGCGGCCACACGCCGTATCGGCGCGTGATTCCGCTCGAGGACATGGTGGCCAAGGTGCGCGTTGCCGTCGATTCGCGCACCGACCCGAATTTCCTCGTCATCGCGCGCACCGATGCTCGTACGGGTCTCGGTTTCGAAGAAGCGGTGCGCCGTGGCGCGGCTTACGCTGAGGCCGGCGCGGATCTCGTCTTCGTCGAATCGCTGCAGTCCGAGGAGGAGATGCGGCGCGCCTGTTCGCTCATTCGTGCGCCGATGATGGCGAACATGTCCGATGGCGGCAAAACGCCGATCCGTCCGGCGAAGGAGCTGGCCTCGTTCGGTTATCGGCTGGCCATCTGGCCGGCGATGGCCGCGCTGTCGGCGAGCGCCGCGATCGAGCGGGCAATGCACAACCTCAAAGCCACCGGCACCAGCGTTTCGCCGGAGGTCCCTCTGTTCGGTTTTGACGATTTTTGCCGCATGGTCGGTTTCGAGGAGGTCTGGGCGTTCGAAGAGAAGTGGAAGGACGTGCTCGGCAAATGATTCACTACGACCACGGCATTCACGCCATCGACACGGCTTACGTGCGGCCGGTGTTCGATGCCTCGCATCTGATCGTGCACGAAGGTCGTGCGGCTTTCGTCGACACAGGTGTATCGCACTCGGTGCCGCTGCTGCTCGCGGCACTCGATGATCTCTCCCTCGCGCCGACGGCCGTCGACTTCGTGTTCCTCACGCACGTGCACCTCGATCATGCGGGCGGTGCAGGTCAGCTGATGCAGGCTTTGCCGAATGCGCAGGCCGTGCTGCATCCGCGCGGTGCGCCGCACATGATCGATCCCCGCAAGCTCATCGAAGCCTCGATCGCTGTGTACGGTGCCGAGACCTACGCAAGGTTGTATGGCGAGATTCTGCCGATCGACGCGGCGAGGGTAGTGGCGAGCAGCCCCGGTCAGCATTTCTCGCTCGCCGGTCGAGGACTCGAGATCCTGCATACGCCTGGGCATGCGCTGCATCATCAAGCCATCTTCGATCATCACTCCCGCGGTATTTTTACCGGGGACACGTTCGGTTTGTCGTATCGCGAGTTCGACGTCGACGGTCGGGCGCTGGCGCTGCCGACTACCACGCCCACGCAGTTTGATCCCGATCAGCTGGTCGACTCGATTCGACGCATTCTCGCCTTGCAGCCGCAAGCGGCGTATTTCACCCACTACGGTGAGGTGCGTGACCTCGTGCGCATCGGCGCGGATCTCGAGCGACAGATCGGCGAGTACGTACGCATCGCCCGCAGCCATGCGGCGCTCGATGCCGAGTCCGCACGGCAAGCGATCCGCACGGATCTCGCTGCGTTCCTGCGCGACGAGGTGCGTCGTCACGGCTGCCGCCTGAGCGGCGCCGAGGTGGACGGGTTGCTGGAAAACGACGTCGCCCTCAACACCGACGGGCTGCTCGTCTGGTTGTCGCGGAGGAAATCATGAGCAGGAGTTTCAAGGCATTTCGCATCCACGAAATCGACAAGCAGATCGTCGCACGGTTCGAACAACTCACGCTCGATGATTTGTCGTCGGGCGAGGTCGTCGTGCGCGTGATGTACTCGGACATCAACTACAAGGACGCGCTCGCCGCGACCGGTGCCGGCAAGATCCTGCGCAAGTACCCGCTGGTCGGGGGCATCGATCTCGCGGGCGTGGTCGAGACCTCGACCGACGCTCGCTACCAGCCCGGCGATCACGTGCTCGTCACCGGCTGTGGCCTCTCTGAAGTTCACGACGGCGGTTACGCCGAGTACGCGAGACTGAGAGGCGATTGGGTCATTCCAATGCCGCCGGGACTCGACGCGTTCAAGGCCATGACGCTCGGCACTGCGGGGTTCACCGCAGCGCTCGCCATCCATCGCATGGAACACAATGGGCAGACACCCGCGCGCGGCCCGATCGTCGTCACGGGCGCCACGGGCGGGGTTGGCAGCGTTGCCATCGATATGCTGGCGGGACGCGGCTACGAGGTCATCGCGGTGACCGGCAAGGTCGAATCGACCGACTACCTCAAGTCGCTCGGTGCCGCACAAGTGCTGCTGCGTGCGGACATCGACTACGGCAAGCGTCCGCTCGAGGCGGCGCGCTTCGGCGGCGCGATCGACAACGTCGGCGGCGAGACGCTCACGTGGCTGACGCGCACCGTGGACAACTGGGGCAACATTGCCAGCATCGGTTTGGCCGGTGGTGCAGAACTCAAGACCACCGTCATGCCGTTCATCCTGCGCGGCGTGAATATTCTGGGCATCAATTCTTCCGCCACGCTGCGTGATCTGCGGCTCGTCGTGTGGAATCGCATTGCCACGGATCTGAAGCCGCGTCATCTCGACGCGATCGCCACGCGCACTATCGGCTTCGATGAGTTGCCAGGCGCCTTTGCGGCGTACCTGCAGGGCACGGTGACCGGTCGCACGGTCGTGAAGATCGGCTGAGCCGTTGCGCGCGTGAGCGAAGCCGAGCAACTGATCCGCGATGCGCGCGCGCTCGGCGTCGAACTCGATGCCGCGCAGGCCGCGGCGCACTGTCGCTTGCTCGATGAGCTGGCGCACTGGAATCGAAGCTTCAATCTGACGGCGATCACCGAGCGGCGCGAGATGCTGACCCATCACCTGCTCGACAGCCTGTCGATCCTGCCGTTCCTGGCGGGTGAGCGCGTGCTCGACATCGGCACGGGCGCGGGATTTCCGGGTCTGCCTCTCGCCATTGCCGCTCCGCAGCGTCGTTTCGTGCTGCTCGACTCGAACGGCAAGAAGATCCGTTTCGTCGCTCATGCGGTGCGCACGCTCGGCTTGCGCAACGTCGAGGCTGTGCACGCGCGTGCGGGTGGTCGGGAGATGGCCGTACAGGGCCCTTTCGATACGGTCGTGGCGCGGGCCTGTGCACCGTTGCCGGAACTGCTGCGCCTCGCCGAGGGTTACTGCGGCGTCGGTACGCGGCTGCTTGCCATGAAGGGGCGGCGTCAGGCCGAGGAGCGGCAGGGTCTTCCCGCGCATTGGCACATCGAAGCCGAGCATGACCTGCATGTCCCCGGTCTCGACGGTGAACGACATGTCGTGATGCTGCAGCGGGTCGGCTAGACTTGCCGCCATGAGCCGCGTCATCGCTGTCGCCAACCAGAAAGGTGGCGTCGGGAAAACCACCACCGCCGTCAATCTTGCCTCCTCGCTGGCGATGACACGCCGACGGGTGCTGCTCGTTGATCTCGATCCGCAGGGCAACGCCACCATGGGCTGCGGTGTCGAAAAGAACACGCTCGAACGCACGGTGGGCGATGTGCTGGTGGGTGATTGCACGGTCGGCGAGGCGATGCTGATGCTCGAAAGCCCCGCCATGAGCCTGCTGCCTGCGAACCAGGACCTCACTGCCGCCGAAGTGCAGCTGCTGTCCTTGACCGTGGGTCGTGAATTGCGCTTGCGCACTGCGCTGCAGCCCGTGCGCGAGGAGTTCGACGTCATCCTTATTGACTGCCCACCATCCCTGAACATGCTCACCGTCAATGCACTGGTCGCGGCGGATAGCGTGCTCGTGACGATGCAGTGCGAGTACTACGCGCTCGAGGGACTCACGGCCTTGATGTCGACCATCGAGCAGATTCGTGCCGCCGTGAATCCTTCACTGCAGATCGAGGGCGTGCTGCGCACGATGTACGACCCGCGCAACAACCTCGCCACAGAAGTCAGCGGCCAGCTCACCGCCCACTTTGGCGACAAGGTGTTCCGCACCATCATTCCGCGCAACGTGCGCCTCGCCGAAGCCCCCTCGTTCGGCAAGCCCGCGATTCTCTACGATGCCAACTCTCGCGGCGCCCTCGCCTATCTCGCGCTCGCCGGCGAGATGATTGGTCGGGCCGAGGGTTCGCCTGCCGAGCTCGCGGCGGCCGCGCGCGCGACCGCCTGAGCACGGCTT
>Ga0102913_1000653_pt1 | contig 10702 bp, 9 predicted proteins | sample Colrivmet1560A02_FD_78197 | JGI IMG/M metagenome (GOLD analysis project Ga0102913, IMG submission 78197) | Estuarine microbial communities from the Columbia River estuary - metaG 1560A-02 | ecosystem: Environmental > Aquatic > Marine > Intertidal zone > Estuary | place: USA: Columbia River... | reverse complement strand
ATAAATTTTTGACTCTATGTTTACCGTTTCAATTTTTTGAGCAAAACAGTAAAATGAAGTTATTAAAAACACAAACATGAAGGTTATATTTTTCATTTGATTGAGATTTTGATTGTTACACACCCAGTTAAACAAATTAAGAAACTAAGAGAAATTAAATTACGCATACTCTATGTATTTATATAAAGTGCACATTTCCACTATTCAAATTTAAGATATTTAAAAAAAATATTATGGCTGATTTTCAAATAAACCTCACGCAGAAACAACAAAGGACCCACGATTTAACGGGATTGCCAGCTCACTGCGTTCGCTGTCATCCTCGCAGTTCGCCTTACCCAAAGCCTTTCAAACCATTCGCTTCGCAAATGTTTTGCCTTTTTTCATTCTCGTCAGCTTACACAAGCAAGCTTGTGACGCTGCCTTAAACGAAAAAAGCCTCCCCGAAAAATTCGGGGAGGCTTTGTAGCCAATATTGTACTACATTCTGACCAAATATGGAGAGATTTGAGGGAGTTACACAAACTGGCGGAGTTATTTATAATGCTTAAAATCAAGGATTTTGACCAAAATAAAAGATGTGATTAATGAAGAATAGTGCACCAACAGAATCATTGAAATAATTGATTAACTTTGTTTAACTAAAAACTTCATGAGAGATGACATACAACATATCCTTTCTGGAAAGAGCCAAGTTAAGCACCATCATCTTATCCAAGCAGCCTGCAGTTACCTTAAAGGAAGCCAAGGAACAAGCACAATGGCTAAAGACCAACAGCAGCTCAAAGAAGAAGAAACAAAGAGCTTAGTTCAATTTGCAGATGACAATAATCTTTGGGTAGAGAATATCAATATAGATTTATACGTTTCGCAAGGTGCCGAACAGAAAGTCTACTTAAAAGATGGCTCAACTGTTCTTAAATTGAATGATGCAATTTACTACGCAAATTGGGTTGATTATTTTCACAACCTCTTACTGAATAATTTATTTTTCCCTGATACCGCATATCAACTATTAGGTTTTCACAAAGATTTGGATGTATTATATGCTGTGGTTGAACAGCCATTTGTAAAAGCAAATGAAAAAACAGATTTGAATATGGTAAAAGCCTTTTTAGAAAATAATGGCTTTATTAATAAAAAGAACCACGACTATTATAATGAGGAGCTAAGTTTGATTCTAGAAGATCTTCATGACGAAAATGTATTAACACAAAATGGTATGCTCTATTTTATAGATACCGTATTTTATATTGTTAGTCCCAAATAATCACGTTTCCCAAAAAGTTCTTTAATAACAAAAGTCGGCCCTTAAATCCGACTTTCCGAAGTCATAGGTTATGTTTTCACAAAACCGAAATCAACCGATTTCAGTCGAATTCAGGGGGTGTTTTCCTCACGCAGGGGAATTATAATACAAAATACAAATGGCTTGTCCAGTATGGCTCCCCTTTTCCTCGAAAGATGCAACTATAATGCGATGATTGAGTATGTGACTATCAGGAAAATAAAAGGTTGAACTTCGTGTCAAATTACAGGATGATAGAAATACCCAAAATAACGCTATGAAAATTGTTTGTTTCATTTGCTTTTTACTTTTATGAACCGCAACTAATACAACCATTTTCCATACTGCAACTCGGTCCATCAGTTTGCGTTGGTTCTACATCGGTGTTCGTTTGAGATTGCTTATTTATTATTTCTGTTGATGGAATTACTGGGATTACCTCATTGCTTCCTTGCTTTTCTACAGTAAACTGAACGGCTTGTGTGGCTGCTTGTGTACGTAAATAATACATGCCCGTTTTCAATCCTTTCTTCCATGCGTAAAAGTGCATGGATGTGAGTTTGGATGTATTGGGGTTGTCAACAAATAAATTCAGCGATTGGGATTGACAAATGTATGCCCCTCTGTCGGCAGCCATATCTATAATATTGCGTTGCTTAATTTCCCAAACCGTTTTGTAAAGCTCTTTTATATCAGCTGGTATTTCGTCAATATTCTGTATAGAGCCATTGGCGGTTATAATTTTATTTTTCATGCTGTTATTCCACAAGCCCAAATTCACCAAGTCTTTTAAGAGATGCTTGTTTACTATAATAAACTCACCACTTAAAACCCTTCTTGTATAAATGTTACTGGTGTATGGTTCAAAACATTCATTGTTGCCAAAAATTTGCGATGTTGATGCCGTAGGCATGGGGGCGGCTAATAAAGAGTTTCTTACTCCAAATTGTTTTACTTCTTCTTTTAGTGAAGCCCAGTCCCAACGGTCAGTTGGTGTTACGCCCCACATATCAAATTGAAAAATGCCCTTAGAAACTGGCGAACCTGCAAAAGTTTGATAAGCACCTTGTTCTTTAGCCAAATCTTTACTGGCGGTCATTGCTGCAAAGTAGATGGTTTCAAAAATGTTTTTGTTTAGCATTTTTGCCAACTCACTTTCAAATGGCAAACGCAACAAAATAAACACATCTGCTAAACCCTGCACACCTAAGCCAATAGGTCGGTGCTTCATATTGGATGTTCTTGCTTCTTCTATGGGGTAATAATTGTTGTCAATTATTTTGTTGAGATTTTTGGTTACCTGATATGTTACTTCATATAATTTTTGCTGGTCAAACTTTCCATCAATTACAAACCGGGGTAATGCTAACGAAGCTAAATTACAAACCGCCACTTCATCAGGGCTGGTGTATTCAATTATCTCTGTGCAAAGGTTACTGCTCTTAATCGTTCCTAAGTTTTGCTGGTTGCTTTTGCTATTGGCAGCATCTTTATAAAGCATGTAAGGTGTTCCTGTTTCAATTTGCGATTGCAAAATGGCAAACCATAAATCCTGTGCTTTTACTGTTTTTCTTGCTTTGCCTTCTGCTTCGTATTTTGTATAAAGTGTTTCAAATTTCGTTCCCCAGCAATCACTTAATCCCGGTGCTTCATTGGGGCAAAACAAACTCCATTCTCCATTTGCTTCTACCCGTTTCATAAACAAATCGCAAATCCATAAAGCAAAGAATAAATCTCTTGCTCTCATTTCTTCTTTGCCATGATTTTTTCTTAAATCTAAAAATTCAAATACATCAGCATGCCAAGGCTCTAAGTAAATAGCAAATGCACCTTTACGTTTTCCACCACCCTGGTCAACATATCGGGCAGTATCATTGAAAACACGAAGCATTGGAATGATACCATTGCTTGTGCCGTTTGTTCCGCCAATATAGCTTCCTGTTGCTCTAATGTTGTGAATGGCTAAACCAATACCACCGGCACTTTGAGAAATTTTTGCCGTTTGTTTCAATGTGTCATAAATGCCGTCAATGCTGTCTTCTTTCATAGTTAAAAGAAAACAACTACTCATTTGTGGTTTGGGTGAACCCGCATTAAATAAAGTTGGTGTGGCATGTGTCATCCATCGTTCACTCATTAAGTGATAGGTTTTAATAGCACTCTCAATATCTTCTTTGTGTATCCCTACTGCCACTCTCATATACATGTGTTGTGGACGTTCTGCAATTTTACCATCAACTTTTAAGAGGTAAGATTTTTCTAAGGTTTTAAAACCAAAATAATCAAATCCAAAATCTCTGTCGTAAATAATAGTGCTGTCCAGCAACTCTGCATGTTCTTCGATTATCTGCATCACATCATCTGCAATGAGTGGTAATTTTTTTTGTGTTGCTACATCTACATAGTTATAGAGCCTTCGCATGGTTGCCGAAAAACTTTTAACAGTGTTCTTATGCAGATTGCTTACTGCAATTCTTGATGCAAGTATTGCATAGTCGGGATGTGTGATAGTTAGTGATGCTGCTGTTTCTGCTGCAAGATTGTCTAACTCCGTTGTTGGCACACCTGCATAAATACCTTCAATAGTTTTCTTTGCAACATCAATTACATTTACTATCGGGCTTAAACTGTAACTCAATTTTTCAATTCTTGCAGTTACCTTGTCAAACTTTACTGATTCCTGTTTTCCGTTTCTTTTTATTACAAACATGGGTGTAGTATATTTTAGTTAATGAGTTTAAAAATCTTCTTCAGTTGAAAATACTTGGGTTTCTTTATTACCCATAACTCCAGCTTTTTGATAATCGCCAACTCTTTTTTCAAAGAAATTGGTTTTGCCCTGTAAAGAAATCATCTCCATAAAGTCAAATGGATTGGTTGCGTTGTAAATTTTTGTACATCCCAATTCACTTAGCCAACGGTCTGCCACGAACTCAATATATTGCTGCATCAGTTTGGCATTCATGCCAATCAAATCAACAGGCAAAGCCTCGGTAATAAATTCTTTTTCTATGGTTACAGCATCTGTAATAATGTCTTGCACTTCTTTTTCAGATAACTTGCTTTGCAGCATACTGTAAAGCAAACAGGCAAACTCACAATGTAAGCCTTCATCACGGCTTATTAATTCGTTGCTGAATGTAAGCCCCGGCATAAGCCCTCTTTTTTTCATCCAAAAAATAGAACAGAAACTTCCGCTAAAAAATATTCCTTCCACCGCTGCAAATGCAACAAGGCGTTCTGCAAAATTGCCATTGTCTATCCAACGCAAAGCCCATTCTGCTTTTTTCTTAACGGCAGGTACAGTATCTATGGCGTGAAATAGTTTGTGTTTTTCTTGTGGGTCTTTAATGTAAGTGTCAATAAGCAAAGCATAGGTTTCACTATGAATATTTTCCATCATAATCTGGAAACCATAAAAGCATCTTGCTTCAGGCAATTGTACTTCACTCATAAAATTTACTGCAAGGTTTTCATTTACAATGCCATCACTTGCAGCAAAAAAAGCTAATACATGTGAGATAAAATGGCGTTCGCCATTGTTTAAATTCTCCCAATCTTTTTGGTCGCTGCTTAAATCAATTTCTTCCGCAGTCCAAAAGCTGGCTTCATGACGTTTGTAGTGTTCCCAAATTTTGGGGTAGTTAATTGGCAGGATAACAAAGCGGTCTTTGTTTTCTTTTAAAAGTATTTCTTCTGTATGTTCCATAGTAAATAATTACTTAAAAATTTTTACTTGCAGAAGAAGGGTATAGTGCTGAAAGAATGAGCCACATGAAGCAGCGAAGACTTGCAGTACCATTGCCTTTCACCCGAAAGCGTTGTTACTAAATGTTTGATTCTGGCAGGTCTTCTGACTTGCTCCATTGTTTAAAGCCTTCCCGTCCATAAGACAGTGGCATGAGGATTAAACAACTTAGTCGGAGCTTACAGCTACGGGGATAGTTCAAGATTTAAACTTGATTCCCTTTTAATGAAATTCGCCTGTGGCGGATTGTCAACCAAAATGCAGTGTAAAATAATAACCTAAATTTAAACTTGAAGCAAGTTGTTATACACTTTATGTTGAAAACGGTTGTAAGTCGCAATGGCAGGGTGTTATAAAATATCGTGGGTTGTTGATAGTAGTTATGTTGCTGATGTTTAAGGTGAAGCTCATAAAAATTCCGTCCGCTGGGGTGGGTGGGCAGTGCGGTGGCATTTTTAGCTCTTTTGCAAGGTTGGCTTTTGTGTGTCGGCTTTGTGTGCCTTGCAAATGTGCTAAAAATAGCGTGGGGTCGGGTCGCCTTTTATAAGGCTGGCTACTTTTGGGATAAACCTTGACCTTTTTAGGTCTTTTTTCTGTCATGCTGAATAATTTGTTGTAAAGCTATTTCAGGACAAGACAAATAGCCCTACTTTTCTGGAACCTAAATCTACAATTCACTCTCTACGAACCTAATCACCCTACGTAGTTTTCTTTGAGCCAAACCAGGAAATTCTAACCCAAAATCATAAACCTGCTCCATTTTTTCCACTAACTGGGATTTTAAGGTTTTTGCCTTTTTTGCAGTAGCAATTTGCCTATCAAACCATTCAGTAATAGTAATACCCTTTGCTTCACATTCAAGGATGATTGTTTCGTAAGTACCCATTCCTAATCTTAGTGACACTACCTTAGTCGATTCCATATAATATTGTTTTTTGTTTATGGCTGTTTTCTTCCAGTTTTCGGGCGTATGGTCAATGTTTACGGGAGTTTACCCTTAATACCTATCTACCATTCCTTCGAGTTTCATATGCGTTGCTATAGGAAGAAAAAGCCATTTAATAAAATTTTACTATAAAGATAGTAATTTTTTTGTAATAATTATTTTATTTTGTATTTTTGAGTATGAAAAAAATATACCCCAGTGAACTAAATGGTCCAATATCATTAGAGCGAGCCTTTAACCATGGCAAACTACTAGAAGGAGTATTTAGCGTAAAAGAGTCTGGAATCGATTCCAAAATCTTCCATTCATGGAAATTGGATGACCTATTACCAACTGTTCCTAAAGGCGGTTGGGCAGACCTTTCATTTATTGATTACCTATGGTTACATACATTAGAAACCATGCGCAAATTTGGTTGCTCAAAAAAATTGATGAAGGATGTATGTAGTAGCCTATTTATAGAAGCATACAAAATAGACCTTCGAAAAATTACGCTGAATGACAATATAACCCATCTAACCAATTTATCGAAAAAGCGACCATTAACAAATGATGAAGATGAATATTTAAATGCATGCAAAGAAGTATTAAATGACAAATTAAAAATGTCTGTCACAGACTACGACATCAATTACTTTTACCAATTAGTGTTAAAATGCTTCATCAATAATAACGAAGTTGGCTTGGTGATTTTTGAAGATGGGAGGTTCAATACATACGAGCTATCTGGTGCTTTACAAAATGAATCTAACCCAATTGATTTATCAGTCCCCCACCTCTTGATCCCTATAACTTCATTTATAAAAAGATTTGTGGCTGATGAAGAAAAAGACCAATTCCTAACAGCTACCGGAATTTTAAACAACCATGAATACGAAGTTATTAAGCAAATTCGAAACAAGAACGTGACTCGTCTAACCGTTACATGTAATAATAATAACAAGATTGAAAAAATGGAACTTGAGAAAATTGGAACTGTTAGTGGTGCCGAAGCCAAACGAATTATAGAATATTTAGGATTGAAAAATTATACTGGGGTTAAATATGATACAAGAGATGGCAGGACGCTGTCTTTCACTCAGACTTCAAAAATTTTTATGGATAATAAGTAATGCTTCCGTTAGTGACGGCGCAAATTTTAACGTAGGTATCCTTCTTTGGTAAAGACGATACCTCACACCATTACAAATGTTAAACCAACAACAAAATGTAAAACAAGAAAAACAGGACTACAAGATTACAAGAGAAGAACTTAAAAAATTTGAAAAGTTCAAAAATCATTCGGAAACAGAGTTAGACGCAATAAGGGATACCATGTATCAATTTGCGCTAATCTTACTAAAAACAAAACGCCATGAGTAATATTGATTACTTTAAAAAGTTCATGCCGGTTATTCCAGATTTAGCTAATATGAACTTTGATGTTTGGTCTTACACGCGTGTAAGCTCCAAAGAGCAGTTCACAAATAATTCAAGCGTATCTAACCAAATTAACCATAATATTAAATATGCAAAAGAGCAAAATTATAATATCGTGGAAAATTTTGGGGGTACGTATGAGAGTGCTAAATCTGACTTTACACGTAAGGAGTTCAAACGCTTAATTGACAAAATTAAAACTAGCAAAAAGAAACCCTACGCTATTTTAGTATTTAAAATGAGCCGTTTTTCCCGATCAGGTGGCAATGCAATTGGTTTAGTCAACCAATTAGTCGAAGAATTAAAGGTTCACTTAATTGAAACAAGTACTGGCAATTCAACTACTACCGAAAGAGGTAAGGTTGCCATTTATGAGAGTTTATTCCATGCTTATAAGGAGAATATTGAACGCATGGAAATCATAATACCTGCTATGCAAACTTTCATTAAAAATGGTGGCCGATTTGGTTCAGCCCCTATAGGATATGACCATTATGGACCCAGAGTAAAAAAAGAAGGATTTCTTAGTTCAAAGCAAAGGTTTGAGATCAATAAAACTGGAATCATACTTAAAGATGCTTGGAAATGGAAAGCTAGTGGCTTATATAATGACGTGCAAATAATAGATAAATTAGCAGTGCGCGGTGTCAAGGTTCGTCCTCAATATATTTCCTGTATGTGGCGCAACCCATTTTATTGTGGTATTAATGTCAACAGAATGGTAGACGAACCCGTACAAGGTGACTGGGAGAAAATAGTAAGCGTGGAGGACTTTAAGAAGGTGCAGGATGTAATTTTTAAAAAACCCCATGACCACTTACATAATATAGAAAATGATAAGCGCCCACTTACCCATCTAATTAATTGTATCCACTGCGAATCTATTTTAGTAGGCTATGAAGTGAAGAAAAAAGGACTTCACTACTACCGCTGTCCAAAGTGCAATGGAGTAAGTGTAAATGCCAACACTACCCCAAAATCAAAACGAATAGGTGCGAATGACCTCTATAAGGACTTTCTTAAGGGTTATACTTTGGACGAAGACTTTATACCGGTTCTTAAGTTTCAAATTGAAAAATTATACGATTACCATAACGACCACAACAAGGTTGACCAAGAAAACCTTATGGCTCAAAAAAGGGAATTAGAAGGCCAACTAAAGAGTTTAAAAATTCGTCTTGGTTTAGGGGAAATTGATACAGAAACTTTTTCATTAACCAACCAGCACATACAAGAAAAAATGACGGCTATTGAGTCAAAAATTGATTACGAGCAACCTACAAAATCTAACCTCGAAATTATGATTGATGATTCTTTGATGATGGCCTCACAACTCAATCTGGTATGGGATCGTAGCGATTTAGAAAACAAAAAAGTGATGAGTAGAACCCTATTTCCAGAGGGTGTTATGTATGACCCCGAAAATCACCGTTATCTAACCAAAAATGTTAATAGTTATTTTGGCCTAATTAATACACTTTCAACGAGTTATAAGGAAAATAAAAAGGGGATAAACCAATCTAATGCTGATTTATCCCCTTTTGTAGCGAGACCGGGATTTGAACCCGGGACCTCAGGGTTATGAAGATTTTTTGAGAAAATGAAAGCGTTGATTTGTAATGCGTTATGTTTTCACAAAACGGAAAACGACCGATTTGGACCGATTTGAGGGGGTGTTTTCCTCACGCAGAGGAGAAGCAACTATAATGCGATGATTGAGTATGTGAGTATTAGGAAATTGAAGGGTTGAACTTCGTGACAAATTGCAGGAGGTCACTCTACTATCTTAAGTGAGTTAAAGAATTTATCTCTTAAATCTACTGAAGCACCAGCGGCTCGTTTACTGTGTACAATATTGATACTATGAAGGCTATCAATGAATATATAAGATTTTAATTCCATCTTCTTGCCATTACGCTCTGTACTTAATTCAAGAATCAAAACATCTTTACCACTTATGTTTTTCTTTTCCTTTGATAAAACCTTGGTTTCATTACCAAGTTGAGCGATAAAAGAAGATTCTAACTGTTCCCAGAAAGCCGGTTCTAACTGAGCAGTTTCAATCTGTTCTTCAGTTAGTCCATTTTTCCCTAAGTTTTGAACTACAACATTAAAATTAGCAGTGCTGTCGGCTAATCTCAACGAATAAACAGAAGCTATATCCTGCATATTTCGAACATCAGGTTTTTCTGGGAAGGTGATGTAAACTTTCTCAGTTAACTTGACTTTTGTTTCCTGTGACATTGCAGCAATTGGAAATAAAATGAATAAAAAGTGAATAATTAAAAGTTGTCTCATAAAATTTATTGAATTATACATTGATAATTTAACTTAGGTTGGGTTTGATTATTTGTCCTTTCCTTGACTTCTTTTACCTCTCAAAGGAAGAAACATATTGAATGAGATAGTAGATACTTTTCTATCAGAATTTTTAAAGATTGAATTTATCCCCCATTCATACCTAGTGCCTAAACTAAATTTATTCCCAAAATGGTGTCTAAAATCAAAAAACAGAGAAGAATAATTCGTTGTTTCACTACTTACGTCTTTGGTACCCGTTGCAGTCTTAAGCTCAGAGCTAAATAAATAGTTTTCCACTACCCCCAAACTCAAATTCGACTTCTTTCCAATGTCAAACATTGGGCCAATATAAACGGCAAGATTGCCAGTTGTAAATTCTCCACCTAAACCTGGCATTAATGCCAAATGTCCATAATTACGGCTTGAACCATCAATCTCGGTATAGATTGAGAGTCTTTTGGATATTTTTCTACTAAAATAAAAACCGCCGCCAACTGCAACATGATTAAGATCATCATTCAATCCAAAAATATTGGTAGATAATGTAACGCCAAATTTATTTTTTGATGGAGCAATCTCTTGCGCAACTATTGTTGTTATTGTTGCACAAAGTAATGCGAGTGTTAAAAATGATTTTTTCATTTAATTAATTTTAGAATAATTTAACCTTTTAAAATTCACCCTTCAACACATTTACACCAATTGCGTACCCATAGGTTTTTCCATTGGCATCTTTGTAAATTCTGATTTTATTGCAAGCCATTCCTAAATTGACTTTCGCCCAGGTTTTACCACCGTCTTTGGTTTCGTATCCTGTATTCATGGTACCAACAAAGCCGTGATTTTCGTCAATAAACCCTATGCCGAATTCCCTTGATCCAGCATCTTCCACTAAATTGATTTCATTCCAGGTTTCACCGCCATCGGTTGTTTTGGCAATACGTTGTTGCTTTACGTTTGGATCGGGATTATAGGATTGAATCGTTACATAACCTACTTT
>Ga0102913_1000650_pt1 | contig 10716 bp, 6 predicted proteins | sample Colrivmet1560A02_FD_78197 | JGI IMG/M metagenome (GOLD analysis project Ga0102913, IMG submission 78197) | Estuarine microbial communities from the Columbia River estuary - metaG 1560A-02 | ecosystem: Environmental > Aquatic > Marine > Intertidal zone > Estuary | place: USA: Columbia River... | reverse complement strand
GAGACCACCGTGCCGTTCACGATGAGCCGTCCGTGCACGTCGAGCACCGCGCTGCGGTCTGGCGATCCGATAACGACGCCGCCTGGAAACTGCGCCGTGCCGTTTGAGTGGCAGATTTGACACGCCGTATCATCCTCCAGATCATCGACCCGTTGTTGCGTGGATTTGTTGTTCAAGAAGGCCGTGACGCCAACGGATATGCCGGCAATTGCGGTTCCGGCGACGGCGAAAGCGAACAACAGCCAAAACGCACGCACCGCCGTTGTTATCGATCCGTTTGATGCAGCAACACCCGATGATGCTCCGCTTGCAAGATTTTCCAATTCTTCGGATTGATCGTAGCCAATCACGCGAGACGACCTGCGCGACATACCGATCGAGAGAGATACGCAGGGATTCTAGGCGATGCACAACGAAAACGTTCCCCCGGTAAGATCGGGAGGTCCTCGCATACGATGTGAGATTTAAATAATTGCGATGTTAAATGCTAATTATACAACACGACGGAGAGTGCACCATGCCACCGAAGACAAAACACGTCGCACCCTCCGTTGATTCGTCCCGTTCTCGCGCAACAAATGAAAGCGCGCGTTGCGTTCGTGTGTCTCGCGTTGATCATCGCGCTCTTGTCCGCGAGCGCTCCATCGCGCGCCGCCTTTCCCAATTCGCTTATCCTCAGTGATCCGGGCCCCGTGGTGTCCGACAACGACGCGGTCTATCTCTCATGCAACGAGAATCGTACCGCACTGCTCGGCGACTTTGTGACTCGCAGCGCCGCGTGTGACGTCACCACCATGATGGTGGATTCGTTCCTGCGCATGGCCGGTTGTGAGAATACGGCAAGTCTCGGGTACGCCGGTTGCGCCGCGTACCTGCACGACAATCACAAAGTGATCAACATGACCGACGCGCTTGAAAGCGTGCGTTACGGATGCTTTCATTCGTGTTTACTCGTGCGTTGTCTCAAAAACGGCCTTGCGTTGATTAGCGGACCGTTGTGTTGATGATTCGGCGTGTATCGAACGAAAAATACACTACTTGTCCGATTCATGTGATTGCTCTTCGGAAGAGATGCATCGCTCGATCGCTCTTGTGTCCGCGCGATTCGTCGATTGGTGACGGCGTAATGTCTTCTACGTTCTATCCAGCCAGCGGCAACCACGCGAGTGGATTGCTATCGATGCTCATGAGTGCGCACGCGCTCCAATCCAACTCTGGTGCTGGGGTAATTTCTATTCCCGGCAGAACAAACGGTGAGTGTCGTACAAACGGCAATCTCATGAACGACGCTCCTCCGCCGAGAGTGCACGGTGGAGCAGTGTACAGCTTGAGAGACGTACGGCACTACGAACGCCTTAATCACGCCGGGCCATTTTCCGGGCGATCGGGCGTGCTGAGGCATTGTGCAAAAGACGATGATGACGCCAGCGAGCGCGACGCTGTGATATCGGGCGCAGTGGTGCCAACAGCCACGGCGATCGCGACGAAATCGTCGGGCGATATCAAAATTGACGTGCTTTCGAGCGCGCCTGGCATGCGCGAGAACCAATTGCCATCAGACGATGAACAGAGTGACAATGACGACGACAACGACGATGAGGATGCGCCCGTTGGAGAACGCGTGTGGGAAAGCGCGGTGAATGACAAAGACTCGACACGCGATATGTGTGTGATTCTCGCGTTTGCCGACGGCAAGAATCTCGCCGCGCCCAGCGGAAAGCTCAACGAGTTGACCATGTCATACAGCGGTTCGAGGTTCTTTCATGTTCACGTGTACTTTCCCGAACTGCACAAAGCGTACACGATCGATCAGAACGCCGGACACGTGTACGAGATCAACGACCGCTTCTGGGATCAAGACTACTGGGTGTTCTACAAGCTCACGATGAATCGTTTTTACTATCGTCGAATGATCGAGTACTGCAAGTCGCAAATATGGGTGCCGTACGATTTTTGTGGCTTCGCGCTTCTGCCGATCAAGAACGCGCTCTCTTGCTTCTCTCCCGCCCTGACGCTCATCGATGCGATATCGAATGTATTCACCGCCTCGCGGGTGAAGAAGAAGCAACGCGCGGCGGCCGAGAACGGCAGCATCGATAAGGACCTCGAGGCGCTGGATCACGATTTTGCGCGCGCGATCATGTTCGCTGCTCACCAGGAGCGTTTGGCGAAGAGCGAACGCATATTCCGCACAAAGAACGCGTCGGTGCCAGCACCGCTCACCGAACGGAACGGACAGATGTGCTCGCGGTTCACGATCCGAGCATTGTGCGCCGGAGGGTTCATCGATCACACACACAAGTACATCAAAGTGTGTACGCCAGGCGACGTGCACCGATATATTACGAGGGAGCTGCACTCTCCGAGGGTCGACATCGTGAACTGGACCAGTCAGCCCAGATTTGATGATGACGACACCGTCGACGATGACGACGACAACGAAGAGCTCTCCAGCGGAGAGGAAGAATCCAGCGACGAATAGGAGGAAAGCATCGATCGTCGATGAGACGATAGACTAGATAGACAGACGTGTAGTATCACCGGGGCGTCGAATTTTGTGAATTAAACATCTCGGAGCTTTCAGAAGCATTCCACTTCGTGGATGAGGCACAATTCGTATATTTACATCAGGGCAACGTCATCCACGCGCGAGCGCGGCGTGCGGCTCGCCATTTCCGTCGCACTCTCGTTTTTGAGATCATCATGTTGGTTCGTGTGTTCGAGTCGATTCCCATCGAGTCGCAAACGTGGATGGATCTCATCGCCGCTGGCGGTGTGGTGTTCACGTTGATCATCATATGGGTTGGATTCTCGTTCGCGTACGAGCACCGCAAGACGCAGATGATAGAAATCATAACGCTTCATTTTCTGTTCATGCTGGCGTTCGGCGGCACCGTGCATATCGTGTCGCACTTCATCGCGAACGGGCACCTGAGCGCTGGCGTCTTTGTGTGGCTACGCACCACAAATTGTACCATATTCGAACTCTGGGGGGAGTACGTTGTGGGCTTTGGCGTGTGGTTCACCGCCATAATGCTGAAGATCATGACGTGGTACATCACGTACCATCCTCCCGCTTGGACCGGTCGTTTGGCGAGCGTCTGCCGTTCCGACACGCTCGCTTTGCGGTCGGGCGTGCGAACGTTGATCTCAATCGGATCGCTCGTCATGCTCACGTGCGTGTGCGTTGCAGTCGAGGTCGGTCATGGTATACTCTACGACTCCGAGCTCGGTTACTGCCACACAGAGTTGATCTACAAGGCAGCGATCGTCGTCGGACTGTGTTTCTGTTGCGTTCAGATGGGCGTCACGACCTTTGTGCTACTCTCCTCTCTGAAGGACAAACGCATCGAATCGTACAAGGAGATACGCAGCGTAGCGACCGTGTCGACGTACTCGTTGTTGCTCATGTTGTTTCTCAACGTGAGCGGATGGGACTCGCACTCGTGGGCGCGCTCCGCGGACATGATTGCACTTTGTTTCATGTATGCTTACAGCATCTGGCGCATGATATGGACGCCGTTCTACAGTGCGGCGCGAGCGAGAAGCAAAGCGTGGCATGCAGACGACGCGAATATCATGACCGTCAACGAACTTGCGTTCGAGAGCATCTGCAAGGACACGAAGCGATTGCAAACGTTCAAGATGTGGCTCAACTCTCGTGGCAACCTCGTGTACCCAAAGGAATTCGACGAGGAGATTCATAACAACCGACACTCGTCAGTGACACCCGAGCAATTCCACGAACAGATTCAGGGCCAATTCGTCATCGTCGACTCGCCGGAGAGAGACGAGGAGGTTTCCGAAGAGCTCATCAGCGCATTGAACGGCGAGGAATACACGCTCTCCGACGTCGTGGATCGCGTTAGCTCCGATGGAATCTCGGTGTCCGACGCTCTCGAGGAGGTTACAAAACGCATGATCGATCTCGCACCCGCGGCATACCCGGGTACAATCGACCCTCAGACGTTGTTTTCTCTCTATTCGTTGTGCACGATGTACGCCGAAGCGATGCGGGATGGAAAGCTTGGAAACGCCACCAACCTTCGTGTGATGTTGATGCGCAACCTCTACTGTCTGGATTACGCTCTCGAGAGCGCGACGGCTGTTGTACTCGGGGACAACGGCGAGTTCTCGTGCGTTCAAGTGCAAGACGGTGGCGCAGGGGAGTTCGTGGCCGACGACACGAGCGAACCTCTCGAGGCGGTAATGATGCAAACGGACGTTTCCGGCGGTATCGATGGCAATTCGTCCGGTTGGATCAATTCAATGTGGCGCATGTTCAGCCGCGCGGCGTCGGTCGTGAACGTCGATTCGCGAGTGATGGACATATCAATGTCCGAGAAAATCAAACTGCCTCTCAACTACCAGACGCTGTGGTGGCTTTCGCGCGGCCATGCGGTGCTCGAATGCGACCGCACGCAGGACGCGGTGGAACGCGTGCGGCGCATGTTGTACTACTTGCTCACCAACTACTACACGCCATTGTTCCTCAGGGACGAACGCGGGCTGACATCAACACATGCGCGCTCATGAAAACTCGCTGTGATGACAGTGGTGGTGGCGGCGGTGGTGGTTTTATATGCTGATTAAACAGCAAGCAATTCAGAAAAGAAAACAACGTCGCGGCGACATCTCACGTTTTGATGCCATGCACAGCAATATGTTCGTAGCACGCGGGGCACGAAGCGGCGTAGGTCTCGATACCGCCTGGCCGTATTTTCGCGTCGGTATCGCACGCAACGTCGATCTGCTCGGGAATTGCGTCGAAGTTGCTCCCGCGCAGCTCGGCCCTCCCGATGTTCAACCGCTCGCGCGTGTCGTCCGAGATGTACGCTCCAATCTGAGGGCTGTAAATTGCAACGCCCTTGCGATGGCATCGTTGACAGTCGGACGCGAGGAATCGATTGTTAGCGCCGCTCGCCACGAGCATAGTCGTGATATACACCGGCGTTTTGTCCTTCCACAAATTCAAGCCACACACAATCACGCGCTTTCTGTGCTCGAGCGCGGCGACAAGTACCCAATTGTACACGTCGCCTTGGATGAACTGCGCCTCGTCGATGCACACCACGTCGTACGGCATGTATTGCTCGACGGGTATTTCTTCGATCGACCTGACGGTTACGATGTCGCTCGACTGCACGATCAGCCCGATCTCGCTGTGCGTCTCCAGCGCATTGCAAGAATAGCGCTTGATGCGTGTGTCGAGGGCGCTAATCACCACCATGACCTTGCGTCGCTTGCTTCGGTGTTGCATCATCTGAATCGATAGCTCGGTGGTCTTGCCGGCGTACATCGGTCCGTTGATCACGGTGACCAGGTCTCCGAGCGTCGCGGGGGCGCAGTTGATCTCGCAGGAGCAACTCATGTTGATCGTAGATTTTTTTCGCCAGCGGACAGTGAAGCCGTGGCACGATTTATAGCGCGCTCGGTAGATTATTTGGTTTTATTTTGTTTTCACAATTTCGATTCGATTCGTCAATTCGACTGCCCGTTCGACTTGGTCGCTTTCGCCGCGCAACGCGCGATTTTTGCGGGCGTGATTTTCATCTTGGAACGAGAGGAAATTCTTCGCGCGCGACGTGCGCGTCGCATCGCCGTTAGATCCCTCTCGATTTCGTCGAGTCGATCGTGCAAGGGCGCCACGTGAGAGGATATCTCGAGATCCATCACGTCGCATGCGACGCGTCCGGCGTCGCACGATTCAAGTCGCGAGAGACGGTCTTCCAAATCCCAAAATCGCTGCTCCGCGTCGCGCCTGATTTTCTCCTCGAGAGCCGCCAGGCGCGACGACAGCCGGTTGATATCGCCGTGTACGCCCGCGACATCTCGGAGCACACCGAACAACGCGTCTTGGACAATCGCCTCGACAAAATCGTACAGTTCTATCGCAGGTTTTTTGGAGTTGATGTCGCGCGGGAATAATGCATCCAGGCGTTCCATGTCGTTTTCCAGTTGAACAACGCGATGCTCAAGAGATTGTTGGTCACCGTCGCGACGACCAAAGTTGCTTTCGAGAGCCGCAACGCGATCTTGTATGTCACGAGACGCCGCGCAATCCATCCCCCCGATGATCGCAAGAGCGTAGGGACACTGGTCGTTCGTGAGACGAAGCGACACGCGTGTCGCGCGGCATTATAAAGGACGCCGAGGGCGCAAAGAGGATTAACGTGTAAAACGTGATAATCCGTGTTTACACATTAAACAAAGGGAGACGAGCAAGCGCGGATTTGTCGTAGAGTCGTCGTCTTCTTCTTTGGCAACCTGCGCTTAGCGCATTTGCCATTCGCAATTTTGTTATTTTCAGCGTTTCTCCCTTTATAACCTACGTTCGTCATAACTCGACCGCGTAGCGTGTGATCGGCGCTGAAACCCGTTTTCCGTTCGATGTGCCACGTATCGATGCGCATCGACAGGTCATGACTTGTTGGTGGTTCGAATTGTGTGCCGATTCAATCGAACGCAACGTATTCGAGTCGGCGTGCTTTGCGTTACGCGCTCTCACCGACATTTCGGAGCGAGAATACCGCAAGGAAGAGAGAGAGCCGAGTGAAGACGAGTACTGCACGTTGCACCTCGACATGAGGAAGAGGTTGCTTTCTTCCAATCGCGAAGTCGAGCGGCGCGTTGACACGCGCCAACGAAGCATTCGTGAATTCTGCACGACCGTTCGTTCGCCGCTCGGTGCGGCGACGTCGGCGGCGACGGCGTCGGTAACGATGGGCGAGATAATCTTCGACGGGCAGAGCGATGTCGTTCGCGAACCCTCGGTGAAGTACGCCTCGCCTTTGCGCACGTCGTACGACGGCATTGCCAACGTGCCTATCGTCGCGGTGACGACGCCTGCGATTCGCACACACTCTCCCGACTCGCCGCCAGTGAACAGCATGGGTTGGGACAACGCGACGTTCGACCCCATGCTCAACGGGCTCTATCAACAGTACTGCGTGACGGCGCCGATCTTGCGCTCTTATGTTGGTCGGCGTCTCGAACCGCGTGAAGTCGCATGCAAGACTTTACTCAACACGAAAATCTACATGCCATGCGTGGCGATCGCGAGTCTCGACTTCTACAAGAACTTCGATCCCAAAAACTATCGGCATCTGCAGGATATACGCGACCGCGAGAGCATACCATACGAGACGCGCGCCGAGTACGAGTCGAACGTCAAGAAGGTTTGGATGGATCAAAGCAACGTGGGCATCGTAATCCCGGCTGACGTCGACGAGGAGGGGATCGACGAGCACTTCACCGATTACACGTTCGTGTGTCGGCACGACAACACGTTCTACGCGCTCACGGACGAGATCATCGAATGGCTCATCGTGCGACCGACGCTCGCGCGTCTCACGTCGTGCTTTCTCGAAATGTCGTGGGAGGAGCTGCGCCGCGTGCGCGTCACGAAGCGCGCCGTCTATGAACCGTTCGTGCGGCGCGTGCTACCGCTTTTCCCACCACGGGCGAGTTTTCCGATTTGCGCGAAAAACAGTTTTCCTGAGCGGGTTCGTTCGCATTTAGTTGCGAACGAAAAATACATTCGCGATAAAACACGCCGCGCCATAAATAACCGGCTTGTTGACTTTATCGAACACACCGTCCACGCCGAGGAGCACGCCACACAGCAGCAGGAGCACCAGTCATCGATACGCGAGACCATCGACCGGATCAAGCGTTCCATCGCAGAGAACCCGCCCGACTCCAACTGCAACCACCGCAAGCCACGCGGCAAACGTGCCCCACGCGAACCACGCAAGCCGACCAAAAGGGCCACTGGTATTCGCGCATCCTCCGCTGACGCACACGCCATCATGTCATCCCGCCCTGCCGCCTCGACCGACGCCACGTCGTCTAGCAAGCCTTCATCGACGTCCTCCCGGGCGACAACCTCGGTCCGTCCGCCCGCGGACAAGAAGACCGCGCCGTCGAAGCCCAACAACGCACAACCTCATCGTTCCTCGGGAGCGCCTGCGAAGACATCTACGCCGCCGACGGCGCCGCCGTCGGGCAAGGCGAACGCCGCTCCTGCGACAAAGCCCGCGCCGCCTAGCAAATCGTCTCCGGCGTCTCTTCCTGCTCCTCCGTCGAGCAAGTCCAAGAAGCCCGAAGCCAAAGAAGAGGAAGTCATTTACGACGACGAGGACGACGAGCTCGACGACGGATTCAAATATGCCGACGAAGACATGGTGGAAGAGTACACGATCGGATCGAGCAAGGCGCCTTCGAAAAAGAGCGAGTCGAACGCATCGCCGATCCCGCCGAGCGGGGACAAGTCGAACGGACACGCTACGCAAGACGCCGTCGAACCTGAGAAAACGGACGACGCGAACGACGTCGTCGGTCTCGACGACGAAGACGCGATGTACCCTCCCGAGGATATTTCCGCATCCAACGCACCGAAGCCGACGGTCGAAGCGCAACACAAGCATGCCTCTCCCGCGCGAGCCCCGCAATCCATTGCGCGAGGCTCGACCGATCGCCCGAGAAAATCGCCCGCTATACTACGGCCAGCCGCGCCTGCGGCACCACGCTCGAAGCCAGACGAATCGCCGAAGCAGGCGGTCAATCCGAAGGGCGCGCCGTCGGTGCAAGCCGTGCGCAAGTCCGCCGAGTCCAAGCTAGCGCCGCCGAATCTCATTCCTCCCGACGAGAACGACGACGACGACGATGAGAACGTCGAAGAAGACGAAGAGGACGATGAGGAGCAGCAAGAAGCGCAGCAATCGGACGACGCCGAAGAGCGTTCGGAAGATGATGAGGACTTCGTCGGCGAAAACGACGCGATGGAAGCCGACGAAGACAACGACAGCGTGCAGCTCACCGACACCGAAATATCGCGCACCTATATTAGGGGCTGCAAAACCGACGAGGCGTGGCTAAGTAGGAATCAGACGCGAAAACGCCAGCGCGACGAATGCGGGACGGAAAGTGACGCGTCCGCCCTCTCCGAATACGATGACGATGACGACGACGGCGACGACGACTACGACGACGACGACGACGACGACGAGGGAGACAGCGGTTTAGACAATGAAGACGACGAATCCATTCAACCCGCCAAGCGCCAACGAATCGACGACGTGGGAAACAGCTCGAAGTTCACGCCGTCGAAGAGCGGACGCGCGAAGCCGAAGGCGAAGGAGAGCAAGAAGAAGAAGAAGAAGAAGCCAACGAGCAAGGATGTGGCGCGCGCTCTCCTCGAGAAGACCAAAGCCCGGAAGAAGCCGGACGCCAGGAAGAAGGCGAACGACGCTAAAGCGAGTTCCAATAAGGCGAGCGGCGCGGACAAGGCGGTCGGAACGCCAACTACCAAGACTCCGAGCAAGCGGAACGGCTTCCTCGAGCTCGAGGAAGAGTTGCAGAAGGCGTGGTCGGAGGTCGTGAACTTCAAGTTCCAACCCGGAAAAGCGGGCCCGTGCATCGTCGACGTGCTCCACGCGTCGACGCGTACCGCGGAAGAAACGAAGATGATTTTGGGAATCGACGACGATGGTTACAAATCAATCCGGGAGGCGGCCGAATCGGCATGCAAGAGCTTTGCCGGGCGCCGCATGGCACGCCACGCAAGGGAGCGCGTGACCAAGCGCAACATGACCAAGTGCAACTTGCCTCAAGGATTTCCGAAGGCGCAACTCGAGAAGCTCGGACAACCCATCCGAGGCGAACTCGATCACGCGACGCTCGCGGTGGGCATGGCGTTGACGATTTCTTTATTCGACTTTAAACCCGATCTCGCCGCCATTTCCCTCGAGGAGAAGACGCGCTGCATTCGTGCCGTACTCGAGAAGTTCCCTGATCAATTCCAGGCCAATCCCGAGTTTTGCAAGTACAAGGAAAACGCCGCGAGTGAATCGTCGTCTGTAACACTTTATTGATAGATCGAAGATGTATCGTTTTGAGTTGCATCGAATTGTGGATTGAATTAAAAGCGCGGTGCGCGTTGATTCAAGCATACCGCTCGTCTTCTCTCGAATTGCCGAACGGTGGTGGTTTCTGTCGAGACTGGACACGATAGGGTATATGTGTATATTCGAAATAAAACAATCAATGCTTTTATAGGACCCTTTTGGCGACGCGTGCTCATCGTCCTATCTTGGAGCGCGGGAGGATAGACGTTTTTTCTCATCATGACCGCATCGACGGACGCTGCTGCCCCGCGCAATTCCGCATGGGACAGGTTCGTCTTCACTGTGCGCTTCATCTCGCCTCCGAGTGGCGAGGTTCAAATCATTCCTGGTGCGGCGCGTGTTGGCCGCGCCTCGACACTTGGTTCGAAGCGACCCGCGCCCGATCATGAACGCCGAGACAATCACGACGACGGGACCGATGGCGCAAAACGCCATCGCCGCAACGGATTCAAACACGTGCTGGACCGCACGCATGTTGACGCGCAGAACGTGCGCGCCGAAGAAGACAACCAAGCCGCATTCGCCATGATGGAGACGTTCAAGAGCGAGTCGGATGCGCTCAACAACGAGCTCAAGTTCAGCGCCGTGATGCTCGTGTACGACGGTTGGGTGATGCGAATGCGCTTCAACCGACGTTTTCTGTACGATCCGACCCGACACGCATGCTCGCACAAGACGTGTCAGTACGACAGACTATCGGCGAACGTGTGGGAGGCGGCGCAGTCTATGGCGTTCACGACGCGTGCCGGCGTCGACGTGCCCGGCACTCACGTATGCTGCTTCGATCACGCGAGCGGCATCACGTACT
>Ga0102913_1000634_pt1 | contig 10865 bp, 9 predicted proteins | sample Colrivmet1560A02_FD_78197 | JGI IMG/M metagenome (GOLD analysis project Ga0102913, IMG submission 78197) | Estuarine microbial communities from the Columbia River estuary - metaG 1560A-02 | ecosystem: Environmental > Aquatic > Marine > Intertidal zone > Estuary | place: USA: Columbia River... | reverse complement strand
GGTATTGATTCTGCAGTGGTGCTTACCCTTGCTGTTGAGGCTTTGGGGAAGGACAATGTTACCGCTGTATTGATGCCCTCTGGTTTTTCCAGCAGCCATTCCGTAGATGATGCGGTTACACTCAGCCAACAATTGGGAAATCCCTACCATGTTGTGCCGATTCAACCCGTGTATGAAGCCATCCTTGGGTCATTGGATCCTTTGTTCTCAGGCACAGCATTCGGGCTGGCGGAGGAAAACATACAAAGCCGGAGCCGGGGAAATATCCTCATGGCCATTGCCAATAAATTTGGACATGTACTGCTCAATACATCCAACAAAAGTGAATTGGCTACGGGTTATGGAACCCTTTACGGAGACATGGCAGGTGGGTTGAGTGTGATTGGGGACCTGTACAAAACACAGGTATATGCCCTTGCACAATACCTCAACAGCCAGGAGGAAATCATTCCTGTTCATATCCTCACCAAGGCACCTTCGGCGGAGCTGCGGCCCAACCAAAAGGACAGTGACAGCCTTCCCGATTATGATGTATTGGACAGGATCCTCTATCTCTACATTGAAAGACGGAAAGGTCTTGCCGACATCATTGCCGCAGGATTTGATGGAGCGCTGGTAAAGCGGGCCCTGAAACTGGTCAATGCCAGTGAATACAAACGGAACCAGTTTTGCCCGATCATCAGGGTCAGCACCAAGGCCTTTGGCGTGGGAAGAAGGTTTCCGATTGCTGCAAAATACCTCAGTTAACACGATATGTTTACCTTGCAACAAGAATGAAGGGAACCATCTATAAATCTACAGGAAGCTGGTACTCCGTAAAAGGCGAGGACCATGCTTTTTACAAAGCAAGGCTGAAAGGGAAATTCAAGATGGAAGGCATCACTTCAACCAATCCTATAGCAGTGGGTGATGAGGTTGCCTTTGATATGGAGGACGAACTGGAAAACAGGGTCATGATCAACGATCTTTTTCCGAGACGAAATTATGTCAACAGGATATCTCCCGCCAACAGGCGAATGCACCATATCATTGCCTCCAACCTGGACCAGTCCTTGCTGGTGGCCACACTCAAAGATCCACGAACTTCTGTGGGTTTTATTGATCGCTTTCTGGTTACCTGCGAAGCCTTTCATATTCCCGCCATTGTGTTGTTCAACAAGGCAGATATTTATGGAGTGCAGGAGATGGAGCTGTTTGAAAACAGAAAAGCGATGTACGAAGCGGTAGGCTACAAGGTGCTTTTGACTTCCGTCAGAACCAAGCAAGGAATTGATTTGCTGAGGGATGTTTTGCACGACAAGATGAGCTTGATCAGTGGGCACTCAGGTGTTGGAAAATCAAGCCTGATCAATGAGATCCTGGAAAATGAAAACATCCGCACCAGTGAAGTAAGTGACTGGAGTGGCAAGGGAATGCATACCACTACTTTTGCAGAAATGTATGATCTTCCAAAAGGTGGAAGACTGATTGACACACCTGGCATGCGGGAGTTTGCCATTGCGGACATTTCAAAACAAGAGCTGTCCCATTATTTTCCTGAAATGAGGGCCGTCATGAACGATTGCCAGTTCAATGATTGCATGCACATCAATGAGCCGGGCTGTGCAGTAAAAAAAGCCGTTTTCAATAGCAGCATTCATGAGGAAAGGTATGTGAGCTATCTTACCATTCTTGACAGCATCCAGGAAAAGCAGTGGTGATCCTTATTTGAACCAACTGCTGTACATCGAATAATTGTTGGCAATCCTTTCTATTTCTCCGCTGATTTTTTCGGGTGAAATATCTTTTACTTTTTTGGCAGGGACACCGGCAAAAATGGAGCCCTCGGGTACGATGGTGCCTTCCAACACAACAGCACCTGCTGCAATGATGGAATTGCTACCGATTACAGCCCTGTCCATTACAATTGCTCCCATTCCAATCAGCACATTGTCGTGTACTGTGCAGCCGTGAACAATGGCTGCATGTCCTATGCTCACATTATTGCCGATGCTGGTTGGATTTTTTTCGTAAGTACAATGAATGACAGCATTGTCCTGGATGTTGACCCTGTTGCCAATGCTGATGCCATTTACATCGCCACGGACCACGGCATTGAACCAGATGCTGCAATGGTCTCCCATGCGCACATCGCCAACAATGGTGGCATTGGGGGCAATGAATACATCTTCACCAAACGAAGGGGAAATACCTTTTACAGGGAGAATGACCGGCATATTTTTTCTTAAAGTTATCGCATATTGCGGAACTTTGCCTTTATGAACCAACGGGAACTTTTCTTGCAACATGTCGCACAAACCTCCGATGCGCCACTTGCATTGGAGATTGTGCGGGCAGCGGGTTGCAAGATGTGGGATAGGGACGGAAAGGAATACATTGATGTGATCAGTGGCATCAGCGTATGCAATGTAGGCCATTGCCATCCAAGGGTTGTAAAGGCCATCAAGGACCAGGTTGATCAGTACATGCACATCATGGTGTATGGTGAATTGATTGAATCGCCCCAGGTGCAGTATGCCTCAAGGCTCGCAAGCCTGCTTCCTGCATCATTGGATGCCGTTTATTTTACCAGTTCAGGTTCAGAAGCAACAGAGGGTGCCATGAAACTGGCCAAACGGTTGACAGGGCGTACCAACATGGTGGCTTTCAATGATTCTTACCATGGCTCAACGCAGGGTGCATTGAGTGTCATGGGCAGTGAATATTGGCGGAACGCCTATCGGCCCCTGATTCCCGGAATCAAACATGTTCACCACAACCAGATGGAATCACTGGATGCCATTGATGCACACACTGCTTGTGTTATTGCAGAAGTTATACAAGCGGAAAGAGGGGTCATGTCGCCTTCAATTGATTGGATGAAAGCACTCAGGCAACGTTGCAATGAAACGGGCGCTTTGCTGGTGTTGGATGAGATACAGACCGGATTTGGGCGGACAGGATCCATGTTTGCCTTTGAACAATTTGATGTTGTGCCCGATATCCTTTTGTTGGGCAAGGCCCTTGGGGGAGGCATGCCATTGGGTGCATTTGTAGCATCAAAGCAAATGATGGACAGTTTTACGCTCAATCCAGTGCTTGGGCATATCACCACATTTGGCGGTCACCCTGTTTGTTGTGCAGCTGGATTGGCAGCCCTTGAATTGTTGGTTGATGAAAAACTGATTTCCCAGGTAAAGAAAAATGAATTGCGTTTCGCTGAACTGTTGCATCACCCCATGATCAAGGGATTCAGGTCGGCGGGGTTGTTGATGGCCATTGATTTTGGCACATGGGACCTGAACAAGAAAATCATTGATCGCTGCATCGCAAAAGGGGTATTCACGGACTGGTTTCTTTTTGCGTCCCACTGCATGCGATTGGCTCCACCCCTGATCATCACAGAAGAAGAAACACGAACCGCTTGTGGCATTATCCTCGCATGTTGTGATGATGAGCAAGCGGCGTGCTAGAAGCTGAACCGGAGCAATTGGTTTATTTGCTCAGGTGCATGCTTCTTTCCTTGTACAAGTTCCTGAAATAAGGATCCCTGAGGTCTTTGATGAAACGAATGGCCTCGCCAGTCGATTTCATTTCTGGTCCTAATTCCTTGCTGACGCCAGGAAATTTATCGAAACTGAACACCGGTTCCTTGATCGCAAATCCTTCTAATTTTTTCTCGTAGGTAAAATCAGTCAACTTGTGCGTTCCCATCATGATCTTGGTCGCAATGTTGAGGTAAGGAATTTGATAGGCTTTTGCAATGAATGGTGTTGTTCTTGAAGCACGTGGGTTGGCCTCAATCACAAATACCTGGCCTTTCTTGATGGCAAACTGTATATTGATCAATCCCCTGATGTCGAGTGCTCTAGCAATTTTTTCTGCATAGAATTCCATGGTGGTTACCTCAAGTGGCGTAAGGTTGAAGGCAGGAAGTACGGCATTGCTGTCTCCACTGTGGATGCCCGCTGGTTCAATATGTTCCATCACACCCATCACATGGAAATTTTCTCCGTCGAAAATGCCATCAATTTCTGCTTCCTGGCAACGGTCTAGGAAATGGTCAATGAGGATCTTGTTGTCTGGCAAATGCTTGAGCAGGCTTACAACTGCAGACTCCAATTCATCATCGTTGATGACGATGCGCATCCTTTGTCCACCCAAAACATAGGATGGTCTGACCAGCACGGGGTATCCCACTGTTTTGGCCGCTTCAACAGCCTCATCGACGGTATTGGCAGTGCCATAGTTGGGATAGGGGATTTCCAGGCTTTTCAGCATGTCACTGAAGCGTCCACGGTCTTCGGCAATGTCCATGTTATCGAAGGAGGTGCCGATGATCTTGATTCCTTTTTTGTGTAGCTTTTCGGCCAACTTCAAGGCAGTTTGTCCACCCAATTGCACAATCACCCCTTCGGGTTTTTCATACTCAATCAATTCCCACAAGTGTTCCCAGTAAACTGGTTCAAAATAGAGCTTGTCTGCAATGTCAAAATCAGTGGAAACGGTTTCAGGATTGCAGTTGACCATGATGGCCTCAAATCCGCATTCCTTGATGGCGAGCAAGCCGTGTACACAACAATAATCAAACTCAATGCCCTGGCCTATCCTGTTGGGGCCTGAGCCCAGTACGATGATTTTTTTCTTGTCGCTAACCTTGCTTTCGTTGGTGCCATTGTTTTCAAAACTGCTGTAGAAATAAGGTGTTTTGGCTTCAAATTCTGCAGAACAGGTATCCACCATTTTGTAGACCCTGGTGATGCCGGCAGCCTTTCTTTTTTCATAAACAGCATCCTCAGTACCATCTTGCATGATCTTGCAAATCTGCTCATCGCTAAAGCCATGGTGTTTTGCTTTTCTGATCAATTCAATGGGGAGTGAATCAAATTTATATTTGGCGATTTCTTTCTCTACATCAACAATCTTCTGTATCTCATAAATAAACCACCTGTCAATCAAGGTGGCCTGACAAATTGATTTCACACTGATGCCCATCATCAGGGCATCCTTGATGCGGAATATCCTGTCCCATTTGGGGGTCTTGAGGTACTCCAGTATCTCATTGGCATGCATCATGCTCTTGCCATAGTATCCCAATCCTACCGCATTGTTTTCCAGGCTTTGACAGGCCTTTTGAATGGCTTCGGTAAAGCTTCTTCCAATCGACATCACTTCACCTACAGATTTCATTTGAAGCCCCAGGGTATCATTGGCCCCTTTGAATTTGTCGAAGTTCCACCTTGGAACCTTCACGATGACATAGTCCAGTGCAGGCTCAAAATAGGCGGAAGTGGTTTGGGTGATTTGGTTTTTTAATTCATCAAGGCTATAGCCCAGTGCAAGTTTTGCTGCAATTTTGGCAATGGGATATCCTGTTGCTTTGGATGCCAGGGCCGAAGAGCGGCTTACACGCGGATTGATCTCAATGGCGATAATTTCTTCAGTTTCAGGGTTCAGGGCAAACTGTACGTTGCAACCACCGGCAAAATTCCCGAGGTCACGCATCATCCTGATGGCCGTATTCCTCATCAGTTGAAAGGCAGTATCGCTCAATGTCATCGCGGGTGCTACCGTAATGGAATCGCCGGTATGCACACCCATGGGATCAACGTTCTCTACTGTACAAATGATGGCAACATTGTCCTTCGAATCCCTCAGTAATTCAAGTTCAAATTCCTTCCATCCCAACACAGCCTTCTCCACCAGTACTTCGTGAATGGGAGAGGCAGACAAACCGCGGTTCAGTGCTTCATCCAGAAATTCTTTGCTGTACACAATGCCACCACCAGTTCCTCCCAACGTGAAAGAGGGCCTGATGACCAGCGGAAACCCAATCTCTTGGGCAAACTCTTTGCCTTCCAAAAAGGAGTTGGCTGTTCTTGCAGGCGCCACCTGGATGCCCATGCGGATCATCCACTGTCTGAACAGTTCCCTGTCCTCAGCCTTGTCAATGGCCTTTATATCAACGCCAATCAGTTTTACATTGTATTTTTCCCAAATCCCCAATTCCGCAGCCTCTTTGGCCAGGTTGAGGGCGGTTTGTCCGCCCATGGTAGCCAACACTGCATCAATCTGGTTTTCCTGAAGAATCTGTTCGATGCTTTCTGCATTCAATGGCAAGAGGTAAACCCTGTCAGCCATCATGGGATCGGTCATGATCGTTGCCGGATTGGAATTGATCAGGATCACTTTGATGCCCTCTTCGCGGAGACTTCTGGCAGCCTGGGTACCTGAATAGTCAAATTCGCAGGCCTGTCCGATAATGATTGGTCCTGATCCGATGATGAGTACTGATTGAATCGAAGCGTCTTTTGGCATGAGATGGACTTGAGATTAGTGGTTTATGGGCATAAAAAAACCGGGTTATACCCGGGGGTCAAAGGTAATGTTTGGACATAACTTTGCGAAGGAAATATTCAATTATTCAATAAGATTATCCTTTCTGTTGAAACTTGGTGGGAAATTCAGGCCTGGTTGTGGTAGGCTGCCATTTCAAAATCCTCCACGACGGCAGTTTTGCCCATATCAGGGAATTTGATGGCATCATTCAAAGATTCATTTTCCCTTTTTTTGCTGATGCCTACGATGGCGGCCAATGCGGCCCAGACCAATACGATTTTTGTAAGTATGTATTTCATGGTGATGGTAGTCATCTATAGACAACAAATGACAAGAATACGTTGTATGGCCAGATTGATTTTTTTTAAAATCTGCGCATGGCAGTAGCTTTGCACCATGAGGTTCTTCCTGTTATGCCATGTTTGTTGTCTGATTCTTGCTGCCAGCGCTGTTGCCCAGCCACCCGGCGGATTGAACTATTTTTCCTTTCCCTTGTCCATCAAACCCAAGCTCAACGCCAATTTCGGGGAAATGCGGAACAACCATTTTCACATGGGGCTTGACCTTTCGACGGAGGGCAGGGAGAACCTGCCCATCCTGGCTCCAGCGGATGGGTATCTTGCCCGCATCAAGATCGAAACAGGCGGATTTGGCCGGGCCCTTTATGTGAACCATCCCAATGGAACCACAACAGTCTATGCCCACATGAACAGGTTCATCCCCGCCGCAGAGCAGTTCCTCCAGGCAAAACAATATGAACAGCAAACCTGGAAGATTGATGTAAACCTGCCCATTGACCTTATTCCGCTGAAAAAGGGGCAGTTGATCGGGTACAGCGGAAATACCGGCGCTTCCCAGGGACCTCATGTCCATTTTGAGATCAGGGACACCAAAACTGAAAACTGCCTCAATCCATTGCTGTACAGGTTTCCTTTGCATGATGTTACCCCCCCGGATGTGTACAGGCTTGTGTTTTATGACCGGGACAAAAGTATTTTTGAGCAATCGCCTGTTCCTTTTCCCCTTGTCAGGATGGGAAATGAATTCAAGCCATCAGGTTTGGTGGAACTGCCCTTTGACAGGGCCTTCATGGCCATTCAGGCCACAGACCGGATGACCGGGATTCCCAATCCCAATGGATTTTTCAGTGCATCCTTGTTCAAAGACGACGGATTGATTTCAAGCTTTGAGATGGACAATATCGGCTATGATAAAACAAGGTACCTCAATGGCCATATCGATTACCCCACCAGGGCCAAAGGTGGTGGCTATTACCAGATGTTGTTCCCCCCAAAAGGCTATGCAGTAGACATGTACAAGCCAAGCGATGCTGGTGCAGACCATATCCGGGTTTCTTCAGTCCCTGAAGCTTACAGCATCAAGGTGACGGATGCTTATGGAAACAGCTCCTATGTGGAATTCAGGGTCAGCAGAAAAGCCGGGGATCGACCAACAAATGTTTTTCCAGGAGCGTTTATGGAGCCCAATACCCTCAATGTATACGAAGATGAAAACATCCAGCTTGTTTTCAAAGAAGATGCTTTTTATGATGCCTTCCATTTTTCTGTACAATTATTTTACGCCAACAGTGCGGTGGAGCTTTCCTCAGTTTATCAAGCGCTCCCTGCCGATATCCCTGTTCAATCTTATTTTACAGCCCGACTCAAACCCAACAGGAACAACCTGTTGGTGAACAAGGACAGGGTGGTCATGAAAAGAACCTACAAGGCAAAAACAGAAATCAAGAAGGCTGTAGAAGAGAGGGGCTGGTATGCTGCCCAGTTCCGAGATTTTGGCTTTTTCCAATTGCTGGAAGACCTTCAGCCACCGAGCCTTTCCTCCTCCCTTCAGTCTGGAGCAACTGTTCGTACAGGGTCAAGGATTGTTTTTGATGTTACCGACAACAACAAAAACATCAAGGAATTCAGGGCCAATGTTGATGGGCAATGGCTCATGTTCCAACCTTCCGGCAGCCGTTTTGTGTACACAGTAGATGAACATTTTCCTTTGGGTGAACATAAGCTTTCGGTTGTTGTTTATGATGAAGCGGGAAACAATACGACCCGGGAATACATCATCAAACGCAACTAATTCAACAGTATGGCACTTATCGAAGGCAAAAAAGCACCTGCTTTCACAGCAGTGGACCAGGACGGACAGACAATCAAGCTGGCAGATTTCAAAGGCAAAAAGCTTGCGCTTTATTTTTACCCTAAGGATGCTACCAGTACCTGTACGGTGCAGGCCTGCAACCTCAGGGATGGTTTCAAGGAACTCAGTAAAAAAGGAATCGAAGTGGTGGGGGTGAGCCCTGATGATGAAAAATCACACCTCAAGTTCATCGCCAAGCAGGCACTGCCTTTTCGCCTCATTGCAGATACGGATAAAGCCCTTTGCGAAAAATTTGGGGTTTGGGCAGAGAAATCCATGTATGGCAAAAAGTACATGGGTGTATTGCGCACCACATTCCTGATTGATGAGAACGGGGTTTTGGTCAAGATCATTGACAAGCCAAAGGTGAAAGAACATGCCAGTGAGATTGCCGCAGCGTTTGGCTTATAACAGCCAGGTGATTTCTCCGAAACGAATCCTTTCTTCCATTCCGTGCATGATCAGGAGGTGGCCGTCTTTGTCTACTCCGTTGACTTTTGCCTGGAACTGGATGTTGTTTCTTTTGAATGGCACCAGTTCATCTTTTTTGTACAATTGGTTATTGTAGGCAGATAGGAGTTGGTCAAATGGCTTGTTTTCAAGCACCAAGAAACGGTTCTCAAGATGTTGGCAGAGTTCTTTGGCAAGGCTGATCGGATCAAATGACTTACCGGTGATTTGTTTGAGTGATACTGGCTTTCCCTCAATTGTATCAAAAGTAGTCTGGTTGATATTGATGCCCATTCCGATGATGGCTTTGCCCCATCGGTCTGATTTGACCATGTTTTCAATCAGGATGCCTCCTGCCTTTCTGTCACGCCAATAAATATCATTCGGCCATTTGATCCTGGTTTCATCTCCAGCGTAGGCAGAAAAAAAATCGAAACAGGCCAAAGCGACTGCAACAGAAAGCTGAAACTGGTTGTTAAGATGAAAGCCTGAGCAGTCCTTGATAACCGACAAGATGATGTTTTCACCTGGCTTGCTGTTCCAGGTTTTGTCCCTTTGTCCCTTGCCTTGGTACTGGTCAAGGGCAAAATAAGCCGCACCATCTGAAGTTTGCCCCAAACGGGCCTCATTCATGGCATGGTTATTGGTACTATCAGTTGTGGGTAATATGTTAAATGGTTCGCCTATCATGTTGCTCCCCCAAAGGGATGGAAATAATCCTTATTTTTGGGCAAGTTACTTAAGGAACAATTAAAATAAATTCATTGGTATCAATATCCACGTCAGCAGCACCACGCAAAAGGGTTACTAGGCTAACAAGAAGCAGCAAGATCCTGAAAGTGATCATCAATGCAATCCACGATAAAAAAGGTGAAAATGTGGTTTCCCTGGACCTCAGAAAGATTTCAGAAGCGGTTTCAGATTTTTTTATTGTTTGTGAAGCATCCTCCACCGTTCAAGTAAGAGCCATTGCTGGTTGGGTAGAGGCGGAAGTCAAAGACGCGTGTGATGAAAGACCATACAAGCATGAAGGACAAAGTGCTGGCCAGTGGATACTGATTGATTACGTGAACGTAGTTGTTCATGTTTTCCTCGCTGAAACAAGAAAATTCTATAAGCTAGAGGAAATGTGGAGTGATGGAGTAGCGGAAGAAGAAGCAGATCCTATCACAGAAGCGCCTGCAAAGGCCACAAAGGCGGCAAAAACAACCAGAAAGACAACAAAGAAATAAAGTGCTCATATGAACCAGGAAGACAACAGCAGCGAAAAGCGTTCCAATCCTTTCAGCGCTTTCAAGCGAAACAAATCAGCTGGGGGAAATGGTCCAGCTTCAAAAGGACCCAAATTCAGTTTTTATTGGATATACGTGATCGCAGCGGTCATGTTGATTGGTTACCAGGTCATGAGGGGTGTTAATCCTGATGCCCGCAACATCACAGAGTTGGAGTTCAAGCAGAAAATGCTTGTGAACAATGATGTTCAGAAGTTGGAGCCTGTAAAGAACAAGGGCGTTATCAGGGTATACATCAAAAAAGATAGCCTCTCCAAACAAGCTTATCAGGAATTGTTGGGTGACAAGTTGAAATATTCCCAGGAATCAAAGGGGCCTCATTTCCAATTCAGCTACTCAAAGGTTGATGACTACCAGGAGAACCTGGATACATATTTTACAGCCAATCCCCAAGTAGATCCAGTGCCAGTTGATCCTGTGAGCGACCCGGAATTCTTTGGACCATTGCTCAATGTACTCTTCCCGTTGTTGATGTTTGGACTGCTTTTCGTGTTGATGATGCGAAAAATGGGTGGTGGAGCTGGCGGCGGCGGCGGTGGCGGCGGTGGAATTTTTAATATTGGAAAATCAAAAGCCCAGTTATTTGACAAGGGCACCAAGGTCAATATCACATTCCAAGACGTTGCAGGGCTGGATGAGGCCAAACAGGAAGTG
>Ga0102913_1000627_pt1 | contig 10930 bp, 10 predicted proteins | sample Colrivmet1560A02_FD_78197 | JGI IMG/M metagenome (GOLD analysis project Ga0102913, IMG submission 78197) | Estuarine microbial communities from the Columbia River estuary - metaG 1560A-02 | ecosystem: Environmental > Aquatic > Marine > Intertidal zone > Estuary | place: USA: Columbia River... | reverse complement strand
GAAGCGGCGTCGTAGACGGTGAGGTCCGGGGTGATGCCCTGGCGGATGCAGTCGAGGAAGCGATGGTTCATGACGTGATCTATGCCTCCATGGCCGCCGACTTTTTTAGCTTCAACCATCAGCTTCTTGAGCAGGGGGTGCATGTTCGCCGTCATGAATTTCTTCAGTTTATCGCCTTCGTAAGTCCACGAGTGGCTGCTCCGCTTTTCCTTCGGATCGAGCAGCGAACTCGTGTTATCGGCGTCGACCGCCAGGCGGTTCGGATAGCCGGCGAAGGTCGCCAGCGAGCCGCTCAGCAGGTTAATGCGTGAATACGGTCGCGGGCTGGTGTTGTCGTGTTGGACGACGATGGTGCGGCCGAGCTCGGTCTTCACGATCGTCGTGCTCATGTCACCGTTGACGAAGGTCTCGTCCTTCGACCGGTCGCGGTCGGGCTTAAGGCGTTCGCGCAGCTGGGTGAGCCCGAACTCCGGCGATGAGACCGAGACCGCGAACTTGAAAGCATCGCCCCGTCCGACGCCCATGTATTGGGCGATGGTGCCGAGGCCGTGGGTGGGGTAGAGGTTGCCCTGGAGGAGCGTCGAATAGCGCCGACGCCAGTCGCGGCCAGCGTCGAGGAAGCTCGCGCCGGGCTTGCCTCGCTGGTCATGGATGTAGGCGCACTCGCCATGCTTGAGGTCGCCGAAGAAGCCTTGGCGTTGGAGGTTCAGGACGAAGAGCTCTTCTTCGCCGTAGCAGGCGTTCTCGAGGATCGGGCAGTGGCGTTGGTATTTTTCAGAGGCGTCGACGATATCCCAGCACTCGTCGACCGTCAGGCCGCAGTTCACTTCGACGAAGGCGTGCTTGCCCAACTCCATCGCGCGGATGGCCATCGGCTTGTGCCATTCCCAGGGTGTGGCGACGTAGACGACGTCGATGTCATCCCGGGCGACCATTTTTTCCCAGGCGTTCTCGTCGCCGCTGTAGATGGCAGGCGTCTTGCCCGTCTTCTTGCGGACGATTTCCGCCTGCGCCTTGGCACGTTCGTCGAGGATGTCGCAGACCGCGACGACTTCCACGAAGGGCGTCGCCACAGCAGAGGCGACGTGGGCGCGGCCACGATTGAGGCCGATGATGCCCACGCGAATCTTCTCCATGGGCTTGGTCGTGAGATCCCAGACGGGTTTATTGCTGGCAGGCCGCGGGCGGATCGCGCCGATATCGGCGGCGGCCCGACGCATCACCTGGGCGGGATCCGGCTTCGCTTCAGCAGAAGGAATCGCACTTAACCCGAAACCGAGACCCGCGAGCGCGCCGAGCTTCAGGAAATCGCGACGGTTACCGGTTTCGGGGGTGTTCATGGGGTCTCTTCAAGACAGCAAAGCTGGCCCGTGGTTGCAACGGATTTGCCAGCGGCCCCTCGTCAAATCACCAGCTTATGAAGCCTTGGGCTCCTTTAATCCCGAACACCGCCAGATTACGAACGGTATGAGCCATAAAACACGGTAGGAGCGAACGATCTGGATTAAGGGGATTGAAGCGCACGACGTAGAGCCAGAGCGACGTGATGAAGGCGAAGACCGCACTCACCTTTCCTTCGGGTTCGCTGAGGTCGAAATTATGGATCAGCGCGAAGACGAGTGAGCCGACAATCATCAGTGCGAGTAGCTTGCGACCGAATAACTCTCCTGGCGCGACGAAGCCGCGGAAAAGCATTTCTTCGACGATGGACGCGCCGAGGAGTTGGAAGATGAAGATCGCGGGGAGTACGCTCTGCTGCTCGGTGAGGCCAGCTCGCTTCTCGACGGCGGCTTCCGCGATGGTGATCAGGATGGCGCCGGTGGCGGCGATGAAATAGGCGCCCGTTGGTGCGTAGGTTGTTCCGGGCCAGAATTTCTCGGGTTCCCCGGTGATGGTCCGCTTACGGCGTTCACGCGCCCAAGCAACGAGTACGAACAGGCCGAGGGCGCAGTAGAGCAGGGCTTTGGCGGCGGTGAGATCCATGGAATCAGCGGACGCCGAGTACCCAGGCGCGGTAGCCGGGCGAAGCGTGGTCGGCGACGAAGCTCAGCCACTGCGGGACGGCGTAAGGGTGGCGGGCGTGGACCCAGGACTCGAGGTCGGCACCCTTGTTCGTGGCGAACTTGAAAGTCACGCGGAACTCATCCTCGCTCTCGACCTTTCCTTCCCAGGTGTAGTGGGAGCGAATCGGTCCGTCGACCTGTGCGCAGGCGGCCAGTCCCGCGGCTACTGCGTCGGCGGCGAGGCGGTCAGCTTCATCGCGCGAGGGCAGGGTCGTCAGGGCGATGCCGATGGCTTCAGTCATTCGTTTCGCTGTCGCCCTTGAGGTATTTCTCCGTGATAATCTCGATCAGCATGTCGCGCGCTTCCTTCACGGAGTCGACATGGATGTAGAGGTCGCGGTCTTCGGGCGAGACCATGCCCCATTCTTGGAAGGCTTCAAAGTTGATGGTGTTCTTCCAGAAGGCCGAGCCGAAGAGCAGGACCGGGAACTGCTTCTTAGTCTTCTTCGTCTGGATTAGCGTGAGCATCTCGAACAACTCGTCCATCGTGCCGAAGCCGCCGGGGAAGGCCACGAGGGCCTTGGCGAGGTAGAGGAACCAATACTTACGGACGAAGAAGTAGTGGAACTCTAGGTCGAGCTCGGGCGTGATGTAAGGGTTGTGCTCCTGCTCGAAGGGTAGGGCGATGCCGAGGCCGACGGAACGGCCGCCGGCTTCGTGCGCGCCGCGATTGGCGGCTTCCATGATGCCGGGTCCGCCTCCAGAGCAGACGAGGAAGCGCTGCCACTCGGGAAGCGTGAGCGACCACTTCGTCATCTCGAAGGCGAGCTCGCGGCAGGCTTCGTAATAAGCTGAACTGCGCAGATCAATCTCGGCGACGCGCACGCGATGCGCGCACTCGGCGTCGTCGCACGTACCGGCGGCAGCGAAAGCTTTGGCTTCTTCGAGGCGTTTGCGGGCGACTTCCTGGGGCAGCGTGCGTGCGGAGCCGAACATCACGACGGTGTTGCGGACGCCGTATTTCTTGAAGCGCTGGTGGGGCTCGGTCATCTCCGTCAGCACGCGGATGCCACGGGCCTGAGGACTGGTCATGAACTCGGGGTTCAGGTAGGCCCGGGGCGGGGTGGGCCTGAGTTTGCCTTTTTCCGGGCTCATACCCCCATCCTCCCCCTCAACAGGCCATCTGCCAAGCCGGGAAGCGTGGGGCTTGACACCCTCGATGGGGTGTCCTTGGCTGTTCCTTTACAGCCATGCATCCGACCTATCGTCCGTCTAAGATCTCCCGCGCCCGCAAGTGCGGTTTCCGCGCCCGTTCCAAGACCCCCGGTGGCCGTAAGGTTCTGGCCAAGCGCCGTGCCATCGGCCGCAAGCGCCTCGGCGCTTCCTAATCCCTTATGCGTCTCCCGCGGGAGCGTCGAATTCGCGCCTCGGCCGATTTCAACCGCCTCCGCCAAGAAGGCTCGCGACTTGATTGCGGGCCTTTTCTTTTGAATTTTCGCCAGACGGGCGAAAAGGGGCCGGCCCGTTTCGCCGTCATCGCTGCCAAGAAGAACCTGCCTCTGGCGGTGGATCGCAACCGGGCGAAACGCTTGGCTCGCGAACTCTTCCGGACGGACGAGGTCGCTTTCCCGGTTGGCTGGGAGGTCGTGCTGGTCATTCGGTCCGGCATGGTGAAGCGCTCGCTGGCCGAGCTCCGCAAGGTCTATGCCGCCGCGGCGGTCCGCATCCTGGCGTCCAAGGCCGGCCCGGCCGCATGAGCGAACCACGCCCATCCCTCTTGGCGAGCCTGGCCTTGGGCTTCGTTCATTTCTACCAGCGTTTCCTTTCAAAGCCCCTGCACCTGATTCCGGGCTCAGGCTGCCGCTATCATCCGACTTGCTCCTGCTATACCGCCACGGCCCTCGCGCGTTTTGGTTTCTTTAAGGGAGGCTGGATGGGCTTCCGCCGAATCTGCCGCTGTCATCCTTGGGGCGGCTCAGGCGTCGACGATGTGCCCGAGCGATGAAGTCCCTTGGCGGCCGTTTAATTGGCTCGCCCTGAGGTGACGATTTCCCGACTAATCGCTTCGTGCAATCGCTGTTCTTGAAGGTCCTCGGTTCGCGTCAGGGAGGCACCTTGCTCCTGGCTACCAGTTACGTCCTTCTCGGCACGCTCCTTCGGCTCGGCCTGCTGGTGGCTTCAGCCGGCAGCGTGTCCTGGGGCCTACCGACCTTTGCGGCTCTGGTCGTAGGCCTGCTCTTCGATCTCCTGATGGCCTGGTTCCTGACCCTGCCGCTTGGCCTACTGAGCACCGTCTGTCCGGCCTCTTGGTCTGCCTCCCGCTGGCTCCGCCTGCCGCTACGTGCGGCCTGGATCTTCGGCGCGTTCCTCTTCACGTTCTGGAAGAGCTCTGAGATTCTTTTTTGGGAGGAGTTCGGCGTCCGCTTCAACTTCATCGCGGTCGACTACCTCGTCTACACGACCGAGGTGGTGAAGAACATCGTGGAGTCCTATAACCTCCCGCTGATCATCGCCATCGTGCTGGCGGTCGCAACCGGGTTTTTCCTGCTCTGGCGCCGACTGGACTTCGTCCGTCGCTGGGAAGAGGGTGCTGCGGCTGACGCCACGCCCCGCTGGCGCAACTTCGCGGCGCTACTCTCGCCTTTACTCGCGGTCCTGCTCGTCGCCTATTTCGTTGGTCGCCAAGACCTGAAGGACGCCACGACGGCCCATACGTCCGTTGCTGAACGCCTCACGGCCGGCCTCCGCCATATGGGTGAGCCGCAACCGAGCTGGGATAATAGCTACGATACCGAGATAGCGAAGAACGGCGAATATGCCTTCCTGGCGGCCTTCTGGGCCAATCAGCTGGAATGGAAGCGCTTCTACCCTTCGCGCCCCGACGCCGTCGCCCAACTCCGCGCTACGCTCCTCGCCCAGGGCGGCGAGCCGGTGAGCGCCGACCTCAACGATATCACCCGCCGCATCCAGTCCGCTAAGCCCACCCGCCGTCTCAACGTGATTCAGATCACGATTGAGAGTCTGAGCGCTGAATTCGTGGGCTGCTACGGTTCGCCGGATTACGCCGCGAAGAACCTGACGCCCAACCTGGATCGTATCTCCCGCGAGTCGCTTTGGTTCTCCCGTTGCTACGCCGGCGGCACGCGCACGGTGCGTGGCATGGAAGCTCTCACGCTGTCGATTCCGCCGATTCCGGGGCAGTCGGTCCTACGCCGCCAAGGCTGCGAAAATCTCACGACCCTCGGTTCCGTCCTTCGCACGCAGGGTTACGACACCGCTTTCATCTACGGCGGCGACGGCTTTTTCGATAACATGAATTACTTCTTCGGGGCCAACGGCTACCGGGTGGTGGATCTGCCGCGTCAGGAAGCTGCCGGCAAGAGGGCGACTTTCGGCAACGCCTGGGGCGCCTGCGACGAAGATGCTTTCGCCTGGTCGATCGAAGAAGCCGACAAGGCCCATGCGGCCGGCAAGCCCTTCCATCATTTCGTGATGACGACTTCGAATCACCGTCCGTATACCTGGCCGGCGGGCAAGATCGACCCGAAGCTCGTCGGTCGCGAGGGCGGAGTCGCCTACACGGATTACGCGATCGGCGCGTTCCTCAAGGCCGCGCAGGACAAGCCATGGTTCAAGGACACGGTCTTCGTCATCGTGGCCGATCATTGCGCCTCCGTCGCCGGTAAGCGTGAACTCGAAATCCGTAAATACGAGATCCCGCTCTTCATCTGGTCGCCGGGGAACGTCGCCCCGCGCAAGTTTGATACGATGATGAGCCAGATTGATACCGCCCCCACGGTGCTCGGACTCCTGGGTGCAAACTACCTTTCCCGCTTTGTCGGCAGCGATGCGCTCAGCCCGACTTTTCGTCCGCGCGCGTTCATCAGTAATTACCAGAAGGTCGCGGTACTGCATCCCGACGGCTTGCTGACGGTGCTCAAGCCCGTGCGTCAAGCGGTCCAGTACCAGGCCGACCTTGCCACCGGTGCGCTGACCCCGGTGGCTTCACCGGATACCGCCGCGGTGGATGAGGCGATCATCCACTACCAAGGTACCGACGACCTCTTCAATCATGGCGGACTCCAAAATCCCGTACGTTAACCGCCCCTCGGTCGCCCTTCCGGCGCTTGTCCTCGCAGGCATCGTCTGCTTCTTTGGTTTCCATGGGACTGGCGGAGAGTGGCTCGACTTCCAGGTGCAGTCTTGGTTCTGGGATGGGCGGGATTGGCTGATTCCAAAGGATGCAGGCTGGTTCCATAGCCTCGCCTATGATGGACCGAAGGTCGGGCTTATTATGTTCGCGGTGGGGTTGCTCTGGGCGATCGCCTTCCCCGCGCGCTCACCGGCTTGGTTAGGACGCCGCCGGGCAATCTATCTTTTCCTCTCGATGGCGATAATCGCTCTCACGTGCACGCAGTTACGCGATGTCACGCAGATGGCCACTCCGCGGGCACTCAAGGTCTATGGTGCCATCGCGCCAAACGCGTGGGAGCACCTCCTTTTGTTCGACGTCAAGCCTGCGCTTTACCCAAGCAACGCTTTTCCGGCCGGCCATGCCAGCGGGGGCTTTGCATTACTGTCCTTGGCTTTCGCTTGGGGGACGGCCTCCGCGCGTCTGCGGGGAGTGCTCATCGGCTGCATCTACGGCGGCGCGATGGGACTCTACCAAATCGCCCGCGGTGAACATTTCCTTTCTCACACGGTGGCGACAGCCGTACTCGCCTGGCTGATCGCCGCCTGCCTAGCCCGTTGGCTGAAGCCTAACGAGATCAGTTCGACCAGTTGACGAGGTTGTCCGCGCGGAACGGGCCGGTGGCCCCGCCGGTCTCGTCGAAATAAGTCCCGGGCACGATGCCGGAGCGGAGCATCGTGGTGCCGCCGGAACCGGCTGGGTCCCAGTATTCACCAAGAGCGAGGATTTCGCCTTCGCTCGGGGCATCCACGTAGTTGGCGGACGCGCAGACAAAGAGGAAATTAGGCGACTTCCATTCGAGGTATTTTCCGGCGGTTAAGACGCGGTAGCGGTAATCGTAAGGATTGCCCCAGGCGTCGACGAATTCGCTGCAGGCAGGGTTGCCGCCCTTCCAGTCCTCTGCCCCGAGCTTGGAGTTATCGTTGGTGTTGACCTCACCTAGGTTGAGGAAGCTGCGTTTCTGACGGCCAGCACTACCGGTCGGGAGGGAGGCGTCGTCGTAGTTGAGCAACGTCGGCAGGCCTCCGGGGGTCGTCGCACGAATCAGGCGACGGCCAATGAGCTGGTCGAGCAGGTCACGACGGAACCGTTCGTCGGTGCCCGTGGCACTACAAGGGAAGTCGCCGTAGGTCTTGCGGTAGCTCTGACAGGCCATGGCGATGGCATGAATGTCGCCGCGGGACTTGGACTTATTGCGGCTGCTGTTGGCGGCTCGGAACAGGCCGAAGGTGATGGCGGAAAGTAGGCCGATGATGCCGATAACGACCAGCAATTCGATGAGGGTGAAGCCGGAGCGGCGCGCGAGGGGGTGACGCATGGGGGTGGGCTCAGATGTGGCGGGAGTCGTTTTCGTCTTTCTTGACGTAACCGGAATCCTGACGTTGGTGGTTCACGGCGTTCTTCTTCAGGTAGGCCTGATAGACGTCATCCGCGGACATTCCCAGAACCTGGGCGATGGAAATGAGGAAGTGGAAGAGGTCGATGACCTCGACGCGGGCGTTCTGCTCGTCGAACTTCTGATACTTGGCCCACCACTTCCAGGGTACGGAGTCGGTTAGCTCGGCCATCTCCTGCTGCATGGCGCGGAGGTAGTTGAGGACCCATTTGATTTTTTCTTCCTCGGTCATGCCGGCGGTTTCGACGCCAATACGCTTGTTGAGCGCCTGCTGCATCAGGAAGATTTCTTCGAGCTTGTCGGACATGGGTTCAATTAGGGCGGGAAGGCTGCCCTGGGGCAATCCCGGAAGCGCCGCCGGGGCTCCCTGGGTCTTAATTGCTCTTTGCAGGGAAGGGCGGACTGTGCCTTCCTGTCCTCGTGTCCGCCACCAGCCTCATCGCTCCCCTCCGCAAGCCGGAAGTCCTCTCCCCAGCCGGGGAATGGGACTGCGTCCGCGCGGCGGTCGAGAACGGCGCGGATGCCGTCTTCTTCGGTGTAGGTCGCTTCAACGCCCGCGTGCGGGCCAAGAATTTCGAGGAGGCTGACCTGCCGGAGCTCATGGCCTATCTGCATGGCCGCGGGGTCAAAGGTTACGTGACCTTCAATACGCTTATCTTCCCCGACGAGCTCGCGGAAGCCGCCCGCACACTCCGCTCGATTATCGCCGCCGGCGTCGACGCCGCCATCGTCCAGGACCCCGGCATCTGTCGCCTAATCCGCCGCATCTCGCCCGACTTCCCGATCCACGCTTCGACGCAGATGACGGTGACCAGCGCTGCCGGCGTAGACTTCGCCCGTGACCTAGGCGCCTCGCTCGCCGTCCTTGGTCGCGAGGTTTCGATTCCGGAGATGCAGAAGATGCAGGCCGAGCAGGCCACTAAGGGCGCTCCGCTCGACCTCGAGGTCTTCGTCCACGGAGCCCTTTGCGTGGCCTACTCCGGCCAGTGCCTGACGAGCGAATCCCTCGGCGGCCGTTCGGCCAATCGCGGCGAATGCGCTCAGGCCTGCCGTCTGCCTTATGAACTCGTGGTGGACGGCGTGGTGCGCGACCTCGGCGACAAGGCCTACCTGCTTTCCCCGCAGGACCTGGCGGGCATCGAGGTCGTTCCCGACCTGATCCGTGCCGGCATCCGTTCGCTGAAGATTGAAGGTCGCCTGAAGTCGCCAGAATATGTCGCTGCGATCACGAAGGCTTACCGTCGTGCGGTCGATGCCGCCTGGGATGCTTTTGCCAAGGGTGCCGACGCCGATCGTGCCGCCCTGCAGGTCCGCCAGGAAGAGGACTACGCGATGCAGATGACGTTCTCGCGCGGCCTATACCCGGGCTGGCTCCGCGGCATCGATAACCAGCAACTCGTCCATGCCCGTTTCGGTAAGAAGCGCGGCGCCTACCTTGGCACGGTCGTCGACGTCGGTACCAACGGCGTAACGATGCGCCTCGAAGGCCCGCTCAAGCCCGGTGACGGCGTTGTCTTTGACCAAGGTAAACCCGCCGAACGCGAGCAGGGCGGCTTCGTCCACGGCCTTGAGCCTGCCCGCGGCGGTCTGACGTTCATCCGCTTCGGCCGCGAAGACGTAGATTGGTCGCAGGTGAAGCCTGGCGCCATTCTCTGGAAGACCAAGGACCAGGAACTCGATAAGCGTCTCCATGATTCCTGGGATCGCGAGAAGGCTAATTACCGCCGCCCATTGCACGCCAAAGTCATCGGCCGACTCGGCCAGCCGCTGCGTGTTGAATTCAATGATGGCGAAGGCCACGTCGTCGCCGGCGAGACCACGATGCCGTGCGCTGCGGCGGAAAAACGTCCGATGGATGTGACCACGCTACGCGACCAGCTGGGACGCTTGGGTGACACGGGCTTCGAGATGGGCGAAATGCAGGTGGACCTCGAGGGCGCGCTCATCATTCCCGTCAGCGAACTCAACCGTCTCCGCCGCGACCTCTCCGAACAGATTTCCAAGCTCCGCAGCCTGCCGCTCCGCTGGACGCTCCTGCCTTTCGATGAGGAAGCGACCAAGGTCGCTCCCTTCGAGCCTAAGCGCCCGGGCGAAGCGGAGATCATCGTTGTCATTCGAGAGCCCGAGCAACTGGATCCCGCCCTCGCGAGTGGCGCCCGCGTTATCTACGCTGAATACGAGGACCCGAAGAAGTTCCGTGCCGCCGTCGCCCGCGTCCGCGCTTACGAGCAGGAAGCCGGTCGTAAGGTCGAGTTTTGGGCCATGGGCCCGCGCATCCATAAGCAGGGCGAAGCACGTATCAGTGAAATCGTCCTCTCCTGCGAGGCTGACGGCTACCTAGTCCGTAATCATGAGGATTTCCGGGCCTTTAAGGGTAAGCGACTCCGCGCCGATTTCTCCCTGAACGTCGCCAATGGGCTCACCGCCGAGTGGCTCATGCGCGAGCACGCCCTCGAAGGGTTGACGGTCTCCTATGATCTTAATTCGGAGCAGGTGACGGCCTTATTCCAATCCGCGCCGTCAGAGTGGTTTGAGGTCACCATCCATCAGCATATGCCGATGTTCCATATGGAGCACTGTGTCTTCTGCGCCTTCCTCTCCAAGGGTAAGGATTACCGCGATTGCGGCCGCCCCTGCGAGACCCACCGCGTCAAGCTGCGCGACCGCGTCGGTGCCGAGCACATCCTTAAGGCCGACGCCGGCTGCCGCAATACGCTCTTCAATTCGCGGGCCCAGACGGGCGCGGAATACGTCACGCAACTTCTGTCCCTCGGCGTCCGCCGCTTCCGCGTCGAGTTCGTCGATGAGGATGCGTCCACGGTCACGCGCACGCTCGAGAAATATCAAGCCCTCCTCAAGGGTGACCTCGATGGCACCGCGCTCTGGAACGACCTCAAGGTCCTCAACCAGCTCGGCGTCACGCGTGGGACGATGAGGGTAAAGCTCTGATTACTCCTCGCCGCGGAGGCGAGGGAGTAGGCCGGTGATGCGGCGTGAATCCGAAGCATTGCGCACGGCCATCGCGTAAGCGGTGGGATCGCCGACGAGGATGACCTGCTTGCGGCCGCGCGTGACGGCGGTGTAGACGAGATTGCGCGCGAGCATGATGCTGTGCTGGCGGAGTAAGGGGACGACGACCGCCGGAAACTCGGATCCCTGGGACTTGTGGATGCTGACCGCATAGGCGAGGTGCAGATCGCCCTGTTCGCCGCGTTCGAGCTCCACGCGGGCGCCGTCGAAATCGATCAGCAGCGTGCCTTCCTCGTTCTGGCCGAGCACCACGCCAAAGTCACCGTTGAAGACGTTCTTGTCGTAGTTGTTACGGGTCTGGATGACCTT
>Ga0102913_1000626_pt1 | contig 10939 bp, 7 predicted proteins | sample Colrivmet1560A02_FD_78197 | JGI IMG/M metagenome (GOLD analysis project Ga0102913, IMG submission 78197) | Estuarine microbial communities from the Columbia River estuary - metaG 1560A-02 | ecosystem: Environmental > Aquatic > Marine > Intertidal zone > Estuary | place: USA: Columbia River... | reverse complement strand
CCTTCGGTGTCAGCCCAGATTTCTTCGGCCGTGGTCCGACGATGCGCTTCGGGATTGGCGGGATTGTCGAACTGCATCGGCATGAACGCCGTGCTGCCGATCTCTTCGCGGAGTTGCGACGCGCGCTCGATGGCACCGCGCATACCCTTGGCCCCAGGGGTCAAAACGATTTCAGCTCCCAGCATACGCAGAAGCACGCGACGCTCGACGGACATTGTTTCAGGCATCGTCAGAACGCAGCGGTAACCGCGAGCGGCAGCGACGAACGCGAGGGCGATGCCCGTATTACCGGAAGTCGGCTCAACGATGGTGCCACCTGGCTTGAGACGGCCATCGCGCTCAGCGGCGTCAATCATGGCGCGACCGATGCGGTCCTTCACGCTCGAGAGCGGGTTGAAGTATTCTAGTTTCACCAGGATCTCGGCGTTGAGACCGGCGGTGACCTTATTCAGACGCACCAGAGGGGTACGACCGATGGTGTCGATGACGCTGTTATAGATAGCCATTGGGGTTAATGATTAGTAGTTGAGTAATGATAAATGGATTAAGTCAGGGAGGGGTGCAATAAAAAACCCGGGAGTGCCGGGCTTGTTTTCAGAAAGCTTAGTAGCGACGCTTGGGCGGCGGTCCGAGGCGGGGAGCCGTATCTCGCAGGCGAAAGATGATACGGGCCTGCGTCAGATCGGCTGGGCTCATTTCGACCTTCACGCGGTCTCCCGGATTAATACGTATAAAGTTCTTCCGGAGGCGGCCAGAGATACGTCCCAACACCACGTGCTTATTGGGGAGCTCAATCCGGAACATGGTGCCAGGGAGCACTTGCAGGATTTTGCCTTCGAGTTCGATCAGGGGTTCTTCAGCCATGCCTTGTATCCCCCTATCCATGCGCAGGATGGCGCCGAGTCAATCACTGTAGTAAGACCGCCTACCCGCTTGCCTCCGCGGCCCAGACGGTGATTCTGCAGCCATGGAAGGAGAAAGCCCAACGTCCCGCCCAGGCCTCACCTGCCCCTTCGAGAAGCTCCGCCCATCCCAACTGGTCCGGGATGATGCCTTTTTCATGGCTTTGGCGTTTAATCTGGCCGTGGACGCGTGGCGCATCGACGAAGTCCCGATTGGAGCCATCATCGTGCGCGGAGGGGAAATCATCGCCGCCGCCCATAACGAGGTTGAACGCTCCAACGACCCGACCGCCCACGCCGAGATGTTAGCCATCACCCAGGCCGCTCACAAAATTGGCGACTGGCGGCTCAATGATTGCACACTTTATGTGACTAAGGAGCCGTGTCCGATGTGCTCGGGTGCCACCATCATGAGTCGACTGGGTCGCGTGGTCTACGCTTGGGGCGATCCCAAAATGGGTTGTATGGGAGGGGCTACTTCCTTGCACGCCCTCCCCAAACTCAATCACCGCGTCAACGCCGTCGGCGGAGTCCTCGAAGCCCCCTGTAAAGAAATCCTGCAGGCATACTTTAATATGAAACGGGGCCGGGAAACCTCCGACCCGGCTTGACCCCGGCTGGGTTTCGTCATCGTTAACCGTCATGGATCGCCGCGACTTTCTCAAGCAGACCTCACTGGCTGCTGCGGCCTTCGCCGCCACGCCGCTCTCCGGCCAAACCTCTGCTACCACCCCCCTTACCCCTTCCCCTCATCCTATGTCCTACACCCTCGCTCCCCTGCCCTACGCCCACAACGCCCTCGAGCCGCACATCGACCAGGCCACGATGGAGATCCACCACGGCAAGCACCACAACGCTTACGTTACTAACCTGAACGCCGCGCTCGCCAAGGAAGCCGGTTTCAATGGCGGCTCTGACGTCGATGCGCTCATCGCTGACCTCTCTAAGGTCCCTGAATCCATCCGCACCGCCGTCCGCAATAACGCCGGTGGCCACGCTAACCATACTTTCTTCTGGAACAGCCTCTCGCCCAACGGCGGCGGCGAACCGGTCGGTGCCCTCGGCGAAGCCATCACCAAGGCTTTTGGTGGCCTCGAAGGCGAGAACGGCCTCAAGGCCAAGTTCAAGGTCGCTGCGACCACCCGCTTCGGCTCCGGCTGGGCATGGCTCGTCGTCAAGGCCGACAAGTCCATCGCGGTCACCTCGACCCCTAACCAGGATAGCCCGCTGATGAAGGGCATCGCTGACGTCAACGGCGCCCCCGTCCTGGGCCTCGACGTCTGGGAACACGCCTACTACCTAAAGTACCAGAACCGCCGCCCTGACTACGTCGACGCCTTCTGGAAGGTCATCGACTGGAAGAAGGCTAACGAGCTCTACCTCAAGGCCATCGCCTAAGCGACCCTTCGCCCCTCTAAAAAGGCCGGCCCCAGCAATGGAGCCGGCCTTTTTGTTTCTGGCACATTCCCAAGATACTGCTGTCATAAGGACACCCTGATCCCCTTCCGTGCCTGTTTACTCCTGCTCGGCCTCAGCTGCCTGCAGACTGCCCTGGCCCAAGCTCCTACGCCACGCGCGTGAACAATCACCCACTTACCATGAAACCAAACCGACTCCTCCACCTCTGTAACGCCGTCGCGCTCACCCTGCTCGCGACACTAGGCCTCTCGGCTGCCGACGCACCGAAAGGCTCACCGGCTGACCTCACTAAGCCCGTGCAGGTCTTCATCCTGCTTGGCCAATCCAACATGGTCGGGCTCGGCAAGGTCACCGGCCCAGATGGCTCGCTGGATTTCGCCGTGAAGACGAAGAAGAAATACCCGCACCTCATCGACGCTGCCGGCAACTGGAGCGAACGGACCGATGTGCGGAATGTGCGGGTGATGGTCGGCCGTAGCGGCGGCATGCAACTTTTTAATAATGAGTTCCTCAAGGTCGGCGGCAAATCGATGGGGCCAGAATTCGGCATCGGCCATCCGCTCGGCGACGCCGTCGCGGCTCCCGTGATGCTGCTCAAGAGCTGCATCGGCAATCGCAGCCTCGGCTGGGATTTACTCCCGCCCGGCAGCGAACGCTACGTCTTCGACGGCAAGGTCTACGCTGGCTACAAGGATCGCCCCGACTCCTGGCCCGTCGATGCGGCCAAGGGTACCGCCACCGTCCCAGCCCCTTGGGTCGACAAGGCAGGTAAGCCTGTCGATTGGTATGCGGGTAAACAATACGACGACGACATCGCGAACGCGAAGAAGGTCCTCGCGGAACTGGATAAGTACTACCCTGGCGCGACTAAGTATGAAATCGCGGGCTTCTTCTTCTGGCAGGGCGAAAAGGACGGCGGTAATGCTGGCCACGCGGCGAAGTACGAAGAGAACCTCGTTCGCTTCATTAAGTACCTCCGCAAAGACTTTGCTGCCCCCAACGCCAAGTTCGTCCTCGCGACGCTCGGTGAAGCCACCAAGGGCAGCACCGGTAACGGCGGGAAGGTCCTCGAGGCCCAATTGGCCGTCGACGGCACCAGCGGCAAGTATCCCGACTTCAAGGGTAACGTCGCGACGGTCTACGCCAACCCCCTTTCTAAGGGTGGCAGCGGCAATAGCCACTATAACGGTAACGCCGAAACCTACATGGACGTCGGTGAAGCCATGGGTAAGGCCATGGCCGAGTTATTGAAGAAATGATCCGTGCCCTGCTGCCGCTGCTCCTCAGCGTCGGCTGCTTTGGCGCCGAACCGACCAATCTTCCCCTCCTCCGGTTGACGGTCAAGGACGCCATCAAGGCGGAGGCTCGCGTGCCGTGCAGTGCCCGTTTATTGACGCCAGCTGGACAAGGCACCAGCGACCGGACAGACGGCTTAGCGCAAATCAAGATCCGCGGCGCCTCCTCCCAGGTTTACGAGAAGAAATCCTTTGCCCTTAAACTCGCCCAAGAAGCGGGCTGGCTGGGCCTAGCCAAGCATCAAGAATGGGTGCTCAACGCGGCTTTTGTCGATGCGTCGATGATGCGTCATAAGCTGTCCTACGATTTGTTTCGCTCACTCGGCACCAACGCCTCCCCGCGCTACGCAGCGGCCAGCCGCTTCATTGAAGTGGAACTGAACGGAAAGTACCATGGCGTCTACCTGTTGATGCAGCCCGTCGACGATCGGCTGGTGGGCTTCCAGGCAACCAATTCCCCCGCCACCTCGCCGGCAGTTATTTACAAGGCCGTCGACCATGAAGCCAACTTTGGACAGCCGGGGCACGGCGGCTTTGAACAACGCGAGCCCGACCCTGAAAAACAACCCTTCTGGGGACCACTCGACGAGTTGAACCACTTCGTCAGCCAAGCGTCCGACCAAGAATTCTTCGATCCCGCCAAGGGCATCGCTTCGCGGCTAGACGTGGATAACGCCATCGACTTCCACCTGCTGGTGCTGATGACGTCCAACCTCGACGGTATCACCAAGAACTACAATCTCATCCGGGCCGGTAGTACCACGGTCACCCCGAACCCTAAGTTCTCCTTCGTCCCTTGGGATTACGATGGTACCTTTGGCCGAAACTGGGATAGCTCGCCGGTCGATGCCAAGACGTGGCTCTCGAATCGCCTCTTCGATCGGCTACTCGGTAACCCTCTTTACAAAGCCAAGTATGCCCAACGTTGGCGCGAACTCCGTGGCAAAGCATGCACGACCAGCAACCTCGGTCGCATGATGGATGAAAATGCGGCAACCTTGGGTCCCGCCGCCCTCCGGAACGAACGCCGCTGGAAACAGCTCAACTATGCCGACCCGCAAGCACTCACCTTGGCGAATGATATCCGCCAGATGAAGCGCTGGACAGCCAGCCGACTGGAGTGGCTGGACACCGAACTCGCTCGGCGAACACGCAAATAATTTCCCAACACCTACCCCATGCGCTCAACCCTCTTACTCGTTTTTGCCTGCGCCGCCGCGGCTACCCTGAATGCGCTCGAACCCGTCACCCCGAAAGCCGCCGGCCACCCGCCCACCATCACCGGAACTAACGTTGAAACGTACCGTAAAGTCGGGGAGACGGAACTCAAACTCTGGATCTTCAATCCAGCCACAAAGGCGGACAAGTCCCTGCCCTGCGTCGTCTTCTTCTTCGGCGGCGGCTGGTCCAGCGGCACACCCACGCAGTTCGAACCCCAAAGCCGCCACCTCGCGAGCCGCGGGATGATTGCCATCGTGGCAGACTACCGAGTGAAGAGCCGCCAGAACGCTTTACCCGCTGATTGCGTGAGCGACGCTAAAGCCTGCGTACGCTGGGTGCGGGCCAATGCCGCCCGCCTTGGCATCGATCCCACACGCATCGCGGTGGGTGGCGGGTCCGCAGGCGGACACTTGGCCGCCGCCGTAGCCACGGTACCGGGCCTAGATTCGGCCAAGGATGACAAAGCGGTCTCTTGCCTGCCCAACGCCCTGGTGCTCTACAACCCTGGGACTGTCATGGCCCCGTTCCCCGGACTGGAACTTAAAGGCTTCGGCGCTGGACTGAATAAAGCCAAGTTCGGCTGCGAGCCGACGGAAATCTCGCCCATCCATCACGTCACGAAGGGGCTCCCTCCGACCATCATCTTCCACGGCAAAGCGGATACCACCGTGCCTTACTCCACGGTTGAGAAATTTACCGAAGTCATGAAGGCCGCTGGCAACCGTTGCGAGCTGGTCGGCTTCGAAGGCCAACCGCACGGCTTCTTCAACAAGGCCAAGTACCCCGAGACCCTCGAAGCCACCGACGCATTTTTCGTCTCCCTCGGGTATCTCCCGAAGAAGTAAGATGCGGTTGCTCTCCACCATCTTGCTCTTGGCCTGCGGCGGGGCCATGGCCGGAGAACGCCCTAACGTGGTCATCCTCCTCGCCGATGATGCGGGTTGGGGCGACTACTCCTTCAACGGCAATCGGCAGCTAGCGACCCCGCACATCGACTCCCTCGCCCAAGACGGTGCACATTTTGCACGCTTCTTCGTCCAGCCGGTCTGCTCCCCAACCCGCGCGGAGTTTCTCACTGGACGTTATCACCGTCGACTGGGCGTGACCGGCGTCTCCACTGGTCAAGAACGCATGAATCCTAGCGAAAAAACCTTCGCCGATTCCTTCAAGGCCGCCGGGTACATCACGGGCATCTTTGGCAAATGGCACAACGGTAGCCAGTGGCCCTACCACCCCTTGGCACGCGGTTTCGATACCTTCTGGGGCTATACCTCTGGACACTGGGGCGAATACTTCGATGCGCCGCTCGAACACAACGGCGTCATGGTTAAGTCCGAAGGCTATATCGTAGATGTGCTCACCGATAAGGCCCTCCAGTTTATCGAACGCAACAAGGCCCGGCCTTTCTTGTGCTACGTGCCTTTCACGACACCCCACTCGCCCTTTTCCGTCCCCCCGCAGGACTGGGAGCAGTACAAGGATAAACCACTCATCCAAACGGCCGTCTTGCCCAAGGAAGAGAATCCTGACGCCACCCGGTGCGTCTTAGCCATGCTTGCTAACCAAGACCGCAACGTCGGACGTATTCTCGCCAAGCTCAAAGAACTCGACTTGGAAAACGACACCATCGTCATCTACTTCTCGGATAACGGACCCAACACCGCTCGCTGGAATGGGAACATGAAGGGTAAGAAAGGTTCGGTGGACGAAGGCGGCGTGCGCTCGCCGCTCTTCATTCGCTGGCCCGGTAAGATTACCCGTGGCGCAAAAGTGGACGCCATTGCCGGCGCCATCGATCTCAGTCCCACACTCCACGCTCTGGCTCAAATCAAACGTCAAGGCGACCAGCCCCTAGATGGACGCAGTCTGGCTCCACTCCTGCAGCGTGACTCCCAGAAGACAGACTGGCCGGAGCGCACGCTCTTCCAGACGTGGGGCAACCAGGTCAGCGCCCGCACCGAAAAGTATCGACTCGATCAGGCGGGCAACCTCTTCGACATGGTCACCGACCCAAACCAGACCACGCCGATTCAGGCACAACAGCCAGAAATGACTAAGAGCTTAGTGCAGGCCGTGCTAACTTGGCGGACCGAGATGGGCTTGGCCAGCGATGCTAACCGTAAAGGTAAGGCTAAAGCCACGAACAGCCAAGGCAATGCCGTCGACCCACGGCCGATCGCCATAGGTTATCGAGAATTCCCCACCACGATGCTGCCGGCCCGTGACGGCGAACCATTAGGCGAACTCCGTCGCAGCGCCAGAGCCCCCAACTCCTCCTATTTCACGAACTGGACGAAGGCGACAGATGCCGCCGTCTGGAATGTCGAAGTTATCAACGCCGGGACCTATGTCGTGACCTTGGACTATACCTGTCCAAACGCGGACGTCGGTTCGACTTTGGAACTTAGCCTCGGGGCGACTAAAATCACGGGTAAAGTGACAGAGGGCTGGGATCCGCCACTTTTCACTCAGCAAGATGTCGTCTCTCGCACCACGCATGGCGAGTCGTTGTTAAAACCATTCAAGACCATGACGCTGGGGGAAATCAAACTCGAGCCCGGCCTAAGTCAGTTAAAACTTCGCGCCACCGTGATTCCCGGCAAAAGTGTCATAGACCTACGGCGCGTCACCTTAACCCTGCGCTGATACGATGAAGTTTTCCGCCGCTCCCCTTGCCTGCCTACTCCTCCCGTGGGTCGGTATGGCCGCGGACCTCAAGCCTGCCGACCTGGAGTTCTTTGAGTCTAAGATTCGTCCCGTATTGGTCTCGGAGTGCTACGAGTGTCATGATGCCAAAAAGCAGAAGGCCGACCTCCGCCTAGACTACCGCGATGGCTTAATAAAAGGCGGCGAGAATGGTCCGACCATCGTCGCAGGCAATGCCCAGAAAAGCCTGCTTATTCAGTCCATCACGCACGCGCATGAAGACCTGCAGATGCCTAAGAAGCGCCCGAAGCTCGATGCTAAGATCATCGCGGACTTCGTCTCCTGGGTCAACCGAGGCGCGCCGGATCCACGCACCGCAGCTCCCACGGACTCTATAACGCCGGCCTGGGCCGACCTTCTAGCCGTCCGCAAAAACTGGTGGAGTTTCCAACCGATCGTTAACCCTTCCATACCCGCTGGCCCAGCCTCCAGCCCAATCGACCGGTTTCTCAACGCCAAAATCATCGCGGCAAAATTGACCGCCGCCGCAAAAGCCGACAAGGCCACCCTACTCCGTCGGGTGACCTACACGCTCACGGGCCTACCGCCCACGCCCGCTGAAATCGCCGCCTTCCAGGCAGATACCTCCACCGAGGCTTACGCCCGAGTGATTGACCGACTACTGGCCTCACCGCGCTACGGCGAACACTTCGCCCGCCACTGGATGGATTTGGTCCGCTACGCTGATACCCACGGGAGCGAAGGCGACCCGAATATCCCGCAATCCTGGCGCTATCGCGATTACCTCATTCGCGCCTTTAACGACAACGTGCCGTACGACCAATTTGTCCGTGAACAAATTGCCGGGGACCTCCTCACGCAACCACGAGTCAACCCCGCGGAACAGCTGAACGAGTCCGCCCTCGGCACGGGACACTTCCGTCTAATCGAACACGGCTTCCAACCCGTCGACACCCTCGACGAACAAGTACGTAACGTCGACAACCAGATTGACGTCGTTAGCAAAACATTCCTCGGACTCACCGTCTCCTGCGCCCGTTGCCACGACCATAAGTTCGATCCGATTAGCCAAGCCGACTTCTATGCATTCTACGGCATCTTCGCCTCTTCGCGCCCGGGCCAGGTCACCGTGGACTCGCCGGAGCAGCTCGGACTTCACCGCGAGAAGCTAAGTGGACTGAAGCAAGAAATCCGCGAGGCCCTCGCGGCCCAATGGCGCCAACAAGCTAAAGACCTCCCGGCAGCCCTCAACCGTGTCCGCGGGCAAAGCGGCGAACGCATTAAACTCGAGCAGCGACTCGCCCAACTCGAGCAAACCTTAGCCGGTGACTCCTTCCGGCGTCGCCTCAAGTCCGAGAAGGACGCGGGGCCAGCGCCCATTCACTGGTGGACCTTCGAGTCCGATGGCCGCGACCTCATCGGCAAACTGGATGCCCAAATGCAAGGCGGCGCCCGCCTCCGTAATGGTCGCCTGATCCTCGACGGGAAAGGCGCCTTCGCTGAAACGGATGCGACGACCGAACCCCTGACAGCCAAGACCCTGGAGGCCTGGGTCCAACTGCCGACCCTCGCGCAAAGCGGCGGCGGCGTGCTCACGATTGAATCCATCGACGGCAAGGCCTTTGACTCCATCGTTTACGCCGAGAGACAGCCACAGCGCTGGATGTCGGGAAGTGATAACGGCGCTCGTACCCAAAACGTCGGCGGACCTGTCGAAAAAACACCCCCGACCGAACTCGTGCACGTTGCTATCACCTACGCGGCTGATGGTAAGACGACCATCTATCGAAACGGACAGCCCTATGGGAAATCTTATAGTCCGATCAATGCGGCGGGTGGCTTGCATGCCTTCGCCCAGGCGAAGTCTCATCTGCTCTTCGGTCGCCGGCACACCGGCGGAAACAACTCCTTCCTCCAAGGCGAAATCGAGGAAGCCCGCCTCTACAATTTTGCCCTGACAGCTGATCAAATCGCGCTCTCTTTCCAGACGGGCATCCTCCGAGGCGAGGTTCCCGCCGTCGCCGCCAACGATGGCACGTTAAAGGCGGCCCGAGAAGAGGCGGATAAACTCCGCGCTCAGCTCAAGGAGTCCGCGCCATCGGACGGAAAACTCACGGCAGGCTTCGCCGGCGAAACTGACCCAACACATCCTCTCCATGCGTCAGGCTTACGACGCGTTGGCCTCCGCCCTAATCCGCCCAAGGCCGCGCCCACCGACGCCCCCGACTGGGACCTCGCGAGCGCCACGGCCACCGCTTGGTCGCAGCATGGTAACGGCATGGCGGGACGAATCACTCCCGGCGAATTCCGCGTCGAGACCGCTGGGCCCGATGTCCTCCGACAGATTCTGCCTTCTGGACTCCACTCCCACACCCTCTCCACCAAACACAGCGCCGTACTTACCTCGCCGCGCTTTAAGATTACCACGGACTTCATCAGCGTCCAAGTCATGGGCCGCGGAGCTACCTTGCGCCTCATTCCAGACAACTATCCGCTCTCACCGGGAGGCTCGCGCTTCCCCAAAGCAGTGGTCAATGCTGAACGCGCCACTTGGCTCACGCTTGATACCGCCTACCGCAAAGGATCTCACGCCTACCTCGAGCTCACCCTACCTGACGACTCGCCCAACCCCGACGGCAAACTCGGCGTGGCTGGCTGGTTCGGCGTCCGCCAAGTTCGCTTCCATGACGGCAAGGTCAACGCACCCAAGGGCGAGGCTGTCATCGTCACGGCCCCGACGCTGAGCACGGTCAGTGACGTCACGGATGCCCTCGTGGACGCCGCCCAAGCGTGGGGTCGCGACCAGGCCAACGAAGCCCAGGCGGCACTCCTAAACAACGCCCTCCGGCACGGCGTGCTCGATGCTGGCCTCAACACCTCTCCAAAACTCGCCCAACTCGTCACCGAGTACCGGCGTCTCGAGGAAGCCTTAAAAAATCCCCGACGCGCCCCGGGCTTCTGGGAAGTCCCTGGCTTTGACCAGCCACTCTATACCCGCGGCGATCATAACAAACCCGCTGAACCGATTGCCCGGCGTTTCCTTGAAATCCTCGACGCCAAGCCGTTCAAGCCAACTGGGAGCGGCCGACTAGAACTTGCTACGAAGATTGGCTCCGCAGACAACCCGCTGACCGCCCGCGTCATGGTCAACCGACTTTGGCACCACACCTTTGGCCGTGGCCTTGTTGGTACCGTCGACAACTTTGGACGCCTCGGTGATCAACCCACGCATCCAGAACTGCTCGACTACTTAGCAAAGCGATTCGTCCAAGAACGCTGGTCCGTGAAGTCACTCCTCCGTGAGCTCTTGCTCACCGAAGCCTACCAACGTTCCAGCACGCCCGCAGAAGGCACGACGACGCAGGATGGTCCCAACGACCTGCTTTCTCACATGCGTATTCGGCGGCTCGAGGGCGAAGCCCTGCGCGACAGCTT
>Ga0102913_1000618_pt1 | contig 11022 bp, 8 predicted proteins | sample Colrivmet1560A02_FD_78197 | JGI IMG/M metagenome (GOLD analysis project Ga0102913, IMG submission 78197) | Estuarine microbial communities from the Columbia River estuary - metaG 1560A-02 | ecosystem: Environmental > Aquatic > Marine > Intertidal zone > Estuary | place: USA: Columbia River... | reverse complement strand
CGATGCAGAGTCACATGACATCCAATGCCTGTTCGTTCGCGCAATACGGCGGATTGGCCGCTCTTACGGGTGATCAACAGTGCGTGGTCGACATGCGTGAGGAATTTGATATTCGCCGCCAATACATGTTTGAGCGCCTGACCCAGATCCCTGGTGTGACCGCCGTTCGTCCACAGGGGGCCTTTTACGTCCTCGCCAATATCGGTGGCCTCGGCATCAAATCCCAAAATTTCGCCGACCGCCTCTTGAGCAAGGCCAATGTCGCGATCGTTCCCGGTATCGCCTTTGGCGACGACCGCACGGTGCGACTCAGCTACGCAACGAGCTTGGATATCATCAAGTCGGGCGTCGATCGCATTGAGGAATTCTGCAAAACCCTCTAATTTGATGGCTTTTCAGCCGCAACTCCGACCGTTTTTGGCGCGAGTTGCGGGTGAGGCCGCTTATTTAATAAGGGGATGAAGTTCTCCGCGCTAGGTCAGCGCCTCTCTGGAGGCAGTGGCATCGAGCTTCTCATGGATGATCTCGGTAATGCCCTCTCGGCCACCGGTCCTTCCCCACTCATGCTCGGCGGGGGCAATCCCGCTCACATTCCTGAAATGGAGCGGATCTGGGGCGAGCGTCTGCGCGACATTCTCAACGAGCCCGCCACTCTTCGCCGCACGTTGGCTATTTACGATCCTCCGCGCGGCAATGCTCGTGTAATTGAGGATCTCGCAGGTCTACTCCGCCAAGAATACGGTTGGCAGGTCGGTCCCGAAAACATCGCCGTCACGCCCGGCGGTCAGACAGCATTTTACTTTCTTTTCAATCTCTTCGGTGGTCGCCGCGCGGATGGCTCGATGAGGCGGATCCTGTTCCCATTGATGCCAGAATACATCGGCTATGCGAGTCAGTGCCTCGAAGAGGGGATGTTTGCCGCTCAGCGCCCGCAGATTTCGCGCACGCGTCCACACCGCTTCAAATACCATATCGATTTTGAGAACCTGAACCTTGGGCCTGATATTGCTGCGCTTTGTGTTTCGAGGCCGACGAATCCCAGCGGCAACGTGATCCCAGATTCGGAACTTCAGAGATTGGCCGTGCTGGCCAAGGATCATCAAATCCCTCTCATTATTGACAATGCCTATGGTTGGCCGTTTCCCGGCATCGTGTTTGGGGAAGCCACTCCGATCTGGAACGAGCAGACGGTTCATGTGATGAGTCTCTCGAAATTCGGGCTGCCCGGGACTCGAACGGCTTTCGTTGTGGCCCCACCTGAGATCGCCAAAGCGGTTTCTTCCATGATGGCGGTAACCGGTCTGGCTAATGGAAATTTCGGCCAATCCATCGCTGGTCCACTCATTGCCGACGGCAGGATTACCCGTTTGAGTCGGGAAGTTATCCGCCCGTATTACCTTCAAAAGCGCAATGCCGCGATGGAGGCAGTGGAGGAATTTTTTCCCGATCACGTGCCATATGCTTTCCACGAGAGTGAGGGGGCCCTTTTCTTGTGGTTGTGGCTGGAAGGATCGCGCAAATCCTCCCGCCAGATCTACGACGATTTAAAAAAGCGAGGCGTCCTGGTTGTGCCTGGGGAATATTTTTTCTTTGGCGATGACGATCCCGATTGGAAGCACCGTCACGAATGCCTCCGAATCTCGTTTGCCATGGCCGACGCGGATGTCAGGGCGGGTATCAAAATCATCGGCGAGGAAATCGCCACGGCTTACTGAGCTTTCAAGCCACGGTTCGAGCCACTTCAAATTCCATCAGGCCTCCGTTGGAGGCGTGGTTGGAGTATTTTGTTGCTTCGCGATGAGCATGTAGAGCGAGGGAACTATGAAGAGGGTGCAGATCGTTCCGATCGCCATGCCGCCAACCAGAACGAGGCCGATCGAGTTGCGCGCCTGTGCGCCGGCCCCGGTCACGAGCACCAAGGGAAAGTGGCCGAGCACGGTGGCCATTGTCGTCATCACAATCGGGCGAAGGCGGGTGAGGGCGGCGCTGCGAACCGCATCGATTTTTTCTAGACCCTGTCTTTGAAGCTGGTTCGCAAACTCGACAATGAGAATTCCGTTTTTAGCAATGAGGCCGATGAGGGTCACGAGGCCGATCTGGGAGTAGATGTTGAGGGTCGTCGTCCATCCGTTTGTCCAAAACGGCATATCGGGGGCGGGCATCTTGAGGAACGTGAAAAGAAGCGCGCCGAACATCGCCATGGGCACCGAGCCTAGGAGAATGATGAAGGGGTCTCGAAAGCTGTTAAATTGTGCCGCTAGAACGAGAAAAATGATCATAACCGCAAGGCCAAAGGTGATGAGGAATTTCGAGGATCCCTCTTGGCGGAGTTGGCGGGATTCGCCCGTGTAATCGAGTGAGTAACCGCTTGGGAGAATCTTCGCGGCCTCGGCTTCCAGAAATTTCAAGGCCTCGTCTAGCGGGCGTATGGCAACGCCGCTGATTTTGACGGCGTTCATTTGTTGAAAGCGAGGGAGCGAGCGGGGTTCCGTGCTATTGCGAAGTGTGGCGACGGTGCTGAGGGGGATAAGTTTTTCACCCAAACCGCGAATTTGGAGATCAAGGATCTGCTCTTGGTTGAGGCGATTGGAGCGACTGATTTGGGGGATCACTTTATAGCTGCGGCCGTCGATATTGAATCGGTTCACGAAGTGTCCGCCGACCGCTGCCGAAATATCCGCGCCAACCTCCGCGAGGTTTAATCCGAGTGCAGCTACCTTGTCGCGATCAATGGTGAACTCGGATTGGGGTTGGTCGTATTTCAAGCTAATGATGGGAGGAAATGCAAAAAATCCGCTTTTGGCAGCCTTCTCCTGCAGGATGTTTGCAAACTCTAAAATCTTTTCGGCAGGTGCGGTGGAAGTAATAACGATCTCCACCGGAAAATCCCCACCACCGGGAAGAGCGGGGGGCATCACGGCAAAGAGCCCAAGGCCTGGAATGGCGTTGAGTTGGGTTTGCACACCCGGAAGGACTTCAAAGGCGGTCCGCTTTCTCTCGCTCCATGGCACCAATCCCATGCCCGCCATACCGCCTTGCGGATTGGTCAACTGAAACGTAAATCCTGTCTCCGGTTGACTCTGGAAAACCTGCGTGACTTGCTTGGAGAAGAGGGACATTTGGTCAATGCTGGCATTGGACGGGGTCTCCAAAATACCAAAAATAATCCCCTGATCTTCTGTGGGTGCCAGTTCTTTGGGGGACTGGTTATAAAAAAGGACCGCCAAGAGGAAAAGAGTGATCCATACCATGTAAACGGCAGGACGAGCCGAGAGGGCGCCATCCAACATCCAAGCGTAAAAGTTCTGCACTTTTGCAAAGGCCGCATTGATGCGGGAAGGAAGCCAACGGTGCTCGACACCGGCATTGAGCAGCTTGGATGACATCATGGGCGATAGGGTCAGGGCCACAATGCCCGATATCAAAACGGCGCCGGCGAGAGTGAAGGCAAACTCGCGGAAGAGGGTTCCTGTGAGCCCGCCCTGAAGCCCGATGGGAGCGTAAACGGCCGCCAGGGTAATCGTCATGGCGACGATAGCTCCCAGCAATTCACGGGCGCTCAGAATCGCCGCATCGAAGGGGGACTTTCCCTCACGCAGGTGGCGCTCGACATTTTCCACGACGACAATGGCATCATCGACCACCAATCCGACACTCAGCACAATGGCAAGAAGGGTGAGCAAATTGATCGTGAATCCAAAAAGCTGCATCAAAAAAACCGCCCCAATCAAGGAGATCGGGATCGCTACCACGGGGACGAGTACGGATCGGAGGGAACCGAGGAATAAAAAAATCACAATGACCACGATCAGCAGCGTCTCCGAAAGGGTCTTGATGACTTCGCTGATCGCGTTGTCGATATACTTCGTGGAATCATAGGCCACGCTGGCATTCATGCCGGAGGGGAGGTCTTTTTTGATCTCCTCCATTTCCTTTCGGACAAGTCGGATTACATCGAGAGCATTGGCATTCGGGAGCGCCCAGATCCCCATGAATACGGCCGTGACTCCGCTGAAACGGACTTCCGTATCATAGTCCTCGGCGCCGAGGACGACGTTGGCGATGTCCTCGAGACGGACGAGTTTGTCGCCGCTCTGGCGAACAACCATTCGGCGAAAATCTTCGACGGAAGTGAGGTTCGTGTTGGCCGTGAGATTAACTTGGATCCATGCCCCGCGGGTTTGTCCTACGGGTGAGAGGTAGTTGTTCGCGGCAAGGGCGCGGCGCACGTCGGTGGGGCTGATCTGAAGGGATGCCATTTTTGAGGGATCCAGCCAGATGCGCATGGCAAACGTGCGGGCGCCTAGGATATCGGCACGCTGGACGCCGGTAAGTGCCGTGAGGCGGGGCTGAATTGCCCGCGTGAGGAAATCGGTGATTTCATTCTGCTCGAGGATATCCGAGCTGAAGCTCAGGTAGGCCGATGCAAAGCGGGAGTCGGCTGTTTCGATGTTCAGGATGGGGACTTCCGCCTCGGGAGGGAGGTCTCCGCGCACTTGATCCACCTTGGAACTGATTTCCGAGAGCGCCCGCGTCGCATCGTAGTTCAGCTTTAGGCGGGCCTTGATGGTTGAGAGTCCTTGCGCGCTGAGGGATTCGACATAGTCGATGCCGTCCGCCGAGGCGATGACCCTCTCGAGTGGAGTGGTGATGAAGCCTCTCACGAGGTCTGCGTTTGCTCCGATGTAAACCGTCGTCACAGTGATAACGGCATTTTCCGTTCTCGGGTATTGACGGACGTTGAGCGAGCGGATGGCTTGGAGTCCGCAGACCAAGATCACCAGCGTGACCACGATGGCCAGAACCGGTCGGCGTATGAAGATATCGGTGAATTGCATTGGGCGCGATGTCTTGAGTCTTGAGATAAGGGAGCAGCGTGACGTTACTTTTCCGAAGGCTGCGGGGAGGTCAAGGGAACGGGCCTTTCACCCTCCGCAATCACGACAGAGGCACCTTTGTTAAGCTTGAATCCTCCTGCGGATACGACTTTTTCACCTTCTTGAAGGCCCTCCTCAACGGCTACAAAGTCGCCTTTTCTCGATCCGAGGCGAACGAATTTCTGATCGCAGACGAGGTGAGGCTTGCCGTCCTTGTCTACTTCCTCCTTCACCACGAAAACCGAGTTACCATAAGCAGCGAAAATGACTGCGGTGCCGGGGATAACGATGTGTTTTTTTTCTACCGGCGCTATCGCGGATACAGCCGCGAACATTCCAGGTCGGAGTCCGCCATCTTGGTTGGCCATCGTCGCTTGGAGGCGAATGTTGCGCGTGAGGGGATCCACTTCGGCATCGATCGCAGTGAGGCGGCCTTCAAAAACTCGCCCTGCGAGCGCATCCGTCGTGGCCTGCACTTTCATGCCGACGCTCAAGTCCGAGAGGCGTTGTTGGGGGAGTGAGAAATTCACATATACGGGGTCGAGGGATTGTAGCGAAACAATCGGCGCGCCGGCTTGAAGAAATTGACCTTCCTGGATTTGTCGAATACCTACGCGGCCTGAAAAGGGGGCTTTGATCGTACGCTTTTGCAGCATCCACTGGAGTTCCTCAACTCGGGCGGCGGTGTTTTTTTGCTGGGACTCGGCGGTATCGAGTTCCGACTGGGAGATGACGCTGGTTTTACGAAGCTCACGAGTGCGTGAGAGATTGAGGTTGGCCAATTCGGCAGCGGCCATGGTCGAGCGCAGTTGGGCTTCCTCGCTGGCCTTATCAAGGATCACCAAAACATCGCCCGCAGCCACCATCGAGCCAGACTCGAAAGCGATCTTCTCCACCTTGCCTGCCACCTCGTTGGCGAGGGTGACGCCTTGAACGGACTCGATCGTTCCCACGGCATCAAATTGATCCGCCCACGATTGCGTGATGGCCTCGGTGACTTGAATCGAAATCGGAGGGATCTGGAATGTTTTCCCAGCAGCGATCAGATCCATGATCTGCGAAGCCTTGATGCCAATGATCGCTGCCACCAGTAAGAGGATCCCGACAAGCGTGAGAAGAATTTTCTTTTTCATAGTGTCTTTTTAGAAGTCGTGAAATGGGGGCTGTTTGTTCCGCTTGTTGGCTGATGAGAAAATCATTTTTTGGCCATTGGCAGGTTGACCTGCTTCCCTCACTCCCATTCTGAGCGTGAAGCTAGGGTGGATAGCAGTTGAGGTCAAGGTGAGGCCCGAAACGGGATAGCGGGTTTATGATCGATAGGCTGGACTGGGGTCATTACCGCCCCTCTCAATGTGAGTCTCGCAAGGTATAACTTTGAAAATGAAACTGCTCGCGACTGCCCTTATTTTGACGCTTTTTTTCGGATCGTTGGGATTCGATTTGTATGCGGATTCCACTATTGAACTGGAAAGGAACTCCTTGGGGGCACTCAGTAAGCTCTATCGTGAGAATAGCCGCACGGTGGATTTATACCACCATGCGGTTGCCATTCTTGTTTTCCCTGAGGTTCATAAACTCGGTGCTGGTCTGGGTGTACAAACGGCGACTGGAGTGCTTTTTGTGAGGCTTAGGCCGACGGACTACTTTAATCTCACTGGCTTGTCTGTCGGGCTGGAGTTGGGCGTTCAGAAATACAGCTGCGCGATTTTCTTTATGGATCAAGAAGCTTTAGAGGAATTCTACCGCTCGTCGGGATTCCAGCTCGGTTTGTCTGGAAGCGTAGTCATTGCCGACGAACTTCTGGGCGCGTGCGCTCATCACGATCGGCGGATTCAGACGTTTTTATTCGACCAGACTGGAATGATGCTGAGCTTCGGAATGGAATTAATAAAAACCACGAAGTATTATCCGAGCAAGTGATACGAGCGCAAAGTCTCTGCGGAAGAGCAGTGAGCGCTTATCCTAAGATCACTGGATCGCCGTAGAGGGTCGAGTTGCTGGCGCGAACGATGCGGACTGGGAATACTTCACCGATGTGGCGTTGGGATCCTTCAAAAACCACGATTTTATTCGTTCGCGTGCGACCAGTAAGACGCTCGGAGTTGTGGCGACTGGTGCCCTCGCACAGAATCTCGACCTCGCTACCGACAAGAGCTTCGAGTTTGAGCGCGACATGGCGGTTCACTACTTCTAGGAGGTCTTTGTTACGCTCCTCTTTGAGTTCTTCGGGGAGTTGATCCTCCATCGTTGCCGCGGGGGTGTTTTGGCGCTGCGAGTAGCGGAAGACAAAAGCGTTGTCGAAGGCGATCTCGTCCATGAGCGAGCGCGTGGCGAGGTAATCCTCCTCGGTTTCTCCAGGAAATCCGACGATCACATCGGTCGTGATCGCGATGCCAGGGCGGGCGGCGCGAAGATCGGCCACAAGTTTGCGAAACTTCTCAGCCGTGTATCCCCGACGCATGATTTTGAGGATGCGGTCGGAACCGCTTTGGAGGGGAAGGTGGACGTGCTCGACGAGGTTAGGCAGACGGGTGAACGCTTCGATGAGATCCGAGCGGAATCCAATCGGGTGAGGGGAGGTGAATCGCACGCGGGCAATGCCAGGGACGGCGCAAACCGCCTCCAAGAGCTGAACAAACGGGCTTGTTTCGTCTCTTTTGGGAAATTCATGGCGACCGTAGAGGTTGACGATTTGTCCGAGGAGGGTGACCTCACGGATGCCTTTGGCCGCGAGGGTATGCACTTCGTTTGTGATTTCCTCGATCGTGCGTCCGCGTTCCTCTCCACGGGTTTGTGGAACGATGCAGAACGCGCAGTGCATATTGCAGCCTTGCATGATAGATACAAAGGCCGAGCACTGTCCTGATTCTAAGCTCTGGTCGCGAATGGTCGACTGCGAACCCGTCTCTTCCTCGACGTCCACGATGGGGCGCCGCTGGTCGTCCATGAGCGAGTCGAGGCGACGCTGAAGAAGTTCATCCACATAATCGGCCACGCGGTGGAATTTTTGGGTTCCCACGACCAGATCGACATGGGGCGAATTTTTGAGAAGGGAGTCGCCACGGGCCTGAGCCATGCAGCCGAGGTAGCCCAGAACGAGGTGGGGTTTTTTGCGGCGGAGCTTGCGAAGAAATCCCATCTTGCCGATCGCCTTTTGCTCCGCCATATCGCGAACGCTGCAGGTGTTGAGCAGGATCACGTCGGCATCGGCTTCCACTTCGGCCAGACGATATCCACGTTCGGTGAGCATGGTCGAAACCTGCTCCGAGTCTCGCTCGTTCATCTGGCAACCATAGGTCTTAATATAAAAGCTGGGCATGAATCAGAGCAAATTGCGGTAGTTGGAGAGAGTGAGCGAAGATATATCGCTCATTACCGCCGTGCCGCCCGCGTTCATAATGTCGTCTTGCGTTCAAGGAGAGCGACCATTCCGGAAACGCCGGCTCCGTCTTCGTAGGCGGCGAGTTCGGCGACACGGCGCTCATGGCGTCCGGATTCAAATGGGGTCTGCAGCCAGATATCCACGATCTCCAGCGCGAGCGTGAGCGGGATTGTGCGCTCTCCGATGGAGATCACGTTGGCGTTGTTGTGACGGCGGCAGAGCTCCGCTGTTTCGTGGCTCCAACAAAGCGCGCAGCGAACCCCTTTGACCTTGTTGGCGGCGATGGCTTCGCCATTTCCGGATCCCCCGAGGACGATGCCGCGATCGACTTCCTTGCGGGCAACCGCTTCGGCTGCCGGGATCACGTAAAGCGGGTAGTCGGTGCTATCGGCGCTATGGGTGCCGTAGTCGGTGACCTCGTGTCCCGCCTTGTTCAAATGCGCAATAATGGCTTCCTTGTATAGAAATCCTGCGTGGTCGCTACCGATACTGATTTTCATGAAAGACAAGCTGGTTTGGGAACGTCGGAATAGGGGGATTGAGCTGAGAGGTTGAGTGTTTCGAGGAGGTCGCGATCTTCGTCGACGCCGGGGTTCTCGGCGGTGAGCAATTTGTCGCCGTAGAAAACGGAATTCGCACCAGCAAAGAAACAGAGCGCTTGCGCTTCACGACTAAGAAGGCTGCGTCCGGCCGAGAGGCGGATTTTTGCCTTTGGCAGAACGAGGCGTGTGGTCGCGATGAGGCGAACGAGTTCAAAAATATCCACGGGCGGGGCGTCCTCGAGGGGCGTTCCGGGCATGGGCATGAGGCAATTGATCGGAACGCTTTCGGGCGCGGGGTCAAAGGAGCAAAGGACCTCCAGCATCTTCAAGCGGTCGACTTCTGTTTCCCCCATGCCGAGGATACCACCGCAGCAAACGCTCATTCCCGCTCGCTGCACGGAGCTGATCGTATTGAGTCGGTCTTGAAATGTGTGAGTGCTGACAATTTTTGCGTAGTGCTCGGGTGAGGTGTCGATATTGTGGTTGTAGGCGGTGACTCCGGCATCCTTGAGCTTCCGGGCTTCTGTGTCGCCGAGTTGGCCGAGGGTCACGCAGACCTCCATGCCGAGTTCGCTCACCGAGCGGATTGTATCGAGCATTTGGTCGAATTTCTGCTCCCCGTCGCGAACGCCTTTCCAAGCAGCGCCCATGCAAAATCGGGTGGAACCATTTTCCCGCGCGCGCTGTGCGACCGGAAGAACCTCATCCTTCGTCATCAGTGGCTGGCGCTCGAGGCCGGTATTGTAGCGAGAACTTTGCGAGCAGTAGCCGCAATCCTCACTGCAACCGCCTGTTTTGACGCTCAGCAACGTGCAAAGCTGAACCTCATTTTTCGGCCAGAATTCCAAATGAACACGGCGGCTTTCCCCGATCAGATCGAAGAGTGGGCGGCGGTAGATTTGCTCGAGTTTTTCAAGATTAGGTCTCACAAGGCATCCTTTGTAGCCAGCGTCCGGCAGGGAGTCAACCGGCCGTTCAAGGGATCGGTATAACAACCCTCTTGAAACCCTCGCACGAGAGACTAATATCCCGACTTCAATCTAAAAATATTATTATGCCATTCGAATTACCTTCTCTGCCCTACGCCGCCACCGCGCTCGAGCCCAACATCGATGCCCGTACCATGGAAATCCACCACGGCAAGCACCACGCCACCTATGTCGCGAATTTGAACAAAGCCCTCGAAAGTGCTCCGGAGTTGGCTTCGAAATCCATCGAGGAACTCATCAGCAACATCTCCGCGCTCCCCGAAGCGATCCGTGGCGCCGTTCGCAATAATGGCGGCGGTCACTGGAACCATACGTTTTTCTGGAATCTCATGGCCCCTTTGGCAGGTGGTCAGCCCTCAGGCGCGCTCGCGGAAGCCATCACAAGTGCTTTTGGCAGCTTCGACGACTTCAAAGCCAAATTTGAAGCGGCTGGTCTCGGTCGTTTCGGTAGCGGTTGGGCATGGCTTTGCTTGAAATCCGACAAATCCCTTTGCATCTGCTCGACGCCGAATCAGGACAATCCACTCATGGCTGGCATTGCGGAATGCCCCGGCACGCCTCTCCTAGGCTGCGATGTTTGGGAACACGCCTACTACCTGAACTACCAAAACCGCCGTGCGGATTACCTCAAGAGCTGGTGGAATACCATCAACTGGGTCGCTGTTGAAAAAAACTACGCCGCCGCACTCGCCTAATACCCTAATCTTTATTTCATGGCGCCCGGCGGCCTTCCGCCGGGCGCTCTTGTTTCGCTCACTTCCGTACCATGGCCTTTCTCAACTCCAACTACCTTAAACTCAAAGCCGGCTACTTGTTTCCTGAAATCAATCGTCGCGTTAAAGCCTATACGGATTCGAATCCGGACGGCGCAGCGCGTTTGATCCGATGTGGGATCGGCGACGTGACAGAGCCTCTCCCCGCCGCAGTGCGCGAGGCGATGCACAAGGCTGTGGATGAGCTCGGGGAGCGCACGAGCTTCCGAGGGTATGGGCCGGAACAAGGCTATGAATTTCTGCGTCAGGCCATAGCGGGTCAGGACTACCGGGCAAGGGGAATGGATATTGCCGATGATGAGATTTTTGTCTCGGACGGATCGAAATGCGATTGTGGCAACATCCTCGATATCTTCGGCTCAAATAACCGCATCGGGGTCATGGATCCTGTTTATCCGGTCTATGTGGATACGAATGTCATGGCTGGTCACACCGGCGAAGCTGATGAAAGCGGGCTTT
>Ga0102913_1000598_pt1 | contig 11156 bp, 9 predicted proteins | sample Colrivmet1560A02_FD_78197 | JGI IMG/M metagenome (GOLD analysis project Ga0102913, IMG submission 78197) | Estuarine microbial communities from the Columbia River estuary - metaG 1560A-02 | ecosystem: Environmental > Aquatic > Marine > Intertidal zone > Estuary | place: USA: Columbia River... | reverse complement strand
TCACTCATCTCGCGGACCTTCTGGGCGGCCGTTTTACTCCAATTGGATACGTTGATGGTGTCAGCTCGCTTATTGATGCTATCCATCGAACGGTGCTCTGCAAGAGCCTGAACGGCCTGTTTCATTTGAGGCGATTGAAGAAAGAGCCGTTTAAAAGCGCTCTTATCCAAACGCATCATTTGTGTATGAGCTTGGGCAATGATCGTGGCACTACGCGGCGCGTTCCTGATCAAGGCCATCTCGCCAACGATATCCCCATCCTTGATCTCGGCGATTTTTTTCGGCTCAGGTTCATTCTTGTCCTCGATGTAAACACCGAGCAGTCCATGCACAATTAAATACATAGAATCTCCCGGATCCCCCTGCTTAAAAAGGGTGGCCCCATCTGCAATTTCACAATCCCGAAGATTGGGAATCATCGCATGCATCTCATGCGGAGGCAGCGAGCGGATTAATGCGTTTTGGGACAGTCGATCCAGCACGGCCGTCGCCTTATATGTCTTTCGTTCCAGTTTACAAATATCCGCACGATAACTGAAGAGAACAGCATAATGTCCGAGCGCTTCCGCTGCGTTCTTAAACTCGTCCCAGCGCGATTCCAGCGCACAAGTGATGAGGAAGTTCAGACATTTTTCCAAATTGGGAATTCCCAAGCCCGTAAAGTCCCCTCGAAGCTCGGAGATTTGCAAGAAGAGGTTCTTTTTTTCGGCCTCCTTGATTTCATCTGTCAAATCCGATTTTTTGAGGAACTTATCGGCCAGTTCCTTGTAGGACTGCGAAGCGGATTGGATAACAGGAATGAGTTCCTCCAAAACCTCTGCCATTTGGTCCAGTGAGAAACCTGTGCGCCGACAAAATACATCATCCGACTCAAAAAAAGACCAATACCATTGCTTTCCCTGGACCTTTGCGACTTCATCCAAGATCGACTCTTGAACGTAGGGTTTTCGATAAAAACTTTGCACGCCCATGCTGTAAGCTTCTTGAATTTCTTCATGCGTTGTTTTTGCCGCATAAAAGACAACCGGCACATCGCGAAAGAAGTAGTCATTTCGAAGGGTCTTCAGAAAAGCCAAGCCTGTGGACGCTTCGAGCTTGAGTTCAACAATAATCAAATCCACCAAAACATTCTCACGCAGAAATTCCATCGCTTTCTGGGAACTCGATACGAAAGCAGTTCGGTGTTCATCACCGGCCAAAAATCCCTTGAGCGCCAAAAAGGCGATCTCATCAGGATCAACTAATAAAACATTGGCCATGGGTGTGTGTGAATAAAAAAACGATTATAGCTTTTATGAAATGCGAGCTTATCAAAAAACTAACAGCCCAACAATCCAAACAACAAAAAAACACTAATAGGACTCGGTGTAAAATACAAAGCTCTCCCGCTGATTTTTAGACTATTAAGGTTATCCTCGCCGTAATTTTATATCCCTTAAAAAGATACTTTCACGCTGCACCCCAAAAAGCATTGTTACGATTTCGTAACAAGGGCAAAGCGGGTCTGATCTCCCATATATGATTCAATCCACCAGACACTTATTGTCAGCCAATCAAACTTTCTAGTTCGGTAACTCGTCGGGAAAAGAGATCCAGAGCGGCTTGGATCGGCGCTGGAGAACTCATATCCACACCGGCCTTGCACAATGTCTCGACCGGATAACGACTTCCCCCGCTCTTGAGAAAATCAATGTAGTTCGTAGCATCGCCGCTCTCGAGAACCTGAGTCGCGAGGGAAACCGCCGCTGATATGCCAGTGGCATATTTATAAACATAGAACGCGCTGTAAAAATGGGGAATCCGAAGGCACTCGATTTCGAGTTCCTGGTCGATCACGAAGCGAGGGCCAAAATAGTCGTTCAATAATCCACGATAGATTTTCTTAAAACCATCGAGTGTCAAGGCCTCGCCTGATTCTTCGGCGGCATGGGCCTCACGCTCGAATTCCGCGAACATCGTTTGGCGATAGATCGTGCCACGCAAGTCGTCGATCTGGCGATTGAGAATATAGGCCCGCATCTTGGTGTCGGTTGTTTTTTGGAGCAAATGTTCCGTGAGAAGGATCTCATTGAACGTTGCTGCCACTTCGGCGAGGAAGATCGGGTATCCGTAGTTCTGATAAAGCTGAGCACCTCTTGCATACCATGTGTGCATCGAGTGCCCAGCCTCATGGGCCAATGTGTACACATCAGAAAAAACATCCGCCTTATAGTTCATCATGATGTAAGGCGGGCTCGTGAATGTGCCATAAGAGAAGGCTCCGCTTCGCTTGCCTTTATTTTCGTAACGATCACACCACCGACCGTCCTGCAGACCATGAGCCAGAGTGCTCGTGTATTCCGCTCCCAGAGGGTGAAGGGAATCCATCACCTGCTGAACAGCTCCATCCCAAGGGACATTGGTTTGGATGTTTTCGACCATCGGGACATAGGTGTCGTAGTGGTGAATTTCGTCCAGCTTGAGCACACGACGGCGAAGTTCAAAGTACCGGAACAGGGCATCGAGATTCCCCCTTACGGTGGATATCAAATTATCATAGATGGTCACTGGAACATCATCAGAGAAGAGAGCTGCCTCGCGAGCCGAGGGATAATTCCTAGCCCGGGCGTGAAAAACATCCGCTCTCACCGAGCTAGCCAAACTCGCGGCCAGTGTGAATTCGTGGTCTTTGAATTCGGTGTAAAACTGGTGAAAGGCCGCCTTTCTGATATGTGGATCCCTCTGCTGGAGGAAGGAGGAAAAAGAACTTTGGGTCAACTCGCGCTCATTGCCCTCGGCATCCTTGAGTTTTCCAAACTTCATATCGACATTCGTGAGCTGCGAAAAAGTCTCACTATGTCCACGGATCGCGGCTGAACCTAGCGCCAGCAAACGTTCCTCACCCGCCGCGAGCGTATGCAGTTTGCGTCGACGAAGCTTGCGCAACGGAATCGTCCAACTCCGCAATTCTGGAGCGGCAAGGAACTTCTCAAAGAGATCATCAGAGATCGCTTGGATTTCTGGTGAAATGAATGAAAACGCCTCCCCCACCCTCACGAGAAGGCTATCCAATCGAGCCTCACGGGATAGCGCTTCTGGATCCGCACTATCACCCGCCGTGCAGAGCGCCGCATATTGGTTCAGTTGGTCGGTGAGGAGATCGATTTGTTTTTCAAACTCCAAAACCTCCGCCAAGGATTTGGCAGAATCCCCCACATGGCCACGGAACTTTGCGACCTCTTCGAACGTTTGTTGCAAACGCACAAAGTCTGATTCCCAATCTGCAGCAGACTGGAAAAGCGGCTTCAGATCCCATTGGTCGGATTCAGGAACTTCGGAGCGGAGTGGAATTGGCATCGATGACATGTCTTCATTCTTACACGGAAAATTCTTTTTCTGCAAAGGCCGGCCTTGACGTGATGAGTCAACCTTGAGGTGATGCGATATCGTATATGCGCAGCTCCAACCCCAACATTCTCCTCGGCATTGATATCGGCGGAACTGGAATCAAAGGTGCCCTTGTGAATGTCAAAACAGGAAAACTCACCAAAGAACGCTTTCGCATCAAAACCCCGCACCCTTCCAAACCGGATGCCATCGCGGAGGTCATAGAACAAATCGCCAAACACTTTGATTATTCAGGCCCTACTGGAATCACCTTTCCCGCTATCGTGAAGGATGGCGTCATTTTCTCCGCCACGAACGTCGACGAATCTTGGATCAACTTCGATGCCGCGAAACTTTTTCAACGTCACCTTGGATGTCCTGTATCTCTGCTAAACGATGCGGATGCGGCAGGCATAGCAGAAATGCGCTTTGGTGCAGGAGTCGCTCGGCGCGGAGTCGTGATTCTTCTCACATTCGGCACGGGTATTGGATCGGCTATTTTCTCCGACGGAGTCCTCCTCCCCAATTCCGAATTTGGGCAACTGAAAATCCGGGGCAAAGATATTGAACTTCGCGCGTCCGAGCGCATACGCGAAAAAAGGGACATCTCGTTCAAAAAGTGGGCGGGCATTGTCAGTGAATTTCTCGAGGAGCTTGAAAAACTTTTTTCTCCTGAGCTTTTCCTCATCGGTGGCGGCATCAGCAAGAAGGCCGACAAGTTTCTTCCCTACCTCAAGGCCCGTAGCCAAGTCCCGATCGAGGTGGCCAAAATGCAAAACGACGCTGGCATCATCGGCGCGGCAACTTTGGCCAAGATTCGCTCTTGATCTTGCGATTCTTTTCCAGCATATTCGTTGTTCCTCGCAAGCGGGGTCTTAGCTCAGTTGGTAGAGCGCCTCAATGGCATTGAGGAGGTCAGGGGTTCGAATCCCCTAGGCTCCACCACCCTCAGAATCCCATGAAATCAAGCTCTAGGGTTTATTTGGACAGTATCGTTTATAGCTTTCCGTATAACAACTGCCCGTTAGTTGCCTTAATTTTCCAATCACAACCAAGCGATCGCTGTGATGGCGGATGTTTTTTTATTCGAATCAGTGGATTGACTCCTTTCAGCAAATTGCGGATGCTGAAGATCAGGTGCCAACCTCTCCCTGTCGCGGCCTCGTGCTGTGGCAGGGATTTTTTTATTGGTAGCTGTGCCACTTTTCTTGCGCTTTAAGAAATAATACATCATCGGCCAACCTGGAGTTCGATTTTCTCTAGATCACTACGCGAACTCTTACATGGGGTTAATATCATACTTGCCATGGTCTTTCCGAAGTTGAAGTATTCCACGTGATGCCAATTGATCCCTCACCCTCCTGGTTTCTTCGCAAGCATGAAAACGGCGATGTTTTTGGTCCGATTTCCTTCGAACAAGTTCGCGATTGGGCATCGAACGCCTATGTGAACCCTCAGGATTCTCTTTCCAACGACGGCGTGAATTGGACAAAGGCCCCCATGATTACCGAGTTGGAAATGGATTGGTTGATCGAGACTCCCGACAATCCGCTTTATGGTCCTACCACCTCCGGAGCGATCTTGGAGTTTCTAAGGATGGGCGAAATCACAAGCCGCGCGCTACTTGTGAACTGCTGCACTGCGGAAAGAATATTTCTCTCTGATGCGCCTTTTTTTAATTCAGGTGTAGCGGGAGTCGTTAACGAACCCATACCTTCTCCCGCCAAATCCGGCGTTAAGTTGAGTCTCCAGCAGCGGATCCGTGATCTGGAGGTCGATCTCCTTGAAAAGCGTGTTCAGCTCAATACGGCTAATGAAAAAATCATCAGGCTTGAGGTCCGCTTGCATGATTTGGAAGCCAGACTGCAAGACGCATCCTAGGCATCTGCCGGACAAACGGGTATCCGCGACGATAATCCGATCCCTTCGATCGGTTGACACTTGCCCGTAATTCCAAATCGCGTAGAATATAAATATCTATGATCGATAAAAATTACGCTCATCCGGACGCATTGGTGACCACCCAGTGGGTTGCGGAACATCTCTCCGATCCCGGTTTGAGACTCATCGAAAGCAATGAGGATATTTTGTTGTATGACACAGGTCACATCCAGGGTGCCGTACATATTGATTGGCGAGCGGACCTACAGGACGAAACCATACGCGACTACATCACGGTGGAACGATTTTCCGCACTCTGCGAGCGTCACGGGATATCGAACAACACCACCGTAGTTTTTTATGGAGACAAATCGAATTGGTGGGCCTGTTACGCACTATGGGTGTTCCGCCTTTTTGGTCATACAAAAGTGAAGATCATGGACGGGGGGCGCGAGAAATGGATCGCCGAAGGACGTCACCTGACAAGGGCCGTTCCGCATTTTGTTCACGGACACTATAGCCCTAGCGAAAAACGTCGCGACGATGAGATCCGAGCGTTTTACGATCAGGCACTGGCCCAAAGCCGCGAAGGCCGTCCACTCATTGATGTTCGTTCCCCGGGAGAGTTCCGAGGCGAGATGACGCATATGCCCGAATATCCGCAAGAAGGTGTTCTTCGCGGCGGCCACATTCCCGGCGCTGCCAGCGTACCTTGGAAAATGGCTGTGGCCGAGGACGCGACATTCAAATCCTACGAAGAGCTTCGCACCATCTATGAGGATGAAGCGGGATTGAAGCGGGGTGACGATGTCGTTGCTTATTGCCGCATTGGCGAGCGTTCCAGTCACACTTGGTTCGTCCTCACCTACCTTCTCGGATACAAAAACGTTCGCAACTACGATGGTTCCTGGACGGAGTGGGGCAATCGCGTGGGTGCACCGATCGAGAAAGGCTAGGCCATGTCATACCCGGCCAAACTCAGCCAAATCATCGAACTTTTCGAGACGTTGCCGAACTCCGAAAAGCGGGAGGCCCTCATCTCCTATGCTGACTCCGCGATGCGCCAAGGCCCCAAAGACGGCGAAACATTCGATCTCGAGGATATTCGCAAGGATGAGGAATGCACCGACTCCGTCGGCGTATTTTTAAAGATCTGCCCCTCGTCTCGGGGATGCACGTTCCGGGTCACGCTGGGGCCGCACGTCCAGACTCTCACGAAGGCGATGACTTCCATTCTTTGCAAGGGACTCGATGGTCTCACGCCGGAGGAAGTCATTGAGGTGCCTGCCGACTTTGTGCCGAAGATTGTCGGTGCCGACCTCGTGCGCCAGCGCAGTCAGACCGTTTACTACATTCTGACACGCATGAAGGGCATCACCAAAGTGTGGTTGAATCGCGAGCGAAGCGCTCAGCACGTTTAATCCCGCTTCTCCCTTCGCTTCTCTAGGGAGTGACCTGATCCCTCAAATAGCGGAGCACCGAAGCGGGATCACCTTGGGTTTGCAAAACGGCTTGGAGAAAACCCGGTAAATTTGCGTGATAGTTCTCTAGAAACGCACGGTCGCCAGAGCATCCATACATGATATCCCGGCAGAGCGTGCCATCCAAAAAACACTGCGCCTTGCGAATGATACGCGGCAACCAAGCAACACCGTCAAATTTATCGGTCTTCCGCGGATAGTCGCATTCAGGAAGCTCCGCATCCGAGGTTACTCCATCAAAGCAAGCGGCGCGAAGACCGGCAACCCCAAGAAACGCCTCCAAGTCGGGGGCACCATAACGCGAAAAATCATCCACGTAATCGTAAAGAAATGCTCTCGTAAGTCCCAAACTCGCCAAAGACAAAGCCGATTGCGGGGAAACGATCGTCTCGGGACTTCGGCAACCAGATTGGTAATTGGCGAGGGCCTCAGCGTGGAGCGTCTTTAGAAGAGTCGTGTAATGGATGTTCATTTGGATTCAGTCGGGACATCGCCCGCACCGAGAAAGCGGACACGCCGATCGACACGGGGAAGGAGTATCGTGAGAGTGAGGCCACGCCCGGGAGAGCTTTCCAAGATCACTTCACCGCCGTGCGCGCGAACGATGCGGCGCACAATGAGCAAACCAAGGCCATTGCCGTTGGATTTGGTGGTGAAATAGGGCTCAAAGATTCGGGTGATATTTTCGGGAGCGATGCCACCACCGGTGTCACTGAAAACGATGCTCACATGGTTGGTATCCAAGGAGGTCGCCACTCGCAGGATGCCACCACTTTTCATAGCCTGAAAGGCATTGCGGCAGATATTGTAAAAGGCCTGCTTGATCTGGTCTCCATCGATCTGAAGCAGGGGCAGGCCCTTGGATAGATCTTTCTCGACGATGATGTCCCGATCCTGAATCTCGGCTGAGAGGAACTCCAAGGTCTCGTTGAGGATGGAGTTGATGTCCGACGACGAAACCTGAAGAGGTTGCGGACGAATCGCTCGGAGAAATTGGGTGATGATGTGGTCTAGGCGGGTCACCTCGCCTCGCGCGATGGAGACCGATTCTTCAAGTTGCTTGCGGAGGTTTGGCGGGGCCTTCTGCAAATTCCGCTGCATGAGCTGCAGATGGATATTGAGTGAGTTGAGAGGGTTGCCAATCTCGTGCGCCACACCTGCCGCAAGCATCGTCAGGGCCGAGAATTTCTCCACCTCGATCGTCTCCTGAGCGGCGCGGTGGGTCTGCGTGATATCGCGTAAAATGACTGCACGGCCCACAGTCTCGCTCTCCTTTCCATCCGCCTCGTCGCTCAGGAGCGGAACCACATAAAAGTTCAGCAAGCGATTATCGGGATAAAACACTTCGAGATCCCGACTGATAATTTCACTGCGCGAGCTGGTGAGTGCATCCCAATCCATCCCACGAACGACCTCAGAAAGTGGACGGCCGAGACTCGACTCCGACTCGATTCCAAAAAATCCGCAAGCCGCGCGATTGAGATAAAGGATACGCCCTTTGGGATTCGTTACGATGACCCCTTCCAGAATGGCGTTGAAGATGGTCTCGAGGAATCCTTTCTCCCGGGCGATTTCCACAAGGTAATTCTGCACCTCGCCGGTCTGAACCAGAGGGAGACGCTCAATGAGTTTGTCGAGAAAGCCGCGTTTCATGTTTCGTTAGGCTAAATCAGAGACGCCACGAAACAGGCTTTTTTTGATGTTTTCATCATTAAAATCATTAATCAGGCCTCATTTCCATTTACGCCTTCCACTGCACGGCTTGTTCCTGAACAGCGAAGCGTAGGAAGCCACGTCCGCCAGGCCGTCCGTTGCCCGAATTCCCCCACCCTCCAAACGGCAAGGTGGACGGAGAAAACGTCGTCGGTAAATTGCGATAAAGATTTCCGACGGAAAGAAGAGCTCCGATGCGAGAGAAAGCGTCATCGCAAGACGTGAAAATGCTCGCCGTTAAGCCAAACGCCCATGCCTCGTGACGAGTGATGGCCTCTGGCTCCTTATCGAAGATTTCTACAACCAGAATCGGAGCAAACGTCTCGCACTTGGCAAGCGGAGAGGCATCGAGTGCGGCGCTATCGTTTACTAGAACGACTGCGGGGAGGACGTAGAACCCGTGCTGTTCTTTGTCATTACACTCCAAAATCCCTCCAGGAACAATCCATTCACCCTCGGAGCCGGATATCAACTGCTCGTAGCGCTCATGCGCTGAAAAATGAATAAGCGGACCGAGAAGCGTGGTTTCATCGAGTGGATCAGCGGGCCGATAGCGCTTGAGCGAAGATTGCAAAAGATCCAAAAAACGATCGGCAATGCTGCGATGAAGAAGTACTCGCGAGGTTGCATTGCAGCGCTGTCCAGCCGTGAGGCACATCCCATCAGCAACAGCATCAGCCGCCAGAGCCAAATCAGCATCCTCACAAATGATGGCCGTATTTTTTCCACCCAACTCCAAAGCGAGAGACTTTGAGTAATCACTGGCAAGGGCCACAGAAAGCGCTTTTCCGACTGGAACAGATCCCGTGAAACACACCGCCCTCACCACAGGATCGAGACAAAGCTCTTGGCCAACCGGTGCCCATCCCTGAACAAGCTCGAAGACACCTGCGGGCAACGCCGCCTGCATAACCTGAGCGTAAACCAACCCCACATTGGCGGCCATCGGCGAGGGCTTAAAAAGCACCGTATTGCCGGCCAAAAGGTAAGCGAGCGTGGCCCCATGACCGAGATGAACAGGAAAGTTGAACGGGGAAATGACGGCCGCCGGACCACGTGGACAATGGCGAACCAAGGCGGGATGGGGGCCTCCGGCAACGGCTTCATCGCGCAAGAAACGCTCGCCATCCGCAAAGGTGAAATCGAACTTTGCGATCGCCGCCGCCATTTCAAGACGGGCTTCGCGAATGGGCTTTCCGGTCTCACGTGTGATCAGAACTGCGATCTCTTCACTTTTGGCACGAAGATTGTCACCGCACTGACTCAGAAGTCCGCGTCTTTCTTCGAGTGATAATGCTGCCCAAGTAGGAAATGCCTGGCTGGAACGAGCGATAGAAGCCGACACATCGCCACTAGATATCATCGGAAAGGCATAACTCAAATCGCCGGGAGAAAAATTCTGCCAATCGCAAGTATCAGCGCTCATACCCAACCAATCTGCTGCGTCTTGGGTGAAAGCTCAATGCGTTTTACAATCCCCAAGGTCGAGAAGCACTTTTCCGGATCGACCCGCGAGGGATGCCTCGATAACGGCTTCGACCACTTGAGTGAGCGGAAAGATGCGATGAACTGGTGTTTTAAGAACTCCGCTGACCACAAATTCGGAAAGAACACGGTAGGTATCATGGATTTCCTGGAGCGAAGCTGCCTCCCTCCAACGACGAAGCCAGAATCCGTGAAAGGAAATGTTTTTAAAAATCAGGAGCCCGTTAGGGATTTTAAGTGGTTGGCGACCCATGGCGCCGTAGGTCACATGAGGAAAGCCTGGTGCGAGCGCGTTCGCGATATTGAGTGCACTTGAACCACCCACCGCATTCAGAGCCAACCGCGGCTTAGATCCTCCACAAAGATGCACGGCTTCGGAGCGAAGATCCACATCCTCAAGAACGACAATATCCGCCCCGATACCCCGAAGCTCATCGATTAATTCTGGACGTCGAACCACGTTAAGGGTGCGCAGGCCGAGAGCATGGGCGAGTTGAATGACCGCTCGACCGACTGCTGAATTGGACGCATTTTGAACAATCCAGTCCCCACATTGAAGATCGGTGAAATCGTGAAGCATCCGCCAAGCTGTCGCCGGGTTGACGGAAAGCATGGCCCCCTGCCAGGGATCAATCCCCAAGGGAAGAGGAACGACCTCGGACGCTGAAACCCGCATCTCCGTCGTCCAAGTCCCCGACCGCAAAACGATAGCCGGAGCACCGACCTCGAGACCTTTCACATTTGGCCCGATTTGGGAAATGATGCCGCAACCCTCGTTGCCAATCGTTGCTGGAAGGGCGGGCAACTCGCCATAGTTGCCTTCGATGACATTGATGTCAGCCGGGTTCACTGATGCAGCCAGCATGCGCAGAACAACTTCACCCGAACCCGGCGGAGAGGATGGGAGTTCTTGGATTTCCAAAGTGGCGGGACTGGCTCCAAATTCCAACAGACGGCAAGCGAGTGGCATGTATATATCTCTAAACTATAAAAACGAAAATGGACAGCGGTTGCATAGTTGGCGATTGGCTCGTGTGAGAATATTTCAGCTGTGATTTTCCAAGAGTAGGAGCAGGGTGATAAGTGGAATCAACTCCTAGTAAATATGCACCACGAAGGCTCTCGATTTTTCCTGATCACACTCTGCCCTTATTTTCAATGGCTGCTGATGTGCGTGGCCTTAGGAACTCCATCCGCACAAGCATACAACTTAGAATCCCATCCCACGAC
>Ga0102913_1000575_pt1 | contig 11316 bp, 16 predicted proteins | sample Colrivmet1560A02_FD_78197 | JGI IMG/M metagenome (GOLD analysis project Ga0102913, IMG submission 78197) | Estuarine microbial communities from the Columbia River estuary - metaG 1560A-02 | ecosystem: Environmental > Aquatic > Marine > Intertidal zone > Estuary | place: USA: Columbia River... | reverse complement strand
TCATTCCTACTGTGCTATACTGTATATATACATTGAGATTACAAAGGAATTTATGTCATACATTGAACACCCTGCCGCATACGAAGCCGCTATCAAGCGCAACATCATAAACAATGCCACAAAAACGTTTTACAAAACGTATCCTGATGCTACCGATATCGTTCAATTCCTTGTTAACAATTCTGAGAGAAATTCTTTCTACTCAAACCTTCTTGGTGCGTTAAACACTTATGGTAAGTTGACAGAAAAACAAGTTCTTGCTGTACGCAAATCAATTTCTACACTTGCCGAACGTAAAGCACAATGGCAAGCACAAGCCGCAGAGAAAAACACAACCCGCACATTCATTGGCACCGAAAAGAAAAAGATTACTGTTACTTTAACAGTTAAAAAAGCAATTGTAGTTGATCGTCCTAAATTTTACTGGGCTGATTCTGGCACCAGTCTTCTCCGTATCTGCGAAGATGCTGATGGCAACGTAATTGTATTCAGCGGCAATGCAGATTTTCCTGCTGAAGGCGAGACTGCAACAATTACCGCTACAGTAAAAATGCACCGCTACTATAAACAAAACGACATTGAAGTGCCACAGACAGTTATCATCCGTCCAAAGACTGTTGCCATGGTACAACAACCAGTTGCAGAAACCGCTTGACATTTACTTTAGATTGAGTTAAGATACATACATGCTTAATACACAAATTTCAAAATCCACTCTAGCAAAGTTACTTGCTACAGAGAATATTTCGGTAGAGTATCGCAAGGTGCAAACTGCATCATTCGATATCGTGAATCGCCGTCTTACTCTTCCTATTATGAATGACACCACACCTGAAATGACAGACCTTTTGGTCGGGCATGAAGTGGGTCACGCATTAGACACACCACAATCATACGTTGAATCAGCTAAGGCTGGCGGTTCTGCATTTTCTACATTCTTGAATGTGATTGAAGATGCACGTATTGAACGTAAGATAAAAGACAGATATCCAGGTTTGCGTAAACCAATGGCTATCGCTTATCGTCAATTTACTGAACGTGACTTCTTTGGCATCAAAGGTCAAGATGTAAATGAATTTATGTTGATTGATAGAATCAATTTGCATTTTAAACTTGGTGCTATTGCAGGCATTAAATTCAATGCTGAAGAAATGCTGTATGTTAAAGAAGTTGAAACGGCAGATTCGTTTGAGCAAGTGAAAGATATCACCGAACGTTTGTATGATTTTTGCAAAGCAGAGTTAGAACAAAAACGTCAAGAGGCTAAAGAAGACTTTCAAAAACGCAAAGAGAATGGCGAATTTGATGATGAAGATTTTGATAATGAAGATGGCTTTGGTGATGATACTGAAGACTATGAAGATCAAGATCCAAGTAGTTCTGGTTCTAATGATGGCGAAGATGATGACGATTATGAATCAGAAGACCGCTTTGACAATGGGTATTCTAACGAACGCACGTTTGAAGATACCATGCCTAATGAGTTGAAGGTGTATGGTGACGAAGTTAAATCTGTAACGGATGAAAAATTTCAAGAAGCATTGAAAGGTCTCGCAGAAACAAAAGAAATTAATGTTGGTAAGATTGCTAGTCAAAAGAAAATCTATTTGAAAGATTATATTGTTCCTTTCAAAGAGTTACAATTCTTTGACGAATCATTTTATGATACTGAAGAATTAGAACCGCATGAGCGTTATGATGCTAGTCTATTGACTAAATTTGAATCCAAGAATAAGAATGCTATTGCATATCTTATAAAAGAATTTGAAATGAAAAAGAAAGCGGCTGAGTTGCGCCGTGTAACAGTTTCCGATACTGGTACACTTGACACTAACAAATTGCATACTTACAAATTCAATGACGATATCTTCCGTAAGATTGGTGCCGTTGCTGATGGTAAGAATCACGGCATTGTAATGTTCATTGACTGGTCTGGTTCAATGGCTGACAATATGTCTGGTACAATTGAACAGTTAATTACAATGTCAACGTTCTGCCGTAAAGTGAATATTCCGTTTGATGTTTATGCTTTCAGTACTCAATATCCAAAGAAACTGAAAGATATGCCAGTTGATTCTTCTGTAGATATTAAAGAAAATCAATTAGACATTGACTATTTTTCTTTGTTGAACATTTTGTCTAGCAGTATGAAAAATCAAACGTATCGCAAATTTGCAAATGATTTGTTGAATGTCGCAGAAGCATATGAGCCTTACTCGCATCATCGTAGACACAATAAATCAAGTTACATCAAAAATGGTATGGGTCTCGGCGGCACTCCGTTGAACGCAACAATTCAAGTAGCATCTAATGTTGTGAATGATTTCCGTAAACGTACTCGCTCTGAAATTGTGAATGTTATCTTTTTGACTGATGGCGAAGACAGTACCACATTGTGGACCACATCCGCCGATCACCGTGGTACTAGAATCGGACCTTCTGACTATCGTTCAGTATCTTATATTGAAGATGAAGATTCTGCAAAAACTTATCGTGTAAGTGACAAAGGTGTAACGCCAACGTTATTGCAAATTCTAAAAGATCGTACTGGTTGCAATTTGATTGGATTCTACATTCTGCCAAAAAGCAAACGATACTTTCAAAATGCAATGTCACGTTTCAACATGATAATGACAGACGATGGTTACAAACAATTCCGTAATGAAAAGTTTTTCTCTGTCAACGGATATGGCTACTCAGAATATTTTCTGATTCCTGGTGGTGAAGATTTGTCTACCGAAGATGATTCGCTATCAGACATTCTTGGTGAATCCAAAGATGTTTCCGCACGTAAGTTGAAAGGTGCATTCTTAAAGATGAACCAAAACCGTTTGACCAATCGTGTTCTTCTCTCTAAGGTAATCAAGGAAATTGCTTGATGTTGTGTAAAAACAACAGTCAAAGTAACCCTTGACTTGCCATAAATATTCTGTTATACTAAGTATTGAAATTGATTTTTAACTGAAAGGCAAATTATATTATGATTACGCAAAGTGAAAAAGTTGCATTCGTTACCGAAGCCGCAAAACGTTTTGGTGCTATTGTGACCCGCCAACAATTGGTGACACTTTCTGAAGAGACTGGCGGTAAACGTCAGTTCTGGCTTGAAGCCGACCAGTACCGAGTTGGACGTGGCAAGTATCAATTGCCTCTCCAAGAATTTAATGTTAACATGGCTGGACTTGCACTAGTCAAATCTAATCCAGTTTCTTCCATGCCAATTACTGAACCCATTATGGCTCCTGTTGCAAAAGCAATTGCAAAAATGTCATCCGTTGCACGTATGCAAGAGGGTGCAATTATTCCTAAAGTGAATTCGCTGTATGTTCCTTTTGGATTCTTTGACAACATGAAACGTATTGTTGCATCAAAGAAATTTTATCCAGTATTTGTTTCTGGTCTCTCTGGCAACGGCAAGACTTTTATGGTTGAACAAGCATGTGCCCAATTGAAAGTTGAATGTCTCCGTGTGAATATTTCACCTGAGACTGATGAAGATGATTTGATTGGTGGCTTCCGTTTGATTGATGGAGAGACAAAGTGGTTTGATGGTCCAGTTGTTCAAGCAATGAAGTCTGGTGCTGTTTTGATTCTTGATGAAATTGATCGTGGTTCAAATAAACTAATGTGCTTGCAAGGTGTACTTGAAGGCAAAGGTTTGTTCGTTAAGAAAACTGGTGAATTTGTTGAACCAGTTTCTGGCTTCAATATTATCGCTACTGCAAACACCAAAGGTAAAGGTGATGAGACTGGTCGCTACATGGCGGCAACAATTCTTGATGATGCGTTCCTTGAGCGTTTCCCAATTACAGTTGAACAGGAATATCCTGACACTAAAGTTGAAACTAAGATTTTGACTAAGTTGTTCGCAAGCCTTGGTATCAATGACAAAGAGTTTGCAGAAAATCTTGTGAAGTGGGCTGATATCATTCGTAAAACATTTGAAGAAGGTGCAATTGACGAATTGATTTCCACTCGCCGTTTGTCTCACATTGCCGAAGCATACACTATCTTCAATGATAAGATGGAAGCAATCAAGTACTGTATCAATCGTTTTGATGGTGAAACAAAGACTGCATTTCTTGACTTGTACAGCAAAATTGATGCTGGTATTGATCCGACTGCCGAAGTGAAACCTAATCTAGATGGAGACACCGATCATTAATCCAAACATTTCTTTCTAATCTCCTTGGCACAAGTGAACTGTGCCTTTAGAGGCTACTTGACGTAGCCTCTTTTTTTATATATAATAGTGTAGATTAATTTAACAATATGGAGAAATTATGCAATTTGAAATTGATATTGAAAAACTGAGAACTAAAAAACTGTTTATTGCAACACCGATGTATGGCGGACAATGCCACGGGTCTTACACTAAAGCAATTTCCGACTTAATGGTATTATGCACAAAGTATGGTATTGAAGCAAAACTATTTTTTATCTTTAATGAATCACTAGTGCAACGTGCTAGAAATTATTTGACAGATGAATTTGTGCGTAGTGGTTATGACTTAATGCTGTTTATTGATAGTGACATTCATTTTGAAGCACAGGACATTTTTGTTATGATGCATCATGCAATTGAACGTGATGATATGGATGTCATTTGTGGACCATATCCAAAAAAAGCAATTTCTTGGGAAAAAATTAAATCGGCAGTAGACAAAGGCTTTGCAGACGAAAATCCAAATCAATTGGAAGAGTTTGTTGGTGACTTTGTTTTTAATCCAACAGATAATCAAAATTCATTCCGAGTTGATGAGCCAGTTGAAGTGAAAGAATCTGGAACTGGATTTATGATGATTAAACGTAGCGCATTAGAGAAATTTGATAAAGCATTTCCAATGCAAAGCTACAAACCGGATCACGCACGTACAGTAAACTTTGATGGTAGCAGAGAAATTATGGCATACTTTGATTGTGTTATTTGTCCAGACACAAAACGATATCTTTCTGAAGACTATATGTTCTGTCAATGGATGCGTAAAGCTGGTGGAAAGATTTGGTTACTTCCATGGTTGCGTTTGAAACATGCAGGTAGTTATATCTTTGGTGGTTCGTTAGCCGCATTAGCCGCCATCAATGCGTCTCCAACAGCGGGCAATAATGTTCCAAAGAAAGATAACGCCTTAAAATGATTGACTATCGTTATAATGAAGATAAGACTTTGTGGGAGCTGAAGTCTTACATTGATTCAACATACGAACAACATTATTCCCGTGACAAATTTCAAGCAACAGAATTCATCATTGATGGTGGACATGGTGAAGGATTCTGTATTGGAAACGTGCTGAAATATGCACAAAGGTATGGCAAGAAAGATGGAAGAAATCGTAAAGACTTGCTAAAAATTTTACACTATGCTATAATCATGCTACACGTACATGACTTGAATGAAGGAAAACAAAATGAAATTAAGTGAATCGACAATTAACGTTCTTAAAAACTTTGCAACCATTAATGCTGGTATGCAATTCAAAGAAGGCTCTGTAGTACGAACTATCTCCAAAGGACAGAACGTACTCGGTAAAGCTACAGTAACAGAAAACTTTGAGAAAGATTTTGTCATCTATGACCTGAATCGATTTCTTTCTCTTTGCAGTTCTCTAACTGATCCCGAGATTGTTATCAATACTGATGCAAATAATCTTACAGTTAAATCTGGCACATCCAAAACTACATACGGACTTGCAGATGAATCTATGATTGTAGCACCGCCTGCAAAAGAGTTAAAGATTGAAAACTCCGAAGTGAATTTTAGACTGACAAAAGACGATATGAATCAAGTATTGAAGTTGTCTGGTATCTTGGGTCTTCCAAACATTGCTGTTGTTGGTGATGGTGAAAGTGTTTCTATCTCTGCACTAGATGTTAAAAATAATGAGTCTGATAACTTCTCAATCAGAGTTGGTGAAACTTCATCTAATTTCAAAATGATTTTCAATACAGAAAATCTCAAGATGGTTCCTGGTAATTATGATGTTGCAATTTCATCTAAAGGCATCTCACACTTCAAACATGTGACTGACCAAATTGAATATTGGATTGCTACTGAAGCTGGCTCTAAGTACGAAGGTTAATATAATGAGTAACGTGATTGTTCCGTCTTCTCCAGAAGACCGCAAAAAGATTCTGGATGCACTTGTCGAAATTTCAAACTCACTCACTCGCATTGAAGCAGAACGTGATTTAATTAAAGACATTCTTACTAGCGTAGAAGATAAATTTGAGTTGCCTAAAAAGTACACTCGCAAACTTGCAAAGATTTATCATAAACAAAACTTCACCGAAGTTCAACAAGAACAAGATGACGTTGAGTCTCTTTATGAGAGTGTGGCTAAGTAACACTCGCTTGCATTCTAACATTGTTTATGTTAGAATATATTTTTATGTTATGATAAGGTGAACACACATGCTACAAGATTTCTTGTGGGTCGAAAAGTATCGACCAAAAACTGTTGAAGATACAATTCTTCCAGCAGACTTAAAGGCTACGTTCCAACAATTCGTTGAGCAAAAGAACGTACCCAATCTAATTCTTACAGGCGGTCCTGGTGTAGGTAAAACTACTATCGCAAAGGCTATGCTTGACGAACTTGGATGTAATTATATTGTTATCAATGGATCAATGAACGGCAACATTGATACACTACGCAATGAAATTAAAAACTTTGCATCAACCGTTTCCTTTTCTGGTGGAAGAAAATATGTCATACTTGATGAGGCTGATTACCTTAACCCTCAATCTACTCAACCCGCACTCAGGAACTTCATGGAAGAGTTTTCTGCTAACTGTGGTTTTATCCTTACTTGCAACTTTCTCAATCGTATCATCGCCCCTCTTCACAGCCGATGTTCTGTTGTACAATTTAAGATAAACAATTCAGACAAGCCAAAACTTGCTGGTCGTTTTATGAAACGTATGACTGGCATTCTACAAAAAGAAAATGTAGAATTTGAAGAGAAGGTTGTTGCTGAACTTATTATGAAACACTTTCCTGATTGGAGGCGTGTTCTTAATGAATTGCAACGCTACTCTGCTACAGGTAAGATTGATACTGGAATTCTAGCAAATATCTCAAGTGACAATTTCAAGACATTAGTTGAAAGATTGAAAGCAAAAGACTTCACAGGTATGCGTAAGTGGGTTGCAGATAATCTAGACAATGAACCATCAGTACTATTCAAAAGAATTTTTGATAACAGCAACGAATGCTTGAAGCCTGATTCTGTTCCACGCATAGTTCTATTGCTTGCGGATTATCAATACAAGTCTGCATTTGTGGTAGATCAAGAAATTAACTTTGTCGCTTTCTTGACTGAAGTGATGGTTGACTGTGAATTCAAATGACACCGTTTGACTACCTAAACGCTATCAATCAATCAAAAGAAAACATGATGGTTGGTACCGACAATGATGACTTAGCCGAAAAAACGTACAATGCGTACATCGTTAATAAAGGACTATCTTACTTTTCAGACACAATCTTATATGCAAATGAGATGAACAGCCGTCATCTTTTAGACAACAAACCACAATTTCTCTATTTACTAAATACCATCAGACCACGAAAAAGGTTCAGCAAATGGTTTAAAAATGAAGTATTAGAGGATATTAATGTGATTTCAGAATATTTTGGCTATAGTTATACTAAAGCTAAACAAGTACATAATCTCATAACCTCCGACCAACTTAAAATCATGCGACAAAAACTAGAAAAAGGTGGATTGAAGTCTAAGGAGAAAAAAAATGGCGGTGAACATTGAAGATTTATTGGAAATAAAATTAAAACAAGAGGATGATTTTTTAAAAGTAAAAGAAACATTGACACGTATTGGAGTTGCATCCCGAAAGGATAAAACGTTATATCAATCATGTCATATTTTACACAAAAAAGGAAAATACTACATTGTACATTTTAAAGAATTGTTTGCATTAGATGGCAAACCAACTGATTTTGAAGAAAACGATTTAGCAAGACGTAATACTATAGGTAAACTATTGGCTGAATGGGGTTTAATTGAAATTGTTCCTAAGGCAACAAATATCGAACAGCCTATAGCACCATTGTCTCAGATCAAAATTATATCTTACAAAGAAAAAGACGAATGGCTTTTAACTGCTAAATATAATATCGGAAGCAAAAAAAGAGAAATAGAATAAAATGGAAGAACTAGTACAATCACTCAAAGTATCTTTGGCGAATCACTATGCATTTTATTTGAAGGCACATTACTACCATTGGAACGTAACTGGTCCTAACTTTCCGCAGTATCACGATTTCTTAGAAAACATTTATACTGAAGTGTATGGTGTTGTTGATAAAATTGCAGAAGAGATTCGAACATTGGATTCATATGCGCCAGGAAGTTTTAATCGCTTCATTCAGTTATCACAAATTCAAGGTGACGAAACTGTGCCACCAGCAGAAGTGATGTTGCAAAGATTATTAGAAGACATTCCAGTAATGTTGACAAGCATTGAACGTGTATATGAATTGGCAGAAGAAAATCACGCACATCATTTGAGTAACTTCATGGCTGAACGTCAAGATGCATTTGGTAAACACGCATGGATGATTAGGTCAACCTTAAAGACTTGACAAACGTTATATATTATGAGATAATGTTATCTCAAGACAAATTAGGAAACTATATGAAATCTATTAAAGCATTGACAGCAGTAGCATTGACTACTTTCTCCCTAGTTGCCGTTGCTTGCGACAAACCAGCAGAAAAGAAACCTGCTGACAAACCTGCAACAACAGCACCAGCACCTGCCCCTACAGCAGACTCTAAAGATAAACCACGTCCCAAAGTGATTACTCCAAAAGAGAAAGCCGAAAAAGCAGAGGCTAAAAAAGCAGAAGCTAATAAAGCGGAAGCTAAAACAGACGCTAAGAAATAATTCTTAGTAAATTTTTTATCATTAATTGATGAGGTATATAAAATGGCATTTGTAAATTCTAGCAAAACACAGACAGAACTCTTGGTATCGTACTTGCGTGGTACTGGTCGTGGAATCTCTGCACCCCAAGCAAGGTCTTTGTTTGGCGTTAAAAACCTTCGTGCCCGTATGAGCGACTTGCGCCAAATCGGCTACAAGGTTCGTACAGCAACGAACACAGAAGGTAACACAACTTATTTTGTTTCACGCAGAATGATTGGCCAGGCTTAATTTGTTATAAATAAACGTATCTCAGGGATGGGAACGTTAATGGCTCTTCTACCTTAGGAGCGTCTAACGCTGGTACAACGTTATGGTACCCCTGTATTCAGTAAGCAGGATTTTAATGATACGCCTTCGGGGTATCAATTTTTTAAACTCGCTTAATAGGAGAAAACTATGTTACAAAACATAAACACAGCTATTGATTCATTTCAAAACGCAAAAACGCAATTCGTCAAAACATTCGTCAAGAATGAAGAACTTGCAAAACCCCTCAATACATTCATTGAAGCGCAAACACTTTACGCAAAAGCTGTTGCAGTAGAAGTCAATAAGTTTTTTACAACTCTTGGCATGTCTGCATATACTTTTGACGCTAAAAAAGCGTTTTCAAAAACTAAGTAAGAGGAGATACAATATGGGACACACACCAATTCCCGCTATCTTTGGCGGTCCAGGTTTCAAAGACTTTGATAAATTTTTTGTTGGCTTTGATGACCAATTCAATCGTCTAGCAAAAATACATGATGACGTTACTAAGAATATTCCTAACTATCCACCTTACAACATTCGCAAGACTGGTGACAATACTTACGTCATTGAAATTGCTGTTGCTGGTTTTGGTAAACAAGAAATCGATATCACATTTGAAGACAACAAACTAATTGTTGCTGGTAGTACAAAAGATGATGGAGACAATTTCTTGTTCAGAGGAATTGCTAATCGTGCGTTCACTCGCACATTTGCACTTGATGACCAAATTGAAATTCAAGATGCCGCTTTGATTAATGGCATGTTGAAGATTGCTTTGGAACGAATCATTCCAGAACACAAGAAGCCTAAGAAGATTGAAGTTAAGGATGCTGAGTCTAAAACTAAAAAATCTACTAAGCAATTTTTGACTGAGGATGATGTGTTATGAAATCAGTAAAAAAATTCTTCATGGCAATTCTTGAAGCAATTCAAGATGCAAAGAAACACAAAGCAGAACGTTTTAAATAACACTATGGGTGCCGCAATGGCACCCATTTTTAATTATAGGATATAAAATGGCAAATTTGAGAATTTTAAAATTGACAACTGGTGAAGAACTTGTCGGCGACATTGTAGAAGAAACTCCAGAAAAATATCGTGTAGAGAACCCATGTGTTCTCGGTATTGCAATGGGACCAAATGGAAAAGCAAGCCTTCAAATGCAACCCCTCCTAATCTTCTCAGAACAAAAAGTAGTAGAGTTTAATCCCAACCACGTAATTTACAACGTATCAGTTGCACAAGAGATAAAAAGCAAGTATAATGAGATATACGGCTCAGGCATAGTTATGCCTAAGACACAATCTATTATTATTTAATCAAATGAACTCATTATTTTTTCCAACAACCATTATTGATGGATTCTTAGACAATCCGGAAACTGTTCGGGAATATGGATTAGGATTAGAATATACGACAGAGCCTAGTTTTATGAGACCAGGAAAAAGAAGTGATTATATTCATAAATTAAATCCTGAATTTCACGATAGATATATTAATAGAATGCTATCCATATTTTATGATGACACAACTAACATAAAAACTGCGGCATATAGTAACTATGACTTAATTGATGGTAGATATGGAACTGATGGTAGTTGGTTACATACTGATATGTCAAAAAGTAATTCTGGTAATGTTATTATGGTGACTGCAATTTTATTTTTGAATAAGAGTCCTGGAGCGGGTCTTGGAGTTTTTGATGTTAATGATTTGGAGTATTTTAATAAGGGAAAAGATTTTCATTTCAATAAGCGTAGAGATGCGATAAAAAATTTAGATATTCCGGAATATAGAAAAGCACATAATGAATATTTTGATGAGAATATTTTTGTTAAGGGAAAATTCAACAGATTAGTTCTTTTTGATGCTAGAGTTTGGCATGGTGCATTAGGATATTATGGAACAAATGATGATGACACACGAATGACGATAGTAACACAATTACATTCCGTACTGGCAACAGATTCTTCAGGACGTTCAGTTAGTCTTCCAATTCCTAGATCAAAAAGGTCGTCTGAAATTTGACACAATATCAGAAAAGAGATATAATTACATAATGAAATTTTACACACACTTCTCTAAACTCGGCAACAACATTCTTGTTCGTGGAT
>Ga0102913_1000570_pt1 | contig 11350 bp, 9 predicted proteins | sample Colrivmet1560A02_FD_78197 | JGI IMG/M metagenome (GOLD analysis project Ga0102913, IMG submission 78197) | Estuarine microbial communities from the Columbia River estuary - metaG 1560A-02 | ecosystem: Environmental > Aquatic > Marine > Intertidal zone > Estuary | place: USA: Columbia River... | reverse complement strand
TTAACAAGAACAACCTATTCAACTGGAACGTTTACTATCAAGACAGAGAAACACATCGACGTATTTTCAGCGATATTTATTGGATTGGAACAAAAGATAAGTGGAAATTCACAAGCTGTTTTTATGCGGGGAATGATGAAAGTAAAGTCCCCTCGCCCTACAGACCCAATTCTATCTTCCATCGCGATGGATTTTGGTGCAATGCCAATTTTGCAGCGAGTTATGAAATAGCCACCAATACTAACCTAAGCGCAAGGGTTGAATTTTACCAGGATTTACATAACAACGTCCATGGGAAAATTTACGGAGCAGCACTTGGTGTCAACCGCAAGTTATTCAATCAATTGTATTGGAGAACCGAATGTAAATGGTGGCAATCAGAAACGTATTCCACCGGCAGAAAAGACAATATTTTTAACGCCACCACGAGTTTGGGGCTAGGATTTTAAACTTTTTTCAAGTCTGAATACACCCGTATCAATTGCTCCGCAATGGTCTTGGGGTCAATTTTGCTTTGCAATGTCGACTGCTTTAAGCGTTGCCTCGTCTGCTCTTCCGCTGTTGTAATAGAAATCATGGCCGAGGCCATTTCTTCAGCCTTGTTTGGATGGAAATACACAGGCAAATCCTCGGTCAATTCACGGAATACCGATATATTGGAAACTGCCATAGGTAATCCAGCCGCCAAAGATTCAGCCAGCGGGATGCCAAAACCTTCATTCAAACTGGGATATACGAACCCTGCAGCGCCGGTAACACAATCGATCATTTCCTGACGCGATTGATCCACCAAACAGGTAATTCGGTTACCAAGCCCCAACTTCTCAATTTGCAATTGAACCGCCGCCAAAGTAGGCCCATTCAACCCTATTAACGTCAAATTCCAGTCGGTTTGATGCTGAATCAACGCGAACGCATCAACCAATACCGCATGATTTTTACGCTGGGTAAAACTGCTTTGATAAACAAAATAAGGCGCATTGGTCTCTCGCGTTCTTTGAACATGACCGTCCCCGTAAAACGCCGGATCCACAGCCTGATAAACAACCACGGAACGACCCTTTGCATTGGGATAGTATTTCTCCACTTGAGATTGTGTGGCTTGGCTCGTCATGATGAGTCGAGAAGCGTTTTGTATGGCCTTCTTTGTTTTGAAGTCGTATATCAATCGATCAACCCAAGGATAATAGGCAGGGAATTCTTTGAATATTACATCGTGGATTGTGCAGACAGAAGCGACAGAAGTCGGCAAATCCCATGGCAATTCATTCGACAAGCCATGAAACACCTCAACGCCATCTTGAGCAGCCCGTTTCCCCAAGCCCCAAGTTCTCCACCATTTTGGCGCATCTACCATCACCAAAGTATAGAGATCAGAGCCATCGCTCCTATTATCTACATAGAGTTTGAGAATTCGAAGCGCCTCAGGATGTGCGTGATCCAAAGTATCCAATCGATCAGAGTAAAGAACATATTCGTTCTCAGGAAAATACTTAAAAAGGGATTCGATAAGCATGCGAGAATAATTCCCCAAACCAGAATGGTTGAAGAAAAATCGCTTCGCATCAAATCCGATTTTCATCTACTTGAATCTATTATACAGCAACACTATGCTCACGCAACGCATCGTTCAATGATGTCTTTAAATCGGTACTGGCTTTTCTCTGTCCGATAATCAATGCCGCGGGCACGTAAAACTCACCACCAGGAAATGCCTTTTTGATGTTGCCAGGAATCACAACGCTCCTTTCGGGAATATATCCTTTGGGCAACTCCTCTCCCGTTTGCACATCGATGACTTTGGTACTCATCGTTAGTGTGAGTCCCGCCCCAAGCACAGCTTGCTTACCCACGTGGAATCCTTCAACAACGATGCATCGGCTTCCCACAAAACAATCATCCTCGATGATTACAGGAGCCGCTTGCACTGGCTCAAGTACCCCACCAATACCAACACCACCACTCAAATGCACATTCTTGCCGATTTGAGCACATGAACCCACGGTAGCCCAAGTATCAACCATAGTTCCCGCATCAACGTAAGCCCCAATGTTTACATAGGAAGGCATCATAATCACCCCAGGGGCGATAAAAGCACCGTGTCTTGCTACCCCGTGAGGAACAACGCGAATCCCTAATTCAGCATAATTCTTTTTCAAAGGCATTTTATCGTGAAACTCCATCGGACCGGCGTGAAATGTCTCCATTTTGCGGGTTGGAAAATAAAGAATCACAGCCTTCTTAATCCAATCGTTCACCTTCCAACCACCCTCTGCCAGAGGCTCCGCAACGCGTATTCGTCCCTTGTCCAATTCTTCAATTACAAACTCAATGGTTTCAACGGTTTTTTCTTCGCTTAAAAGGGCACGATTCTCCCAAGCCGATTCTATGATGGATTGTATGGTAGTCATCTGATAAATTTTCAGCAAATTTGCATTAGAAACTTCTGAAACCCTATTTATGAACCGCATTTCTGTCCGCATTTTTTCAATCCTTACCATTTTTACTTCAACCGCAGTTTTAGCTCAGTCCAATGGCGATGCTGTTACTAGCAAAAAATCGACCCCAGCCAGCGCGTCAGCGTTGACAATCGATGCTTGTTTCAGTCCAAAATACTATCCAAAAAATGCCAAATTGTATGGATGGATCACCAAGACTGATTTGGCCGAAGTGATTGATGGTGTGGTTTATACCGTATCGCCCCAGTTGGTGAAAACACCTTTGATCAAAGTGGATTCATTTATCCAACTGACCAAAACTGCTATCAAAGCTACTTCCGGTGAGACTGTCGATATGTTTGGTTTCCCAATGATACATTGGACAGCCGATTATCAAGGTTGGTTTGAAGTAGGTCGATTTGTTATGTCGGTGGATTTCAAAAAGCCCGTGACGGAAAACCTCATGTTTGGACCGGTTCAAGTCAAATATTCAATTCACGGTCAATCTGAAGAAGCGCAAGCGACCGAATATTCACCCGACGCGGAGCTGATCGCAGTGATAAAAAAAGACAACCTATATATCACCGGCAGAAAAACGTCGGCCTCAAAAAACTTGGCGACCTCCAAATCTGGCGAAATCCAAATCACCAAGGATGGTGGCAACGGCATCGTTTACGGTCAGAGCGTGCATCGCAATGAATTCGGCATCAGCAAAGGCCTTTTCTGGAGCGCCGACAACGACAAATTGGCCTTTTATCGCATGGATGAGCGCAGGGTAACTGATTATCCACTTTTTGGCGTTCAAACCCGACCTGCGAAAGCCAACAGTATCAAATACCCGATGGCTGGCGATAGCAGTCATACCGTAACCTTGGGAATCTATCATTTAATGTCCGATCGATTGGTTTATCTGAATACCCAAGGAACCTACGACCACTATTTGACCAATATTACTTGGACCCCAGATAGCAAATTCATCTACATTAGTTGGGTGAATCGCGAGCAAAATAAAATGGAACTTCGCAAGTACGATGCGGTTTCGGGAGGATTGGTTAGCGTTGATTACCAAATGAGTCATCCCAAATTTGTTGAGCCAGAAAATGGCCCCCTATTTATCCCTGGATCTAACACAGATTTTCTCTTGCAATCCGAGTCAGATGGATGGAATCACTTATACCTGTTCAAATTTGCGAACAAACGCCCCATCATCAAACAAATCACCAAGGGGAATTGGGAAGTGACCGATGTTTTGGGCTTTACGAAAGATGGTAAATATTTGTTGTTTGAAAATACGATGGCTTCGCCCTTGGAGCGACATGCGCATGCCTTGGACTGGGCCAACAGCAAAGTAAATGCACAAGGGATGGAATCACAATTTGCCAACACGGGGAAGGCCGCTATGTTAGATTTAACCCCGTTTACAGGAACTAACAAAGCGAGTTTCGAAGCAAAAAATGGGTATTTATTGAACATTCATAGCAGTTATAACACACCAAGAATTATTTACTCCATTGATGTAGAGAAGTCGATTCAGAACTATAAAATCAATCCCAAAAACCCTGCTAACCCAGCAGTAAAACCTGATTGGCTGGTGTGTCAGACCATTTTTGAATCGCCCAATCCCATTGCGAATCTTGGCCTTGGGAAAATTGAAATCAACAAAAGAATGGTGAATGGATTTGATCAGTATTCTAGAACTTTCTACCCAAGCAACTTCGATCCCAATAAGAAATACCCGGTGATTGTCTATGTTTACGGAGGACCCCACGCCCAGATGATCACCAACACATGGTTGGGCGGCGGAAACCTTTGGATGCACTATATGGCAGAAAACGGATACATCGTTTACACCCAAGACAACAGAGGTTCTTCTCACCGCGGATTAGCTTTCGAAAATGCCGTTCACAGACAATTGGGTACTCCTGAAATGGCGGATCAGTTGGATGGTTTGGCATGGTTGAAATCACAAAAATGGTGCGATTCAACCCGCGTAGGTATTCATGGATGGAGCTTTGGCGGATTTATGACAACTAGTTTAATGACGCGCACTCCCGGAAAATACAAAGTGGGTGTGGCTGGAGGTCCCGTTATTGATTGGAGCTACTACGAAATCATGTATACCGAGCGATATATGGACCGTCCGGATGAGAATCCAGAAGGTTACAAAGCCAATAATTTGTTGGGCTATGCCGATAAATTACAAGGTAGGTTGTTGATGATCCATGGTGCCGATGACGACGTGGTTGTTTGGCAGCACAGTTTGATGTTTGTGGATAAAGCAGTAAAGGCGAAAAATGCCCAACTCGATTACTTTGTTTATCCAGGACACAAGCATAATGTGATAGGTCCAGATCGCGTGCATTTATACAAAAAGATTAGTCAGTATTTCTTCGACTTCTTGTAGTAAATTGCGACATGAAGATGGCGGAACGACTGACTTTGGTAGAATGTCCCCGCGATGCAATGCAGGGCATCAAAGCCTTCATCCCTACTCAATTAAAAATCAAATACCTCACAACCCTATTAAATCAAGGTTTTGATGTATTAGACTGCGGCAGTTTTGTGAATCCGGAATCCATTCCTCAAATGGCCGATACCGCCGAAGTCGTTCAGGCGATTAGCGAAATAGAAACCCGAACAAAGCTTTTGGTCATTGTTGCCAATGAAAGAGGTGCTTTGCGCGCTGTGGCCTATCCCAAAATAAAATATTTAGGATTTCCGTTGAGCGTGAGTGAAACGTTTCAAAGAAGGAACACAAATGCTAGCAGAGACGAAGCATTTCGCAGGTTGGCGAGGATTCAAGACATCGCAGTAGCCAGCGGAAAAGAAGTTGTTTGTTATTTAAGCATGGCTTTTGGCAATCCCTACGGCGATTTATGGTCGGCGAGCGAAGTCGCGGATTGGGCCTCGAAGATCGCGTCCCTAGGCATCCGAACGATTTCATTATCGGATACGATTGGAAGTGCTAATTCGCAGCAACTGGGCGACATGTTCACTGAGATACATCATAAATTACCTCACGTACAAATTGGAGTTCACTTACATGCAAAACCCAATGAGTGGTTTGAGAAAATACAAGCCGCTTATGAGCATGGCTGTAGAAGGTTTGATGCTGCTTTGGGAGGATTTGGAGGATGCCCTATGGCAAAAGACGATTTGGTAGGTAATATTCCAAGTGAAGAGGCTTTTGCGTGGCTTTCAACACAGCAATCTACCGAACTCATACCCAACATTAATTGGGTCCAGTTGAAGCATCAAGCCTTTGAGGTTTATGCTGGAAATGATAATTAATTAACCCTAATTTGGGAGAATTAGTATTTTTAGGCCAAATGCTTCTCCGATTTCAATAAGTCAATGATAGTATCCAATTTCTGCATCAATTCCGTATTGGCTGAAGCCAATGCTTCATGCCTCACGCCTCCAATGGCTGTGCTTACCGGGGTATCAGCAAAAAGATCGACCATCGTGATTTCTAATGTTGCACAAATGCGTTCTAGGGTATCTACCCGCATTGTGTGCTTTTTTAACATGTAGTGAAATCCTTGTTCACTTAATTCGCATCTACGAGCCAATTCTTTAATCGGAATCCGTTTGGCAGCTGCCAAATTTTTAATTTTGTTGTAATCGAATGTCGCCACAGTGATATTTTTCTTTAATTGATAAAATCCATACAAACCCTAAGGAATTCAATCGGTTTTGCAGTATTAACTGAATCAATCAACCAATATTCTACTGGTTTTGTTGGCTAAATAAATGATTGTGACACTTCAATTACCATACAAATGTAAGTAATTATATAACAATTAGTTAGAATTGTCTGATTAATGTAAAAAGTAATTTTTTTCTTGAAAAATATTCTCGAAAAAATCCAATATCAATAAAAACGGCACCTAACTACTAGTTCAGTTTCGCGTTATTTACGATCGATTGCACTAGTTCTTTGTAGTTCTTTCCGATTGGCAACTGCTTTTGCCCGATGACAACTGCATTGTTTTGTATCGCTTCGATATGACTTTTTGAAACGATGTAACTCCTATGAATTCTCACAAAACGTTCCGCAGGGAGGGCTGTTTCCATGTTGCGCATTGTCTGCAATGTCACAATTCTCTTTTCATTGGAAATCCAAATTTTGACATAATCTGCAAACGCTTCCACAAATAGGATGTCGTTGTAGGCGATTTTTTGATGCTGACCATCCACCTTTACAAATACAAAATCCGGTTTAACACTGACATCTTCATTGGTACCACGTTTTATAGAAATATACTCCTCTAAACGTTTGATCGCCTTTTCCATCCTCTCAGGGGAAATGGGCTTCAGTAAATAGTCTAGCGCTTCAAACTCAAACGCATCGGCAGCAAAATTGGTATGGGCTGTCGTAAAAATGACCGCATGGGGCGCAGGATACTGATTTTTCACCAATTCTAACCCAGTAATGCCCGGCATTTGAATATCGGTAAACACAACATCCACCTGGTTTGATTCAAGCCAATTCATTGCATCGCCGGCATTGGAGAATGTGTTTACAATTTCAATCCTTGGGAAATTGAGCAAATGCGATTTCAGCACTTCCAAGGCTAAGGGCTCATCATCGATGAGAATACTTTTGATAGGATTATTCGGCATGATCTAAGTCGATATTTAAAGTAACGCAATATTCTCTTTGGTCGTTTGTAATGATTAATTCATGCGCACCAGGATAAATGTAATTTAATCGTTTTTTAAGATTGTCTAACCCAATACCACCTTGGGTTGATGCCTGATGTACGATTGGTTTTGAGTTTTCGACCAATAAACAATATCCACCCATCAACGATTTACCCGAAATCTTCACCCAACCCTCTTCCATCGCCGACTGCGCACCGTGTTTAAACGCATTTTCAATCAACGTCAAAAACAGCATCGGCTCAATTAAGTAATCCTTCGTTGGCTCTTCCATGTCGATTTCTACTTTCACCCTATCGCCCACCCTCATCTGTTCCAAGGCAACAAAATCACTCAGATGCTGCAGTTCCTTCTGAAGGTCCACCTTCCCTTCGCTGGTTTCATATAGCACATAGCGCAAAATATCACTCAAACGCAATACCACTTGAGGCGCTAAATCACTTTTAATCAATGTGAGCGCATAGAGATTGTTTAATGAATTGAATAAAAAATGGGGATTGATCTGCGTTTTCAGAAATTTCAGCTCAGATTGCAATTGCATTTTTTGCAAATCTCTTTTCGACTGTTGATCCGCATACCAATCTTTTAAAAACTTAAACGTCATTGAGAGGATGATGCTAAACAACAAACCCAACCCAATCAAAAATAAGAAAAACGACGACCAGACAACGCTTTGAATGTCTTGATTTGCGACTAAAGAATGGGTTAAAATAGAAATTGGGAAAGATGCCGCGCTTATCAAAAGCAATATCGAGAATACATAGGACAAATAATTCCGATTCAGCAGAAATCGAGGAACGAGGTAATAGAGATTAAAGTATACAACAACGGCGTGGGTTGTCAAAATTGGAACTTGGCGTAAAATCGAATCACCCCAAGAGTTTCCTATTCGAATTACCGCAGCAATGATTACTGCGTATATCAACCAAAATAGGATGTGATAGAGTTTGTATTTACTTAAGATTTTCTCAGACTGCGAGAACAATAGATGAAACGGCTTCTGTGTTCCTAAAGGCATTTCGTTTTGAAGTGATTACTTCATTTTTTTGATCAATTCAAATCCCATTTCTAGCCATTTAGAAGGGGCTACCATTTTGGGACTTAAATCGAAGAACTGAAATAAACCGCTGTGGTTTAAATGTGCATTGGGGGTTGACTTAGAGAAGTACGCTTCCGCTGCAAAGAAACTAACCACATTAATTGTGACTAAAGTTGCGATAATGGTACAATTCTTTTTCAATCGTTTATCCATGATTTTCTATTTGGCAAATTTGGTGCCATAAAGCATTGACGATAAAACGAATGATTTGTTACATTATTTTCTAAAAAAATCTCTAATTAGTTGAGATTGAAGACCCAAGACCAAGGAATCCGAAGACGTTTTTATGTCAAATGCATCCATAAACAGATAATGTCGGTATCCACTTGCCGTCAAAACAGCCTTATTATCTGTGAAAGAAATTGCCATCCCTGGGTGATTTGCATAAATCATATTTCTAGAAAAGGGCGTTTTGGCGGTATTGCCCAGCAATTGCTCTGTCAAGGTGGCATATATGTCGGTCTGACTCACAATCAAATGAGGCGCCACCCCACGATACATATCGCGAATAGGTCCGCCCGTAATCATCAATGGAATTCTAAAGAACTCTTGCTCATAATCTTCGGTTACCGGTAAACCCACGGATTTGCTGTGGTCGCTCACGACAATGATGACCGTTGAATCATATAGATTGGCAAGCTTTAGGCCTTCCACTAGCTTTCCCAAGGCGGCGTCTGAGTATCGAATCGACAGTTTAAGTTTTTCGTCTTCGGGTAGGTCTTGATTGTCGACCACATCGTAGGGTTCATGACTGCTTAGCATCAACCAAGCTGCAAAAAAGGGCTGCGGCAAATGGGTAATATCGTTGAGAACCAATTTAGACATGGTTTTATCATTCACGCCCCATTTTGAATCTGCCGAATTGGGATAGGTTTTAATATTTTGGAAACCCACAAACTTTAGGAAGGTTCCCATATTGGCAAAATCTGGATCGCCGCCATAATAAAAATTGGTATTGTAGCCTTGTTTTACGAATTCAGCGGGTAAAAATTGTTGATGCAGCGCGTCCCATTTGGATGGATCGAGCAAGATGCCTTTTACCGGCTGAGAAGGATAACCACAAAAAATGGCAGCCAATCCTTTATCGGTTCGATCGCCGGCGGCGTAGGCCTTCTTAAACCACATTCCGTCTTGGGCCAAGCGATGTAAGTTGGGCGTAATGGACTCGGATGGGTCGCGTTCCAGCCAATGTTCACCAATTCCTTCTAGCACGACAATTAGCACATTGGAGCCTTTTTTAATGATTTGGGGCATTCGTTTAAGTCCGCCAGGAAAGGTATCTGGACCCATGTATTTATCGAGCGCTCGTTGCTCCATTTCAGCGGGCATCAATGCCGATTTGATATTCTGATTTAATGTAGGTTGTTGATAGACGTGAAATAGATTCCACAAAGAATTGATTGAAAGTGCGTTGTGTAGGCTATTGTTGGTTTTCTGAGCACTGCCTAAACTCAATGGGATTGAAGTAATTCCCCCTCTGGCTCCAACGGCAAGAATTAGAACTAGCGGTACCATGATCCATTTTGATTGAAAATCGAGTGTGGATTTATTGAATACAGTGATCAGGAGTTTGCCAAGTAAAACGGCGATGACGATTAGGGCTATGAAAAAAACTAAGATATAGATTCGATCCTGTATACTGAGGGAATTAAGAATTTCTTGAGGGTAAGATAGATAATCCAGCGCAAGTCGGTTCGTTTTGCAAGACCAGGTTTTAAGCAAATAATAATCGGTGATAATAACGATGGATTGTAGGGCGAGAAAAAGGCCTTGAAATATGGCAATCAGCTGGGCTCGTTTGGGAAGGAGCAGCAGAATGCAAATGGCAAGCGTGTAATAGGAAGCAATTGAGACGTCTTGCATCCAGCCCGCGGATTGGAGGATTGGTTTAATTGCAGGGGGTATGGATGGATGGGTTTGGATATCAATGAGGAGGGTTCGGCCGAGCCATTGCGATAGCAATGCGAGGCCGAACGAAAGGGTGGACATCAAAAAAAACCCGTTTTTAAACGGGTTTTTTTTGATGGTATCTAATATCCGACTCAAGGATTAATGACAATTTTTGTTTGATATACCCTACCCAATTCATCCTTCACCGTAGCAAAATAAATCCCCGCAGAAACATCAGACAAATCAATCTGATTGCCTTCAAAAGTAACATGCACCAATTTCCCATCCAAAGATTGCATAGTTGCAGAAGTAATAGTATTGATACCCATCACATTCATCACACCTTTTGCCGGATTGGGGTAGAATACTACCTGCTTTACCGGTAAATCTTGATTCCCGCTCAACACAACTTGAATGTAATTGGTTTTTAATTTCTGATCATTTCCCGTTGTATTCGTCGCCTTAAGCGTCACTGAGTAGCTTCCCAACGCATTAAATTTCACGTCCATATTCCTCATTGATGTTGTTGTAGCATTCATCAATGTGTAAGTAGAAGGCGCAATTGTCCATAACCAAGATGTTGGCGTATTATCGCTCAAATCAACCAATCTAACGGTTTGGGTTGTCATTGGGTTTGTGATGTCTGCAATGAAGTCAGCCAAGGGTTTTGCACTTGACAAACTAGAAACGTTGATGTAATTTGTTTTCACAACCTGGGTTTTGTCGGCCGACATATTTGCTCCCACAAAGGTTATCGTATATGAACCCACCGAATTGAACGATACAAAAATGTTCTTGTCCGTCAACTTAGAATTGGATTGCAAAGTATATGTATTGGGTGAAATCGACCAGGAATACGAAACGGTATTATTACTACAAGTAGAGGTTAATACAACTGTCTGAGCGACGTTCACTGCCGTTTTATTGGCAACAAAATCAACCACTGGCGGATCTTGCAATGTCAACCTGCGAATAACATTGTTGGTGATGTCCGTAATGAAAAAAGCAGAGTCAGCCTTTCTATAAGTAAACAACCCCATGTAGCCGAATCTGGCAGTCTTTGCCTGACCGTCAACATAACCCACTGTGGCAGCTTGTCCTGCGTATACTTTCAACGTGGTTCCGTCAAAAACTTTTATACAAGTTTCATCTGCGATATAGATTTTCCCGTTTGCTGAAACCACATCCGTTGGCATGTTTAATCCTGAAGAAATTACTGTAGTAACTTCGTTTGTCTTCAAATTCAATCGTTTTATTT
>Ga0102913_1000566_pt1 | contig 11385 bp, 9 predicted proteins | sample Colrivmet1560A02_FD_78197 | JGI IMG/M metagenome (GOLD analysis project Ga0102913, IMG submission 78197) | Estuarine microbial communities from the Columbia River estuary - metaG 1560A-02 | ecosystem: Environmental > Aquatic > Marine > Intertidal zone > Estuary | place: USA: Columbia River... | reverse complement strand
TATTTTAAAGCCTGGTTATATTGATGCCAGCGGCAATACAGGTACCACGCACGGTTTATGGAATCCTTACGATACGCATATCCCGCTACTATGGTATGGCTGGGGAATAAGAAAGGGGAAAACACTGCGTGAGACCAGCATGTCTGATATAGCGCCTACCCTAGCCTCCTTACTGCATATCCAAATGCCAAATGGAAATATTGGTACCACCATCAGCGAAGTAATCAAATAACCCTTCTATGGTAATGCTTTAATGATTGCAGAAAACTCATCTGCATTCAAAGAAGCACCTCCCACTAAGCCACCATCAACATCAGGATTACCAAAAATCTCTGCGGCATTACTGCTTTTAACGCTTCCCCCATATAATATTGAAATTGCTGCTGCAATTGTATTGCCATAGCAATCAAGGAGATAATTACGAATAGCAAAGTGCATCTCCTGAGCCTGTGCTGCCGTTGCAGTTTTCCCTGTGCCAATAGCCCAGATCGGTTCATAAGCAATAACCAGTTTGGCAACCTGTTCGGGTGTTAACTTAGATAAAGAAGCAGATAGCTGCTCTTTTACATAACTGCCAGGATCGCCATTCTCTCTAACTGACAACGATTCGCCACAACAAAAGATAGGCGTAATTGAATGACTAAAACAAAGTTTCAATTTTTCTCCCAGCTGCTCCGGTGTTTCGTGCTGATACTCTCTACGCTCACTATGCCCAACAACACAATACTTAATACCAATAGAGGCAAGCATCGAAGCGGAAACTTCTCCCGTATAGGCCCCAGCTGGTAGATGGTAACAATTCTGTGCTGCAATGGCATAACCAGGATGTGAAGCAACTAAACTAGATGCTAATTCCAGGTAGGGAAATGGAACCGCTAAAATAACTTGATGCCCCTCGCCAATTTTTGGATTACGAACCAGTAGCTGCTCAATTAACTCCTTTCCTTCTTCCCTACTTAAATTCATTTTCCAATTGGCTGCAGCAATTTTTTTTCTCATGGTGTTATATTAATTAGACGAATATATATTTTGTAACATTTTTTCTTCCCAGTCACTAACTGCACAGTGTTTGAGTGCCTTCCAACGTTTGATATCCTCTAAAACCTTAGGCCATTTGTATTTTGTAATTCCATCCTGGCCCCATGAGAAGGGAGGTATTACCCGGGGAGATAATCCAGCCTCCAATAACACTGAACAAGGTCCAATTAAAGTTCCTGAGTTAATTGACGAGTTGATGCTAGTTCTTACATAATCCCCCATCATGACGCCGCATTTTAGCCCTACGCTAATTTCTCCGGAAGGCGTCGTAATTCGTATGGGCCCCGCATTATTCTTGATATTTGAATTTGAAGTACCAGCACCTAAGTTGCACCATTCCCCAATCACCGCATCACCTAAGTAACCATCGTGTGCTTTATTACTATATCCAAAAAAAATGCTGTTCTTGATTTCTCCTCCTACTACTGAATAGGGACCAATAGTTGTTGCTCCATATATTTTTGCACCCATTTTAACACAAGCTCCTTCCCCAATTACCAAGGGGCCGCGGAGCATAGCTCCCTCCATTACGGTGGCTTTTGCTCCAATATACACAGGACCATCTGTTGCATTAATAAACGCTCCCTCAACTACAGCCCCTTTTTCAATAAATACCTTCTTGGAACCCCAAACGCGGTTGGTCTTTGAAATTGCCGCACTCTTTCTTCCCTTGGTGACCAATAAAAAATCACACTCAATTTCCTCAGCATTCAATTGAATCAAATCCCAAGGAAACTGAATTTTTGGAACTTGATTTTTATAATGCAAGGGACGGTCAATCTTAATTTGATGTTTTGAATCTACTTGCTTGTCAGTGATACAGTATGCAATGGGGCCACCTTGATTATCCAACAGACAATCTCCTGGTTGCATTTTTTTTACAGCACTTACCAATGCAGTAGTTGGCAAACTATTAGCATGTAATAAAATCCAGGTGTCACCTTTTCTAATTTGGCTTAGCTGTACGCTATTGGCATGATCTTTATAATCGTCTCTTGCCTTATCCAGTGAGGGTTGTTTTAAGTAACGCTCCCATTTTTCACGAATTGAAAATAACCCTACTCGAATATCCTGTATTTGCCGAGTTAAGGAAAACGGATACAGCTGAGAGGGCTGACAAAATTCTTCCGTGAAAATGATATGCTTCTTAGCCACGATAGTAAAAATAATGAGAATGCAGGTAGGCTTAAAATGGAAATAAAAACGCCCCACAATTGTAGGGCGTTTCAATACTTACTAACACTAGCTTATTTTTTAGCGGCGTATTTCTTTTTAAACTTATCAATACGACCTGCCGTATCAACCAACATATTTTTACCAGTAAAAAAAGGATGAGAGGTGTTGGAGATCTCCAATTTGATCAGCGGATACTCATTTCCGTCTTCCCATTTTACCATTTCCTTAGAAGCGGCAGTAGAGCGACTTAAAAAAGTATGACCGTTACTCATGTCTTTGAAAACTACCATACGATAGCTATCTGGGTGGATTCCTTGTTTCATAAAACTATGATTTTTAAGGCCTTACGGATTTTGCCGTAAGATGAATTAATTGTGGGAGGCAAATTTACGAGGTATAGCGAGAACAGCCAAATCAATCCCTCATATTCACATATTGGAGGGGAAGTCCAAGATTTGAAGTCCTGCAAAGCTGAATGACTTCCTGTAGGTCATCAATTTTTTTGCCCGTGACCCTAACTAAATCGTCTTGTATAGAAGCTTGGACCTTTAAGCCAGCGTCCTTAACCAATTTGACTACCTTTTTAGCATCATCTTGGGCTAGCCCATTTTTGACTTTGACTTCCTTTCGCCACACCTTGCCACTTTGAGACCCTTCTTTGGAAAGGTCAAAAGCTTCGGGTGCTATACCCTGCTTGTTAGCACGGCTAACTAATACGTCAAGCAATTGGCGCATTTTCATATCGTCATCGGCCTCCAGCTTTAACTGAAAGGTCTTTTTGTCCAATTCAATTAACAAATGAGAGCCCTTAAAATCAAAGCGATTGGAAATTTCGCGGGTTGTTACATTCACGGCATTATCCAATGCTTGTAGCTCTACTTTACTAACTATATCAAATGATGGCATACCGGTGATTTTATGGCAAAGATAACTGACCGATTGCTAACTTGCGGTTATGCAAAACTGGACTATAGATTTTAGGTCGGATACCGTAACTAAGCCCACGCCGGGCATGCATGAGGCGATGCTACATGCAGCTGTAGGAGATGATGTTTTTGGAGAAGACCCCTCCATCAATGCACTTGAAAGCAAAACAGCGGAATTATTTGGAATGCAGGCTGCTTTATTTTGCCCATCCGGAACGATGACCAACCAAATTGCTATCAAATGTCATACGCAACCTGGCGATGAAATCATATGCGATGAAAACTCACATATCTACCAATATGAAGGGGGCGGTATTGCGTTCAATTCGCTTTGCTCTGTAAAATTATTAGCAGGTGATTACGGTCGCATCACTGCCCAGCAAATTGAATCAGCTGTACAGCCCGATGATGTGCACCGGCCAATCAGTAGGCTAGTCTCTCTTGAGAATACAAGCAATCGTGGCGGTGGAAGTTGTTATGATTTTTCTCAAATTCAAGCCATACGAACAGTATGCAATAAACATCAATTAGGGCTACACCTCGATGGAGCCAGACTATGGAATGCACTCATAGCAAAAAATGAATCCGCTCTTCAATACGGCCAGGTATTTGACAGTATTTCAGTCTGTCTGAGCAAAAGCCTTGGCTGTCCAGTGGGAAGTGTACTAGTGGGAAGCACCAGCTTCATTAAGAAGGCAAGAAGAATACGTAAAGTTTTTGGAGGTGGTATGCGCCAGGCTGGCTTTTTAGCAGCAGCAGGTATTTATGCGCTCGATCATCATCTAGAACGTTTGAAAACAGATCATTTACATGCAAAGACACTTGAGTCTACCCTTACTGGTCTGCCATATGTAAAAAAAGTTTTACCCGTTGAGACAAACATTGTCATATTTGAATTGCAGGATGGCTTGTCAGCCCCTGCGCTGGTAAGTCAATTAAAGGAAAAAGGAATTTTAGCGTACGCAATCGCTCCCAATAGGGTCCGTCTTGTTACACATCTAGATATTTCCTCACCAATGATTGAAAAAACCACTGAAGAATTAAAAAAAGTCAATTATGCTGCCGGTTATTAATCCTGCAAACACAGCTGCTTGGAAAAAATTACAAGAACACTATAAAGAAATCAAGCAAGTTTCGCTTCAGGAATTATTTGAGAACGACCCTAAGCGGTTTGATAAATTTTCATGCTGCACCAAGGATCTGGTGCTCGATTACTCCAAAAATAGAATTACCCAAAAAACAATGGGGCTACTTGTTGACTTAGCGAAAGAGTGTCAACTGGAAAAATGTAGGTCCTTATTTTTTTCTGGTGCCGCCATTAATGCCACCGAGCATAGAGCTGTACTTCATACCGCACTTCGGAATTTCAGCAGTCAACCTATCTATGTCGAGGGGAAAAATGTGATGCCTGAAGTTAAAAAGGTGTTGCGGCAGATGAAAAGCTTTTGCGAAAGCATTCATAATGGCAAACACAGAGGCTACTCGGGAAAGAGAATCAAATACATTGTTAATATAGGCATTGGAGGCAGTGACCTGGGACCGCTGATGGTAACTGAGGCACTTAAACCTTATTGGAAAAAAGGAGTTGAAACCTATTTTGTCTCAAACATAGACGGAAGCCATATTGCCGAAACCTTAAAAAAGGTGAACGCCGAAGAAACACTTTTTTTAATTGCGTCAAAAACATTTACAACACAGGAAACCATGACTAATGCCTTTACGGCACGGAATTGGTTCTTGAAAAAAGCAAAAAAAGAAAGCCATATTGCCAAACACTTTGTGGCGCTTAGCACTAACGAAAAAGAAGTGCTCCGTTTTGGTATTGACAGTAAAAATATGTTTGCCTTTTGGGATTGGGTGGGTGGACGCTATTCGCTTTGGAGTGCTATAGGCCTTTCCATTTCTCTAACCATAGGGTTTAAGGCCTTTTCAGACTTACTGAAAGGTGCGCATCATATAGACAAGCATTTTAGAGAGGCCCCCTTGAAAGAAAATATGCCTGTTATACTGGCTTTATTAGGAATATGGTATACGAACTTTTTTGGAGCACAAACCGAAGCTATTCTCCCCTACGATCAATACCTGCATCGATTTCCGGCCTATTTCCAACAGGGAAATATGGAGAGTAACGGAAAACAAACAGATCGTAGTGGCAAACCTGTTCAATATGCAACTGGGCCGATTATTTGGGGTGAACCAGGCACAAATGGGCAGCACGCTTTTTATCAACTAATTCATCAAGGGACACCATTGATCCCCTGCGATTTCATAGCCGCTGCGCAGTCACAAAACCCCATTGGAGACCACCACGAAAAACTGATGAGCAACTTCTTTGCACAAACGGAGGCCCTGTTGAATGGAAAATCAGCTCCACAGGTAAAAGAGGAATTAAGGAAGCAAGGACTGAGCCCGCAAGAGATTAAAAAACTAACCCCCTTTAAAGTTTTTAAAGGAAACAAACCCACTAATTCGATATTGGTCAAAAAGCTTACTCCTTTTGCATTAGGAGAGTTAATTGCCCTTTATGAACATAAGATCTTTACACAAGGCGTCATCTGGAATATCTACAGCTTTGACCAATGGGGCGTTGAGCTAGGTAAGCAGTTAGCCAATAAGATACTTCCTGAGCTTTTAGACAATAAGCCAATCAAGAGTCACGATTCTTCAACCAATGGTCTTATTAACGCCTATAAGAGAATGCGATAGTTTATTTACGCCAACTTTTAGCCCCCTCGTAATCTTCCTATCTTTCCCGCTGCTTGCAATTACTTAAAGAGTGTTAATGCATAAAAAAAGTCCCTGGTTTCCCAGGGACTTTTGGTTTTAGTTTACTTGGTATAAGATTACTGGACTAGTACCAGACCAGAGACAATCTTACCGCTGAATTCATGTGCAACTTTAACTACATAAGTTCCACGAGCAGCACCGCTTAGATCCACATCCATTCTCAGATAAGGAGAAGATGTATAAGTCAGATCAAACGTTTTACTTGCTACTAACTGACCAGCTGCATTGAATACAGAGATGATTCGCTTTTCGTTCATATCACCAGCATGGTAATAACGAACCTGGAATGCACCAGCAGTTGGGTTCGGATAGATCCACAGCTTATCAGATGCTTCAGCACCAATATTTAGAACATTAGAGCGATTCACACAACCATTCACATCACGAACAGTGGCTTGATAGTTACCCAATCCATCGACATTAACTACCTGTGTGTTTCCGGTACCCCCGATGGTAGCACCATTTAGCGACCAGCTCCATGTAGCAGCAGCTGGAGAGCTACTACCAGTGATTGTTGTGGTCTTACCAGGAGTTAAGTTAACAGTTGGAGAAGCGAGTGTAATAGAAGGCAGTGCGTTTACTACTAATGTAGTACTTCCAGAAGATGCAATTGCACAAGACCCAGAACGAGATAGAATGCGATAACGCATACCGTTCATAGTTTGTGTAGTTGATGAAACTGCAAGCACAGGCGTAGTTGCATTTGCTATGCTAGTCCAGTTAACACCACCATCAGCACTTTGCTGCCACTGATAAATTGGCGCGGCATTAGTTGCTGGTATTGCATCATGAGTGGCTGTGATTGTAAATCCTCCTCCCACACAAGTTGCAACAGTCGCAGGTACAGATAAGTTATTAATTGGCAATCCAACAGTCACAGGTACTTGAGCAGGAGCTGAAGTACATGGAGAGATGGTAGAATTAAAGAATACGGAGTAAGAGGTATTAACGTTAGGACGAACAAAAATTGTATCCTCTAATGTTCCAGTGTAAGGCACTAAACCAGCGGCATCAAGGAACATAGTTCCAGCTTCAGCAGGAGTAGCTGTCCATACACCTTGTCCATAACTTGGAATAACATAGGTAACATCAACTGACCAAGCAGTTAATGTACCAACGTCACCACCATAACTATCACGCAATGCTAAAGTGTATGTACCCGCAGCAGGGCCATATAAAGCAGCCCAGCTAGTAGTAGTTACAGGCATGCCTGAAGTGGATGCATCAGCAGATCCAGCACGGTCAGCGCGGAATGTACCAGTAAATGGAGAAACTGCAGAGGAAAGGGCAGCCGTACCCAATGAGCTAATATTGGTGTTGACCATTCCATTTCCAGGGCCATAACCAGTACCGGTAATATAATAATCTAGATTTAACACTTGTCAATTTGGTGCACGTAGCGCAATTGCTAAGTCGCCGGGCCATGTGTGAGCAGGGATACTAAATTTAACCGCGAGGTTTGTAATTGTGGCACCTGCAGGTAAACCACTAACAGTAATATTACTACTTGTACCGGCTGCACTTGCATCAGGGATAGCCTTAGGTACATCAGTTGATGTAAATGTAGCTGTCATAGGTGCGGATGTAGAGGCAAAGTTTGTAATAGTCAAACGCTGTAGATCACCACGGCAAATAGTTGCAGAAGCAGGGCTAACGTTTGTCTGAACAGGATTAACCGTGAAAGTAGCAGAGTTACTTGGCGTTACACCAGTACAAGGACCACTTAGGATACTTCTAATCTCATACCCATTCCAAGTTGTTGGAACGTTTGTGAATGTAAGAGTCGAAGTCGTAGCACCACTTACTTCACCGCCATTAGGCAATGTTTGCCAAGCAGCTGAGGGGCTTGTTCTGAACTGCCATGTGAAGGCTGGCGCAGAACCTGAAGCAGCAACGGTGAAGGTTGCATTTCCGCCACACGTAGCTGTTGTATTAGCAGGTTGTGTAGTAAAGGCATTCTGCACACAAGGCTGAATATTGACAGTATAATCTTCAACCTGGCCATAAGTTGAGTTACCACATGGTGTAGTATTTGCACCAAATGAGGCATCATACATACGAACACGCATGCGAGTAGAGCCTATGGTAGCAGATCCAGGAATAGTAATGTTTCCAACGTGAGGGCCAACACCTTGCGCAGAAACGTAAACAGCTTCTCCAGCATCAGTGAAGTCACCATCTTGATTGAAATCAATCCAAACACGAACTACGTCAGAAGAAAATCCTCCAGATAAAGAAACAGATATAGGAAGAGTTTGTCCTGCTATAACGTTTGTAGATTGAGTCAAGAAATTCTCGTAGCCCGCTGTTGAAGTAGAGTTATTGTTAATTGTTCCGAAAGTTACATTCGAAATTTTCTCAAAAGCTGTGCTGGTTGCACCCGCTGCGCAATAACAAGAAGAGTTTGGAGAAAGAGCAACAAGAACAGGAGTTGATGTACCAGTATTACCGGAACATGTTACCTGGCAGCGGTAATAAGTTGCTGCAGTCTGACTAGTAGTCAGTGTAGCGTTCGTAGCACCACTAACGTTTGTCCAAGTTGTTCCATTGGAAGAGGATTGCCATTGGTAGCTAATACCAGTCAGAGCAGGTGCATTTTGAAGAGAAAGGTTGAAATTAACACCAGGACATACAGATGTTACTGAGGATAATGTGTTGCCCGGAGCTGGAGTGCCTGAGCATGCTAATGCTTGCGTAAAAGTCACGCTTCCCATGAAAGCGCGAGGAGAAAAAGTGGGAGCTCCAGGAGCTGCAATTCCGCCATAACCAATATTAGTGCCGGTTATAACATCGCAACCTCCACCTGAAAATGTGTAAACTCCAGCAGCTACAGTACTGTAGCGAAGTGCAGCAGTAGTTGTACCATTAACGACAGCTTCTAAAACAATACCGTAAGTTGCTCCAGCAGGAACAACTAAACTAGTGTTTGACAAGAAAGGTTGTGTAGTAGTAGTAGTAGTATTGAGCACACCAGTTATATTCTGGTTAGCAAATTCAATCCAACCGTTAGCAGCATCAATTGCCCCAGGAGCACCATTGATGGCTGATGTTTTATAATAAGCTTTAACATTGAGGTTCCCAGCCGCGTTAGCAATGCTGGACATACCAGTCACAACTACACCATAGGTGTTGTTGTTCTTAAAGTTAAACGTAACAAGAGCATTGGCGTTGTTGTTTAAAAACCCAGTAGTGGATACTGTGGTTTGAGCGAACGTCAACAATGTTGTGCTCAAGAACATCCCTAGAACCAGAAAAGCGGAACGCAGTCTGGAATTGTTACTTTTTTTAAAAGTAAAGTTTGGTTGCATAGATACTGTTTTGATTGTTAGAACACTCTGAATCAAGAAGCTGTGAATTAGGAGTGAAAGATAAACGATTTTTTTAAAACTCTTAACAATTGAGACAAAAAGCTACTAATGGATTTGTAAATAATTGATTAGCAATACTTTGAATATTACCATTTATCTACCTCATCTGTGCCGCTGGGCCCTGAGCTGAAATCTGTTTCTGTTTTGGGGGCTTCAATGCTTTGCTGAGTGCCAGATGAAGAAGGTGCTTCCTCATCGATTTCGTCATGATTGAATGCATCAAAATCAAAGTTTGGCATTAGATCAGTCTTTACATAATCAACCGCCTCTCCAAGGGCTTTAACAAATTTGTTAAAATCTTCCTTGTATAAAAATATTTTATGGCGATCATAACCATTGTCATCAAAACGCTTTCTACTCTCCGTTATAGTCAAGTAGTAGTCGTTACCCTTGGTGGCACGTACATCAAAGAAATAAGTACGCCTTTTGCCTGCGCGAAGGCGCTTGCTGTAAATGCTATCCATTTTCCGTTCGTTATTCTCGTAATTCACTGTGGTAGATTTTGCAGTTTAGTTGTTAGATTTTGGTATCCTACAAATATAAAAATCTTTAAAATAAAGACAAATCCTATTTGAAATTATCAGTAAACCTATTACTGCTGTTGATATTCAGCCATTTTCTTGTATGCCCCTCCCCGCGATAACAAAGATTCAGGAGTGCCCATTTCAACGATTTGACCTTCTTCTAATACTACTACTTTATCGAAAATCAAATGAAATGGCACACGATGTGAAACCATCAAAACAGTGGCATCTTTTAATTTGGCACTGATGTAAGTTGCAATTTTTTGCTCGGTGCCACTATCCACAGCACTCAAACAATCGTCCAGCAACAACAATTTGGGAGATGATACTAAGGCTCTTGCCAACGAAATACGTTGCTTCTGCCCTCCACTAAGTGTAACGCCACGTTCCCCTACCAATGTTTGATATCCTTCAGGAAATTGCAATATTTCCGAATCTATCGCAGCCGCGGCAGCAGCGGCCTCAATTGCAGCTCTATCGCAGCCAATTTTTCCAAAAGAAATATTAGCTGAGATTGTGTCAGAGAAAAGGAAACTATCCTGGGGAACATAACCAATTTGACTTCTGTAGTAAAACAAATCAGCATTGGTTATGTTTTGTTCATTTACTGAAATTATGCCTGCATCTGGATCGTAAAAACGGAGTAACAATTGCAAGAGCGTAGACTTTCCACTACCTGTTTTACCCATGATAAGCACCCGCTCACCAGCTGCAACTTGGAGCGTTACATTATTTAATGCCCTTACTCCGGTTTCGGGATATGTAAAACTGACTTGATTAACTAGAAGATCTCCAGCTATGGGAACCTTGCAAGGACTGGTGCCTGTGTTTATGCTTGGCTTAATCTTCAAAAATTCATTTATTCTTCGCTGAGAAGCAGCAGCACGCTGAATCATACTGGCTGTTAATCCAATAGCACTAACCGGGAATGTTAGCATATTGACATACATCACAAATTCAACAATAGTGTGAATCCCAATCACTCCATTGCCATTAATATAATAAAGCCCCCCTATCATTATAGTTAGAAGTGTACTTATGCCTATCAAAAGTGTGATGGAAGGAAAATATAAAGCCTCGACCTTGACGAGCCCAAGCACCTCTTTTCGGTACAAACCAGCAAGTGTTTTGTAAAATCCAATTAAGGACCGTTCTTGACTAAAAGATTTTATTACCCGGATTCCAGCATATGATTCCTGGGCATGCGTAGTAAGATCAGACAACACCTCCTGTATTCGCTCGCTTCGTTGGTTTATAGTATTATTTATGTAATATATAAGTACTGCTAAAATGGGAAGTGGCGCTAATACATAAAGCGCAAGCAAGGAGTCTCGGCTAAACATGAAATACAAGCAGAGCGAAATGACTGCAACTAAATTCGCTGCATACATAATTGCCGGTCCGGTGAACATTCGTACTCTTGCTACATCCTCCGAGATTCTATTCATCAAATCCCCTACCCGATTCTGTTTTAGAAAAGCAATATCCATAGCTTGGTAATGCGAAAAAATTTGATTTTTTTGTTCGTACTCCAAGTGCCTACTCATAACTATAATGGTTTGACGC
>Ga0102913_1000559_pt1 | contig 11424 bp, 11 predicted proteins | sample Colrivmet1560A02_FD_78197 | JGI IMG/M metagenome (GOLD analysis project Ga0102913, IMG submission 78197) | Estuarine microbial communities from the Columbia River estuary - metaG 1560A-02 | ecosystem: Environmental > Aquatic > Marine > Intertidal zone > Estuary | place: USA: Columbia River... | reverse complement strand
AGCGGTCGATATTGAGGTCGGGTTTGGTTTCCATGTTATTGATTTTGGTCGCCAAACTCAGGCTTGTTGAAGAACTTCTTTTTCCACCCAGTCGTAGCCATTGGCTTCGAGTTTAAGGGCAAGCGACTTGTCGCCGCTGAGTACGATCCGGCCATCAACCATAACGTGAACCACGTCGGGCACGATGTAATCGAGAAGGCGTTGGTAGTGGGTGATGACGAGCATTCCGCGTTCTGGGCTGCGCATCGCATTCACCCCTTCGGAAACAATCTTGAGAGCGTCGATATCCAATCCACTATCGGTCTCATCGAGGACGCAGTAGACGGGGTTGAGCATGGCCATCTGGAGAATCTCGCAGCGTTTCTTTTCACCACCCGAGAAGCCTTCATTCACCGCGCGGGAGGTGAAGTTGCGAGGGATTTTGAGAAGCTCCATTTTTTTGTAGAGAAGCTCGTAGTATTCGACGGCATCCAGTTCCTCGCCTTTCGGGAGTCGAGCCTGCACTGCGGCGCGGATGAAATTGGCGATCGTGACGCCTGGGATTTCCATCGGATATTGGAATGCAACAAAGAGTCCCGCGCGCGCGCGTTCATCGGGTTCCGCCATTTCAAAAAGGTTTAATCCATCGAGAGTGACTTCGCCTGCGGTGACTTCGTAGTCTGGGTGTCCCGCCATCACTTTGGCGAGGGTGCTCTTGCCGGAGCCATTTTTACCCATGATCGCGTGAATCTGCCCTTTTGGGATTTCCAGATTGAGACCTTTGAGGATCTCGCGTTCGCCGATGTTTGCGTGCAGGTTTTGAATATTCAGGCTCATGAGTTTAGTTAGTGGGTGATTTTTGAAATGGGTTTCTTTGTGCAGTCGGAGCAGGTGCCGCGAAGCGTGATCTCCGAGTGCGTGACCGAGAATTGGCCAGGGAGGGAAAGGCATTGCGAGAGGCTGCGTCCCTTTGAAAGGGGAATGTCGGTGACTGTGCCGCAAGATTCGCAGACAAAATGCCCGTGTTCCTGGAGGTTCGGGCAATAACGTGTGGCCTCGCGCTCCACATTGACTTGCTTCGCCAAGCCGCAATCCACAAGGGTCTCGAGGCAATTATAAACAGTCGCGAGGGAGATCGCGGGAATGCGTTTTTTCGCTCGCAGAAAAACCTCCGTGGCCGTCGGGTGATCACGCTGGTCGAGAAGAACATTGTAGACCTCACGGCGCTGCGGAGTGAGGCGATGCCCACTGTGGCTGATCGTCTCCTCGTAACCGGTTGGTCGTATTTTTCTCGATGACATGGCTTTTAAAATTAAGGCACGATCATTCTTAATCAAGAATTATTCTAATTAAGGATTGATGCTGAAATCAAAATCACGACTTCAGGAGAGCCAAGCATTCGCGTGTGTATTTGGCTGGGTCTTTGGCTTGAAGGATTCCAGAAACGATGACCACCCGACGCGCTCCTGCTGCAAGAACAGCAGGTAGGTTTTCGCGTTTGATTCCGCCAATACAAAATACAGGCAGCTCAACGAGTCGATGGGCCTCGGAGATCTCCTTGATACCGATGGGGCGGTAGTCCGGTTTCGTGGCGGTCGCAAACAAGGGCCCGAATCCAATGTAATCCGGTGCTTGCGATACGGCAGAGACCGCTTGTTCGAGGCTGTGTGTGGATAAGCCTACAATCTTATTCGGACCAACTATTCGACGAGCCTCGGCAACGGAGATGTCATCTTGACCAACATGAACCCCATCGGCTTCGCAATCCGCGACAAGGTCAGGGTGATCGTTGATAATAAATGGAACGTTATGCTCTTTGCACATCGGGGCGATCTGACGGGCTAGGGGGGGCAGCAAATCCTTTGGAAAATTCTTCGCGCGCAGTTGGAGAATTTGGACACCACCTTCCAGCATGGAGCGGGTCGCTTTCCCGCAGTCAGTAGCGCTAACGTAGCCGAGATCCAAAATTCCGTAGAGGCGAATATTTTGAAACGAGTGATTCATTTGGAAGGCGATTTGAAGGTGTTTTTCGCTGTGCAAGCGCAACTCCCGGCGCATCCGCTGGATCCCTTTGGCAGGAGTTTCTTCCAAAGCATTCGGAGCAAAAACGCAGCAGCAAGCGTGACGATGAGCCCAACAGCGATGAGTTCAAGCGGAGTCATGGGTTAGAATAGTTTCCCGATCTGATAAATGACCACGGCGCTGATCCAAGCCAGCGTGGTCATGCCAAAAAATGAAAAGGTCGCCCAGCGCCAATCCAATTCCCGAGCGATGATCGCGACCGTCGCTCCGCACTGCATGCATAACGCAAAAAAGACCATGATGCCGATGACAACGGGCAGGGTGTAGACGGGTTGGCCCATCCGCGGCCCAGACGTCCATTTTTCGTTTTGGAGAATAGTCCGCAAATCTTCTGAGCCCTCATCCACATCCGCGCCGAGATTATAAATGATGCCCATCGTGGCTATGATCACTTCTCTCGCTGGAAAGCTGGAGAGAACACCGACCGTGATTTTCCAATCAAAACCGGCGGGCTCAAATACAGGCTGCACAGCCTTTCCGAATCGGCCGAGGTAACTTTGCTCGATGTAAGCCGATTCTATGCGGTGATCGAGTGCGTCATTCGAAATGACCGATGCCGATGGCGCGGCAAAGTCCGCACGGACCTTTTCCGCAACGGAAGGATCTCTCGGAAAATAGAGGAGGCACCAGATGATGATCGAGAAAGCGAGAATCACTGTGCCCGCGCGAAGAACGAATTCGCGACCACGTTCCCACATGCGGTGAAATATATTCCGCAGAGTCGGCACGCGATAGTCCGGCATCTCCAGAATGAAGGGTTGGGGTTTGATTTTGAGGAAAAATGTATTGAGAAGCCAAGCCAGCGGGAGGGCGAGGGCCAAGCCAATGAAGTGCATCGCAAAGAGCGCCCACCCAGCCGCAAAAGCTCCGTAACGGGGCTCGATGAATGTGCCGATAAGAAGGATGTAAACCGGCAGTCGCGCCGAACAACTCATAAACGGTGCCATGAGAATGGTCGTGAGGCGGGCCTTCGGATCCGAGAGGGTGCGGGCGGCCATTACGCCCGGAATGGCACAGGCGTAGCTCGATAAAAGGGGAACGAAGCTTCGGCCATTCAGTCCACACCAGCTAAAAAGCTTGTCGACGAGGAATGCGGCCCGAGCCATGTAGCCGGTATCTTCCAACAGTGAAATAAAGAAAAACAGGATCAGGATTTGAGGAAGAAAAATCAACACCCCGCCGACACCGGATATAATGCCGCCGCAAATGAGGCTTTGGAGGACTGGCATATTTTCCAATAACGGAGAAATGAAGCCTTGGGCCATTCCCGTGACGGTATCGATGAGATCCATGAGCGGCCCAGCCCAAGAGTAGAGGCTCTGGAACACGACATACATCACAACAAAGAAAATCAAAGTCCCCCAAACGCGATGCAGAAGAATGGCATCGATGGATTCATGACTGCGTGCGATTGGGCCTGTTGTTGTGACTACTCCATCCAACAATGACTCGAGGTGACGGTAGTGAAGAACCGCTTCTGCCGAACCAGGGCTGAGGCCCAAACCACGAATATCTTGATGCGCGGCATCAACCATTTTTTTGAGGCAGATTTTGTCTGAGATTCCGCAGGTGAAAACGCTGTCGCTGTCGAAAAGAACCCGCAAAGCCTCGGCCTGCGTGACGCCATCACCACCGAGATTCTTCACTCCGGTTTGTAAAACCTGACATCCTTTTGCGATACATTCCGGCCATTGGATTCGGGGCAAAAAAGCGGGGTTGGAAAGTGCGTTGGAAATAGCGGATTTTAAGTCATCCACTCCACGTCCGCGCGTGGCTACTGTTTCTACAACGGGAATGCCAAATTGCTTCGAGAGCAGAGCGGTGTCGATGTGGATGCCATTCCGCTTGGCTGCGTCGCATTGGTTGAGTGCCATGATCGCCGGTATGCCTAGTTCCGCGCACTGGGACGCCAGTAACAGGTTCCGCTTGAGATTCGACGCATCCACTACGAAGACCAGCAAGTCCGGACGGCGGAGCCCATGGCGACCACCCAGAACGTCCATCACCACGCGTTCATCGCGGGATACCGCTGTCAGATTGTAACACCCAGGGAGATCCAATAAATTCAAATCCTGATTGCCGATGCGCAGGAGACCGGATTTTTTTTCAACGGTCACACCGGGGTAGTTTGCAATGTGTTGGCGGAGTCCCGTGAGGCGGTTGAAGAGCGTGGATTTGCCTGTGTTGGGATTTCCCACCAAGGCTACGAGGGGCGACGTATTGGCGGAAAGGGATGATTTTTTGGAGTCCAACGTAGCCATGGTTGTGCGTTATTTGACTTGGATCAAGCGAGCTTCAGCGCGGCGGAGACTGATCTCCTGGCCGTCGATATCGACCGAGATTGGATCGCCCAGCGGAGCCAATCGCGTAACAGTGACGCGGCGTCCGGGGATGAAGCCCAAGGTCGCCATCCGTCCAGCACGGTTACAATCCGAGGAAATATCGATTATTTCGGCCGAGTCGCCTACTTGCAAGCCATCCAGCGTGCCGCTCATTGATACTTTCAGTCCCTTTTTTGAAGAAATGCTCATCAGTAGCAAATCTTAGGTCATCCCCCAAAAAGGTCAATAAATGAGAATGCGTCTCAATACAAAAAGACGATTCACGGTTGACGAAGGGGGGAGGGGACTATAAAACGCCGTCTCCCTTTAGACCAAAAAAACACTACTTCATTAACAACATATCATGATTAAAATCGGCATCAACGGGTTCGGGCGCATTGGACGTATGGTCTTCCGCGCAGCGGTTAAAAATTTCAGCAACGACATTCAGGTGGTCGGGATCAACGATCTCCTCGAACCAGAATACCTTGCCTATATGCTCAAGTTTGACTCGGTGCACGGCCGCTTCGAGGGTGATGTCTCAGTCGATGGAAATGATCTGATTGTGAACGGCAAAAAAATCCGTCTTACCGCAGTCAAAGATCCGACGACTCTGAAGTGGGATGAAGTCGGTGCTGACATCGTAGTGGAATCGACCGGCTTATTCTTGGAGAAAGCCTCTGCCGAAGCCCACATCAAAGCCGGCGCCAAGAAAGTGATCATGTCTGCTCCGTCGAAAGACGAAACGCCTATGTTTGTTTACGGCGTGAATGACAAATCCTACGCTGGTGAAGCCATTATTTCTAATGCCAGCTGCACGACGAATTGCTTGGCTCCTCTCGCGAAAGTGATCAATGACACCTTCGGCATCAAGCGCGGTCTCATGACGACTGTTCACGCAGCTACAGCCACGCAGAAGACCGTGGACGGCCCGAGCAGCAAGGATTGGCGCGGCGGTCGCGGCATCTTGGAAAACATCATCCCATCATCGACTGGCGCCGCCAAAGCCGTGGGCAAGGTGATTCCTGCTCTGAACAAAAAACTCACCGGCATGGCATTCCGTGTGCCGACATCCGATGTTTCCGTAGTCGATCTCACTGTCGAACTCGAAAAACCCGCTTCCTACGAAGAAATCTGCGCCGTTATCAAAGCCGCCTCCGAAGGCGCTATGAAGGGCGTTCTCGCTTACACTGACCAGAAGGTTGTGAGCACCGACTTCCGTGGTGAGACGAACACATCTGTTTTCGACGCCGAAGCTGGCCTCGCACTCGACTCCACCTTTGTGAAACTTGTTTCCTGGTATGACAACGAGTGGGGCTACTCGAACAAAGTTCTCGAGATGGTTCGCGTCATCGCCAAATAATTAAACAATACGATTGATTGACCACAGAGGACACGGAGAGCACGGAGGAAACTAAAGTCTCTGTGTGCTCCGTGAACTCTGTGGTCATTCTTTTTTAAGACCCCTACATTTCCCCTCCTACCCATTTTCCAATCGCTATGAAAAAATCCATTAAAGACATTTCTCTCTCCGGCAAGCGCGTTTTGATTCGCGTTGACTTCAATGTTCCTCAAGACAAAGCCACCGGGGCTATCACCAACACGCAGCGCATCGTTGCGGCCATTCCAACGATTCAATATGCGCTAGAACAAGGCGCCAGTGTTGTATTGATGAGCCACCTCGGTCGCCCGAACGGTCAGCGTGTTGACAAATATTCGCTCAAGCCCGTTGCTGACAAACTTGCTGAAGTGCTCGGACGCCCCGTGCGTTTCTTAGAGGATTGCGTGGGCGCTGAAGTTGAATCTGCGTGTGCCGCAATTAAGGCTGGAGAAGTCGTTCTTTTGGAGAATTTGCGCTTCCATATTGAAGAGGAAGGCAAAGTCAAAAACGAAGATGGATCATCGACCAAAGCCGATCCAGAGAAGGTCGCAGCTTTCCGAGCCAGCCTTACAAAATTGGGTGATGTATTTGTGAGCGATGCCTTCGGCACCGCCCATCGCGCTCACTCTTCCGTAGTCGGAGTTGATTTGCCTGAAAAAGTGGCTGGATTTTTGATGCAGAAGGAACTGGAGGCCTTTGCCGCTGTCCTCAATGACCCCAAGCGCCCGCTTCTCGCCATTCTCGGTGGCGCCAAAATCGCTGACAAAATTCCGCTCATCCGAAACCTCATCGACACCGCTGACGAGATCATTATTGGTGGTGGAATGGCTTATACCTTCAAAAAGGTTCTCGAAAACATGCCCATTGGCAACAGCCTCTTCGATCCCGAAGGTGCCAAGATCGTCGCCGAACTCATGGAAAAAGCGAATGCCCGTGGCGTGAAAATCCACTTGCCCGTCGATTACATCACCGCCGACAAGTTTTCTCCCGACGCCATCACCGGCGCGGCCGATGATACCACAGGTATCCCTGACGGACTCGAGGGCCTAGATTGCGGACCACGCTCCCGCCAAATCTTCGCCGATGCCATCGCCCGCGCAAAAACCATCATCTGGAACGGACCAGCCGGCGTCTTTGAATTTGATAAATTTGCTGAAGGCACAAAATCCATGGCCGCAGCCGTAGCCGCATCCACCCAAGCAGGAGCAATCACCGTTGTAGGTGGAGGCGACACAGCCACAGCTGCCAAAAAATTCGGCGTCGCCGATAAGGTCAGCCATTGTTCAACAGGCGGGGGCGCCTCCCTCGAGCTTCTCGAAGGCAAATCCTTGCCCGGCGTGGCAGCTCTCAACGAAAAGTGACCTAGGGCGGGCTTAGGCGTTACTTCTAGCATCTCCGGATCCAGAAAGGTCGTGCGGGATTTCTTATTGCGAATCTCGCCCTCACTTTCTCGTTTCATGCCAGAAATGCGGCCATTCCAACCAAGAAAACCGAATTCCCAACCTGAGGGGATTGTAGTGGCATTGGAAAGAGCGCCTCGGTTTTAAGCAGGTGTCCGCTCGACCGTGAGAATCTTGGGTTAATGAGGGGAAGTCACTTCCCCAGATTTATTTTGTCTATACTAGAGAAGCCCCTTTTTTCAGAGCCGACTCAATAGTCAAAGCCCAAGCCGAGGCAGTTTAGCATTTTGGCGGTGAGATCTTTTTCGAAAAAAGGCTTCGTCATGTAAGCCGTCGCGCCGGCTTTGATGGCTTTCATAACGGCGTCGCGACTGCCCTCGGTGGTGAGCATGAGAACGGGGATTTTTTTCCAGCGTTCATCAGCGCGGATATGCCGGAGAAATTCTAGCCCGTTCATGTTTGGCATATTCCAGTCAAGACACACGAGAGAGAAACCGTGAGGGTCGGATTCCAATGTTTCGATTGCGAGCAAGCCATCTGAGGCGCCTATGCACTCAGCACCGATCACCGAGGCGGCGGACGCCACAATGCGGCGTACCAACATGGAATCATCAACTGCGAGAATTTTCATGACGATGCAATATCAAGAGTTAAGGGTTTGAATGATGATGGAATACCAACCTGTCGAGTAGGTCTCGTATCCCGACGAGGTAGCGACGGCGAAGAGTGTGGGGCTTCCGCGTAGTTCGGAATTGGTGAATCCCCTCCCTTGCAAAAGGATTGATTCAAGGTGGGAGATATCGATGCGTTCCTTAAGAATCGCATTTTTGGTATCGGCAAGGATGTTTCCGGTTTTGTCGATGATGCAAACCCTCGTGGTTTCTTTTTCGGACGGTGAGAGAGGGGTTTGCTGGACGATGGTTTGGGCGAGGGCCTCCCAGTTAAAGAGAATGCCGATCACGCCAATGATTTCGCCATTGGCTTGCCCGTCTCGCCGTACACCGCAAGAGTAAGCGAGGATGTGCTGGCCTTGGACGAGGGGTGAGGCGTGTACGGTTTCGAAGCCGAAGTCGTCTCCGCTTGTGGAGTGGCGAGCTTTACGGAACCACTCGTTGGCGGCCACACTCATGCCGATGGATTTGTATCTTGAGGGACGACCGTTAGCTATCACCATGCCATTGAGGTCGCAAAGAACGATATCCAAATAGACTGTATACGCATTCAGGATCACGCCCAAGCGTTCGCAGGCGTGGCGTGACGAGTCAGGGCCTGGATTAGCAAAGGCACCCACCGCACTCGAATCGGTGGCCCACCAGCGCACATCGCAGGAACGCTCATAAAGGTTCCGGTCTATGAGGTCGATATTTGTATGGGCGAGGTCAACGAGACGTCCACCGCGTACGACGGCGAGAAAGTTGCTGATCTCCGAGAGTTGGTTGATATCATTTTTGGTCTCTTCAGCGAGGCCCTCGGCGACTTGGGCGGTGTTTGTCGAGAGTGTGCCTATTTCGTTGGCAACGACGGCGAACGTGCGACCCGCCTCTCCGGCTTTTGCAGCTTGGATTTGGGCGTTGAAAGAGAGCAGACGGACGCGCATGTTGATCTCGTCGATCTTCCGTAGAGAGTTTTTCATCTTACTCGAGATGCTCTTGGAGAGGTGGCGGATGCTGTCGATCCGTTTATCGAATGAGTCGGTTTTGCTATTGGCTGCAGGTTGGATTTGTAGGTTGGCCATAGGATTTAATGGTTGGCTGATAGGATGTCGGCTTTAGATTTTTTTTCGATAAAAGAACGATCCGCCGATCTGTTCGGGCTGAAATAGATCTTGATGGGATAATAGGGTTTCCGTTCCTCCAAGCATGAGGCGGCCATCTTTGAAGAGGATTTGTGCCAACCGGGTGAAGAGATCGCGTTTGAAATGCTCTTCAAAATAGATGGCCACATTCCGGCAAAGGATAAGATCGAAAGAACCGAGGCTATTTAAGTTGTCCTGCAGGTTCTTGCGTTTAAAGGTGACCATCGAGCGCACATTTGATTTTAATGTCCACGTGTTTGAGAGGGTGGGCTCGAAGTAGTTATTCTTCCAGAATTCGGGGAGGCCGCGGGAGATTTCGAGTTGGCTGTAGCGTCCCATGGACGCCATTAAAAGGGTTCCGGGGGAAATGTCGAATGCGGTGATCTCGAAGGAGGAGAGGTTCACGCCTTCGAGTTGGCCGTTGGCTTTAAGATTGTTCAGGAGGAGTGCGATCGAGTAGGGTTCTTGGCCGCTGGAACAAGCGGCGCTCAGGATCCGGATATGTGACTTTTGCCCTTTGCGCAGGAGGCTTCCCAATTCGGGCAGGATGAATTTTTCAAGGGATTCCCAAGGGCGCGCATCACGAAACCAGTAGGTCTCATGGGTGGTCATGGAGTCGATGATTTTGTCGCGCAGGCGACCCTCGCTATCGGCGTTGGCAAGGGCGATGAACTCTGGGATGTCACTGGCTCCACTTTCGGAAATAATCGTGCCGAGACGGGCCTCGAAGAGGTAGCGTTTTTCCTCGCCGAGGTGGATGCAGCAAGATTCGGCCACATAACGGGAAAGCAGAGCTAAGTGACTTGGATTTTTTGAGAAATCAAACATTGAGCCCTTGGTGATCGCCGACCTTTAAATTCTGAAAAGCTTGTTGATGCGAGGGGCTATCTCATGAAGTGGCAGTATCTCGTCGTGCAAATCCCTATGGACTATTGCTTTTGGCATCCCGTAGACAGTCGATGTGGCGGCATCCTGTGCGATGCACCAGCTCGAGCAGGCCGCCCTCAAACTCGCCACGCCGTCGGCGCCATCCGATCCCATTCCGGTGAGGATCACTGCAATGGCGCCTCGGAGGTTGCACTTTGCGGCTGAGTTGAAGAGCACATCCACTGAAGGGCGACAGGAATGGACTAATGGAGCGCTGGTGAGATGGACTTGGAATTTCCCAACGGCATTGCGTTGGACTTCCATGTGAAATCCACCCGGTGCGATGAGAGTATGACCTGGAGTCGCGATATCGCCCTCCATAGCTTCACTGATTGTGAGATCCGAGGATCTGTCCAATTGCATCGCCAGCGACTTCGTGAAACCTGCGGGCATGTGCTGCACAATCAGGATAGGAACTGGAATTTTTGCGGAAAGGATGGGAAAAATCTTGGAAAGTGCGAGCGGGCCGCCGGTCGAGACGCCGATGAGAAGCAATTCCGGAAAAGCCGGTGGCTGGAGACGTTTGGGCTTGAGGTAGGGGGTGGGTTCTGGCGCGCGTGGTGCCTCGATTATTGAAGAAGAAGCGGTAGTGGAAGAAGGCAATCTTGCTAGGGATACAGCCTTAGAGATATCGGCCTTGAGAGTTTCCGCCACCATTTCAAAGGAGGAACCCACCGGTTTAGGGATGAAATCAATCGCTCCATTGGACAGGCAGTTTATCGTGATTTCCGCATCACGGCCTGTGGCCCCACTGACCATGATCACGGCCAATTTGGGATAGAGGACTTTGATTTTTTCGAGCACTTGGGGGCCGTTCATGCCATCCATGAAAACATCCAGCAGAACGAGGTCGAATTTCTCTGACGCAAGTTTTTTAAGGGCAGACTCGCCATTGGAGACGGCCACAGCTTCCGTACCAAGCGCGCTGGAGGCGGCATCGGTAAGAATCTTACGGTAGAGGGCCGAGTCGTCGACAACGAGAATGCGCATGGTCGGGAATGAGGTGGATTACAACTTGAACTTATTCACCAAGAGGCCAAGCGAGCCTGCAAGGTGGCTGAGTTCCCCGGCGCTAGTTGTGATGCGTGAGGCACCCTTGGCGGATTCACCTGCGGTTTGGGAGACACCATGAATGTTGCGCGACACCTCATCCGCTCCCAACGAAGCATTTTTGACATTTTCAGATAGAGCCATGGTTGAGGAGGTCACAATGTGGAGCGAACGGACGATTTCCGAGGTGGTGGCGGATTGTTCCTCCACGGCAGCAGCGATGCTCGAGGCGATCTGGCTAACCTGTTCAATCACGTCGGCGACATCATCGATCGCATTCATCGAATTCGCCGTGTTGTCTTGTATGAGTGTAACTTGACGGCGGATATCTTCGGTGGCTGCGGCGGATTGACGCGCGAGTTCCTTCACCTCGTTAGCGACGACGGCGAATCCGCGTCCGGCTTCACCGGCGCTGGCTGCTTCGATCGTGGCGTTGAGGGCGAGGAGGTTGGTTTGCTCCGCGATCTGGTTGATGAGTTCCACGATCTT
>Ga0102913_1000546_pt1 | contig 11539 bp, 8 predicted proteins | sample Colrivmet1560A02_FD_78197 | JGI IMG/M metagenome (GOLD analysis project Ga0102913, IMG submission 78197) | Estuarine microbial communities from the Columbia River estuary - metaG 1560A-02 | ecosystem: Environmental > Aquatic > Marine > Intertidal zone > Estuary | place: USA: Columbia River... | reverse complement strand
GACGATATCGCGCAGACGGTCAAGGTCATGGGCGGCGAAGACTGGGAAATCTGGATGAACGCCCTCGACGGCGCCGGCGTCCTAAAGGAAGGCTGCCAGACGGTCGCCTACTCCTACATCGGACCGCAGGTGACTTGGCCGATCTACAAGGACGGAACCATCGGCAAGGCGAAGGAAGACCTCGAGCGCGCCGGTCGTAAGATCGACGACTTGATGAAGCTCCACCGCGGCCGCGCTTTCGTCTCGGTCAACAAGGCCGTCGTCACGCAGGCCAGCTCCGCCATCCCCGTCGTCCCCCTCTACGTTTCTCTGCTGTTTAAAATCATGAAGGCCAAGGGCACGCACGAAGGCTGCATCGAGCAGATCCAGCGCCTGTTCGAGAAGCAGATGTACAATGGAAACGCCCTCGACTTCGACGAGAACGGCCGCGTCCGTATCGATGATCTGGAAATGGCGCCCGACGTCCAGAAGGCCGTCTTCGACGCCTGGCCGCACGTCACGACCGAGACCTTCGATGCGCACGCCGACTTCGCCGGCTACCAGACCGACTTCATGAAGAACTTCGGTTTCGGCCTCGCCGGTATCGATTACGAAGCTCCGACCGAAGTCGAACGCCCCATCGAGGACGCCTAAGTGGCCAAGGTCTTTTCCATCGCGAACCAAAAGGGCGGCGTCGGCAAGACGACCACCACTGTGAACCTCGGCGCCGGCCTCGCGCGCCTCGGCATTACGACCCTCATAGTCGACCTCGACGCCCAGGCCAACGCGACCAGCGCGCTCGGCATCGAGAAGACGGAAGGCAAATCCCTCTACAAGGTCCTGCACGGCGAAGCCAAGGCCGCCGACATGATCGTCGCGACCTCGACCGACAAGCTCGACCTCATCCCGTCGGAAGTCGACCTCGCCGCCGTGGAATCCGAACTCGCCCAGGCTGAGAACTACCTCGGCCGCCTCCGCGAAGCTCTCGCGCCCATCATCGCCTCTGGGAAATATAAGGTCATCCTCATCGATTGCCCGCCGGCCCTCGGCATGCTCTCGATGAACGCGCTCGGCGCGTCGGACCACCTCATCGTCACCCTGCAGACCGAATACCTCGCCATGGAAGGCCTCGGCCAGATCCTCGGCGTGGTCGATCAGCTCAAGGCCGCCGGCGCGACCGACAAGCTCACCGTCGGCGCGATCGTGATGACGATGTACGACGTGCGGACGAAGCTCTCCCGTCAGGTCGTCGAGGAAGTGAAGACCCACTTCTCCGCCCTCGTGATGGACTCCATGATTCCGCGCACGATTCGCCTGTCGGAGTGCCCGAGCCACGGCCAGACAATCTTCCAATACGACATCCACTCCCCGGGCTCCGTCGCTTACGACGCACTCGCCAAGGAGTTCGCCAAGCGCTTCGCCCTGAAGTGAGCGCGGCCGGCCAGCCGCGTGTTCGCCAAGTCCGGAGTTTCGAAGAACTCAGGTCCACGCGCTTCGCCGACGGCGTCAACGCGCTCTGTTGGGAACGCACGCTACCCGGCGACTACGCCGAGGTCATCGCGAAGCTTGGGCCCGGCGAAGGCATCGTGCCGCTCGACGACGAACGCATTCGCTCGCTCGACCTTAGCCCGGCAGGCCGGCTCGCTGCTGAAGTGATGCTAGCGGACCAGCAACTCCTGCGCGACCACGACCTGGCTCCGTCACTCAATTGCGTCTACGACTGTGTGCGCGGACCCGACGCCGGCACCGTACCAACGGATGTGATGTCGTTCCATGTCGACAGCGCGCCTGTCGAGGTCGACACGTGGCTCTGCACCTACCACGGAGCCAGCAGCGAAGGCCTCCGTAATGAGGATGCCCTGCTCAAGGTCGAGATTCCTGAGATCCGCGCACAGCTGCTCAAAGAATACGGCAGCGGGGACGACGCAGGGTTCGCCGAGTTCCTCCACGAACATAGCTACGACTCGCATTACAACCCCAAGCCTGGTGCGACGCCCTATCCCTTCGGCACCTTCGCGCTCTGGCGTATCGCTACCCGCTGGCCCAGCAGCCCCGTGCCGCCCTGCATCCATCGTGCGCCGGAGAACCACCCCGGCTCACCGCGCCTGCTGCTGATCAGCTGAGTTACTTGACCAGCGTCAGTTTCGACGGGTAGCGACGATCGGCGTTCCATTCGCCGAGGTAGATATCGCCGGCGGAGTCGACGAAGAGGTCGTGGCCGTGCTTGAAGATCGGCTGCGCCTGGCTGAGCGGCTGCAACTTGCCGTCGACATATTTGGGCTCATTGCCACCGGGCGCACTGAGGACCTTCTTTGTAGCGCGATCCAGGACGAGCAGGAAGCCCGACTGCGCGAGGCGCTTGCCGTTCGCGTCTTTGCTCCAGCAGACGGCGGTGTAGATCTTGTCGCCGCGGAAAAATAGCTGGCCGGCGAAAGCGCCGGGTAGATCAAGGGTGTCGACATGCTTACCGTCCAAAGTAAACGCCTTGACCTGGTTCTGGCCGCGGGAGGGCACCCAGACCAGCGGGCCGCGCGGATCCGCGGCATCGATCGAGATACCGTGCGCGTTACTGAGATTGGCCGCGTCTTTCGTTGGCCCTCCCCACTTCTTGATCAGCTTACCCTCGAGCGAGAACTCATAGATTAAATTCGAGCCGTAGCCGTCGGCGACAAGCAACGTGCCCGCCGGCGTCCAAGCGACATCGCACGGCATGAACTTGCCGTCGCTCAGGCCGAGCTCCTTCGGCGTCGGGAACTTACTGACGACCTTGCCCTCGGTCGTCAGCAGCGTGATCCGACCTTCGACCGCGGAAGGATTCCAGCCCTCGGCGGCCATGTGCCAGCCGGAGTCGACGTGCACGAGATACTCCACGCCGTCTTTCTCGAAAATCTCCAGGCCGTGGCCGCCACCCAGGCCAGCGCTGATTGACCGGACATATCGTCCATCCTTCTCGAAGACGATGAAGTCGTTCTTCGGGTGGTCGGTGACGAGATAGATGCGGCCGGCCTTGTCCTCGGCGAGTGCGTGCGAATTGACCACCGGGGCAACCATCGGGTCAGCCTTGGCCCAACCTAGGTCGAGGGCGTAACGAGCCGGCCCATGGCCGAGAACGACGGGCAGCTGCTGGGCGAGGAGCGAGGTAAAGCAGAACAAGGCAAGCAGACGCATAGGAAGTAGAGTGAAGCTAACCTATAAAAGGCTTCAGGCAAGCCCGCCAAGGGCCGTGCCTAATGACATGCTCTTAGTCCCTTGCCTCGGGTCGGGCCTCGTCTTGGATAAGGCCATGCGACGCAACCTCGTCTGGCTCCGCCCCACCCTCTTCGGGAGCGCACTCGCCGTGATTTTGACGGTCGACCTTTCCAACCAGTGGGAGGTGCCGGTGGTCGGCCTGCCTCGCGAGCTATACGATCGTTATGTCGACGCCGTCGATCCAAAGGTCGAGAAAGCCGAGCTACTCAAGCTCGCTGAGACTGGCAACGTCCAGGCGCAGTATGTCTACGCCTTGCGCCATACCTCTTACGCGCCTGTCGAACTACGACTCCCGGAGGACAAAGACGTCGCCTTCCGCTGGACCCAGCAGGCCGCGGAAAAGGGACACTCGCGAGCTATGGCCGTGGTCGCATTCTATTACTACAAGGGTAACGGCGTGGCCAAAGACCTGGCAAAGGCTAGGGACTGGGCGAACAAGGCCGTCAAGAAAAGCCAACCCATGGGATTTCGCGTGCTCGGCGATGTCACGAAAGAAGAAGCCCTCGCCAACCGGGGCAAGGACGGTGCGCCTGTGGACAAGATAAAGCAGGCCGACTATGAGAAAGGAATGAAGGAGGCCTACGCCCACTACCAGCGAGGCGCGGACGCCGGCGACCGAGTCTCGCTGCGACTACTTGCTGAAGGCCATGACGAAGGCGTACCGGGCATGCCGCGCAACTACGAACTCGGCACGGAATTTCTCCGACGCGCAGCCATGCGCCGTGACCTTGTCGCGATCAGTCGCCTGGCCGTACGGCTGGAGGAAGGCCAGAAGGCCCCGCGCGACCTGGCGCAAGCCTATGCGTGGCGGCTCGTGCTGACGCAGCTGACCGGCCTGGCGACGGACACCGCAGCCCTCGACCAACTGGAACACACCATGCGTCTGCCCGAGGTCCAGAGCGGACAGACCGCCGCCGCCAAGATCCTCAAGGAACTCCCCTCCGAAGCGGCCGACGCCCTTTCACGCCTCCATACCTCCCGCTGAGCGATGACCCCAGCGCAACTGAAGGCCTCCGCTCAGACCGACCCGCAGCCAACAGTAGGGCTTTCGCGCGAAGCGCAGTCACTGTGGTTCATCAAGAAGGGCGACTGGGAGGCGGCGCACAATATCGCCCAAGATATCGAGACGCCCATCGGATCATGGCTGCACGCCCTGCTTCACCTGATCGAAGGCGACCTCGGTAACGCCCGCTACTGGTTCGTCGAAGCCGGTCGCCCAGTGAAGAAGCCATCCCAGAGCGACGAGCTCTGGGACGAAATCGCTGAAGAGGTCCTGAACTGAGGGGTTGGGTTTGACGCATCGTGGCTTACCCCCTCGATAGCGTCATGTCCCCCCAGCCACGCCGTGCCCTGACCGGCGTGCCCGCGCACGCTTGGGCGGCCTGCGCCTGCTCGGAAGGCGCCGAGCGCCGCGTGATCGTCTTCCTCGCCTCGAACCTCGGCGCGGCGGAGACCTTCGCCGAAGAGACCGCTCAACTCCTGACGTTACTCAACGCCGCCCAGCCTGTCGCCCGGACGCTGACCGAAGCCGATGCCGCCGTGCCAGCCTTCGAGGCCGACTGCGATCTCCTCGGCGTCCTCTCGCTGCTACGCCATGGTAACCACGACGCGAAGCGTCCGCTCCTCATCGCCTGCACGCCCGGCTCACTGACCCGTCGCTCGCCGGCCCCCGAAGCCACCGCCAAGGCCGAGATCATCGTCCGCAAGGGCGAGAAGCTCGCCCTGCAGGATTTCGCCAAGCGCCTCGCCGAAGATTTTGGCTATGCCCACGAGGCACTCTGTGAACAGCCGGGCGAATACGCCCTCCGCGGCGGCATCCTCGACGTCTACCCACTGAACGCGCAGATGCCCGTGCGCATCGACCTCTTCGGCGACACGGTCGAGTCGCTCCGCCCCTTCGATCCGGCGACCCAACGCAGCGAAGGCGAAGTCGACGGACTCGTCATCTGTGCCCCGCGCGATGATTCCGGATCAGCACTCGAAGCGCCATTCTTTCGCCACCTGCCGCCCGATGCGCTCATCGTTTCGGTCGACCGTTGCCACGAAGATGTGCTTTGCGCCGAGCTGGCTTCAGCCAAGGTCGACGAACTCGTCCTCGAAGAGACCGATGACGCTCCGCTTGGCTATCACGCCCACGCTCTCGAATCCACGCCCGCCGAATCCCTGCTCATCGGATCGGCCACCGATAGCGCTGAGACGCGACCCGCCCTGCTCCGCGCCGCCGCCTCACTGGCAAAGGACGGGCGCCCTTGCCTGCTCACGGGCGACACCGACGGCTCCGTCGACCGCCTTAACGCCGACGTCGCTGGTGCAAAAATCCGTGGCTTCGCGCCACGCGTCATCCACGGCCGTTTCGGCGGCGGCGTAGTCATCGCGCCCGGTAAATTACCCGGACTTCTAAAGGGTGGCCTACTCCTACTCACGGAGCGCGAGCTCTTCGGCCGACGCAAGCGCCCACTCGCCGTTCTGCCTCGTCGGCGCACCGCAATCCGCGCCGCCGTCGGCCGTGCGCTCGACTTCGGTGAACTCGCCGATGGCGACGCCCTGGTGCACGTGACGCAGGGCGTCTGCCTCTTCCGGGGCATCAAGGCCCACGAGCATAACGGACGCACCGAGGATTTCGTCGGACTCGAATTCGCAGAGAAGTCGATGCTGCACCTCCCCGTGCGGGAGTCGCATCTCCTCACGCGCTACATCGGCATCGGTCGGGCGCATCCGAAACTCTCCAAACTTGGTGGGGGTGGCTGGGAGAAATCGCGCAAGGCCGCGGAGAAAGCGACCGCCGACCTCGCTGCACAACTGCTGGCTATGCAGGCCGCCCGCTCGACCAAGCCCGGCATCACGCACCCCAAGGACGTGGACAATGCATGGATGGGCGAGTTCGAGCGCTCCTTCCCACACCGTGAGACTCCCGACCAGACGCGCGCAATCATCGACGTGAAGGCCGACATGGAAAGGCCCGCGCCAATGGACCGACTCATCAGCGGCGACGTCGGCTTCGGCAAGACCGAGGTAGCCTTGCGTGCGGCCTTCAAGTGTGTGCTCGGCGGACGTCAGGTCGCAATCCTCGCACCCACGACCGTCCTTGCACAGCAGCACTTCGAAAGCTTCAAAGACCGCCTCTCCCGCTGGCCAGTCTCCGTTGAACTCCTCAGTAGCTACCGCACCGCCAAGCAGAAGGCCGATGTCCGGGCGCGGGCTGCGGCCGGTACGGTCGACATCGTCGTCGGCACGCACGCCCTGCTCTCCGACGGCACGAGCTTCGGCAAACTCGGGCTCGTGATCATCGACGAAGAACACCGCTTCGGCGTGCGTCACAAGGAGCGGCTCAAGCAGATGCGCACCGAGGTCGACGTCCTGGCCATGAGCGCCACACCCATCCCGCGTACGCTCTACCTCGCGCTCGTCGGTGCGCGCGACCTCAGCGTCATCGAGACTCCGCCGCGCGAGCGCCTGCCCATCCGTACCATCGTGCGCAGCTACGACGAGAAGCTCGTACGCGACGCCGTGAAGGCCGAGCTCGCCCGGGGCGGCCAGGTCTTCTACTTACACAATCGCGTCGAGACTCTCCAGGCCGTCGCCGAACGCCTCGCCGCGTTGCTCCCCAAGGCACGCATGATAGTTGGCCATGGCCAGATGCCCGCTGGACAGCTCGAGGAAGTCATGTCGGCGTTTGTCGCCGGCGAGTACGACATGCTCGTGTGTACGACCATCATCGAGACCGGCCTCGACATCCCGAACTGCAACACCCTGATCATCGAGGGAGCCGACCGGTTCGGCCTCGCGCAGCTCTACCAGCTGCGTGGTCGCGTCGGCCGCTTCAATCGTCAGGCCTACGCCTACCTGTTCCTGCATCGCCACGCCGCGCTCGTCGGTACGGCGCATCGCCGCCTGTCCGCCATCCGGCAACATAACCAACTCGGCGCCGGTTTCCGGATCGCCATGCGCGACCTCGAGCTGCGGGGCGCCGGCAACATCCTTGGCGCGGCGCAGAGCGGCCACGTCGCCACCGTCGGCTTCGACCTCTACTGCCAGCTCCTGCGCCGAAGCGTGGCCAAACTGCGCGGTGACAAAGGCGCCGTTATCGACCGTTGTGAAGTGCAACTAGACTTCATCGACCATACCCAGGCCGCGCTGGGTACCGAACAGACGAACAGCAGCGGCGGCGAAGTCCCCTTACTGACCGCAACCCTGCCCTCCGACTGGATTCCAGAGACCCGCCTGCGCATCGAGGCCTTCCGTCGCATCGCCCTCGCGCTGGATGCAGCCGAAATCACTGAGCTCAGGGCCTCGCTCAAGGACCGCTACGGCAAACTCCCGCCCGAAGCGGAGGCCCTGCTCAGCCTCGCGGAGATCCGTTGCCTGGCAGAGGAGAAAAGTGTCGTTTCGGTGACGACCGACGGGGCCGCCATTCGCTGCTTGCTTGCCGCCGCCGGCCGCGCGCCCGAGCCTATTCTCGTCGGCAACCGGTTTCCCCGCTTGACCGTGCGAGACCCCCTGCGGAAACTAAAGGAAATCCGAGGCTTCCTCTCAAGACTGCCCGCTCCCACTGATCGATGAAATCCATTCTATTCTCCAGCCTAGTCGTCCTGACCACAGCCGCCACAACCGCCCAACGAGTGCCCGAGTTGCAAGATGACCGTATCGTTGCGACCGCCAACGGCACCGGCATCACCCTTTCCGACATCCGCCGCCAAATCGATCCTAACATGGGCCAGCTTCGCGCCGGCGCTAAGAACGATGCCGAGTTCAAAAAGGCCATCATCAACGCCGAGGAGGAAGTACTCAACTCCATCGCCGACCGCCTGCTCGTCATCGCTGAATTCCGAGCCAGCGGTTCAGGGCTGCCCGCCTCCTACATCGACGCAGACATCGAGGAGACCATCCGTCGCGACTTCAATGGCGACCGCAATCGATTCGTGGCCTCGCTCCGTGCCGCCGGCACGACGCCCCTCGCCCACCGCAAGCGTATCGAAGACGGCATCATCTTCAATTATATGCTCAGCCAGATCCGCCGCGCCGCCTGGGACGTGAGCCCTGGAAAAATCTTGGAGTACTACGAGAAGAACAAGGCCGACTTCGTCCGTAAGGAACAGGCCAAGCTAAGCCAGATCACGATCACCCAGGGGGCCGCCGAGAAACCCGAAGAGACCGCCGCCCGGGCCGCCACTTTCGCCGACGCGCTCCGCCACCCCGAGAAGATTGCCGCCACGCTCGAACGCTTTAAGGTCACCGGAAAGCCCATCACCGGCACGCCCACTTTCGCCGACGTCGCCATGCGCGTGAGCACTGACGATTATGCCAGCAAAGGCGGCGATACCGGCTGGCGTGACCTCGAAGACCTCAACGAGTCCGTCACGGCTAAACTCAGGACGCTGAAGGTCGGCGAGGTTTCTGATCCCTTGAAATTCGACGTCGGCCCGTCTTCCTTTTACGTCATCATCAGCCAAGAAGCGACCCGCCCCAAGGGGTTCGCCGACGTGAATGAACCGGAAGTGATGGCGACAATCGAAAATAAGGTCCGGCAGATCAATATGAACATCGCCATTAAGCGCTGGCTGGAGGACCTCCGCGCGAAGCACCACGTCCAAGCCCAGCCCCAGTGAGATGAGCGCCTCTCAAGGCGCCCCAGCGGCCGAAACGAAAATAGCTAAAGATTTTTCCTGCCACGCGTTCCCGCACCGGTGCGCTGGCGTCCTGCTTCATCCAACGGCCTTACCTGGAGACGGTCCCGTAGGTTCGCTCGGCGCCGAAGCCCGTCGCTTCGTCGACATCATCGCCACGGCCGGTTTCTCGTGGTGGCAGGTCTGTCCACTCGGCCCCACCGGCTATGGCGACTCGCCCTACCAAGCGCTCTCCGTCTTCGCCGGTAACCCCTACCTCCTCGACCTAACTGACCTCGGTGCGCGCAAACTGCTCACGGCCGAGGAAATCGCATCACTCCGGCGAGGCAGCGATGGGCGGACCGACTACGGTCGTCTCTGGAATCACCTGCGCCCGACGCTCCAGCTCGCCGCCCGCCGCGGCGCCGCGATTCTGAAGCAGAACGCCGCCTTCGGCCGCTTCCGCGAAAAGCACGCCGGCTGGCTGGATGCTTGGTGCCGATTCTCCGCCTTGCGCGAAGCGAACGGTTTCACCGCGCCCGACCGATGGACGATTGATGAAGCCCCGGCTCATCTCGTTGCCGAGGCCGAAGTACTACAGTTCCTTTTCGCCGAACAGTGGCGGTCGCTTCGCGAGTACGCACACAGTAAAGGTGTCCGACTCTTCGGCGATGAACCCATCTACGTCTCAGCCGACGGCTGCGACGCCAAGACACGTCCCGAACTTTTCCAGCTCGACCAAGCTGGCCGGCCACTCGCCGTCGCCGGCGTGCCGCCCGACTACTTCGCCGCAGATGGCCAGCTGTGGGGCAATCCGCTCTACGCCTGGGACCGTCATGCCGCCGATGGCTTCGCCTGGTGGAAGGCGCGTGTGCATCACGACCTCGAACTCTTCGATGCGATCCGCATCGACCACTTCCGCGGCATCCATGATTTCTGGAGCGTTCCCGCCGGCGCGCCCAACGCCCGCGAAGGCCAATGGTTCGATGGCCCCGGGCTCGCCTTCACCGGTGCATTGGCTGGGCTCCCGCTCGTCGCCGAAGATCTCGGCCTGCTCTCGCCCGGCGTCGACGTGCTCCGCCAGGCCTCCGGCCTGCCCGGCATGTCGGTGCTGCAATTCGGCTTCGGCGGGCCGCCCGAAGGCAATCCCCACTTCCCGACGAACATCACCGCCGACCGCATCGTCTACACTGGCACGCACGATAACGATACCGTCGTCGGCTGGTACGCACAGGCCTCGGCCGAGGAACACGCGCGCGTCGAAGCGGTCTTCGGTACGATGAACGCCCCGCATATCGCGCTCTCCGAAGCCGCGCTGGCTTCGCCGGGTATCGCCGCGTTCATCCCCGTCCAGGACCTACTCGGGCTGGGAGCCGAAGCCCGCTTTAATACGCCCGGCAATCCTCAGGGTAATTGGGCCTGGCGCATGAGCGACCTGCAGCTGACCACGCTCGCGGCGACGGCTGGCGCTTGGAAGCAGCGGCTGAAGGCCACGCACCGGCTCAACGCGTAAGGCGACGATACTTCGGACGACGCGGCGTGTCTGAATCGAGGCCGAGGCGCTTACGCCGGTCTTCAAGGTAGTCACCGTAGTTGCCTTCGTGCCACACCACCGTGCTGTTGTCTTCGAAGGCGAGGATGTGCGTGGCGACGCGATCAAGGAACCAGCGGTCGTGCGTCACAATCACCGCACAGCCGGCAAAACCCTCGAGGGCGTCCTCCAGCGCGCGGATTGTATTCACGTCGAGGTCGTTGGTCGGCTCGTCGAGCAGGAGCACGTTCGCGCCGGCTTTGATAAGGCGCGCCAGATGGATGCGGTTGCGTTCGCCGCCAGACATCACGCCGACCTTGCGTTGCTGCACATCGCCCGTGAAGCCAAAGCGCGCCGCGTAGGCGCGGGCCGGCACCATGACTTTACCAAGGTGAACCATATCCTGTCCGTCGGAAATAGCGGACCAGAGCGGCGCATCCGCGGGGAGCGAATCACGAGACTGGTCAACGTAGGCGAGCTTGACCGAGTCGCCGACCGTGAGCGTACCCTTGTCGGGCTTCTCCTGTCCGGTGATCATGCGGAAGAGCGTCGTCTTGCCTGCGCCGTTAGGACCGACCACGCCGACGATACCACCCGCGGGCAGTGTGAAATTGACGTCATCCATCAGGATGCGGTCACCGTAGCCCTTGGAGAGGCCGCGGGCCTCGATGACCGCGCCGCCGAGACGGGGGCCGGGCGGAATCCAGATCTCGGCCGTCTTCTCCTGGAGATTCTGATCCTGCGTGAGCATCTGTTCGTAGGCGCGGAGACGGGCCTTATTCTTGGCCACGCGTGCCTTGGGCGAAGCGCCAGCCCACTCGCGTTCGCGTTCCATCGAGCGCGAACGGGCGGCGGACTGCTTCTCCTCCATCTCGAGACGCTGCTGCTTCTGCTGAAGCCACGAGGAGTAGTTACCCTTCCACGGGATGCCGCGGCCGCGGTCGAGCTCGAGGATCCACCCCGCGACGTTATCGAGAAAGTAGCGGTCGTGCGTGATCGCGATGACCGTGCCCTTATAAGTTTGGAGGTGGCGTTCGAGCCAAGCGACCGTGTCGGCGTCGAGGTGATTGGTTGGTTCGTCGAGCAGGAGGATATCCGGCTCCATGAGCAGCAGGCGGCAAAGCGCCACGCGGCGTTTCTCGCCGCCGGAGAGCGCGGAGACCACCGCGTCGCCGGG
>Ga0102913_1000545_pt1 | contig 11546 bp, 7 predicted proteins | sample Colrivmet1560A02_FD_78197 | JGI IMG/M metagenome (GOLD analysis project Ga0102913, IMG submission 78197) | Estuarine microbial communities from the Columbia River estuary - metaG 1560A-02 | ecosystem: Environmental > Aquatic > Marine > Intertidal zone > Estuary | place: USA: Columbia River... | reverse complement strand
TTTTCGCTGACCTTCTCGATCGCACCGTAGACGATACCCTGGGCGATAGACTTCTTGCCGGACTTCATCACGACGTTGATGAGCTGGCTGATGAGGGGTGAGCCGTAACGGGCGTCCGGGAGATGGGCGCGCTTGGCTGCTTTGCGACGACGAGACATATTCTAAGGGAGTTGGGTTCGGAAACGGATTAGGCCTTCTTTTCCTTCGGACGCTTGACGCCGTACTTGGAACGAGAGCGACGACGCTTCTCGACGCCGGAGCAGTCGAGGGGGCCGCGGACGATGTGGTAGCGCACGCCCGGGAGATCCTTTACGCGGCCGCCACGAACGAGGACCACGGAGTGCTCCTGGAGCTTGTGGCCTTCGTCGGGAATGTAGGAGATGACTTCCTGGCCGTTGGTCAGGCGCACCTTGGCGACCTTACGCTGAGCCGAGTTCGGCTTCTTGGGCGTACGGATCATGACCTGCACGCAGACGCCGCGGCGGAAGGGCGAGTTATTCAAGGCAGGCGACTTCGACTTGGCCTTGGGTTGGACACGCGGTTTACGGACGAGTTGGTTGATGGTAGGCATGGACCTCGGTAAATTGGGAAAAGAGTGTTTGGGCATAGGGGTCGAGGCCCCTCATGCAAGAGGAAAGTGCGGTGATTTTAAGGTTTCTTTACTCCTCTCCCTACCCCGCGCCCCTTTCGTCTTTTTTAGCGGGACAATTCCGATGCCCACGCCATTACTCGAAACCCCTCCCATGCTGTCCACCCGCCTGACCGTCGCCTTCCTCCTTGGGATGTCCACCCTTGCGGGGCTGGCCCAGAGCCCGCCTCCACCCCCGGCCGCCCAGAAGAGTCCGGCCCCCGCCAGCAAAGAGGCTGAAGAAGATGCTGAGATTATCGTTTTGGCCGGGCTCCCCCAGCTCAAGGAAAAGGAAGCCATTCTGAGTTATGCCCGCCAAACCTACATCAAAGCGGATTTAATTAAGGATAAGCCCCTGCTCCAAATAATCCGCCTATCCTTGGCAAAACTCGAAGATCAGCCCGAAAATGCGGCTAAAATCCGCCAAGATCACCTCATCCAGCTGGCGGAATACTTTACCAAACAGGCGATGGCCGCCCAGGACGCCGGTCAGATGGCTGACGCCCAGCGCCTAGCCCAGGTAGCCATCCGTTGTAATCCGGGTAATGCAAAGTCTAAGTTGTTCTACGCCAACTTTTTACATAATATCGCTGGTCGAACTGATGACGGGATCCAGACCCTTAAGCATGGACTAGAATTTCTCCCCGTGGACGACCCCCTTACCAAGGACTACCTGGAGCGCTATTTCCAGCTACTCCAAGCCCGGGAACGCGACCAAGAAGTCATCGACGGGAGCCTGAAGCTGATTCAGGTCACGAAAAACATGCCGACCTACATGCGGGACTCGCTCTCGATGTCGGCCGCCACCTCGCTCTACTGGACCGGCAAATACCCCGACGCAGTCAATATCATCAACGCCAGCAGCCTAGATACCCAGCCTAGCGGCCTCCTCCTCAAGGCCCGCGCGCTGTTCGAAGGCGGCAAGACCCAAGAATCCATCAACCTGCTCGAGGCTAAGACGTCGGCGTTCAAGGGGGCCGGTCGCGACGCGGTCCTTTCGCAGCTCGCCCGTTTTCACATCCTTCTCGGCCAGCATAAGATGGCCTTAGAGGTGACACAGGAACGCATCTCGGCCGACGAGAAGGCCCCCTTCCCTCATATCCAGAAACTCCAGCTGCTCGACCGTCTCAGCCTTAAGGACGAGTTCGACAAGGAGCTCCGCCTGATCTTCACGAACTACGCCGGCAACTCGGCGCCGATGATCGCGCTCGCCAACTTCGCCGCCGAGAAGGGCTACGCCGAACTCACGGGCGCGCTCGCCAACTCGGCCGCGCAGTACGGCCTCGAACGCGCAACCTTCGCCGCTCTCCACCTCGAGGCGATCCTCAATGGCCCCGAGCCAGGCCAAGTCATCGTGCAGTATCAGCAGATCGTCGCCGCGGATAAAGCTTTCTTCAAATCCAACGAAGCCATCGTGCAAGCGCTCATCGCGATCGCCTACCACGCCCGCCAAAAACCCGACGCGGTAATCGCCAAACGCGACCGCGATATCGGCGACCGCTACCTCACGGAATTCCTCAAGTCCAAGGACCTCGGTCCCGAGGCCTACCGCTCCGTCGGCCGCCACCTGCGCTCGATTCGCGCGGGCGACGCCGCCGTGCGCGTACTCGAAGCCGGCATCACGCTCTTTCCCCGCTACTCGCAGCTGCGCGCCGATTATATCTCCGCCCGTATCCTGGCCGGCCAGACGGAAACCTACGGCACACGTAAGTCCGTCGCCGACGAACTTGAGCTACTGCTGACCTTGCGCCGTCCGTCGCCCGCCATCTGGCAGGAAGCCGTCTCCTGGCTCCGCTCCGAGTCGAAGTTGCCCGCCGATCGCCAGCGCAAGCTCGAGGCGGCGATGTCCCCGCTGATCCGCAGCAACCTCGACCCCGAGGCGCTCGCCGGCCGCTAATCGTCCGATGACGCTACTACGCCGACGCGACGAGCTCATCGCGGAGCTTGAACCTTTCGCGGACCACCACGAGCGCTTCCAATACGTGATCGACCGCGCCAAGGCCGCCCCGGCCCTGCCGTCCGATCTGAAACTCGACGCGTTCCTCATCGAAGGCTGCACCTCCAACCTCTGGCTGGTGCCGTCCCTCGAAGCCGGCATCTGTCGCTTCCGTTGCGACGCCGATTCACTTATCACCAAGGGTATCGCGAGCCTGGTCTGTGAATTCTACGACGCCGCCCCGCCCCAAGAAGTCGCCGCCACCGACGCGGACTTCCTTTCCGCGGTCGGCATCACGCAGCACCTTTCACCCAACCGTCGCAACGGCCTGACGAACCTCGTCGGCAAAATCCGCGCCTTCGGTCGGGCCGCCGCCCATTCCTGATAAGGCCCATTGGCGCGGCTAAAGACCGGAGATATGCGAGGTTGGGATTTGCGCCGGGAACGAAGGCGGATGAGATGACAGCATGAGCCAGCCGGAAGCTTCCGCACCCGACCGACGCCTGTTTGGGCTGTGCCTGTTCACGCTCGGCTGGTCCGTCCTGGTACTCCAAGCTGGCGGCTTCACGACGAGCATCCGCGCCGGCATGGCCTTCCTCGACTGGCCTCTGTCCAACGGCTCCATCAACCCGCCGGGCTGGCTGACGGAGATCGACAAGTTCGCCGAGCATTCCCACCGCCTCGCGGCCACGGGCCTCGGCCTGCTCTGCATCGCGATTGCCGTCGCCCACGGCTTCCGCGAAAACCGTCGCGCGATCCGGCTCGCGTCCTATGCGCTCGTCGGCCTGGTGGTCTTTCAAGGCTTACTCGGCGGGCTCCGCGTGCTCCTTGACCAGCTGAACGTCGGCGGTGATGGCAACTTCAAGGCGGTGGCCTTCGCGGTCGGTCACGCGGTCAACGCTCAACTCACGCTCGCGCTCCTCGCCATCATCGCCCTCACCCACACTTCTGCTTGGCATCAAGCTGGCCGCACCGCACCGCGCTCCCTTTTCCGTGCCGGCGCCGCCGCCGCCGCGCTGACGCTCTCGGTCATCGTGATTGGTGCGGTGATGCGCCAAGGGCACTTCACGCTCTGGGTCTCCTCCGCTTCCGAAGGCCTGTTCATCCCCTCCATCGGCACGGGCGTAGTCTGGTGGGTCAACCTGCTCCATCGCGGTGGCGCCCTCCTCGCCGGGACGGCGGTGCTCTTCTTCGCTGTCCAGCTGGCCCGCCACGGCTTCCCGCTCCTCCGCTGGGCAAGCTTGGTCGTGCTCGTCTTCCTACAGGTCCTGCTCGGCATCCTGAGCATCCAGCTCCCGCTCAACCCGCACGTCCGCACGGTGCACCTCGTCTTCGGTGCGGCTCTCTTTTCCGCTCTCTGCGCCGCGGTGATGCTGGCCCGACGCTCCACGAAGGAGCCGACCGCCTGAACCACCGCGACTGATTTACCTTTAACCCGTCGCGCAAACCCGCCACGACAAGACCGATGAGCGAACGCGCCGGATCCGTCCCTGCCGCCTACTGGGAGCTGACCAAGCCCCGGCTGTCGTTCCTTTCCGTGCTCACGGCTCTCGCCGGCTACTTCTGCAGCGAACCGAGCCAAGCCACGGACCCCAAGGTGCTCGTCTCGCTGGCGGTCGGCACGGCGCTCGCCGCCGGTGGCTGCGGCGCCATCAACATGTGGTGGGAGAGCGAAGCCGATGCGAAGATGGAACGCACCCGCCACCGCCCTATCCCCGCCGGCATCCTGAAGCCGGGCGCAGTGCTCCTCTTCGGCCTACTGCTCCTGACGCTCGGCGTGTTCCTCGTCTGGAATGGAGCCAATCCTCTCGCGGGCGCTCTCACAGCCGCCACGGCGGTCTCCTACCTCCTCCTCTACACGCCCCTCAAGACGGTGACTTCCTGGTGCACGCTCGTCGGCTCACTGCCCGGCGCGATTCCGCCGATCATCGGCACCGCCGCCAAACTCGGCCACATCGACACGATGGGCTGGCTGCTCTTCGCTCTCTTGTTCTTCTGGCAGGTGCCCCACTTCATGTCCCTTGCGGTGATGTGCCGTGAAGACTACGCGCGCGGTGGCTTCAAGGTGGCCACGGTCGACGATCCTTCCGGCAACTCCGCCGCCATCTGGGCGCTGCTCTTCATCATCCCGATGCTTTTTATCGCCGGGGCTATCGCCGCGCTTTTCTTTCCAGGATGGACCAGTCCCTATGTCTGGATTTCCTTCATCGCTGGCGCGTGGTTCTTCAAGCTCTGCCTCGATTTCGGCCTACCGAGCCGCCGAGCGGAAGTGGCTAAACCCCTTTTCCTCGCCTCGATCCTTTATCTGCCTGTCGTCCTGTTGACTCTGACGCTGAACAGGATTTTCTAAGGCCATGGATGCGCGCGCCGACAAGGACCGCCTACGCGCGGAACTCAAGGCCCGCCGCACGGCCCTCACGCCCCGCGAACTGCAGGTCGCCGGCGACGCGGCCGCCCGCCTGGTCACGCAGCTCCCGGAATGGAAGCAGGCGAAGACGGTCTGCCTCTACGCCTCTTTCGGCGGCGAACTAACGACCGACGCACTGATGATGCTCGCGCTGCTCGAAGGCAAACGCCTCCTCCTCCCCCGCGTGACAAACAAGACGACACTAGTCCTCCACGAAGTCACCGACCTCGCCGCACTCCAGCCTTCGCGCCTTGGTATCCGTGAGCCGAAGCCAACCGCGCCGGTCGCGGCGCTGGCCGATGCCGGTCTAGTCCTCGTGCCCGGCCTGGGCTTCGACGGCGCGGGTCGACGTCTCGGCTTCGGCGGCGGCTTCTACGATCGCCTCCTGACCAAGCCGCCCCGCAAGACGTTCCTGCTCGGGTACGCCCACGCCTTTCAGCTAGTCTCGCGCCTCCCCGACGAACCGCATGATATTAAAGTTAAGGCGGTCGTCACCCCGCAGGGCGTGATTCGCTGCCGAGTGCGCTAGCAAGTTTGCCAAGCGGGCAGAATCGTGTCCGATGGGGGGTCCGATGTCCGCCCCCCGACCAGACGCCATTCGCCTTCGTGGCGTCCGCCAGAACAACTTGAAGGGGTTCGACGTGGACATCCCCGTCGGCAAGCTGGTCGTGGTCACGGGCCTCAGCGGTGCCGGTAAGTCCTCCCTGGTCTTCGATACACTGCATGCCGAAGGGCAGCGCCGCTACGTCGAGACGTTCAGCCCTTACGTCCGCCAGTTCCTCGAGTTACTCCCGTCGCCGTCCCTCGACTCAGCGGAGAACGTCCGTCCCTCTGTCGCGATCAAGCAAGGTAACGCGGTCCGCACCTCGCGATCGACCGTCGGTACGATGACGGAGCTCTGCGATTGGTTCAAAGTCTGGTTCGCCCACCGCGCCGACCTCATCGATCCGGCCAGCGGTCAGGTCATCGTCCCGCGCGGACCGGACGCCGCGTGGCTGGATTCCCTCGCGCGCTTCATGGGCCAATCCCTTTCGCTCGCCTTCGCGGTCTCGAAACCGGAAACGCTCGGATGGAAGACCATCGCGGAAGAATTCGCCAAAGCGGGCTTCAGCCGCGCGTTCGCCTCCGGCCAACGGATTCGCCTGACCGAAGACGAGATTCCAGCTACTGCGACCGAACTCCTCGTCATCCAAGACCGCGTCACGATTGCGCCCGACCAAGCCTCGCGCTTCCATGAAGCGGCCCTCGCGGCCTTCCGTCTCGGCGGCGCCCGCCTCCGCCTGCTCGACGACCAAGGCCACGAACTCTCCCGCTACAGCGAAGTCCTCGAGTCGCCCATCGATGGCCGCAAGTTCCGCTCGGCATCGCCCGCACTATTCTCCTTTAACTCGCCCGTGGGCGCCTGCCCGGAGTGCCGCGGCTTCGGCCGCGTCATCGGCCTCGACTGGAATAAGATCATCCCGAATCCGGCGCTGACGCTCGCCGAAGGTGCGATCGCGCCATTCCAAGGTAACGTCTACGGCGAATCGCAGAAGGATCTCGTCCGCGCCTGCCGCAAGGCGGCCATCCCGCTCGACGTGCCGTGGAAGAAGCTTTCCGCCGCGCACCGCAAAATCGTCGAGAACGGGGAAGCGGGCTACGTGCAGGGCGAATACGATTCGAAGTGGTATGGCATCCGCGGCTTCTTCCGCTGGCTGGAAGGGACGACCTATAAGATGCACGTGCGCGTCTTTCTTTCCCGGTGGCGCGCCTACGAATCCTGCCCGAAATGTCACGGCCGCCGCTTCCGCGAGGAGTCGCTCTTCTGGCGCTGGCAGGGCAAGTCCCTGCCCGAGCTCTACGCTTCACCGGTCTCGGATCTGCGCACACTGCTCGCGCCACTCGCCCCAAAAGATTCACGCCATCCGGCCGATCACGCGCTCGAAGCTATCCTGGCTCGCCTCGGCTACCTCGAAGCGGTCGGACTTGGCTACCTCGCCCTCGACCGCCTCTCGCGCACGCTCTCGGGCGGCGAAGTCCAACGCGTCAACCTGACGTCCTGCCTCGGTGCCTGCCTCGCGGATACGGTGTTCGTTCTCGATGAACCGAGCGTGGGCATGCACGCCCGCGACCTTTCACGGATGGTCGGCATCCTCCGCAGTCTCGTCGACCAGGGCAACACCGTGGTGGTGGTCGAGCACGACGAGTCCGTGATGCGTGCCGCCGACTGGCTCATCGAGATTGGCCCGCGCCCCGGCGCCGAAGGCGGCCATCTTCTTTACCAAGGCGTCCCGAAGGGCATCCTCAAGATCAAGGATTCTGCGACGGGCAACTGGCTCTCGGGTCGCCGTGTCTCCGAGCCGCGCACCCCGCGGCCGATAGGCGATACGACGCCGCGCCTACGTGTCAGCGGTGCGACGGTGAATAATCTCCGCGACTTCTCCTGCTCGATCCCACTCGGCCGCCTGGTCGGCCTCTGCGGCGTTTCGGGCTCCGGCAAATCAACACTGCTCCACCAAGTCATCGGCCGCCGCGATCCGGAGTCAGGCGATGAGGCCAAGGAATTGAAATGGGTAAAGTTCGACAAGGAGCCGGCCGAGGTCGCTCTCGTCGACCAGTCGCCCGCCACGCGCACGCCGCGCTCCAACCCCGCCCTCTATGTCGGCGCCTGGGACGCGATTCGTACGTTGCTCGGCAACTCGGCCGAAGCGAAGGCGGCGGGCCTCACGCCCTCGCACTTCTCCTTTAATGCCGGCGAAGGCCGCTGTGAACGCTGCGGCGGCGCCGGCTGGGAGACGGTGGAGATGCAGTTCGTCTCCGACGTCGCGCTTCCCTGCCCCTCCTGTAACGGTAAGCGCTTCCGCGACGAGGTGCTGAGCTTTCACTACGACGGTAAGTCCGTCGGCGATCTGCTGGCAATGTCGGTCACCGAGGCGCGTAAGTTCCTCGGCGAACGCACGCCGGCCTCCGCCCAGCTCGCCTGCCTCGAAGAAGTCGGCCTCGGCTACCTCTCGATGGGTCAGCCGCTCACCACTCTTTCCGGCGGCGAAGCCCAACGCCTCAAGCTGGTCCGCTACCTTTCCAAGATTGATACGCGTAAGCCTGGCGCCCTCCTGCTCCTCGACGAACCGACGACCGGCCTGCATCGCGAGGACGTCGCACGCCTGATCGGCCTTCTCCATCGCCTCACGGAAGCCGGCCACTCGCTCATCGTGGTGGAACACCACCTCGACGTACTGAAGTCCTGCGATTGGATTCTGGAAATGGGCCCCGAAGCCGGTCCCGCCGGCGGTCACCTTGTCGCCGAAGGCACGCCCGCCGAAGTCGCCAAAGCCGGCACGGTCACGGGTCGCTTCCTCGCTCAAGGTGACGATGCCTTCGCCTCTGCGTCGACCTCGGCGAGCAAGCCGCGTCCGACCTCCATCTCCCTGCGTGGCGCCCGCGAACATAATCTCAAGGACGTCTCGCTGGAGATTCCGCACGGCTCGCTCACGGTGATGACCGGCGTCTCGGGCTCGGGTAAATCTTCCTTGGCGTTCGACATCCTCTTCGCCGAAGGCCAACGCCGCTTCCTGGAATGCGTCTCGGCCTACGCCCGCCAGTTCGTCGAACAGCTGCCGAAGCCCGACATCGATTCGCTCACGGGCCTGCCGCCTACGGTCGCCATCGAACAACGCGTGACCCGCGGCTCGGCGAAGTCGACCGTCGCGACGGTCACCGAAGTCGCCCAGTACCTCCGTGTGCTCTTCGCCCGTGCCGGCGTACTCCACAGCCCGACCACTGGCGAACCGCTCGAAGAGATGACCGAAGATGCGGTCGTCCGACTCGTCGCCAAGAAGGCGAAGTCACTGAAGAAAGGGTCGCTCCTTATCGCGGCCCCGCTCGTCCGTTCCCGCAAGGGTCATCATCGCCCGCTGGCCGAATGGGCCGAGACGAAAGGACTCCGTCTCCTTCGTTGTGATGGCAAGATGCTCAAAGTCGAAGGCTTCGAAGGCCTCGACCGTTACTCTGAACACGACGTCGATGCGGTCTTTGGCGAGATCCGCGCCGACGGACTGATCAGCCTGCCCGATGAGACCGAAGAATCCGGTGAGAAAGCCCTCCGTACGCTCGTCCGCCAGGTGCTGGCAGCGGGCAAGAACGCGTGCGTGCTCCTCGGCGCCGACGGCCATCAGGTCGCCTACCTGTCGACAGCGCGCAGCGACCCCGCCACGGGCGAATCATTCCCCGAGGTCGACCCGAAGCACCTCTCTTGGAACTCGCCGCGCGGATGGTGTCCCGATTGCCGCGGCCATGGACTCGAAGTCACAACCTTCTCCTCTGACGAAGAGGAATCCATCAACGAGAACGCGATCGCGGATCGCGTCGGCGAAGAAGTCTGTCCGACCTGCCACGGCGAACGCCTCGGTCCCATCGGTCGCTCAGTGAAGCTCGCCGGCCCGAAAGGCCGCTCGCTCTCCCTGCCTGGATTACTCCGACTGCAACCCGACGAGTCCCTCGCTTTCCTTTCTGGTCTCAAGCTCGAGGCCCGCGAGAAAGCCATCGTCGGCGCCCTGCTGCCCGAGATTGCCGCCCGCCTCCGCTTCCTGGATTCCGTCGGTCTCGGCTACCTCGCACTGGACCGCGGCGCTGACACGCTCTCCGGCGGCGAAGCGCAGCGCATCCGCCTTGCGGCGCAGCTGGGCTCGACGCTTTCTGGCGCGCTCTACGTCCTCGACGAACCGAGCATCGGCCTACACCCGCGCGACAACGATCGCCTCATCGGCTCGCTCAAGGACCTCCGTGATCGCGGCAACACGGTCCTCGTCGTCGAACATGACGAAGATACCATGCGCGCCGCTGACCTGGTGATCGACATGGGCCCGGGGGCCGGCGTCCATGGCGGCACAATCGTCGCGCAAGGCACGGCGGCCGCACTCGAGAAACGGGCCGACTCCGTCACGGGTCGCTTCCTTAAGGAAGCCATCCCTCATCCGCTCCGCGGCGCTCGCCGCCCGATTGCCGGCAAAGGAGCGCCCGCCGAATGGGTCCGACTGAAGAATGCCTCGCTCCGCAACCTCAAGGGTTTCGACGTCCAGATTCCCGTCGGCCGACTCACCGTCGTCTGTGGCGTCTCGGGCGCCGGCAAATCCACTCTCGTCACCGACCTCCTTGCTCCCGCAATCCGCGCGGCCGTTAGCAAAAAGAAGGATGGACTGACGGGGAAAGAAGCCCTCGGCGTCGTCTCCTATCAGGGCAAGCCAGCCTTCTCCACCCTCACGGGGCTTAAAGGTTTCCGCCAGCTGGTGGTCGTCGACCAAGAACCGATCGGCAAGACGCCACGCTCGACGCCGGCAACCTACATCGGTGCTTGGGACCTCATCCGCGAGCGCCTCGCTTCACTCCCTGAAGCCGCGATTCGCGGACATGGGGCCGGCTTCTTCTCCTTCAATACTTCCGGCGGACGTTGCGAAGCGTGCTCGGGTGCCGGCCGCATCAAGCTCGAGATGAGCTTCCTACCCGACACCTATGTGCCGTGCGAAGAATGCGCCGGCACGCGCTACGGAGCGGCCGCTAAGGCCATCCGCTGGAACGGCAAGTCCGCCGCGGAACTGCTCGCGATGACGTTCGAGGAAGCCGCGGCCTTCCTTTCCTTTGACGCCAAACTGGGCGACCTCTGCGGGCTGATGGTGAAGACTGGCCTGGGCTACCTCACACTCGGCCAAAGCAGCCCGACGCTCTCGGGCGGCGAAGCGCAACGTCTCAAGCTTGTCAGCGAACTCGCCCAAGGGCTGCCAACCTTCCGCGAACGCTCGCGCGGCGAGATCCGCCCGAACCTGTATATCTTGGAAGAGCCGACCATCGGTCTGCACCAGTCGGATTGCCGACGCCTGATCGAACTGCTCCACGCGCTCGTCGACCAAGGCCACACAGTCGTCGTCATCGAACACCACCCTGATGTGATCGCCGAAGCGGACTGGGTCCTTGAGATTGGCCCCGAAGGCGGCAACGCCGGCGGTGAGCTCGTGCACGCGGGCGACCCGGAATCCCTCGCCAAGCAGAAGAAATCGCCGACCGCCCCCTCGCTCCGACTTACACTGGAACGCGGTCTCATCAAAAAGTCGGCGGCTTAGGACTCGGGCGCCTTGCGGTTCCCTTTGACCCAGACCCGCCGAGGCCTATTGCTACAAGCCGAAGTCCGATGTCCACCCGTCCCATCCTCCTCGGCGTCAATATCGACCACGCCGCGACGCTCCGCCAAGCCCGCTACCGCGGTGTACACATGTCGCCACATGCGGAACCCGATGTCGTAGCCTTCACGCGTGAAGCCCTCGCGGGCGGTGCCGATGGCATCACTCTCCACCTGCGCGAAGATCGCCGCCACATCCAGGACGCCGACGTCCATGCGATCGCGGCGATTCCCGGCATCCGCCTCAACCTCGAGATGGCCTGCACCCCCGCGATGACCGCCTTCGCCCTGAAGCTGAAGCCGGCCGCGGTCTGCCTCGTCCCGGAATCCCGCGAGGAGGTTACGACCGAGGGCGGCCTCGACGTCGCCGGGCAGCTCGCCCGCGTCCGCGAGACGACCCACGCCCTGAAGGCCGCCGGCATCGAGG
>Ga0102913_1000541_pt1 | contig 11602 bp, 9 predicted proteins | sample Colrivmet1560A02_FD_78197 | JGI IMG/M metagenome (GOLD analysis project Ga0102913, IMG submission 78197) | Estuarine microbial communities from the Columbia River estuary - metaG 1560A-02 | ecosystem: Environmental > Aquatic > Marine > Intertidal zone > Estuary | place: USA: Columbia River... | reverse complement strand
CTCCGGCGCACGCACAGGGCAGTCCACCACAGGAGTACGATTCGAGGAATTCAGATTTTCGAGCATCCTTCGAACGCTGAGGTAGACCGCCTGTTTCAGGATTTCCGGACGATGGAGTCGAACCTCGCGCTTGGCCGGGTGGACATTGCAATCAAACGCCAATGGATCCATCGATATCCGGAGCACGCCGAGCGGATGGCGACCACGAGGGAGAGCATCCCCGTAGGCTTCACGGAGCGCCCGAAAAACGGCGGGACACTGGACCACCCGACGGTTCAGCACAACAAATTGCTGGTCGCGATCCGGCCTTCCCTCGCCCGGCTTCGAAAGGTAACCCTCCAGTTTTATTCCGCTTTCCTCGGTGGGCTCCAATACCGTGAGCCTTCGCATGAAGTCGGCGCCAAAAAGATCGACGATACGAACACCATGATCGGACGTTCCTCCCGCCTTCCAAAGGCAACGGCCATCTCGCAGCAGGCTCATCGTGACCTCGGGATGGGCAACGGCCAGCGCCTGCATTTGATAGATGACGTGTGCCGCCTCTGTTTCCTCTCCACGAAGGAATTTTTTTCTCGCAGGAACATTGAAGAAAAGAGAACTGACCTCGATCTCGGTACCAGGAGCCACACCGGAATCCGAAACTGACTCCATCTTGCCGCCAGCCATTTTGATTTCCGTTCCGGTTCCTCCCTCGCGAGTGCGTGTGGACAAGTTAAACCGCGAAACGCTGGCGATACTTGGCAGTGCCTCACCCCGGAATCCCATGGTCGATACCAGAGACAAATCTTCGGCTGAACGGATTTTACTCGTCGCATGACGCTCCAAGCAAAGGATGGCATCCTCACGATCCATACCCGATCCATCATCGGTCACTCGGATCAACTGACACCCCCCTCGGGCGAATTCCACAGTGATTCGGCGGGCTCCGGCATCAATGCTGTTTTCAACAAGTTCTTTGACAATGGAAGCTGGGCGCTCGACCACCTCGCCGGCGGCGACCTGGCTGGCAACCTCATCTGTAAGCAGTCGAATCTTTCCCATGCCATTTGACTTTGCACGGAATCGTTCTTATGAAAAGAACGTGATCAAAATTACTGATGATGCCGCGCAAGCGCTGCATGACCTTATTGCAGCGAAAGGTTCAGGAGATGGGCTGCGTTTGTCTGTTGAGAAAGGCGGTTGCGCCGGCCTTCAATACATCATGGAGATCGATAATCGCAGCGATGGACAGGAAGTGATCGAGCATGCGGGAGCCAAGGTTTTCGTCGACCAAGCAAGTTCCAGTTTTCTGGCTGGCTGCACACTGGATTATGAGGACGGGCTTGCCGGTGCAGGATTCCGCATCAGAAACCCCCGTGCAGCTAGATCGTGTGGATGTGGCACATCCTTTGAAGAAACTGCTGCGGTTAAATCCTGACTTCTATGCCCAACGATCCCGGAAGAAACAGTGACCGAGCCTGGTTTAATGAACCAGACCGCGAAAGCCTGCCTTCTTCGAGATCCTCAGATGGCGGACTCTTTGGGTGGACTGTCCTGATCATCGTCTTGATTGGTTTTGCGATCAGTTGCTGGGTTGGGAGCTATTATATCTTTGGCCACCCCGAGAAACCATTCAGCCACGAAGTCCTCACCAGACTCAAAAAGATCGATCCCCCCAAGCGATTTGAACTCACTGCCGCGCCGCGCGGGGAATTCCTCAGGGCGCCTCAGATTTTTGATCGCTTTAGTTCGATGAAGCCCCGTCAACTGGGCCGCACAAATGAGATTTTTCTTCGGAATTACATTCGCAACTTCAAGCCTGTCGATGGCCTTGTTCCGTACGTGGTGGGCACCTTCAACATCTTGGATTCTTACGAGCTTACCAGTTCGGATTTTTTTGTTTCCGGAGTTGTCGTCCTAGCCCAATCCAAGGAGAACCCGAATCTTCTTATTGAGCAAATTTTCACCTCGAATAAAAAATCCATCCCCAATCTGCACCGTTCCCTCCTGACTGGCTTGGACATTGACCTCAAACGAGAAAATGAATTGGCGGCGATTATCAACGTCGAGCAACTGAAGGATGGACGCGTCAAGATAAGCACAATTTCGATACTTTATCCCAGCTATGAATCGGCTCAGGAAAATGGCACCTTCTCGCTTGACCCTCCCGATCGATTGAACGTGAAAGCCGGCCTTCCTTTGATCGACAAGGGGCGTCAAAACGAGGCTGAAGTCAAATACGCGCATTTCCGCCGCAAATCCAAGCCCGGAGTTAAAGAAAAGGAAATGCCGAAACCGGTTGCCGAACTCGCCAGCGCGAATCAGCGCCTCATGCGGGTCGAGAAACCCCTGCCGGCGGATGAGGCCACACCCACCCCTACTCCTTCCCCTGTTGCAACTCCCCTCCCCCTCGCAGCGCCCGCGCCGCTTCCGGTTGCAACAACCACGCCAACTCCAGTTGTATCGCCCACGCCACTCCTAGCCAAAGCTACCCCAACACCTGTGACTCGCAAAGCGATACCGGCGCGCCCGACCCCTACTCCATCTCCTGTTGCAACACCGCCCCCGGCAATGATCGCAACCACACCGGCACCAACTCCGACGCCAACCCAAGCGATCGCGGCATCCAACTCTAAAGAGTGGACTGTGTATGAACCGGGCAGAATGCCTCGCGGTCGCCTGCTCACCTCCTCCGATGTTTCCGAAGTCGCTGCCAAGGGATCGTCTGGTGAGCGGATTTACTTACAGGGAAACTTCAATGTCACAGCCTCCGGCGGGGATCGAGCCGTCTTGCGTCCCAGCCAGCGAAGCTCAGGGCTGGGATCTCGAACGGATGGCGTTAGAATTATCGTCCAATATCCCAATGGCATGAAAGCTCCATCCGACGGCAGCTTCGTGTCCCGTGATTCGCGACGCCCTTTCCAAGTGATGGATGTTCGTGAAAGCACTGGCGGACAAATTAACGTCTACGTCCGTGAGGTCACAAAACCTTAGCAACCGGATCCACGACGAGATCGCAGCAACGGGGCCGATGAGGTTTTCCCGTTTTATGGAACTGGCCCTCTACGACTCCCTAGAAGGCTACTACGTGAGCGATCGACTAAAAGTCGGCCGAGAGGGGGATTTTTTCACCAACGTGAGTGTCGGTCCTGTTTTTGGCGAGATCCTAGCCGGGCAGTTCCTCGAAATGTGGTCCATTCTCGGTGAACCAAATGATTTCACCATCGTCGAACAAGGAGCCAATGATGGTCAACTGGCAAGGGACGTGATCATGGCTCTTGCCGGAACACCTTTGGAGTCGGCTCGCTGGATCATCGTCGAACCACTCGAATCTCTTCGAGTAAAACAAAGCCACCTTCTTGCGAATGCCCATGTTTGCTGGGTCTCTTCATCGTATTACCTTCCCCCGTTCTGCGGAGTTCACTTCTCAAATGAACTCTTTGACGCGCTCCCTTTTGATATCATCGAGGCCCATGATGGAAAATGGAGAGAGCTTCTCGTTGACTCGCAAGGCGAGGATTTTGTTTTCTGCCCAAACCCGAATTTTATCGTCGAAACGCCACTTCCGCCAAGACCAGATGGATTCCTCACCGAATGCAGACAAGGCCAAAAAGAACTCTTCCAGGGCGTATCGAGCGCCATGCAAAAGGGCTTCCTTCTCGCGATCGACTATGGAATGCCATGCGAAGACTTTCTGGCCGATCACCGAAGCAAAGGGACTCTGGCTTGCTACTCAAAGCACCGACGAGACGAGAACCCTCTCACTCATCCAGGTCAAAAGGACATCACTGCCCATGTTGACTTTTCCTCCCTCGCCCGCGATGCCAACGCTGTTGGGATGAGCTTAAGCGGCTTCACCGATCAACACCACTTTCTCGTCGGAGCCGCAACAAATTTACTGCAATCCATGGACGGCAAAAAACCCAGTCCGGTCATGCTCAAAAAGCTCCGCTCGCTCAGGATGCTCCTCCATCCAGAAACGATGGGAGCGCAGTTCAAAGTGATCCTTTTTTCCAAAGACGCCCCAGAGAGCAAGCAGCCAAGCGGGTTCTTGCATGCGAAAGACCCGGGCTACCTGCTTGAAAATCCCTGATCCTAGCAATGAAACCCAATTGGGGTTCAGATCTTATTGTCCCCGGCGATGGAATGCGGACACTGCCCGCTCCGCCTCCCTCGACTCCACTCGTTTCTTCAAATCCATCCGCTTATCGGCAGCCTGCTTTCCCTTGCCGATGCCCAGTTCGATTTTGACGAGTCCCTTTTTCCAGTAGAGACGAAGTGCTGGAATGGTTAGCCCATCCCGCTCGATCGCTCCGGCCAGTTTGTCAATCTCCGCTCGGTGCAGCAAAAGTCTTCTTGGACGCTTGGGCTCGTGCTGTTCATGGCTTGCACGCTCGTAGGGTTGGATCGAGCTGTCGAAAAGATACAGTTGCCCGTTGTCCAATTTGGCAAAGGCACCTTGAAGGGAGACAAGTCCAGCGCGGATCGATTTGACCTCTGTTCCCTTGAGCTCCACCCCGCCCTCAAACCTCTCGAGAATATGGTAATCTCGGAGGGCCTTTCGGTTGGTGGTTATATCAGATGCCATATTTCCGCCGCTGCGCGCAGCAGACCTTTAAGCTGCGTCGACGAGTAACTCAGACAAGACGATTTTGCCTTGTGCGATTTCCAGGAGAGCCACATCGGCTAGACCAACAGACACGCCCGCATCAATGAGCGGGCGACTGCCTGCATTGAGTTGACGAACGCGGCGAGAAACCATGTTGATCAGGACGTGGGTATCGGGAATGACTTTGGATGCTTCTTCGATGTATTGAGCTTTCATAATTAGGATGCCGACAGGGACGATGTTCTCCCCCAGCGGAGCGTGCAAACTAGTCCCCTCAACCGCACAGTCAAATTTTTTTTGGTTTTTTATTTGACATATGAGGTCAATCCCTTAGCTTCTCGCCTCCCAACCAAGGAAAAATTCAACAGCAGGAGACCACATGGTCGTTCGCACTGCACCCAATTCAATGCAAAAAAAACGCAGCAAGCGCTATCGCGCAGCGGAAGCAAAAATCGAGTCGCATCGCAAGTATCAGCTTACGGATGCTATTGAAATCCTCAAGACTCTTCCCGCACCAAAGTTCGATCAAACTGTCACCCTCTCTTTCAAGCTGGGCGTGGATCCCAAGCAGAGTGACCAAATGGTTCGCGGCACATGCCCCCTGCCAAACGGCAGTGGAAAAAACGTCCGAGTTCTTGTTTTCGCCACCGGTCAGGCCGCTGAAGCCGCCAAAGAAGCCGGTGCGGAATTTGTCGGATTTGAAGATCTCATTAAAAAAGTCACTGGTGGTTTTTCCGACTTCGATGTCGCCGTGGCCACTCCAGCCGCCATGGCCGAAGTTCGTAAATTGGGTCGCGTTCTTGGACCACGTGGTTTGATGCCGAATCCAAAAACCGGAACTGTTACCGACGACACAGCCAAAGCCGTCAAGGAAGTCAAAGCCGGACGCGTCGAATTCAAACTAGATAAAAACGGAAACGTTGCTGTTCCTGTTGGCAAATTTTCTTTCGACGGAAAATCGCTTCTTGAGAATGGCGCCGCTGTCATTGACGCCGTCATCAAATCCCGCCCACCGACAGCGAAGGGCTCGTTTGTCCAAGCCATCACCCTGAGCGCCACTATGTCACCCGGTCTCTCGGTTGATCCTTCATCGTTCCTGAAACACTAATTAAAAAATCATGAGACCCGAGAAAACCTTAATCGTCTCCGACGTTCGCGAGAAGCTCAAAGCCTCGCCATATCTTCTCATCGTTGACTTCACCGGCATGAAAGTGCCGCACTTCGAGACCCTGAGAACCAAGCTCAGTGAGGCAGGAGCAAAAATTAGCGTTGTAAGAAACACCTTTTTACGCATCGCAGCCCAAGAACTGCAGATGCCAGAAATGTCCGAGTCCCTTTCAGGCCAGACCGCCATGGTCACTGGCGAAGTGGACATTTGCGCGGCAGCTAAAGTCCTTAAGACATTTGCTGCCGAGTTCAAAAAGCCAACCGTCCGAGCAGGCGTTCTTGACAATGCCGCCCTTTCGGCAGCCCAAGTTGCCGTTTTGGCCGATTTGCCAAGCAAAGACGTCCTGCGCGCTACACTCCTGGGACTCCTTCAGGCCCCCGCAAGCCAACTCGTTCGCGTCCTCAACGAACCCGCAGCCAGCTTGGCACGCGTGCTCAAAGCCAAAGGCGAAGCCATGGGAGGCACGGAATAGTTCCACAAAGAATTTCGCCTGTCCGCCGCAAGGTTGGCAGGCGACTAACAAGAAAACACAAACCGGTTCCTTGTCGGTGTGGCGGCGCCAGACTCAATTTCACCGAAGCCTCGGTGAGCGACAATACCAAAAAATAATAAATATATGGCAGATACAAATGCACTCGTCGAGCAACTCAGCGGACTCACCGTCCTCGAAGTCGCCGATCTCGTCAAACAACTCGAAGAAAAATGGGGCGTTAGCGCAGCGGCACCAGTAGCCGTGGCAGCAGCAGGCGCAGGCGCTGCAGCAGCAGCTCCCGTAGAGGAAAAAACCTCTTTCGACGTCATCCTTACTGATGCCGGATCAAATAAAATCGGTGTCATCAAAGAAGTGCGCGCAGCTGTGGCAGGACTCGGTCTTGCTGAAGCCAAAGCTCTTGTTGAGAGCGCACCTAAAGCCCTCAAAGAGGGTGTCACCAAGGAAGAAGCCGCTGAGATCAAGAAAAAGATCGAAGCCGCCGGCGCCAAGGTCGAAATCAAGTAAGCCAGTTTCAACCCCGCAGAGAGAAAAGATTTTTTTCTTGCTCTCTCTGCGGGCCCCTTTAATTTATCTCGTTCGCTTCAAAAGCAAAACAAGCCATCTGACGAATCCCATCAAAACAAATTTCAGCTCCGTCAACGAAAGAATGCGCGAATCAAGCGCCGTTTTTTCGTCGGCGGATATTTTCGTTTTTGACCATCGCCCGATGACCATCGCCGGATAATCCGGCAAAAACCACTAGCGGCATCTCACAAATACCATGTCTGAACGCATCCACTTCGGAAAATTGAAAGAGGCTATCGAGCCACCAAACCTCATTGAATTGCAGCTCAATTCATACAACGAGTTTTTTCAAAAAGATGTCCCCCTTAACAAACGCAGGGACGTTGGCCTTCAGGCCGTCTTTCGTGAATTTTTCCCGATTCTTGGCTTCGAAGACAAGTCCTCATTGGATTTTGTAAGCTACGAACTCGGCGAGCCAAAAATGTCGGCTCTCGAGTCCCAGCGCGAAGGTCAAACCTACAGCGCCGCTCTTTACGTCACTTTCCGTTACAAAGACGAGCGGAGCACCAAAGAGGAAAAAGTTTACATGGGTGAATTACCACTCATGACTCAGCAGGGCACATTTGTCATTAATGGCGCCGAGCGTGTCGTGGTATCCCAGTTGCACCGTTCTCCCGGCATTTGTTTCGAGACATCCGTCCACACCAACGGCAAAATCCTTCACGGTTTCCGCATCATTCCGGATCGCGGTTCATGGATTGAAGTGCAATTCGACACCAGCGATCTCCTTTACGTCTACCTTGATCGCCGCAAGCGTCGCCGGAAATTTCTGGCCACCACATTTCTCCGTACCCTCGGATATCCGAACGACGAAGATATCATCAACCTTTTCTATAAAACCGAGGACCTCAAGCTCAGCGAGAAACTCGACGAGGAAGTCATTGCAACGAAAGTTCTCATCGCCGATATCCGTGATGGTGAACTCACCGTGGGCCGTGCTTTTGAACCGCTCACAACGGCCATCATTCGTGAACTCATCAAGCTCGGACACAAGTCTGTTAAAGTGGTCGATACAAAGGAAGATGATACGATCATCAAATCTTTGAAAAAAGATCCAGCCCATGAAGAAGATGAGGCACTCAAGGATATCTATCGTAAACTTCGCCCTGGCGATCCACCCACAGTGCAGAACAGCCGCAGTATGCTCAAACGGCTTTTCTTTGACGCCAAGCGCTACGATCTAGGTCGCGTTGGACGCCACAAAATCAATCAAAAACTCGGACTCAAAGTCAGCAACGACCAACGCACCCTCACAAAGGATGATTTTGTCGCTGCGATGAAATATCTTGTTCGTCTTCGTGCCGGAGATGGCATGACCGATGACATTGATCACCTCGGCAGCCGTCGTGTGCGTACAGTTGGTGAGCTTCTTGCCAACCAATGCCGCGTGGGTCTTTCCCGCACGGAACGTCTCGTCCGCGAGCGCATGACCTTGTTTGATGTCAATACAGATCAGATCACTCCGCAAAAGCTCATTAATCCCAAGTCTCTGAGCGCCGTTGTCCGCGACTTCTTTGGTCGCAGTCAATTGAGCCAGTTCATGGATCAGACGAACCCGCTTTCCGAGCTCACTCACAAACGCCGTCTCTCCGCCCTCGGGCCAGGAGGCCTCAGCCGTGATCGTGCTGGATTTGAAGTTCGCGACGTGCATCCTTCACACTACGGACGTATCTGCCCGATTGAAACTCCCGAAGGTCCGAACATCGGCCTTATCAGTTCCCTGAGCACCTTTGCCCGCATCAACGAATTCGGCTTCATCGAGACACCATACCGCAAGGTGGCCAACGCTCGCGTGACCGACGAAGTCGAGTATCTCAGTGGTGATCGAGACGAAAACTTCTACATCGCCCAAGCGAACTCCGAAGTCGATGCCAAAGGCAACTTGACGGGTGAAAAAGTCTCCTCGCGATATCGTGGTGACTTCCTCGAAGTGGAACCCGCTCAGATCCAATACATGGACGTTTCTCCGAAACAATTGGTTTCGGTAGCAGCTGGGTTGATTCCGTTCTTGGAGCACGACGATGCTAACCGAGCACTCATGGGCTCGAACATGCAACGCCAAGGTGTTCCACTTTTGGTATCCGAATCCCCGCTCGTCGGAACAGGACTCGAAGCCCGTGTGGCCCGTGATTCCCGCGCCGTAATTTGCGCTGAAGCGACTGGAAAAGTGGCCTCCGTCACTGCCACTCACATCATCATTACAAAGGATGGGGCCCTTCCTGAAGGCAAAAAGAAGGTCAAACACGATCCTGAGAATGGAGTGCACCTTTACGAGTTGCGTAAGTTTATGCGCTCCAACGCGAGCACTTGCATCAATCAAAAACCGATTGTTGTAAAAGGTCAGTCGATTAAAAAGGGTGAGGTCATTGCGGATGGTCCCAACACCGAAAAAGGCGAACTCGCATTAGGTCGTAACGTGCTCGTGGCATTCATGCCATGGAACGGCTACAACTTCGAAGACGCTATCATGATTTCCAAGCGCGTTGTGAAAGAGGACATTTATACCTCAATTCACATCGATGAATTTGAAATCGGCGCTCGTGATACCAAGCTCGGTCCAGAGGAAATCACCCGAGACATTCCCAACATCAGCGAAGAGGCTCTTCAAAACCTCGGCGCAGATGGCGTCATTCGCATCGGCGCGGAAGTCAAGCCAGGCGACATTCTCGTAGGAAAAATCACTCCTAAGAGTGAAACAGAACTCGCTCCTGAAGAAAGACTTCTTCGCGCTATCTTCGGTGAAAAAGCCGCTGACGTCAAAGACACTTCGCTCACTGTCCCATCGGGCACGTATGGCATTGTCATGGACGTCAAGGTCTCGTCCAAAAAGGAAGTCACTCGCAGCAAGATGACTCCAGCGGAATCCAAGCGCCAGCAGAAGATGATTGTAGAGGACTACAATAAGCGCCAAGAAGAACTGCATGACCAGCTCACCGCAGCTTTGGCCAATATCCTCCTCAACGAGAAAATTCCTCTCGATGTGGTCAACGCCCAAACGGGAGAGATCATCATTCCTGCGAACCGCAAGATCACGAAGCAACTCCTTCGTAAACTAGCCGGTGTCTACAACCACGTCGAAATCGATCCAAGCCCGATTCGTAACAAAATCAACGAAATCATTGGTCAGTTCGAACACAAGTTTGTCGACTTGGACAACGATCGCGACGCCAACCTTGGCCGCATTGAAAGTGGTGACGACATCGATCCTGGTATCATTAAGCAAGTTAAGGTCTACATTGCCAGCAAGCGCAAGCTCAGCGTCGGTGATAAAATGGCCGGACGTCACGGAAACAAGGGTGTTGTTGCCAAAATTGTTCCAGAAGAAGATATGCCCTATCTTGCGGACGGAACTCCTGTGGACATCGTCTTGAACCCTCTCGGCGTTCCTAGTCGTATGAACGTGGGTCAGGTTCTTGAAACCCACCTTGGCGTCGCTGCCAAGGCACTCGGATTCAAGGTGGCCACTCCCGTATTTGATGGTATTCCCGAATCCAAAATCCGTGAATTCCTCAATGAGGCTAGAAAAGTCGAAGGCTTCACCTGGATCAATGAAAACGCCAAATCCACCCTTTATGATGGATTGACCGGCGAGCCATTCGATCAGCAAGTTGTTGTCGGATATATTTACATGCTGAAATTAGGCCACTTGGTCGCTGACAAGATCCATGCCCGTGCAGTTGGACCATACAGCCTTGTCACCCAGCAGCCGCTTGGTGGAAAAGCCCAGTATGGTGGACAACGTTTCGGAGAGATGGAAGTCTGGGCCTTGCAAGCCTACGGCGCAGCCTATACCTTGCAGGAACTCTTGACGGTCAAATCCGATGACGTTGCAGGTCGCACACGCATCTACGAAAGCATTGTTAAGGGAGATAACTCTCTCGAAGCAGGCACACCTGAGTCCTTCAATGTGCTCATTAAAGAAATGCAAGGCCTTGGCCTTGATGTCCGTGTAGGCGGTAAAGATCCCGCTCTAGGTGAAGGAATCGCCTAAGCATCATCAATCGAACTTAATCTGACGAACCATATCATACATGAAAGATATTAATATCCGCGAAGCCATGGGGGACTCGAAGCCAGTCGGTTTTGATGAGGTAGCCATCACCGTGGCCTCACCAGACTCCATGCGCAGCTGGAGCAAGGGCGAAGTAAAAAATCCTGAAACGATCAACTATCGTACATTCAAGCCCGAAAAAGGCGGTTTGTTCTGTGAACGTATTTTCGGTCCAACACGGGACTGGGAATGCTCTTGCGGCAAATATAAACGCATCAAGCATAAAGGCGTCATTTGCGATCGTTGTGGCGTTGAGGTCACCGTTTCCCGCGTTCGTCGCGAGCGTATGGGCCACATTGATCTTGCGGTTCCAGTCTCCCACATCTGGTTCTACAAGTGCATGCCTTCCCGCTTGGGTCTCATGCTGGATATGACGTCCCGCCAACTCGAGCGCGTCATCTACTACGAAGATTTCGTTGTTATCGACCCGGGCAATACCCCACTCGAGCGCTGCCAACTTTTGACCGAATTGGAATTCCGCGATGCGGAGGAACAATATGGTGAAAACTTCACCGCATCCATGGGAGCCGAGGCGATTCATAAGCTTCTTGCCAACATTGATCTCGCCAATCTCCAAGTCGAAATTGAAAACGGCATGGCTTCGACCCGCAGCAAACAGCTCCGGAAAAAATACGCCAAACGCCTGAAGTTGGTTCAAGGTTTCATGGAGTCAAAGACTCGTCCTGAATGGATGATTCTCAATGTGCTTCCGGTGATCCCGCCAGATCTTCGTCCGCT
>Ga0102913_1000534_pt1 | contig 11685 bp, 8 predicted proteins | sample Colrivmet1560A02_FD_78197 | JGI IMG/M metagenome (GOLD analysis project Ga0102913, IMG submission 78197) | Estuarine microbial communities from the Columbia River estuary - metaG 1560A-02 | ecosystem: Environmental > Aquatic > Marine > Intertidal zone > Estuary | place: USA: Columbia River... | reverse complement strand
TCGATAGATCTCTTTGTCTTTCGCAGTTACGGTGGTTAAGAAAGATGGCCAGTTGGTATTATTAATAAAACCATTACGGGAAACACCACCTACGGGCGCATTCAACGAATCCCAAGTGGCACCACCATTGCGCGTGAAATACAATTTGGGCAGCGAATCCGACGTATTGTGTTGTCCGCCGATGTAACCGGTATCCTTATTAATGAACCAAACCGCATTGATGTTTCGGGAGCGGTTATAAAGGGGCGTTGTGATAAAATTCCATGTTTGGCCGCCATCGGTGGTTTTGGCCATACAGCCAAGGCTTCCTACCGCATAAGCGATCTGGTTGGTAACATAGTGAACATCCGAAAAGGCAGGTTTTGCTCTTAATCCGGCCGGGTTATTGAACGTAAAGGGTCCGTAGGTCCAGTTCGCTCCTCCGTCTCGGGATTTGGCGATACCTCCGTCAGAACCAACAGCAATCACGTTGTTGTTGTCGTAAAAATCTACGTCTAACACTGTGAAACCGAACTGTTTGGGGTCTCGAAAACGCCACATAGTCGTGTCATAACCCTGGGCAAACAGTGAATCGGAAGTGAAAAGAAGCATGAGCACGGCAGCAAAAGCCATGCGGAAACGGAGTGTTCCGGAATAATTCATGGAGATAAGCATTTAGTTGGTGTAACCTAGCCTACAATAATAATAAATCGATGGACAAGAATTTGTAGAATTAATTCTATAGTTGTTTGCCGATATTCGAAGGAGTTTTGGAGTGGGCAAATGAAAATCAAATACTTATTAATTCTGTTGACGACCCTGCTTGGGGGACAGCTGCTGAATGGCCAAAATTTGTCGAACCGGGGCAAAGAGTTCTGGCTGGGCTATGGATTTAACTACAAATTCCAGAACGAGCTCCCGGTAAACGACCAAGAGTTGGCTATTTACATCAGTACCGAACAAGCCGCTGTGGTCAACGTATCCATCAATGGTACCACTTGGTCGCAAACGTTGAACATCCCGGCCAACACGGTCGACGCCTCCATCCTGATCCCTAAATCGGGTACGAATGATGCCCGGGTGCTGACGGATGGCTATTCGAACAAAGGCATTCACATTGTAAGTGATGTTCCGGTGGCCGCCTATGCCCATCAATATGGAACCATGGTTTCCGGTGCCACCATGTTGATGCCGGTAGAGACCTATGGATATTCTTATTACTCCATCAATTATTATCAGGACCGTTCCCAAAGCAATCCACCTGAATGGTACTCTTGGTTTTTTGTGATCGCTTCGGAAGACAACACGCGCATTCGCATTACCCCATCCGATACCACCAAGGCGGGTTGGTTGCCGGGGCAAACCTATACGGTCGACCTGAACAAAGGAGAAATGTTTCATGTTTTTGGAAAAGGGGGTCCGTTCGGTTCGTTTCAACCCGAATACTGCAGCAAGGACATGACCGGATCTAAGATCGTGTCCATTCCGGGTTCGGATGGAGTTTGTCATCCGGTAGGCGTGTTTTCTGGTTCGGGTGGTTTGCGACTCTGTCGGGGAGACGGTGGAGAATTTGTACATCAACAAGTTTTCCCATCTCAGGCATGGGGCACCCGCTACCTTACTTATCACACGATCAACAACACCGCCACCAACATCTTGGAGACGAACCGAAATTATTATCGGGTCTGTGTACAAGATCCAACCACGATCGTAAAGCGAAACGGTGTGCCCTTGACTGGATTGATCAAGAATTTCTTTTATGAGTTCATGGATTCAACGGGGGGCGATTACATCGAATCGGACAAGCCGATCTTGGTTTCTCAGTACACGACCAACAAAAATCAATGCTGGAATTTTCCCACCACCTCTCCATCACCACCCTCGTATGGTGATCCGGAAATGTTTTACCTGAGTCCAATCGAACAGGGACAAAAATCTGTTCGGTTCTATGTAAGCCGGAAATCCTCGATCGATTATGTGTACGCAAACATTCACATTCCTACGATCGCTGTTTCATCCTTGCGAGTGGACGGTAACCCGATTCCAGCACCCTTCATTATTCCCCATCCGAATTATCCAAGCTACTCGGTAGCGCTGACCCGTTTTATCGGACCAGCCGCTCAACATACCATCACTTGTGATTCGACTTTTACCGCCACGGTCTATGGATTGGGGAACTATGAAAGCTATGGGTACAACGTGGGTACATTCATCAATAACCTGAATTACTATGGTTATTTCAAGAATACACTGAATCCCGATCCAAAGCCCGACACCAGCACTTGTCCAAAAACCCCGGTTCGTCTTTTTGTGAAACTCGGTTACCCAGCTACTTCCATTCATTGGCGACTCAGTCAAGTGCCCGGATTGTTCCCCAACACAGATTCTGTGATCAGCAACCCCATCCCGATCGGAACCGAGCTGATCAATGGTCGGGTTTATTATATATATACACTCCAACAGGATTTCACCTTTGCGCAAGCCGGTACATTCACCGTTCTTGTCGATTATACCGCTACCGTCATCGAGAATTGCAATCAAACTGACCGGGCTAAGATCATCGTCTTGGTAAAGCCCGGACCCACGGCCGACTTCAATGCGATTGCTCCACTTTGCGTAAACCAACCCGTTCAACTCAACGGAAACCCAACAGCCGGGATTTACAATTTAGTCGGATACAATTGGCTTTTTTCAGACAACTCCACCGCCAATACCCTGAACACAATCAAGACATACTCTTCTTCCGGAGTTCAATCGATCCGCTTTCGAGTATTGGCAGACAATGGATGTTTGGGAGACACCACCAAGACCATAACGATCAACGACATTCCAACTTCACTCTTCAACGCAAGCGGAAATATTTGCGCACGCGATTCCGTACTGTTCACCGATCTGTCTACCATCGCCACCGGATCGATCGCCACCAGAGAGTGGAATTTTGGCGATGGCACTACACTCATCCGAACAAACAATAACCCCTTTTATCACACCTATTCACTGCCGGGTACTTATAATATTTGGATGACTACCACTTCGGCCAGTGGCTGTAAGGCCGATACGGCCCGCCGAACCATCACGGTGTATGACCGACCCACAGCTGCTTTCACCATTGACCGGAACATTTGTGCCGGAGACTCGATCCAACTTACCGATGCATCAACCATCGCCGTAGGCAACATCCCCACGCGAGAATGGGATTTTGGGGATGGAACCAGCAGCATTCGAACCAATGCATCTCCTTTCTTCCACCCCTATTCATCGCCGGGAACCTATACCATTCGCCTAGTTGTTAAAAGCGATCAGGGTTGTGCCAGCGACACCACCAGCGTCACCATTCAGGTAACAGCAAAACCCGTCGTTCAATTCACCATGAACGGAAAGGCATGCGTAGATAGCAGCTGGACATTCACTTCTTCACTGAGCGGTTCGGGTATAACCTGGTTTTGGTCGTTTGGCGACGGTCAGGTTGCTCAGTCTAACACCAGCAATCAAATCATTCATACCTACCTGAATAGTCAAACCAACCTGACGATTAAACATTGGATTGTATACGCGTCAGGTTGCAGAAGCGATACGTCCGAACAGGTGATTCCCAGGATCGATCTTAATCCGATAGCGCAATTCACCACCTCCGACACACTTTGTGTCAATCAAGCGGTTCGGTTTCAAAGCAACAATACCGGCATACAAGTTTGGGAGTGGGATCTCGGCAATCGTCGCTCTAATCAAGTGCCCCCCTTCTCCAACACCTATACCAGCGTGGGCTCATTTATAACTCAATTGAGGGTTCAAAATGGTTCTGGTTGTTGGTCGTTGCCAATCCAAAAAACACTCACTATAAATCCATTACCGATTTTGACTGCCGGTTCAGATAAAATGATCCAATCGGGGGTTGGTATAACGTTAGATGGCGCTCTGACCAACGCGGTCGATCATTTATTTTATTGGACACCGGGCGCCTTCCTGAGTAGCACCACCGTGTTGACACCGGTAGCCACTCCTCCTGCCGGTACGTATGTATATCAGATTCAGGCCACACACCGAATCAATCATTGTATCAATCAGGATCAGATGATCTTGACGGTGTTCGATAAGCTGGCTGTTCCAACCGGTTTCACCCCCAACCGCGATGGAAAGAACGACGTGTGGAATATTCCCGGATTGGCTTTGTATCCGAAATCGATTGTGCGCGTATTTGATCGAGCCGGACAATTGATGTATTTAAGCAACTCCTCCAGTCGCCCCTGGGATGGACAATACAAAGGCATTCCGCTTCCCGCAGGCGCATATGTATATATGATTGAGTTAAAAGATGAAAAGAATCAAGTATTGAAAGGGACCCTTTTATTGATCCGATAAAAAACTTATTGTCATGAACCTGATAGAAGTACAAAATATTCCTGTTGACCAAAAAGTGGAAGAGCCGCGCGTTCTTTTAGCAGATGATCACAGTATGATTCGTCGCGGATTAAAAATTTTCCTACAGCTTAATGTGGGTTGTCAGCAAATCGGTGAAGTCGTGTCTTGTTCGGATCTATTGAAGGAGGCGATCAAGAAAAACTATACACACCTGATTCTCGACATCATCTTGAAGGACGGGAACAGCTTGGAGATCATACCCAGCATTCGCCGCTTGGCACCGGACCTGAAAATCATGATCTTCTCCATGCAACCCCCAGAGATCTATGGGCCGGCCGTTCGACAGTATGGTATTTCACACTATATGCATAAATCAGCCGGAGAGGAAGAGATGGTGGAAAGTTTGAAAAAATTTCTGTCGGATGGTATTTCTGAAAGTGGCGAGGCCCGACCAACCCTCGGTTCCAATCCCTTCTCTACACTAGCTCCCCGCGAACTGGAGATCTTACATTATTTATTGAGGGGTTACGGAACAAAATCCGTCGGAGAAACGCTGAATCTTCGAATGAGCACGGTATCCACTGTCAAAACCCGGATCTTTGAAAAGACCAAAGCCAAAAACCTGAAAGATCTTTTGGAGCTTGCTTCCTTGTACAATCTGAATTTTTGATCAAGCTGTCTTATCTTGAAGACAGACACATGAAACGGATTCTGTTTTTTTGTTTTGTTTTAGGATCCTGGATCTATCCGATCAGCCTTCGGGCCCAATCGGATCTCGGATTTCGTACGTTCAATTATACGACCGAAAACGGATTGCCATCGAATGGCATCAAAGGATTACAGTGGGACGAAGAGTCTGGATTTCTGTGGATTGCAACCGAGGCTGGGATCTCCCGATTCAACGGAATTGAATTCGTAAACTTTACAAGAAGCAATACCTCGTTCATTTCCTCCGAACGAATGCGATTTATGGCGCGCAACCGAAAGGGGGGAATACGGGTAGTTGATATGGATGGAAATATTTTAGGTGTTTCAAAAAATCGTCCCATTCCGCTTTTCAGTCGAACAGAACAAATTGGTGTACAAGAAACACGTTTGTTCGGTATTGCCGTTTCGGACAGTTTTTTCAACACCGGTTTTGCCCAGCCCACTATTCGAGTCCCGTTTCCCTTTGCCCAAGTTATTCCCCGATCCGATCTGGCCACAATTTTGATCCATCCAGACGGGGGTGTTCTCCGAATCGATGCACAAAACAAGACCTCTGCCCCGTTGGCGGAATTGGGCAACAACAACAAATCCGGATTTGTCATTGGAGACCAGGTGTTTCTTTGTAAGCAGGAATCGAGTTCAATCTATCGGTACGATGAGCCCAAGAAAAGGTTGGAACAAATTCAACCCCCTTTGTCAATTGAAAACCTGAAAATATATTGGGAAAATGGCATGGATTTTCCGATCGCGATCAATGGAAACAACGCTTGGGTGATTCGCTATGAAAACAACAGGCTGATTTTCGATCTAATTTGTTCCACCGTTCCCGATCTCGGACTGATCAAATATGTACAATATAGCAGCGCCAAGGGGTTGCTTTTCTTGGGTACCGCCTCTCGGGGCTTTGCGGTAGTTCGAAAAAATCGGGTAGTACAGGTAAAAAGACCACACACCTCTTCCGCAGACTTAAGCGCCTACTATTCACAGTTAGAATTATCCGGGGAAACCATCCTTACCAACGAGGGGCATTTGCTGGGATTGAAACAGGATCGTGCCTTGCCGCCTATTATAAATAAGTTCGGTTATTCGCTGTATCGAGATGGAGATTCGTTGATCTGGTACTCGGGGGGGCGTCCTGGAATGCTAAAAGGTAGCATGCTACATCGACTGGATCTTGTAAATAAAAAAGATGTCTTTTTTGACCACGTACCCATATTCAATGTTTTTGGATTCGCCCGGTGGAAAAATGATGTGCTCATAGGGTCGCATCAAGGTTTAGGGGTTTTGAGTACAGACTCCTTGCGTTTCTTGTTCAGGTCCGACCCAAAAAATCCCGGCGAATCCATATCCTTCAGCCTATTGGAAGTCGAGCCTGGGGTCTATAGTATGGCCTCTTGCTCCGGGTGGATTCGTTTTGATCTGAACTCAATGCGATCAGATACGCTTTTAAAACTACCCGGATATTGTGTTCGTTCACAAGTGCGTATAGGAGACTATATTTTTATAGGAACCTATGGAAGAGGAATCTACCTGTACCATCGGGGAAAGTTGAAAAGCATTCCGCTTGATAAAAACAACTTTCTCTTGTATACCCACTGCTTTATTCCGGATAAGGATGGGTTTGTTTGGATGAGTACCAATCGGGGGGTGTTCAAGGCTTCTGTAAAAGAGATGGTACAGGGTTTCGAAACAGCCAACAACAGCATCTATTATCACTACTACGGCAGAAACGACGGAATGGATATGACTGAAATGAATGGGGGGTGCTCTCCCTGTGCCATTACACTAAAAAATGGCGTCATATCTTTTCCATCGATGGATGGCTTGCTTTGGGTAGATCCAGCGACAGCCACGCCGTTGCTGCCAGACGGTCCCATCCATTTCGATGAAATTCGGATCAACAATCGGATCGTGGATGAGCTTTTCTTTTCGGGCGGAGCCATCTCCCACTCGGAGAACAACATTTACATACGCTTGGCTTATTCGGCTTGGTGTAATCCGGAAAACATCTACTTGGAATATCAGCTGACAGACTCCGCTCAATGGAATCCGGTATTGATATCGGATGGTTCCATCATTCGATTTAACAACCTAGCACCAGGAAAATATGATCTGCGCATTCGGAAAAGAAATGGATTTGGAGAAAATAATTTTTCATACAAAACCCTCTCGTTTTCCATTGGTATGGCTTGGTATAACCATCCGCTGGTTTATCTGTTTGGGGTGCTCCTTTTAGCGCTTTCCATATATCAGTTCTCTAGATATCAGAACAGGAAATTGCTAAAAAGACAAGCTGCACTCGAACGGATGGTTGGCGAAAAAACCCGCGACCTAAAGGAACAAAATAGCTTACTGGAAAACAACAACAACATTAAAACCAGGCTGATATCGATCATCAGTCACGACATTGTAACTCCCCTGAAATTCTTAACGGTAGCCGGAAGGGGGTTGACCGAGAAGCGAGATCGCTTGTCGGAGGAAGTACAACAAGAAACAATACGAGAGATAACCGATACCGCTCAAGAATTACAGCTTCTATCCACAAACATCCTGAACTGGATCAAATACCAAAGCGAAAACCGTCGATTGCTTCCGGTATTATTCAAACCACAAGAGTTGGCCTCACAGGTCTTTGGTGTGCTGAACTCGTTGGCAAAAGAAAAAGGAATCGTGTTGAGCAATCAGATCGACCCCGGACTTAAAGTAATTCAGTACACAGAGCCTACGAAGATCTTGATCTACAATCTCGTTTCCAATTCAATCCGGTATTCTGACCAAGGAGTTGTTGAGGTTTCGATAAACAAGCTGGGTGACGATGGTTTTGTTTTGATCGTTCGTGACAATGGCATTGGAATGTTGGAGGGAAAAATCAGAAACATATTGAACGACGATGTTCAGGTGCGTGAGATTTCGGCGGAAAAAAGAAGCGGACACGGCTTGGGGTATCTAATCATCAAGGATCTGGTTCGATGGATGAATGCCAAACTGGAGATAGAATCAAAAATCGGGGTAGGAACCATAGTTCGGGTGGTTTTTCGTTCTGCTAAACTCAGCCCTTCAGAAATGGCTTGATCCGATCTGCTTCAAAACCGCGGCCGATCAAATAGGTCATCGTCTTCTCTTTGCGCAAGGCCATGTGCCCGGTCAGTTGTTCCATCTTCGCTTTTGCCAGCCGTTCAATGACCCGGTCGTACTCCTCTTCATCAATCTCGGCCAACCCTTTCCGGATGCAATACTCACTGACCTTGTTCTGCTTTAATGAGTACCGGATCTTGTTTCGCCCCCACCGATTTACCCGAAACTTACCCCCAGCATAGACCCGGGCAAACCGCTCTTCGTTTAGATAATCCCCCTCGATCAACTTGGACACGATCTCCTCCTGGTCGGCCCGCCAAACACCCAGGCTCCGGAGTTTTTCCCGAACCTCCTCGTGACAACGCTCCCGGTATCCGCAAAAATGCTGCAGCTGCCGAATCGCCTGCTCTGGTGTAGATCGTTTGGAGTTGGTAAATGGAGCCATGACTGTTAAAACCGGAAGCGAGGCGAATATCCACGCGTAATCCCCCAAGCTCTCCGGTAGCCCCAAAAATATGTAGTTTCGTGACCCTAGTTAATCCCCAAATCGTTCACATGAAATTTCTGGTAAACTCCGCCACACTGCTTCGCCAACTCCAACATATTTCCGGCGTGATCAACGCCAACACTGTATTGCCGATCCTGGAAGACTTCCTCTTCGAGATCAGTAAGAATGAACTTACTGTGGTAGCCACCGACCTAGAAACCGTCATGCGCGTACAGGTCAATGTCGAATCCAAAGAAGCCGGACGTGTTTGTATTCCCGCCAAGATCTTGATCGACTCGCTTAAAAACCTGTCCGACCAACCCCTGACCTTCAGCATCGACAAGAACTTCGGCATCGAGATCACCAGCGACAACGGTAAATACAAAGTGATGGGCGAAAATCCCGATAACTTCCCCAAAGAACCTGTGGCCGACGACACCACCACCTTCACTGCTACCGCCACCGCCCTAGTTACCGCCATCAACAAAACCCTGTTCGCTACCAGCACCGACGATCTGCGTCCCGCTATGACGGGCGTGTTCTTCGAGCTCGATAAAAAAGGCATGCAGTGCGTGGCTACCGATGCACACCGCCTCGTTCGTTACAAGCGCACCGATGTAAAATGTCCCAAAGCGGATTCCTTCATCGTCCCCCGCAAGCCACTCAGCCTGCTCAAAGCCGCGATTCCCGATTCGAACGATGAAATCACCATCAGCTACAACAGCAACCACCTCTTCGTAAAACACGGTGGTACCCAAATGAGTTGCCGACTGATCGACGCCCGCTTCCCCGATTACAAAGTGGTCATCCCCGCTGAAAATCCATACACCCTCACCGTCGATAAGAGTGAATTCCAGTCCGCCCTCCGTCGGGTTAACGTATTCAGCAACAAGAGCACCAACCAAGTAGCGCTGAACATCACCGGCAATGAATTGCAGCTCGCCTCACAAGACGTCGACTTCAGCCAGGAAGGAAACGAACGCATGGGTTGCAAATACAGCGGCGAAGACATGATGATCGCCTTCAACGCGAAATTCCTCATCGAAATGCTGAGCGCCACCCCCAGCAAAGAGGTCAACATCTCCCTGTCTACCCCCACCAAGGCTGGAATCATCAAACCAACCGACCAAGAAGAGAACGAAGAGTTGTTGATGCTCGTGATGCCACTGATGTTAAATCAATAAAAAGCCCTTTTCATAAATAAATCCCCTTCCATCGAGGGGATTTTTTATTTTTAAGAATGGCCTTCTACTGCATCCGTCGATTTGATACCTACATCCCTGCACACATCGCACTTACCAAGCTGCGCGAAGCCGGGATCGAAGCACACCTGCAAGACGAACACACCGTCACCGTCGACCCGCTGCTCAGCCTTGCAGTCGGAGGAATTAAGTTGTTTGTGCCCAACGAGCAAATAGAAGATGCCGAACGCATTCTCAACGAACATCCCGAAACCGATAATCTAACCTGATATGCTGGACTCCGTCCTGGATTACTTCCAATCACTGGAACAAAGACCCCTCGAACGACTGGGGTTCTTGGTAGGTGGACTTCTTTTCTTCTGGATCCTCGAAGGAGCCATCCCGCTCACCAGCCTTCATTACAAACGCAACAAACTACGTCACGCATCCGTAAACTTCGCCTTTACGCTGATTCATTTGGTGCTGCATACCGGACTCGCCGTCCTCATCGTCCAACTCTCCGATTGGTGCAGATCCACAGAGTTTGGATTGGTCTACTGGATGAGCGCAGGCATCGGCTGGACCATCCTCATTGGCGTACTAGCGCTGGACTTCAGCAGTTGGCTCGTGCATTGGGTGATGCACAACCAGCCAACTCTTTGGCGCTTTCATGTCATCCACCACAGCGACACAAAGGTGGATGTGACAACCGGACTTCGTCATCATCCGGGAGACAGCCTGCTGCGCGGAATTTTCTTCCTCTTACTCATTTTTGTTTCCGGGGCACCCATGTATTCGGTGATGATCTACCAAACACTGGTTGTTCTCTCCACCGCATTCACCCACGCAAACATCGCCCTCCCAAAAAAGATCGATGCAGCCATATCCTGGATCCTGGTATCACCCAATATGCACAAGGTGCACCACCACTGGAAACAACCCCACACCGACTCGAACTACGGAGCTGTGTTCTCTTTTTGGGACCGACTACTCGGAACCTGGTCGCATTTGCCCACCGAACAGATCCAATACGGACTGGATCGCTATTACCCCGGCGAAAAAGATGAATCATTGAAAGATCTGATGACCTTTCCATTTAGAAAAGGATCAGAATGAGCAGAACCCAATAGTTTTGCATCATGATCGTCACCGCCCTGATCCCTGCTCGCTATGCCGCTACCCGATTTCCGGGAAAATTGATGCAAGACCTGGGCGGTACATCCGTGATCCGACGCACCTACGAAGCAGCGCGCGATACCGGACTGTTTCAAGAAGTGATCGTGGTGACCGATAGCGAGATCATCGAACAAGAGATCATTGACGCCGGCGGCAAAGCCATACGAAGCAAAGCAGAACACGAAAGCGGGACCGACCGCATTGCCGAGATCGCCCCCGATCTTTCCACCGATCTCATCATCAACGTGCAAGGCGACACACCCTTCATAAAAAAAGAACCGCTTCGTCGACTGATCGATCTTTTTCAAGATCCGGCCGTTTCGGTTGCCTCGATGATGCAGGTGTTGGAAAAAACAGAAGAGATCGATGATCCGAACTTTGTCAAAGTCGCCATCGATAAAAACTCCAACGCCCTCTTTTTCAGCCGAAGCCGCATTCCTTTTCCGCGCGACCCGAATACTTCGGTCACTTACTACGAACACATCGGCGTGTATGCCTTTCGAAAACAAGCCTTGTTGGATTTCGTTTCCTGGCCCATGAGCGCAATGGAATCCGCAGAAAAAGTAGAGTGCCTTCGATATCTCGAGAATGGTGTGTCGATGAAAATGTTGTTGGTCGATTATTTAGGCGTCGAGATCGACACCCCCGACGATCTGAAAAAAGCAGAAAAATTGATTAAACCCGATCCGAATACATGAAATTCAGAAACTTCAAATTGGT
>Ga0102913_1000531_pt1 | contig 11708 bp, 15 predicted proteins | sample Colrivmet1560A02_FD_78197 | JGI IMG/M metagenome (GOLD analysis project Ga0102913, IMG submission 78197) | Estuarine microbial communities from the Columbia River estuary - metaG 1560A-02 | ecosystem: Environmental > Aquatic > Marine > Intertidal zone > Estuary | place: USA: Columbia River... | reverse complement strand
CTCACGCAAGTCCACCCAGCATGCAGCCTGCACTGCATCAGTATGCAAAATGGCGTTCGGCGCATACTTGCGAACAATTCGCGCAACATCGCGCATCGGCGTGATTGAACCAACTTCGTTATTCACCGCCATCACCGAAACAACCGTGATCGGTTGTTCGTCTGTTGCTTCTTCAAGCACTCGCTGCAAATCGTCGAGGTCTACAGTTCCCACACTGTTTACGCGAACTACAACGCCGCTTACATGTTCAACGCAATGCAGCACTGCGTGATGCTCCGCTGCCGGGCATACGGCAACGCCACCAAGACGGCGGACAGCGCCAAGAATTGCGTGGTTATCGCCTTCGGTTCCGCCACTGGTGAACACCACTTCGCCGGGCTTACAACCCAGAGTTGCAGCGACAAGATCGCGTGCTTCGTCCAATGCTTTGCGCGCCTCGCGGGCAAAGCGATGCGATCCCGACGGGTTTGCATACATTCCGTCGAGATACGGGGTCATTGCCTCGATCGCTTCGGCACGCATTGGCGTGCTCGCTGCATGATCAAGATACGTACCCATACCTTCAGACTAATGGCTGACTGATTACTGGTGTTCTCGGCGAGAATGGTGATGTGGAATATTCCGATAACCCGTATGGCGACAACTTTGCCGACATTTATGACGAGTGGTATCGGGATTTAGACAACATTGACGAAGTAGTTGCACTCGTTCTGTCACTTGCCGACGGCGGAAGCGTCTACGAACTCGGAATTGGAACTGGCAGGCTCGCACTCCCCATTGCGTTAGCAGGTGAAAGCATTGGAGTTCACGTAAGCGGAATTGACTCGTCACAAGCAATGCTTGATCAACTTTCATCCAAACCACGAGCTGTATTGATTGACGCACAGCTCGGGCACATGGTTCGTGACATGGCTCCAGGACCTTTCAGCGTTGTACTGCTCGCCTACAACACGTTGTTCAACTTGCTCAGTGCACAAGAACAGCAAGAGTGTCTCATTCGTTGCGCAAAGTCGCTAGCCACTGGCGGCCACATCATTGTTGATTGCTTCGTACCCAGTGCCGACATGCCAGAGCACAGTGGACCAACCCCCCATCGCAGTTCCTCACGCGGTTACATCACAAGCGAAGTGCATGTGGATAAGGCACAGCAATTAATTGATGGTGTGTTTATCGAAGTGGTTGGCGAAAAAGCGGTGCGTCGCGAATGGAAAGTCCGCTTTGCCTCTCCACAAGAGATTGACGAAATGGCCACTCGTGCAGGACTTCAACTTGAGCAACGCTGGCAAACGTATGCCAAAGACCCATTTAGCGAACATTCACGTCGACAAATCTCCGTGTACGGCAAAGCGCCGATCAACAACTCGTAGTACGGTTCGCATATGGCACACATTGAAGTAAGCATCCAACTCAACGCAACACCAGAACATGTGTGGAGCATTGTTGAACCAGTGGAGAACCACGTGGACTGGATGGCAGACGCTGTTGCCATTCGCTTTCTCAATGATCAGCGCCGTGGTGTTGGAACCGAGTTCTTTTGCGACACAAAAGTTGGACCAATCAAACTTGTTGACAAAATGGAAATCACCGAATGGATCCCGCAACAGGTCATGGGTGTGCGTCATGTTGGCGTAGTCACCGGGACTGGCAAATTTACGCTCACCCCACACCTCGGTGGAACCACCTTTACCTGGGCGGAAGAACTGAATTTCCCATGGTGGCTTGGCGGAAAACTTGGCGAACTCGTTGGCGCGAAATTGGTGATGGGAATGATTTGGAAGCGCAACTTGCGCGAACTGAAAAAGATTGTTGAAGCAAACGCTTAACCACTAACCGTATATAAAAAAATGAGGTGGTTGGGCCGAAGCCCAACCACCTCACCGTTACTTGTATCTAGAGTGATGCAAGATCAACTGTTGGTGGAACAAGCACCTTGTCGATGACGTGAATGACGCCATTGCTTGCCTCAACGTCTGCAGCGATCACCGTTGCATCGTTCACCATTACGCCGCTCATTGTGTCCAATGCCAACGTCGAACCTTCGACTGTTGGTGCATCACCGGTTGTTACGTCGGTTGACATGACTTTTCCAGCAACTACGTGGTAGGTGAGGATTGAAGTAAGAACTGCAATATTTTCTGGCAAGAGCAACTTCTCGAGCAAGCCTGCTGGCAATGCTGCGAAGGCGTCGTCATTTGGTGCGAAAACTGTGAATGGACCTTCACCCTGAAGTGTCTCTACCAAGCCTGCGGCACTGAGTGCTGCTACGAGGGTGCTGAATCCTTCGGTGCTGCTTGCAACAGCAACGATGTCATTTGCTGCAACTTCTTCCATCACCGTTGTATCTACAACTTCTGTTGATGAATCACTGCCGCAAGCGACTAGTGAAATGCTCGCTACAAGTGCGAGTGCAAGTACTTTTTTCATTAAGGGGATCTCCTTGATCTAACGCGTGGGACTTTCCCACGCATCAATAATGGTCTAGATCACATCTCTTTGTAATGTCACGCTGCAAGAATTAACCCAAAGTTGAGGGATAACGGTCACACCCATTTATGCGACATTTGGGCAGTTAAGCCATACGCAGTAACGCCGTTGTTGCAGCAGCAAGCACGACAACAACAATGAGGGGCAGTTTTCGCCAGGCAGCAACAACCGCCACCAGCAATCCAACTGCACGCTCATCAATGACAATTGATTGTGCATCAGTGAATGTGCCATTGAGCACCATTGCACCCAGCAGTGCAGCTGGAATGAGCATGAGACATCGCGACAGCACATCGGGCAACGTGCGCGAGCCCACCACAACGAATCCGAGCATCTTGAAAGCGTAAGCACCAATCGACAACCAGATCACGAGCGTCCATGACATATTCACGCTGATACCTGTGCTCGCTGTGGTTTAACACCGACAAAAATTGCAAGTCCCGAAGCCAAAATGGGTAGCCCAACCGGCAGAAACGGTGCAAGCGCCACACTGAGCAATCCTCCACCCGCTGCAGCAATGCGGCCGTTTTTTGTTCGTAAATGTGGAACCAACATCGTTATGTAGGCAGCCGTAAACCCAACATCAAGTCCATAAGTATGTGGATCTATCGAACCTCCAAGTACCGCACCAACCAGCGTTCCTAAATTCCACAACGAGAACAACGCAATCGCTGTTGTCCAGAATGCAATCTTTTGCAATCGTGGGTTCGTTTGCGCAGTCATCATTGCAGTGGTTTCGTCAATAACAAAATGTGCAGCAAGAAGTCGCTTACCCAACGACTCACCAAAATATGGTGACAACGCCAGGCCGTACACACCATTGCGAGCTGCCAACAACAGACCACTCCCCAGCGCAGCAGAAACAGTTCCACCTGTTGAAATAATTGACATCGCCGACATCTGTGATGCACCGGTAAATGCAAAGAAACTCAACGCGCATGTTTGCCACACACTGGCTCCTGCGCCAACAGCGAGCACACCAAATGCAAGTGCAAATACGCCAACGGCTCCGCTTAGCGCAAGTGCAGAAGTAACTACAGGGCGAACGTCTGGCTCAATTCGGAACTTCATTTTTGCTTACGCGCCAATGCCTTTCAGCATGTCGTCGGCAGCAGCCCATGGGTCAACCGTGTGATTAAGCACTTGTTGCTCTAGTCCATCCCACTTCTCGCCTGTGCAAATTTCGCGTGCGCGCAGTTCAAGACGACGCTCGACGATTGCGCGCAATTCCTCGCGCAATCGAAATGACCTGCGTTGCGCAAGTTTTCCACTTGACATGATGAATTCACGATGCGCCAGCACGGTGTTCCATAATTCGGAAACACCTTCACCCGACACCGCTGAAGTTTGCAAGATTGGTGGACGCCAATCGTCGTGGCCAATGTCTGACAGGTCGAGCATCTGCTCTAGGTCGCGACGTGTTTCATCTGCACCTTTACGATCAGCTTTGTTGATCACAAAAATGTCTGCGATCTCCCTGAGGCCAGCTTTGTTTGCCTGTACCGAGGCGCCCCAGCCTGGGTTCACCACAACAACCGTGGTGTCGGCCTTTCCTGCAATTTCAACTTCCACCTGACCGACGCCAACCGTTTCCACCAAAATCCACGGACACCCAACCGCATCCAGTAAATGGATTGCTTCGCTTGTTGCTAGTGACAAACCGCCTAAATGTCCGCGCGTTGCCATACTGCGGATAAACACTCCGGCATCGGTTGCGTGGTCTTGCATGCGAACGCGATCTCCAAGAATTGCACCACCCGTAAATGGTGACGACGGATCAATTGCGAGGACTGCAACTTTTGTATCGCTCGCACGCAAGTGACCAATAGTTGCACTTGTAAGCGTGCTCTTTCCTGCGCCAGGTGCGCCGGTAATTCCTACGGTGTAGCCACTTCCACTTTTTGGGTATGTGAGACGCGCAATGGTTCGCGCATCCTCTCCGCCGCGTTCAATAAGCGATAGCAACCGAGCAAGCGCACCGCGATCCCCTGCAACAGCCAATTCGAATAGCTGCGAAGGATCTGTAATGCGTTGTGTCACGCCTTAAACCGCCACAACCTCGGTTACACCGTCAACACGATCGCGCATGATGCGTTCAATTCCGGCTTTCAAGGTTTGATCGGATGCAGGGCACGTTCCACATGCGCCAACAAGAGTCACTTTCACGATCCCCGTGGCTTCATCAACTTCCTTCAAAACAATGTCGCCACCGTCGGCTTGCAACGCTGGGCGGATCACTTCGATGGTTTCTTCAACCTGTTGTTGCATGCTCACTGAGTACTCCAATTCATCTTCAGTCCTCTACGATACGGGGGTGCTTGCTCACCAAGGTGGTTGGGATGAAATCCTGCTCGTTGCAGGACCAATTCTCGTGATTGTGCTCGTGCTTTGGAAGGCAACTCGGCGCGCTGAGCGCATTGCCGCCAAGCGCATTGCCGATTCGGCTGAAGCCTCGGCTACGAACGCCGAGTAATCCGGGCCCCAAGCGCCGTTAATCGACCAACTAGATCGTCGTACCCGCGATCAATGTGATGAATGTCGCTCACAATGGTTTGCCCAGTTGCAACCAAGCCAGCCACAACGAGTGCGGCTCCAGCACGAATATCTGGAGCATTCACCGGCGCGCCAACAAGCTGTTCCACTCCGCGCACCACTGCATGATGTCCATCAATACGCACGTCTGCCCCAAGTTTCATTAATTCGTCAACATAACGAAAACGACCTGGGTACAAATTCTCCGTTGCAATTCCTGTTCCGTCTGAAACTGCCAGCATGCCAACAAGCAATGGCTTGTAATCAGTTGCAATTCCTGGGTACGGAAGAGTTGCGAAATCGATTGCTCGTAATCGACCTTGGCAGTTCACATGCAAACCGTCTTGCTGCGGTGTGATACCTACGCCCATTTCAGAGAAGCGATTGATCAGCATTTCCATATGCTCGGCGCGTGCGCCGCGAACGAAGACATCACCACGAGTTACTGCAACTGCAGAAATATAGGTAGCGGCCTGAACACGGTCGTTTACTACCTCGTGATCGGTTGAGTGCAATTGATTTGGCTTTACTCCAGTGATGGAGAGTCGGTCAGTGCCAATTCCCGAAATTGCTGCACCCATGTCTACGAGCATGTTGCACAAGTCAACAATTTCGGGCTCGCGCGCCGCGTTGTCAATGACTGTCACACCGTTTGCCAAGACAGCAGCAGTCAAAATATTCTCGGTTGCACCAACACTTGGAAACTTCAGTTCAATTGTTGCGCCGCGCAATTCTTTCGCTGTTGCACGAATACCCTCTTTACTCAATTCAAACTTTGCACCCATCGCCTCTAGACCCATTACGTGCAAATCAATTGGCCGTGACCCGAAGTCATCGCCACCAGGCATCGCAATATCTGCACTGCCGTACCGGCCTACTAATGGACCAAGTACGTTGATTGATGCACGAATTCGGTCTACGAATTCAAACGGAGCAACTGGGGTGATGTTTCCCGAGTTGGTCAGTACCAGTTCGTGTGTGCCAACTTTTTTTGACTGCACTCCAAGGGCCCGCAACAGATCGCACATCGTGTCAACATCGGCAATGTCGGGAACATTGGTCAGGCGGTATTCGCCTTCAGCCAACAGGGTGACGGCCATCAGCTTGAGAACCGAATTCTTGGCTCCCGGAACCTGAACCTCGCCCCGAAGCGCTTCGGAATGTTCAACAACGATCTGCATGACGCAATCAGTATGCTCGCGCAGTGGCAATAAGTAGCGCTTACCCTAAGAAAAACAGCCGAATATGGGGTTTTTCGGCGCCTGAGCCACTCACCGCTCGGCAAAAAAGCGTGCTCAAATTGCTCTGGCTTGCATGCCTTCCTGCCGCCTACGTGAACACTGTGTTTACTCAAACCGTTGCGTATGCATCTACTGAATTCAATATTTCAGAACAAGGTCAGGGACTTGCTGCAGCAATCGTGCGCTGGGGTGTCATCATCGCAATTCCTATTGCTTCATACGCCGACAAAGTTGGAAGACGTCGAGTCATCATCGGTCTTGCCTGGCTTGCTCCCCTCATCGTTTCCTTAGGTGCGCTTTCGCCATCGTTTGCATTTCTCGTTGCGACACAAACAATCGGTCGACCACTCGGCATCGCACTCACCGTATTTGTGTTGGTGTTTGCAACTGAAGAAATGGGAAACAACACACGGGCATGGGCTCTCAGCATTTTGGCTGTAGGTAGTGGTGTTGGCGCAGGATCAGCAGTAGGAGCAATTCCACTTGCAGGAATTTCCGAATCATCGTGGCGCCTGGTGTATCTCGTTGGCATTGCATGGCTTGCTGTGGCCTACGTGCTTACTCGCTCGCTACCCGAAACTGAACGCTTCCTCGCACTACATGAGGAGCAGATTCACCACACCGATGTAGAAACGCACATTCACCGTGACCGTTTGTGGCTTCAAGTTGTCGTAGCCGTGCTTACCAACATCTTCGTAGCAACTGCATCTATTTTCCAATCGCGCTATCTCAAAGATGTACGTGGATATTCAGCGTTTGACATCTCCATGTTCATTACTCTCACCACCATCCCTGCAACGGTTGGACTCGTTGTTGGTGGTCGTCTAGCCGACAAAATTGGACGCAAAGCAGTTGCAATTGCAACCGTGCCAACAGGAACTCTGCTATTTGCTTCGTCATTTGCACTGCAGGGTTATGCAATGTGGTTGATTGCCATAGTTGGCGGAGTGTTACTTGGAATTTCGTACCCAGCGATGGCGGTGTTTCGCAGCGAACTTTTCCCGACCGCACACCGCAATATGGCTTCCATTCTCATCATGGTTGCTTCACTTATTGGCGGAAGCGTTGGGCTGATCGTTGCCGGCTATCTCCTCGACAACGGCATGTCATATGGTCGAGTCATGCTCGCCTTTGCACTGGGCCCAGTGATCGTTGCAGCACTCGTTGCAGCGAAATACCCCGAAACGGCACACCGCGATCTCGAAGACATCAACCCCGAAGACGCTCACCTACAGGGTTCGTAGCCAGTCCTGTAACAGCGAAGCCACGCGCTCGTCGTGGCCCTTTAGCTCGTGACGACCACCCTCAATAAAGTGCACGACCGGCGGTGAAGGAAGCAATGAAAACGCACTTGAAAACTCTTCGGGGGTGCCAAATTCATCGCGTGTTCCGCTAATAAATAGGGTCTTTGAGGTCAATCGGGGCAAGTGCTCGGTTCGTAATTGTTCAGGTTTTTTTGGCGGATGTAATGGATAACCAATACACACCACGCCCGCAACTCGCAACACATCCTCTCCATCTGAAGCTGCCATGGTGCACATACGACCGCCCATTGAACGACCACCGATCACCAAGTCGGCTGTTTCGCACCCAATTGCTTTCGCAAACGCTCGCACTTCATCTTTCACACATTGCACCAAAACCGGTGCCTTGTCAGGAAACTTTTTGCCCGCCTTGCGATACGGAAAATCAACGCGCAGGATGGGAAGTGGGCTGAGTTGATTCTCAATAGCAACAAGTGCAACATGGTCGCGACTGCTTCCTGCGCCAGGAAACAGCACTACCCCGCGCACCATGGCGTTATGAACTCAGTAAGACGCGACGTGCTTCGCTTAAATCGTTGATGTTTGCACTCGCCGTTCGCGAATCACCACCATGGTCTGGGTGCACATCGCGCAAACTTTCTCGGAAGCGAACTTGAATTTCACGCTTGGAAGGCTTCACCGTTCCTGGAGGGAAACCGAGCATTTCAAGTGCCCATGCTCGCGGATCTGCCATTGCGGCAATTGTCGAAGCATTACTGCCTGCCAAATACGCAACAAACGTTTGGTTCAGTGGTCCGCGCCACTTCATTGCCTTCAACAACATTGGGGCAAGTTTTCTACGAATGCTCGGGTCTAATCGTTCCAACACATACACAGCACCAAGCACGTGTTGCAACGGTGTTCCACCTTCCGAAAACTCAAATCGAATGGAATCATTTTCGCCAATCATGCGATGAACGCTTCGAGCAAGACCATGACGATCAGCCTGAAAGCGATGACGCAGTCGTGGTTGCACAATGCGATCACCCTGCTCTATTTGTGAAATCAATCGATGAACGTCAGGAATCAAATCTTCATGAACCTCTCCAGCATGAGCAGCGACGATCGCGCCAAGCAGAATTCCACCAAGCCCAGGAGTTGGATCAATTGGCAGATTAAGACCACCAAGCGACAACCGCCGAGTAGGAGTAATCGGCCTGGAGTGCCAAAACTCCACTTCGGCTAGAACCTCAGATGGACCTGAAGTCTCAGTTGTTGTCATCTACAAAAGTTACGCCACGACTATCAATTGAGTCCAAGCAAGAGTCAACAACTGCTTCCGCTCCGATGGGAACTAGGAGCATGGTTCCATCCCAGCGGTAACCAATATCCAAATTGTCGAGCATGTCGCACAGCTGCTTGCGCTCGCCTTCCGACCATTCGTCTAATTCGTATTCGGTGATGTTGTCTTCGCCCGAATCGTCGTCGCCATCTTCAAGATTGTCGAGTTCATCTTCAATCTCATCCAAAATTGCGTCAACAACTTGTTCGGTGTCTTGAGCAACTAACAACTCCGAACCATCCCATGAATGGGCGATTTCTGCATCCGCAAGTGCTGCGGCAACATCGGCCCTGTCGTCAACTGACCAATCGGAAAGGTCGTAACGCGTGGTGAGCGCCTCTGGGTCTTTGGGGTTCCAATCGCTCATATCCCGAACGCTACTTCGTTTCAGTCCAAATGCGAATTGCGACTAGATTTTGAGCCATGCCAGCACGCGAAAGACCAGACCGTAACCTCGCAATGGAACTGGTGCGTGTCACCGAATCCGCAGCACTCGCAGCCGCCCGATGGGTAGGCCGTGGCGACAAGAACGCCGCTGACGGCGCCGCAGTGGATGCAATGCGCAACGTGCTTGACACCGTGAGCATGGACGGCATTGTGGTCATTGGTGAAGGTGAAAAAGACGAAGCACCAATGCTCTACAACGGCGAGCGCGTAGGCAACGGCAGCACGCCAAATACCGACGTGGCAGTAGACCCAATTGACGGCACAACCCTCACGTCGCTTGGCCGTGGCAACGCACTTTCGGTCATCGCGGTTTCTGAGCGTGGTTCAATGTTCAACCCTGGCCCATGCGTATACATGGACAAAATCGCCGTTGGACCAGAAGCCGCACATGCAGTAGACCTTGACTGGACACCAACAAAGAACCTGCAAGAAGTCGCACGCGCAACGAAAAAGCTCGTAAGCGAGTTAACTGTCATGATCCTTGAGCGCGACCGCCACAACGATCTCATTGCCGAAGTTCGCTCCACCGGTGCTCGCATTCGACTCATTTCTGACGGCGACATTTTTGCTGCAATTGCTGCTGCTTCACCAGAAGTTGGTGTCGACATTTTGTTCGGTATTGGTGGAACGCCAGAAGGAGTTGTGGCAGCAGCAGCACTGAAAGCAATGGGCGGTGAAATCATTGGCCGCCTTCATGCACGCGATGACGCAGAACGCAAAGCCGCCGAAGATGCCGGGTACGACCTCAACAAGGTGCTCACTACTGACGACCTGATTAGCGGCGAGGACATCTTCTTCGCTGCAACTGGCGTAACTGATGGCGAACTTTTGCGCGGCGTTCGTTACGACGCTTACGGCGCACGTAGCCATAGTTTGGTGATGCGCAGTCGTAGCGGAACCATTCGTTACATCGACACACATCATCGCCACGATCGCCTCGCGGCATACTCGTCAACAGATAGAAAATAAGCGCGATTTAGCGGCGCATAAACAGGCCGATAAACCAGCGGCCCACGCTGCGTGGTAAAACGTCGGTGATTCCGACCAACGTCTTGTACAAAATGCCTGGCACCACAATTGGTTTGCCCTTGATCACACCATTAATTCCTGTGCGTGCAACCAACTTCACGGAGGTCCATGCCACCGCTGGGAACTTACTCTCGTATTTGCTGGTGTTTGAAACCGATTGAAATTCAGTTTTGGTGAGGCCCGGGCACAAAGCAGTAATGCGAATGCCGGTATTTGCAAGTTCTTGATGTACCGCTTCAGTGAAACTGGTGACAAATGCTTTTGTTGCTGAATACACGGCTAGTCCTGGTTGAGCCTGGAAGCTGGCGACGCTGGACACATTCAAGATGTATCCGCGACCGCGTGGCAACATGAGGTTTACCGCCGCGCTAGTAATGCGCATGAGCGCCACCACGTTGAGTTGCACTTCGTTTGCCAAACGATTTGGGTCAATGCGATGCATCGGGCCCGAAGTTCCAAAGCCGGCGTTGTTGACCACAAAATCAATCGGTGGTTTCGCCGTGTCGCGCAATCGTGCTTCAACGGCTGCCACACCCTCTGCAGTCAACAGATCTGCCGTCAACACTTCAACGTTCTTGTATTGATCGGCGATGGTTTGCAAACGATCACCACGACGGGCAACGAGCACCATCGGTACTCCTGCTTTGCCCAACATGTGCGCCATCTGTTCGCCGATGCCGCTTGAAGCACCCGTAATGAGTGCTTGCGTAAATGGATAGTTAGTGCGCGGCACGCGTCTCGGTTAGTCCGCCAGCAGCAGACAGTCGCGCATGCGCGCGACGCAAAGCAGATTCGACTGTTGCATCGTGTTCTCCACGAAGCGCAGTCTCGGCACGCTCTTTCGCAGCACGAGCACGGGTGATATCAATCGACTCTGCCAGTTCTGCAGAGTCGGAAAGAATCGTGACGTGATCTGGTGCAACTTCTACGAATCCACCATGCACCGCAACATCTTGCACTTTCCCATCAGAAAGGTAGATGCGCGTATGGCACTCGGTAAGAGCGCCAAGGAACGCAATGTGCCCAGGCAAGAACGCAATTTCGCCACCATCGAGCGTGCGAGTGATGACCTGTTTGGCCTCACCTGAAAACAGCATGCGCTCTGGCGAAACCAGTTCTACGCGAAGGGCACCGGTTGAAGCCATTATGAAGCGTTCTCCTGCAGTGACTTCGCCTTTGCGAGCACTTGGTCTACGCCACCCACGTTCAAGAAGGCCTGTTCTGGAATTTCGTCCAGTTCACCCTTAATGATTGCTTCAAAGCTTTCTACGGTGTCTTCAGTCTTGACGTATTCACCCTTCAAACCGGTGAACACTTCAGCAACGAAGAACGGCTGCGACAAGAATCGCTGTACTTTGCGAGCACGCGAAACGGTGAGGCGGTCTTCTT
>Ga0102913_1000517_pt1 | contig 11841 bp, 7 predicted proteins | sample Colrivmet1560A02_FD_78197 | JGI IMG/M metagenome (GOLD analysis project Ga0102913, IMG submission 78197) | Estuarine microbial communities from the Columbia River estuary - metaG 1560A-02 | ecosystem: Environmental > Aquatic > Marine > Intertidal zone > Estuary | place: USA: Columbia River... | reverse complement strand
GTTACGGTCGGTGAGATCTACGTGCTGAAGCTCAGCCACTTGGTCGACGACAAGATTCACGCGCGCTCGATCGGACCGTACTCGCTCGTCACGCAGCAGCCGCTGGCGGGTAAGGCGCAGTTCGGTGGACAGCGCTTCGGAGAAATGGAAGTGTGGGCGCTCGAAGCCTATGGCGCGGCGCACACGCTGCAGGAAATCCTGACCGTCAAATCTGACGACGTGAACGGCCGTAGCCGTGTCTACGAGGCGATCGTGAAGGGCCAAAACCTGCCGGAGCCGGGTATCCCGGAGTCGTTCAACGTGCTGGTGAAGGAACTGCAGGCGTTGGGTATCAAGGTCACGCTCGGGGCCAGCGACAATAACGGCGTCGAGCTGATCGACGCCGGCGGCAACGGTAACGGCGGGGAGGAATAATCATGATCGACTTCCGCAGCTCGCGCGAAGCCCGCGCGTCCGCGTTTGACTACATGTCGGTCCGTATCGCCTCACCTGAGGAGATTCGCGGACCCAAGGACCCCAAGGAGCGTGAACGGCTGGAAATGGCCGGCTTGCGCACCTGGTGGTCGTGGGGCGAAGTCACCAAGCCCGAAACCATTAACTACCGCTCGTTCAAGCCCGAGAAGGACGGCTTGTTCTGTGAGCGCATCTTCGGTCCGGTTAAGGACTGGGAATGCCATTGCGGGAAGTACAAGCGGATCCGCTATCGCGGCGTGATTTGTGACCGATGCGGCGTGGAGGTCACGCTCAGCAAGGTCCGGCGCGAGCGCATGGGTCATATCGAACTGGCGGTGCCGGTGGCGCACATCTGGTTCTTCAAGACCCTGCCGTCCCCGATGGGCAACCTGCTCGACGTCACGCTTCGTGACCTCGAGAAGGTGATCTATTACTCGAACTACATCGTCATCGATCCGGGCTCGCAGGAAGTGCGTGAGCGCCAGCTGCTCGACGAAGACGAGTACCTCACGCTGCGCCAGAAGGCGAAGGCGGAAGGCGACGCGGCGTTCCAGTGCGACATCGGTGCGCCCGCCGTCCGTGAACTCTTGAAGCGTCTGAACGTCGACAGCACGGCGGAAGAACTCCGCGCGTCGGTCGTTGGTGAGACGTCGCAGCATCGCAAGAAGCAGATGCTGAAGCGCCTGAAGATCGTCGATGCCTTCCGCACCAGCGGCGAGGGTGGAGAAATCCGCAACCGTCCGGAGTGGATGATTCTCGACGTGATTCCGGTAATCCCGCCCGATCTGCGGCCGCTCGTGCCGCTCGACGGTGGACGTTTCGCGACCTCCGACCTGAACGACCTGTACCGTCGCGTCATCAACCGCAACAACCGTCTCCAGAAGCTCATCTCGCATCGCGCGCCGGAAGTCATCCTGCGCAACGAGAAGCGAATGCTGCAGGAAGCGGTCGACGCGTTGTTCGACAACGGTCGTCGCTCCAAGGCCATTCGTGGCCGCGGCAAGCGTCCGCTCAAGTCGCTGTCCGACATGCTCAAGGGCAAGCAGGGCCGGTTCCGTCAGAACCTGCTCGGCAAGCGCGTGGACTACTCGGGCCGTTCGGTTATCGTCGTGGGTCCGGAGCTCAAGCTGCACCAGTGCGGCTTGCCGAAGGCCATGGCGCTCGAACTCTTCAAGCCGTTCATCATCCACAAGCTGGTGGAGAGCGGTGAAGCCGAGACCGTGAAGCGCGCCAAGAAAATCGTGGAGCGTGAGAACGCGATGGTCTTCGAAGTGCTCGAAGGCATCATCAAGGATCACCCGGTGCTGCTCAACCGCGCGCCGACGCTGCACCGCCTCGGTATTCAGGCGTTCGAGCCGGTGCTCGTGGAAGGCAAGGCCATTCGTATTCACCCGCTCGTCTGCGCGGCGTTCAACGCCGACTTCGACGGTGACCAGATGGCCGTGCACGTCCCGCTCTCGTTCGAAGCCCAGATCGAAGCGCGCGTGCTCATGCTGTCGTCGAACAACATTCTGAAGCCCTCCGACGGACGCCCGGTGGCCGAGCCTTCACAGGACATCGTGCTGGGTTGCTACGTGGCCACGAAGGCGCCGACGAGTTTCGATACCATCACCATGAAGGACCCGGTGGCGGTTGCGAAGCTGCCGGCGATGACGAGCATCGCGGAAGTCGAAATGGCGATCGCGAACAATCGCGCGACCTACCAGACGCCGATCCGCTGGCTCGACAAGACGGACGAAGGTGTGACGTGGATCCCGACGACCACCGGCCGCGTGCTGTTCAACGCGATCGTGCCGAAGGGGCTGCCGTTCCTGAACAAGGACATGAAGAAGAAGGCCCTCGGCGAACTCGTCTTCCAGAGCTATCGGAATGCGGGACTCGCGGAAACGGTGGCGCTGCTCGATCGCCTGAAGGAGTTCGGGTTCCGCAACGCGACGCGTGGCGGTGTCTCCATCGGCATCGAAGACCTGCACATCCCGAAGGAAAAGGAAACGTTGCTCAAGGAAGCGTCGGAGCGTGTGGAACGCTTCCAGCGCGCCTACGCCACGGGCAACATCACGAACGGTGAGCGCTACAATAAGGTCATCGATACGTGGACGCACGCGAACACGGACGTCGCCGACGCCATGGTCAAGACCATGCGCGAATCGCAGGGCGGCTTCAATCCCGTGTTCATGATGTTCGACTCGGGCTCTCGTGGTTCGCGCGACCAGATCCGCCAGCTGGCGGGTATGCGCGGCCTGATGGCCAAGCCGCAGAAGAAGCTCACGGGTGGTATCGGCGAAATCATCGAAAATCCGATCAAGTCGAACTTCCGTGAAGGTCTGTCGGTCCTCGAGTACTTCTCGTCGACGCACGGAGCCCGTAAGGGTCTGGCCGACACGGCACTCAAGACGGCCGACGCCGGATATCTCACGCGTCGACTCGTCGACGTAGCGCAGGACATGACGATCCAGGAAGAGGATTGTGGGACGATCCTCGGCCTCGACACGTCCGCGCTGAAGGAAGGCGAAGACGTGATCGAGCCGTTGGCCGAGCGTCTCGTTGGCAACGTGGCGGCCGAGGATATCCTCGACCCCATGGAACGCGACGAGGCGGGACGTCCGCGCATGCTGGCGGAAGCCGGCACGCTCATGTCGGAAGAGACGGCACAGCTGATCGAAGATTCGGGCATCGAAACGGTGAAGATCCGTTCCGTGCTCACCTGCGAAGCGAAGCGCGGCTTGTGCCGCATGTGCTACGGTCGCAACCTGGCCACCATGCAGATGGTGGATCTGGGCGAGGCGGTCGGTATCATCGCGGCGCAGTCCATCGGCGAGCCGGGTACGCAGCTAACGCTCCGGACCTTCCACGTTGGCGGCACGGCCTCGCGTATCGCCGAACAGACGATCAAGCGCGTGAAGTACGATGGCGACATTGTCGAATATGGCGATCGCCTCGTGCATGTCATTAATAAGGACGGCGACAGCATCGTCACGTCGTACGAAGGCGATGTGAACATCAAGTCGGCGAAGGATGGACACGTGCTCGCACGCGTTCAGGTGCCGCTCGGTGCCACGATGCTCGTGCCCAACGGTGGCAAGCTGGTTCGTGACGAAGACCGTCGCGATGCGCGCTTGTTCTCTTGGGACCCGTACACCAACCCGATCATCGCCGACGTCGAGGGCACGATTCGCTTCGTGGACCTCGTCGAAGACGAGTCGCTGTCCGAAGAGCTCGACGAACTGACCGGTTTGCGTCAGCGCGTCGTGATCGAAGACCGCGAGAAGAAGCTCCACCCGCACATCGAGATCTGGCAGTCCAAGGGCGGTAAGGAGAAGCGCGTGCGCGACTTCATCCTGCCGGTGGGCGCCATCATCACGATCGAGGATGGACAGGAAATCACGGCAGGTCTCACGATCGCCAAGGTCAGCCGCGAGGCGTACAAGACGCGCGACATCACGGGTGGTCTGCCGCGAGTCGCCGAACTGTTCGAAGCGCGTCGTCCGAAGGACCCCGCCACGATTTCTGAGATCGACGGCTTCGTCCGCTTCGGCGAGATCAAGCGTGGTAAGCGCGAGGTGTTCGTGCGCCCCGCCAGCATCGAGAACGGTCAGTGGATCGTCGACGATGCGCAGGCGGAGCAGGTGTACGAAGTGCCGTCGGGCAAGCACTTGCGTGTGCACGAGGGCGACCGCGTGCGCGCCGGCGACCGTATCTCGGAAGGACCGGTTAACCCGCACGACATTCTGCGCATTAAGGGACCGCGCGCCGTGCAGGAATACCTCTTGAACGAAGTGCAAGAGGTCTATCGCCTGCAGGGCGTGAAGATCAACGACAAGCACATTGGCGTGATCGTGAAGCAGATGTTGCAGAAGGTGCGCATTGTGGAGTCCGGCGATACCGAGATGCTCGAAGGCGAGCATGTCGATCGCGCCGCGTTCCGCTTGGGCAACGATGCGGCCAAGAAGGCGAAGATCCGTCCGGCCACGGCGGAACCGCTCCTGCTCGGCATCACCAAGGCCTCGCTCACCACGCAGTCGTTCGTGTCGGCGGCTTCCTTCCAGGAAACCACGCGCGTCCTCACCGATGCGGCCATTCGTGGCTCGCGCGACGACTTGCTCGGCCTCAAGGAGAACATCATCATCGGTCACCTCATCCCGGCCGGTACGGGTATGTATCGGTACCAGGAAGTGGATGTCGAATCGGATGCACTCCCCGAGCCGGAACCGCTTCCGGTCGCACTGGAGCCGAACTTCGAAGCGTTGCTGCCGGTATTCGAGCCGAGCGCGTTTACGATGCCGGATCTGGAGTAGTTGCTGACGACTAAGTGAAAAAGGCGGTCCCGTAAGGGACCGCCTTTTTCACGTCTGGGCGCTGGGCGCGCGCAACGCAACGCGCAAAACTCAAAACCCAGTGCTCAGTGGTCCACAGTGTCGAGCCGCTCCACCGCGCGATGCAAGTCGACCGCAAAGGCGCGCGCCCGCGTCAGCACCATGAGATTGTTCGGACCACTGAGTACTGAGAAGCGAGTAGCCAGACACGAGTAGCGAGAAACGAGTCGGTCATCGGTGCCCACGCGGGACGTCGTTGGCGCGCCGTCCTCTGTTCAGGTACGTTGTCCCGGACCTCCTGTTAAGACACCTGAACGAGCCGGCAGCGATGCCGCGGAGTCTCCAATGTCTGTGTCGGAAGAGGCGCGCGCGATTCGTCGTCGCGTCCGTCGCGATCTGCCGGTGGCGCTGTCCGCCGCCGCCCTGCTCCTCGGCGTATCCGGTTGCGCCAGCACGTCCGCCAGCAGCAGCGAAGATTTCGGTGGCAGCCGCGTGCAGACGGCGGTCCTGCAGAACGCGCAGGGGGCCGCCCGAGGGATCAACATGGTGTCGACGACCGAGGTGAACAGCGCCCTGATCAATGCGCCAGTCGAGAAAGCGTGGGCCGCCTTGCAGATGGCCTACACCACCCTGAGCATTCCCGTGACCGAGTTGAACCAGCAGTCGCGGACGATCGGGAACAACGCGTATCGCGTCCGTCGACGGATCGGCGATGTGCCGACGATGCGCGCGCTGGACTGCGGCGGAGACTCCGGGATGCCGAACGCCGAGACCTACCAGCTCCTGCTGACGGTCACGTCGCGCATCATCCCGAGCGACGCCGGGGGCAGCGTTGTCCAGACCACCCTCGAGGGCACGGGGAGGAGCGCCACCACGGCAGCCGGCAGCGATGTGCGCTGCTCCTCGATGGGCGCCCTCGAAAAGAAGATCGCCGACCTCGTGAAAGCCAACGTCGCCGCCAAGTAGGCCACCCGGCTTGCGGTACCCCGTTGACCCACCCGCCGATCCGGACTAAGCTTAGGGTTCTGTTCCGTGCCGCCGTGGCCTCCAGGATCTCTGGCCGCGGCGATCCACGTAGATGTCGGAGTTCGAACACCCGGCCGGCTAGGCCGTCCGGGCAACCATCCTAGAATGCCTACGATCAATCAGCTGGTCCGCCGCGCCCGTAAGGACGTGGTGGAGAAGTCCAAGGCGCCCGCGCTCAAGAGCAATCCGTTTAAGCGTGGTGTGTGCACTCGCGTCTATACCACGACGCCCAAGAAGCCCAACTCGGCGCTGCGCAAAGTTGCGCGTGTTCGTCTCACGAACCAGCTCGAGGTGACGGCCTACATTCCCGGCGAAGGACACAACCTGCAGGAGCACTCGATCGTGCTCGTGCGTGGTGGTCGTGTGAAGGACCTTCCCGGCGTGCGTTACCACATCGTGCGCGGCACGCTTGACGCATCGGGCGTCAACGGCCGTAACCAGAGCCGTTCGAAGTACGGCACCAAGCGTCCCAAGAAGGGCGCCGCGGCTGCTGCAGCCGCCAAGGGAGGTAAGAAGAAGTGAGTCGCCGCAAAAGCGCCGTAAAGCGCACCATCCTTCCTGACGCTCGCTACGACAGCCAGACCGTCTCGAAGTTCATCAACAACCTGATGATTCAGGGCAAGAAGTCCACCGCCGAAGGCATCTTCTACGGCGCGATGGACATCGTGGAAGCCAAGACCAGCCAGCCGGGTGTAGGCGTGTTCAAGCAGGCCTTGAACAACCTCAAGCCCGTGGTCGAAGTCAAAAGCCGCCGCGTCGGTGGTGCCACGTACCAGGTGCCGGTCGAGGTCCGTCAGGATCGCCGATCCGCCCTCGCCATGCGTTGGCTCATCGGGTATTCGCGCGACCGCAACGAGAAGTCGATGGCCGAGAAGCTGGCCGCCGAAGTGCTCGCGGCGAGCCGTGGCGAAGGCAATGCGATCAAGAAGAAAGAAGACACGCACCGCATGGCCGAAGCCAATAAGGCGTTCGCGCACTATCGCTGGTAGCGTTCGGCCGAGCGCCGTGGGACTAACGTCGGGTCACACAGCCGGCACAAGTATTTCAACTGCCTCGGGATATCCCGAGGCAGTTGTCGTTTCAGTGCTGATGTCGTCACAGATTCGGCCGTAATGTTATGCGGACGGCACAATGTGTTGCGTGCTGGTCGCGGGCGCGTCATTGTGATGAAGTGCGCTGCCTTGCTGCTGAGGTCGCGAAACGGCAAACCCGACGGAAGTCGGGGACGCAAAGCTCCGGGGCTTACACGTGGTCCACCACGTCAGCCGGCCAAGCTACCGAACGAACCCGATCGCGGAGTAGCCGTGGTAGATCGTGCGCTGTCGTACCCCAAACGCCTGGCCCTATCCGGCGCCATGCTGTTGCTCTCATCCTGCCGCTTGGCGAACCCGACCACGGCGCTAGATCCGAATCGCGGCAATCCGGTCTCCCTTGAGGCGATGGTATCCGGGCGGTCCGTGCAGAACGGCGCGGCGTCCCCGCTGGCGGTACTCCGCTACGCCAATCGCCTCCCGCGAATCGACTTCCCGACGGTCCGCGCGAAGTGCCTGACGGAAGGCGATGACTTCGGATCGTGGACCGTGCGCTTCGACGGATACGGCTGTGTTGCCGTGGGCGGCGAAGGACGGTGGAGTTCGCTCGAGATGGGCCCCAAGGCCGCGCAGAAGGAGTACATGACCCATGCGCCGATGGTGCTCGGTCCGCAGTACGGAAGCCGCCTCGCCATGCACACCCGCCTGGAGACGACCGCACAGCTGCGCAGCGGCACGCCCAACCCGTGGGAAGTTGGGTGGGTGATCTGGCAGTACACTGACGACGAGCACTTTTACTATTTCATTCCGAAGCCCAACGGATGGGAGCTCGGCAAGCGCGATCCGTCGTATCCTGGCGGTCAGCGATTCCTTGGTTCGGGTTCGGAGCAGACCTTCCCGATTGGTCAGAGCTACGACGTCACCATCGTTCAGGTCAACGACGAGATCGCTGCCTTTGTCGACGGCCGCGAAGTCGTTCGATTCCGCGATCAGAAGAGCCCCTACCGAAAAGGGCGGATCGGAATTTATGCCGAGGATGCGACGGTGAAGGTACACTCCGTTCGCGCGCTCTAGCGCACACGCAGTGATCGATGCGACCACACGCATGAGCTCGCCATAAAATTTACGTGAAGCGTTGACCACGTACTGAAATGTTGTGCATTGTGTACAAAGTATATGAGCGCGGTGACCTTTCCGGAGATTGCGACGTCTATCACCGCACGTCACAGCGCCGGTATTGTGATGCATTCAACATTCTGTGAATCTGCGAATCCATATGGGTTTGCTCGATCCAACTTTTCGGATTTGGTTCGCGGGTAATTCCTGTCCTCTTTTCCATTGTCGTTCTTCTTCGCATCTCCCGAGCCCTCGCATCGTTGCCTGCAAACAAAGAGCGTGGTGCTTGCGGTCGCTCTTCTTTATCTGGTGGGGGCGTCAGCTCGCGCTCAGGGTTCCACTGCCGAGCGCTACACCGCGGCCCTGAATGCGGGTTACACCGCGAAAGCTCGCGGTGACACTGCCGCCGCACGGCTAAGTTTTGAGCAGGCGATCGCGACCGACACGAGCCAAGCGTTGCCGCACCTCGAGCTGGGGTATCTCGCGCTCGCGGGCGGTGATCGGACCCGAGCCGCCGACTATCTGAAACACGCGGTCGAGCGCGACGCCTCGCGCCCCGAAGTGCATCGGCAGCTTGGCTACGTGCTGATCAGTCTTCAGCGGACGCGCGAGGCGATCGCCGCCTTCGAAGGCATCGCGAAGACCTCCCGTGGACTCACGCCGGTCGATCATCTAGCGCTCGGCTATCTGTATGACGATGTCGGCCGTGAGCGGAGCTCCCTCGCGGCGTTTAAGGCCGCGTCGCTCGCTGAGGACACCGTCGTCTCGATGCCGGCGCGGCGCGCGTGGCGCGTGAAGCAGGGACCCGGCACCTCGTACTTCTCCGAAGGCTATCTCGCGCCGTTTTATCAGACACGATTCAAGAATGCCATCGCCACCGGTTTCACGCGCCTCGGCATCGAGAGCGGCGGTTCGTGGGGTCAGGCGGCGTACACGTCGCTGCGCGTAACGCGCGATTCAAAATCATCGGGAGGCCTGCAGTCGCGCGTGCTCAGCGATAACGCGACCATGCTCGCCGGTGGCGTCCGAGTGCGCCCGGCGCGTGGTCCGATCTGGTTGTACGCCGAGGCGGGCGGTGCGCGATCGCTGCTCTCGGACTCGGAGAACACGTGGACGCGTGATATCCGTGCGGGTGGCTATGTGGTTCTCGCCCACGAGCGGCCGCTCGGCAACGAATCGCCGGTGCGCCTGCTGACCGACCTGTCGGGCGATGTCAGCTGGTATGAGCGTTTCGACAAGAACGTGATCGGCTATCTGCAGCTGCGCGAAGGGTTCCGCGTCGGTTCGCTCGCTACTAAGGCGGTCGATGTCTTCGCGCGCGGCTGGGTGGGGTACGACAGTCGTGCAGACTTCTTCAATCGCGCGGCCGAAATCGGCGGCGGCGTGGCGCTGCGGCCGGGGTATGGCGTCGTGTTCCTCGTCGAAGGTATCGCCGGCCGCTTCATCATGGAGCCGCCGGCCGCGACGAATCGCCGGTATCAGGACTGGCGATTCACGGCGGTCTACGGTTGGCGCCACCTTAAGCCGCGGCATGACCCGTCGGCGGGAGACCGCCCGTGACGAATTACGAAATAGTGATCGCGATCATCGCCGTGTTCTATCTGATTTTTGCGATCGACGACGTGTTCTTCGATGTCGTGTACTGGCTTGGCCGCATGTTCAACTGGTGGAAGCGGCCGGTCGTCACCACGAAGGAGCTGAAAGACGTTAGCGAGTGTCGTATCGCGATCATTACGCCGGCCTGGAAGGAACAGGACGTGATTGCGCGCATGTTGATGTACAACCTGCCACGCATCGACTATCAGCGATATGACTACTGGATCGGCACGTACAAGAACGATCCGGACACGCGTCGCGAAGTCGAAAAGGTGTGCTCGGTCTATCCGCACGTGCGTCAGGCGGTCACCGAGAACGATGGGCCGACGTCGAAGGCCGATTGCATGAACGCGGTGCTGACTGCTATCGCCGAGCATGAAGCGCGCGCCGGGATTCGCTATGACCTCATCGTCTTCCACGACGTTGAAGATCTGATTCATCCGCAGGAGCTGCCGCTGCTCAACTGGTACTTCCGTGGTGAAGGTGCCGACTTCGTGCAGTTGCCGGTGCTTTCCACGCCACCGGACTGGTACGCCTTCGTGGCGGGCACCTACATCGACGAATTCGCCGAACAGTACACGAAGAACATGTTCGTGCGCGAAAAGATGTGGGGCTTCGTGCCGTCGGCTGGTGTGGCAACGTGCGTACGCCGAAGCGTGATCGATCAGCTGATGGACGAGCGCAACGGCGTGCCGTTCGCCGTCAATTCACTAACCGAAGACTACGATCTCGGGCTCGGTCTCGCGGTGCAGGGGCGCCCGACGCGCTATCTGCATCAGTATGTGAAGTCGAGCGAAGAGCCGAGTGCACCGGACGAACTGGTGGCCACGTGGGCGCCGTTCCCGCAGACGTTCACGACGGCCGTACGTCAGCGTACTCGCTGGATGGCCGGAATCGTATTTCAGGGATGGGAGCACTGGGGCTGGCCGGCAGGACTGCGTTGGATTCTCGCACACGATCGCCGAGGTCCACTGGGCAATTTGGTGGTGCTCGCGGGCTACGTCCTGGTGGTGTACTTCGCGGGGTATCAGTGGACCAAGACGTTCATCCGTCCCGAGATGGAGGATCTCGTCCAGAGCCCGGGGTTCCAGTGGCTCTTCGGGCTCGGTTTCCTGTTCATGCTGAATCGTTTGTTGCAGCGCGCGCTGGCCACCGGGCGCCTGTACGGATTCTGGCAGGCTATGCTCGCGATCTTCCGGACACCATTCAGTAACATCGTGAATATAGTGGCCACCATGCGGGCGACGTTTCAGTACATACGCTCACGGCGTACCGGCATTCCAATGAGCTGGGACAAGACCGAGCATTCGCTGCCGCCGCAGGTCAGTGCACAGATGCGACTCGGCGAACGCCTCATCGAGGAGCGCAAGCTTACAACGCAGCAGCTGGTGCTGGCGCTCAAGCGGCAGCGCGAGCATGGCGGTCAGTTGGGGACGATCCTGGTGAATCAGGGTGTTGTCTCGCGTGATGACGTCGAGATCATCGTCAAGGCCACGAGATCATGAGTACGTCGCGCTGGCTGACTCCGGCGCGTGGCGGGATGCGCGCGATTGAAGCGAACGATCCGCCGCACGTGTTGGCCATCGTGGGCACGCGCCCGGAGGTGATCAAGATGGCGCCGGTCGTGCGGGCGATCCGTGAGCGTGGGCGCCTGCGCGTCACGCTGGTCTCGACCGGTCAGCATCGCGAGCTGCTCGCACGCGCTTTCGACGATGTGGGCCTATGGCCCGATATTGCGTTGACGCTGATGACGACCAACCAGACGCCGAGCGAGTTCGTGTCGCGGTGTATCAGCGCCCTCGATGAGGTGATGGTGCAGGCTAAGGCGGGTGTCGCGCTGGTGCAGGGAGACACCAGTAGCGCGATTGCCGGCGCGATGGCGGCGACGTGGCGGTCGATCCCCGTGGGTCATGTCGAAGCCGGGCTCCGCTCCTTCAATTTGCAGGAGCCGTTCCCCGAGGAATTCCACCGCCGCGTGGTAGGGGTTGCTTCGCAGTGGCATTTTGCGCCAACGCCCGAGAGTCGCGATAACCTGCTCCGCGAAGGCGTGCCGACGCACCGCATCTTCGTGACGGGCAATACGATCGTGGACGCGGTGCGGCAGATGGATCTGTCGCTACCCTACGAAAATCCGGCGCTGGCCGAACTGGGTGAGGGGCGGGTGGCGCTGGTCACGGCCCACCGCCGCGAGAATCATGGGGCGGCGATGCGCGACGTGGCCCGTGCGGTGGGCCGCCTGATTGTAGCTGTCCCGGACCTGCAGGTAGTGTTTCCGCTGCATCCGAATCCCAATGTGCGCGGCCTGT
>Ga0102913_1000500_pt1 | contig 12028 bp, 8 predicted proteins | sample Colrivmet1560A02_FD_78197 | JGI IMG/M metagenome (GOLD analysis project Ga0102913, IMG submission 78197) | Estuarine microbial communities from the Columbia River estuary - metaG 1560A-02 | ecosystem: Environmental > Aquatic > Marine > Intertidal zone > Estuary | place: USA: Columbia River... | reverse complement strand
CCCATGAGGAAGAACACTCGCCAACTGGCGTCGCTGCGCCGTGGCACGAGCAATCCGCCCAAAATTCCGCTGATGCCAAGGACACGACCGTTGAGCAGTATGAACGCCGCTGAGGCGAGGCCGAGGAGAATGCCTCCGGCCAAAGCGGACCACGGCGTGAAGTTCACCCAATCTATGGTCATTATTTATCTCCTTGTCGATACCTGCTCGGAGCATGATGACGAGCTTCGGCTGAGCTCGCGGACGATCGAGCGGCAATGGTGACACAGTATGTTTATCCTGTAGCGATTAGCGGTCACCGATCAGGAGTTTCGTATGGTCCCCTTAGCGTCGAACCCTCAAGTGCACGCCATTTTCGACCCCGCGACTTGGACGCTGACCTACGTGGTGCACAACGGGCCCGGTACGGCCTGCGCCGTCATCGATTCGGTGCTCGACTACGATCCCAAGTCCGGCCGCACCCGTACCATCTCTGCGGATAAGGTGATTGCCTACGTCACGGAGCAGGCGTTGCAGGTCGAATGGATCCTTGAAACTCACGCCCACGCCGATCATCTGACTGCCGCGCCGTATCTGAAACAGCGACTCGGAGGAAAAACGGCGATCGGCAGCAAGATCAGTCTGGTTCAGGAAGTGTTCAAAGGCGTCTTCAACCTCGAACCTGAATTCCCGACCGACGGCTCACAGTTCGACGCGTTGTTCGATGACGGCGACGAGTTTCGGATCGGTGCGCTGCAGGTGAGGGTCATGGCCGTGCCAGGTCACACTCCGGCCTGCGTCGCGTACCACATTGGCGATGCGGTCTTCGTGGGCGACACCCTGTTCATGCCCGACGTGGGTTCCGCCCGTTGCGACTTTCCGGGTGGAGACGCCCGGACTCTTTACGCGTCCGTCCGTAAGCTATTGAGCTTGCCGCCAACTACGCGCCTGTTCATGTGTCACGATTATCCGCCTCAATCGCGGACTGTCGCGTACGAGACGACGGTCGCTGCGGAACGCACGTACAACATCCATTTGAACGACGGCGTCGATGAGTCTGCCTTCGTGAAGATGAGAACGCAGCGTGATGCGACCTTGGAGATGCCGGTACTCATCCTGCCGTCGGTACAGGTCAATATCCGCGCGGGCGAGATGCCTCCGAAGGAAGCCAACGGCACGGCCTACCTCAAGATTCCGCTCGACATGCTTTGATGATCAGCCCGCGCTGAATCTTAGCGGGCGACCAACAACCCGCCATCGCAGGTAACGACTTCACCCACCGTGTACGCGCCTGCGCGTGAGGCGAGGAAAATCGCTACGCCTGCGATGTCTTCGGGCGTACCCACTCGGCCCCGCGGATTGGTGCGACCTACGGCGTCCCAATCGACACCATCGCCCTCGACCTTGCCGCCGAAACCGACCCCTGTGCTGAGCATCCACGTCGGGAATGGGCCCGGAGCGATGGCATTGACCAGAATATGTTCACGCACGAGACGCGCAGCCAACATGCGCGTGAGGTGGTGCAGTGCGGCCTTGGAGGGCCCATAAGAATACGTATCGAACGTCGGCGTGCCGATGCCATCGACCGACCCAATATTGATCACACGCGAGGGGGACTCGGCGGTCCCTGCCGCACGCAGCATCGGCAGTAACGCTTGCGTGAGGAAAAAGACGCCTTTGACGTTGGTGTCCATCACCTTGTCCCAGCCTGCTTCCGGAAACTCGCCGAGCCGGGCTCCCCATGACGCACCCGCATTGTTGACGAGTACATCGAGTCTCGCCTCGCGAGCGGCGAGGGCAGCTGCCAGTGCATTGACGCCCTCGACTTGCGAGAGATCAGCCGGAAGAGCGACACACTGTCCGCCATGCTCGCGAGCCAAACGATCGGCCGTGGCGATGCAGCGATCCGCCTTGCGTGCACTGAGATAGACCTTGGCGCCGTTGGCGAGAAACCCGGCTGCGATCATCTCGCCGATGCCGCGCGAGCCGCCCGTGACGAGCACGGTCTTACCGGCTACCGAAAATAAATCCTTCATCTCAAATGCTCCGTCATAAGTGCGCCGGCAGCCTACCGGGAATCGAGTAGGCCGGATAGACCGTGTATCGTGAATTCTTTGCCAATCTTGACACCGCGAGCCCAGCAACTGCCGTTTAATCGATCTCCACGGTATTCGGTTGCGGTCGGGAGAGATGCGATGCGTTTGGTGAGAATAGGGTGTCTCATTGCAACTGCGGGGATGACTGCGGCCTGCGGCGGAGGCGGCGGCAATGGTGGTTCCGGGGGCGTTACGCCACCTGCATCGTCGCCCGTGAGTACGTCGCCTTACCCGGCGGGACTCAGCGACGCCACTTTGCAAGTAGCAGGTGTGACCCGCGAGTATCGCGTACACGTTCCGTCTGGGGTCACAACGTCACCCACCGCTGTCGTGTTGGTGCTGCATGGCGGCGGAGGAGAAGGGCTCAACGTGGCCAACACAGGGGCTCATCCGTTGTCCGTGTTTCGTTCGATAGCCGATCGCGAGGGATTCGTTGTGGTCTACCCCGGTGGGCTACCGGCACGTGATGGTAACGCCGGTTGGACGGACTGCAGAGCGGATAACACGGTGGCGAGCGAGGCAGACGACATCGGCTTTCTCGACGCATTGATCGACCGGCTACGTACCCAATACAGTCTGCCAAGCGCCAAGATATTTATGGCGGGGGGCTCGAATGGTGCGCAGATGACCCTGGCCTATGCCATCAGCCGAGCCAGCAACGTGGCCGCAATCGCCACCAGCAGTGGCAATCTGCCGCAGTCCCCGAAATCCGGCGCATGCAGCGGAACGCCGTCGCGTCGCGTGCCGGCGTTGATGACCCATGGTACGGCCGACACGCTCATGCCCTACGGCGGTGGCTGCGTCGCAAATCTTGGTGGGGCTTGTAATCGTGGTCGTGTAATCAGCGCCGAGGCGACTCGCGACTACTGGCTTGCCGCGAACGCGCTGACAGGCCTCGTACCAGTTCAGTCCACCGTGGAACTCGATAACGCTGATGCGGGCGTAGCCAATCGGTTCGTCTACGGCACGTCCGCCCCGCTGGAGTGGTGGCGCCTCGACGGCGCGGGACATACCGCGCCGAGCCGAGCCGTGCTCATCAGCAGCAACTCGGAGCGCGGTGTGCAAAACCGGGATATTGAATTTGCTGAGGTGGCGTGGGGCTTCTTCAAGCAGCGGCTAAATGCCGTGTCCTCAGCCCCGAGTGCGGCAGCGATACAAGCCGCTCGGGACTACAACCTCTCTGTCGGTGGACAAACACTGATCGTGATGCACAACGGTGTCATCGTCGAGGAGTCCTACGGAAACGGCGGAGCACCGGATCGAACTCAACTGCTGGCAAGTGCAACCAAGGGGTTCACTGGCATGTTGGGTGCGATTGCTGCTTCCGAAGGCCTGATCAATCTCGATGAGGCCGTAGCGCAGCGCGCACTGACCGAGTGGCAGGGCGACTCGCGGAAATCTCGTATCACCTATCGACACCTATTGACGATGACGAGCGGGCTCGAAGAGCTCAACGACCTGCGTGGCTGGAACGACTACCTCGCAGCTCGCGCCGTCAATGAGCCAGGCAGTACTTTCGTTTACAGCGGTGACCCAAATATCTTAGGTCTGGCTCTAGAGCGGCGTCTCGGCGGCGAGTCGGTTGTCGAGTATTTGAATAGAAAGATTCTTCAGCCGCTAAACATTACTTCGTTGCGCTGGGGCACAAATTTCGCCGATGGCAAGCCTCAGTTATCTGGCGGCGCATACGTGACGGCGCGTGATTGGATTAAGTTTGGTGAGTTCATTCGACGGACGATGGAAGGGAGTTGGTCAGGCTCGACATTGTTGCAGAAGCCATTATTTGATCAACTTTTTATTGGTAGCGCGGCACACCCCGCGTACGGGTTCTACTGGTGGGTCAAGCGACCCGTGCCGACCACACTCGCAGGGATCATCGATGGTAACAACAAGAATCAGTTTACCCGGCAGATTAAACCACTTATCGAGGACCCTAGAATTCCGGACGACTTCGTTATGGCGGCCGGCGCGTTCGATCAGAGGCTGTACATTATCCCCTCGCGAGGCATCACGGTGGTACGCAACGGTCCGACTGGTACCGATGCGTTCGATGACCTGCAGTTTCTCGGGCGTCTGCTCGGCAACTAACCGTTCGAGAGGTGCGCCCGCTAATGATTAAAAGATTAATTGTTGTCGTCCTCGGGCTGATGATTAGCGCCGTGCATGTCGTTACGGTCGATGCTGCGCCGACGCGCACCGACTGGTTGACGCCCGTCGTCGAGGCGCCTCGAGTCACGTACCACACGTTCGACAGCGGCGTCGCGGCGACACGCGTCAGCTACCACTTGTACCGACCTGCAGCGTACGAGGCCGAGCCAGACCGCCGTTTCCCCGTTGTCTATTGGCTGCACGGCTCGGGCGGTGGGCTGCGCGGGATTGCTCCGTTGGCGCGGCAAGTGGATAGGGCGATTCAGGCGGGTCAGGCGCCACCGTTCATGGTCGTATTCGTCAATGGCTTGCGGCTTGGCATGTACGTCGACTGGAAAGATGGTTCCGTGCCGATGGAAACGCTCATCGTCCGCGAACTCGTACCGCACATCGACGTCCGTTATCGCACGATCGCCACTCGCAACGGGCGCATGCTCGATGGCTTCAGCATGGGGGGTTATGGCGCAGCACGTCTCGGTTTCAAGTTTCCGGACATCTTTGCCTCGGTCTCGATCGTCGGTGCCGGGCCGTTGCAGCCGACGTTGACACGAACACCGCGAGCGAGTGGGCGAACCGCGGCCGATCTTCTGCAGCAGGTCTACGGCGGTGATCGCGACTACTTCACGGCAGTGAGTCCACGACAGCAGGCGATCGAGAACGCTGCAACGATCGCGCGGGGTTCGCGAGTGCGTATGGTCATTGGGAGCTTGGATGAGACGCTGGGCAATAACGTGGACTTCCATGACCATCTGACCGAGCTCCGCATCCCGCACGAGTGGATCGTCGTCGAGGGTGTCGGCCACGATCCGCTCGGGATCATGCAGGCGTTGGGAGATCGGTACTGGCAGTTCTATCGGCAGGGCTTCAAGTAGCGCGAGTCTCCACCATCGGCATTTGACACATAGCATAAATAGGATATAGCATTCATCATACGTCGACACTCACCCGCCCAATTACGGGGTGCCGAGAATGATGATTCGAGTGATCCTTTTTGCCATCGTATTTTTTGGCTCTTTTGCGTCGGTGCCCGCTGCGGCGGCCGTCGGCGGTGCCCAACTCGCCAAGCCCTTTTCCAAATGCCGGCTGACCGACCCCATGCAACTCAGCTCAATCGAGGCGGAGTGCGCGGAAATCAGCATCCCTGAGAGCGATAAACCCGGTGCACGGCGGATCACGCTGTCCGTCGCCCGGGTACCCGCGATCAACCAACGGAAGCAGAGCGATCCGATCGTGCTGTTGGCTGGCGGCCCCGGTCAGGGTGCGCAGCTGGCCTTCACCACGACCTCCTTCGCGTTCGCGCGGGCCGGTAGGCAACGAGACATTTTGTTGCTAGATCAACGCGGCACGGGGCGCTCCAATCCCCTGACCTGCGATGTTGAGGCTGGTGCAGATCGCAGCGGTTCGATGTCGGACGCTGCCGCGTTTCTCCGCGTCGGCGAACAGTGTCTTGAACGCTTGTCAGCAAAATACGACCTCGGTGCTTACACCACGAGTCGTGCGGTCGCTGATCTCGAGGCGGTGAGATCCCTGCTCGGCTACGAGACGCTCAATCTTTATGCGGGCTCCTACGGCACGCGCGTCGCACAGCACTATGCGAGGAGATATCCCACACGGGTGCGGAGCATGGTGCTCGATGGCGTGGTCGCTCCGCAGACGGTACTCGGCCCTCGCATGGCCACCGATGCGCAGCACGCACTGGATGGCATCTGGAAGCGCTGTGCCGACGATGCAGTCTGCCGCAAGGCGTTCGGCGACATGGCAGCGAAGACTCGGGACTTGCGGGCGCGGCTGCAGAAAAGCGCTCAGTCGGTCCAAGTCGCCCACCCGCGCACTGCGGTGCTGACGTCCATTGATTTCGGTGCCGAGCAACTCTCCGTGGTGCTGCGATTCGGCAGCTACGACCCGCACTTCGCTGCGATGCTGCCGCTGGTCGTCAGCGAGGCTGCGCGTGGTGATTACAGGCCGATCGCCACGCTCTTTTTGCTAACCAGCGAAAGCGTGCAGGAGGTGCTGGCGATGGGCATGCATAACTCCGTGGTGTGCAGCGAGGACGTACCCCGTTTCGACAGCGTGGCCGTGGATCGCGCCGCTCTCTCGGCCACCTATATCGGCACCGGCTTCGTGGATGCATTGCCGATGCTGTGCAAGAACTGGCCCCGTGGCCGAGTGGATGCCGATTTCTTCAAGCCGCTCGTCAGCACTGTCCCGACCTTACTGCTCTCGGGCACGCTGGATCCCGTGACTCCGCCCGCTGACGCCGAACGGGTGGCCCGGGGCCTGCGCAACTCGAGACATTTGACGTTGCAGGGCGCGGGTCACGGGCAACTGGCTATACCTTGCATGGACCGTGTGCTCGCCGACTTCTTCGCCACCACCGATGCGAAGGCGCTCGATGCCAGCTGCCTCGATCGACGTATGCAACCACCGTTCTGGGTTTCGCTTGCGGGGCCTGCGCCATGATTACTGTTAATGCACTCAGCAAGCGTTTCGGCAAGGTCGAAGCCGTGCGGTCGGTCAGTTTCGCCGCACCCGATGGACGAATCACGGGCTTGCTGGGACCGAACGGTGCCGGCAAGTCGACGACGCTGCGAATGCTCGCCACCTTACTCCGCCCTGATTCCGGTGACGCGTTGGTCGATGGTCAATCCGTCACTACCGCGCCCATCGAGGTACGTCGGCGCATTGGTGTGCTGTCGCACTCGAGTGGCCTCTATCCGCAATTGACTGCGCGCGAGAACATTCTCTATTTCGCGGAACTTCACGGCATCGACCGCCAGCAGGCGCAGACTCGAGTGGCCGAGCTTGCTGCACTGCTCGAGATCGAGGAGTTTCTCGATCGCAAGACCAAGGGGTTTTCGCAGGGGCAACGGCTCAAGACCGCTCTGGCACGCGCACTTGTCCACAGTCCGCGCAATCTGATTCTCGACGAACCCACCAATGGTCTCGATGTCATGGCCGTGCGCAACCTTCGGGCACTGCTCACCCGCTTACGCGAGCAGGGGCATTGCGTCCTGTTCTCGAGTCACGTCATGCAGGAGGTAGCACTGCTCTGCGACGAAGTGGTGGTGATTGCACAGGGGCGCGTGGCTGCGAGCGGAACCGTCGAGGCACTGCGCTCACAAGCCGGTGAAGCCACGCTCGAAGATGCGTTCGTGAAGCTGATCGGTACGGCAGAGGGGTTGAACTGATGCGCGGTATATTCACGGTGTTCCGCAAGGAGTTCATTGAAAACCTGCGTGATCGGCGCATCTTGCTCTCAGCGCTGGTATTCGGGCCGGTGCTTGGGCCGCTGATGCTCGCCGCCCTGTTGCAGTTGTCGGTATCGCGTGGCGAGGCGACCTTCGACAAGCCCATGACGCTGCCCGTGGTCGGTGTAGAGCATGCACCCATTCTCATGGCGATGCTCGAATCGAAAGGCATCACGGCCGAGCCTCGCAATCTCGACGAGGCGCAGATTCGCGAGGCGATTGCCGCCCGAGAAATCACGTTGGCGCTGCGCATTCCGGCGGACTTCGGCGAGCGGTGGGCGCGTTCGGAGCCTGCGGCCGTAGAGATCTTCGCGGACAGTTCCGATCAGTTTGGGGGTGATGCCAGTGCCGATCGGGTGGCGCAGGCCATACGGGCCTACGGTCGGCAGGTGTCGCAGACGCGGCTCATGCTGCGAGGCGTCGATCCGATCAGCACGATGCCGTTGGTGATCCATGACATTGACGTGTCGACGCCAGCGAGTCGTGCAACGTTCGCATTGGGCATGCTCAGTTACCTGGCAATTTTCGCCATGCTGTTCGGCGGCATGTATCTGGCCATCGACGCCACGGCCGGTGAGCGTGAGCGCGGTTCGCTCGAAGCTTTGCTGACTGCGCCGATGCCAAGGCCACATCTCATCTACGGCAAGATTGCCGCGACGATGGCTTACATGCTGATCTCCATGGTGCTGACGCTGACGGCTTGTGCGGTCGCATTGAATTATGTGCGTCTCGAGGAGTTCGGCATGAGTCTGTCGATGGGGCCACTCACCACTCTCAAGCTCTTTGCCGTGTCGGCACCACTTGCTGTGCTCGGCGCGGGGCTACTGACAGTAGTGGCTTCCTTCACCCGCAGTTTTCGTGAGGCGCAGAGTTATCTGACCTTCGCTATTAGCGCGCCGACACTGCCGCTGGTGTTCATCGGGATACTGCGGATCGAGCCGTCGCCGCTCGTGATGGCAACGCCATCACTCAGTCAGCACTTCCTGATGATGAAAGTATTGCGCGGCGAGGCGCTGGCGATGCCCGACCTGCTGTACTCAGCCGGCGCGAGCCTGCTGATCGGCGGGATCCTGTGCTGGATCGCGGGTCGGCTGTACGAGCGGGAGGCGATCCTCGGCTGAGGAACGCCCCCCGCTACGCTGACAGGGTCGTTTAGAAGCTCTTGGACAGCGTCACGTATACGTATCGGCCCGTAGCATTGGCGAGGCTGCCAAAGTAGCCGAAGTTCGTCGATGTGACAGGTGGGTCCTTATCCTCGATGTTGCGCACACCGAGTCGCAATGAGGTCTGGTCCAGGATGTCGTCGCGCCGACGGAAGTCGTACTGACCGTAGACGCTCATAGTCGTCCACCTGTCGACTTCAAACAGTTGCCCGTTCACTGCGGCCGGACCGGTGTCGAACACGGAGCCAACGTAATTGACGAACATGCCAGCGCGCCACTGTTGCTGTCGCCAGGTCAACGAGGCTGAGCCGCGCCACTCCGGGTTACCGTTGATGCCGATCTGATTGCCCGCCGCCGTCACCACGATACCGGGGCCGAAGCGGCCAGCGTTGTTGGCGTCGATCACCTTGCGCGCCATCTCGGTGGCTTGCTGCTCGAACTTGGTCAACTTTGCGGCATTCACGGTGAAAGTGAAGTTGCCGAACTTCGTACGCCGAAGTTCATAGCGCAGGCTTGCATCCAAGCCCTCGAGCTGACGCGGGGTGATATTGAAGTAGTTGTCGTTGATCTGCAGCAGCTGTCCGACACGGTTCGTGCCGACGGGCGCATCACGAACCAGATTCGGGTTGCTCTGCCCGTCGAGTCGCAGCAGGTAGTCGTACAGCAGTTGCACCTGACCGCCCTCGATGCCGATGACCTCGGTCTGCTTGATCGACCAAAAATCGACGCTCAAGGTCAGCTTGCCGGCGGATTCCGGCAGGCTCGGTTCGAGCACAAGACCCGCGGAAAGATTATCCGCCTCCTCGGGGCCGAGTCCCTGGTTACCCGAGCGAACCTCGATCGTGCTGGCACCGGCGCAGGTTACGGCGTTCAAGCGGCAGAAAGAGAAGTCGGTACGAGTATTGCTGACCTGCGTACCGGAACTGTAGAACTGCGGCAGATTCGGCGCACGAAACGCCTGCGAGGCGGAGCCGCGCAGGGCGAGCCAATCGGTCATCGTCCAGTTCAGTGCAACTTTGGGCTTCGTCACAGTGCCGAAGTCCGAGTACCGCTCGGTGCGCGCAGCCAGCTGCATGTCGACGGACTTGACGAGCGGTATCTCCATCGCCGGGGACACCACCGGTACTGCAAGTTCTAGATATGCCGACATGATCGATCGGTGTGCGCGAACATCCGGTGACGGGCTGGCGCCCATCACGTCGGTGCCATAGGTGATGTTTGTGACGACGTCGGTGTACTTGATGGTGCCGTCAAGGCGCGGATCGCGGTTGTCGACGTAGCTCTCGCGACGCACTTCGAGTCCACTCGCGATGCCCACATCACCGCCGGGCAGTGCGACGACATCGGGACGCGAGACTTTCAGGTCCCACATCGCCAGAGTGGTTTCGCTGATGCGATTCACGCCAACGAGGAAGCCCGCGATGGTTCCGGCGTTATTCGGAGTGGTGTCCGCTCCGGAGTAGACCTGCTGGTTACCCCCGTTGAACGGGTTGTAGGCGTCCGGCGTGGCCTTGGCGAGCGACTGTTGGAAGAGCGTGTTGCTCACGGCATTGGTGGTGAAGTCGTCGGTCTTCGCCCATGAGTACACGATCGCCGATTCCCAATCGAAGCCCGCCCTCTCGCCGCGAACACCTGCCAAGAGGCGCGTGCTGTCGTCGGTGACTTCGTAGACGCGCGGCCCTGTGTCTACCGGACGATAGGTCGTGATGCGCAGCGGCAGACCCGCGGCCGGCACGTTGACGAGGTTGGGTAAACGGTTCGGGTTGGCCACACCGCCGATCGTCGATGCGCCAAATGGGTTGTAGTAATTCGACGCGGGAACCGAGATCACGGCGCTCGCAAGCGGCGCTGACTGTTCGCGCAGGCCCGAGAGTGATGCGCGGTAGAAACCCGCCTCACCGAAGACTTCGACGTCGCCGATCTCGCGGCTGATCGTGGCGAAAGCGTTGTAACGATCAACGGCGCCGCGGAGGGTGCGGTCAGCGTTTTCGTTGTAGCGCAACTCGCGATCGACCGCGCCGGTGATCGTTCCAGCACGCAAGCAAAGATTTCCGTTATAGGTGGTGCTGCTGCAGCCAGCCGCCGTGTTGGAGGTCGGCTCGACGCGGAACACGCCCGAGGTGGTCAGGGCCGTCGTTCCTTGACGAACGGCGACCGTGCTCGGAATGACCGTGAACGACCCCCAGGGGGATGAGGTGGTGCGATTATCGAAGGCCGTATCGCCCGCCCAGGGCGTATCGGCGACCTTCCAGCGATGATCTTCGCTCGCGGCGTAGTCGCGATCCGTCGCGAGCAGGCGGTTGCGAGTGTAAAAGCCCGCGTACACAGCGACCCGCGTGCCGTCGTTCAGGCGCGTGCCAGCCTTGAGGTTGACCGTCGTCTCGCGATGTGGCGTCCCGTCGGATCCACCGTATTGCGCCTCGAGCCGTGCCCCCTCGTAGTCGTTTTCAAGAACGGTGTTGACGACGCCGGCTACGGCATCGGTGCCGTAGATCGCCGCCGCACCATCACGAAGTACCTCGACGCGCCGGACACCAGCGACCGGAAATGCGTTGGTGTTCGCCGTCTGCACGGGGACGAAGTTTTCGGTCTGCGTGCCGGGCGCCGGAACGACTCGGCGACCATTCAGCAGCATCAACGTGTTGCCGGTGCCGAGACTGCGCAGGTTGATCGATGAGGTGTCGCCGCGTGCATCGTTGAGGTTGCCCGTCGTGCGAGCTTCCTGGAACTGCACGTCGCCGGCCTGCGGAATGGAGCGGAACAGATCGTCACCCGACACGGCGGCAGTGGCGATGATGTCTTCCTTGTCGACGACTGTAACGGGCAGGACCTCAGTGATCTTGGTGCCGCGAATCTGCGAACCCACGATCACGACTTCGACCAGGTCTTCTTCTCTGGCGGCTTGGGGCGCGGCGCCCTGCTGCGCTGCGGCACCAGCGGACACGATCAAACCCGCAGACAGGACGAGTGCACGAAGCGTCTGCGAGTCGCAGCGCGAAACAGTCGGTAAAGCCATGTAGCTGGGCTCCTTGAACCAGAGACGAAAAAACGGAGGGGTATGCAAAGCGAGGAAATATCGTTTGCGGCGTGAGTATAGTCCATCCCATAGGTGTGTCGCGGATGCGGCGCGAATACGTGGAGTAATCGGAATGTCGTTTGCAGAGCAAAAGAAATGGGTCTCGCTCGCCGCAGCCTTGGCAGTACTTTGTTGCGCGCCGGTGGCGAGTGCTCAGCAATCGCTGCTTGAGTATCCGAGCATTCACTCGCCGCGAGTGGGGCTCGATGGCATGGTCGTCAGCCAGAACGAGGTGGCGAGCGCGATCGGCGCCAAGGTGCTGGCCAATGGCGGTAACGCCATCGATGCAGCCGTCGCGGTGGGGTTCGCTCTGGCGGT
>Ga0102913_1000497_pt1 | contig 12056 bp, 6 predicted proteins | sample Colrivmet1560A02_FD_78197 | JGI IMG/M metagenome (GOLD analysis project Ga0102913, IMG submission 78197) | Estuarine microbial communities from the Columbia River estuary - metaG 1560A-02 | ecosystem: Environmental > Aquatic > Marine > Intertidal zone > Estuary | place: USA: Columbia River... | reverse complement strand
TAAAGTAAAAGAACTGGCATTTGAGGATATAAAAACAGCAGGCAATCCCCTTGATGTTGTCGATAGTTATTTCGGAATGCGGAAAATGGCGTTAGGTAAAGGGATAAATAATCAGCCAGTGATGTACCTTAACAATAAGCCTCTTTTTCAAAACGGCACACTTGACCAAGGATGGTGGCCCGATGGATTGCATACCCCCCCTAGTGAAGAGGCTATGTTGTTTGACCTGAAATTTTTGAAAGAGGCAGGATTCAATATGCTAAGGAAGCACATGAAAGTAGAGCCCGCACGCTATTATTACAACGCAGATAAACTAGGCTTATTGATTTGGCAGGATATGCCTGCTTCGGGAAGCACTCCAAAAGGTACACGAACTGCACAATTTACAGGACCATCAGGTACACGCGATATTTTTAAAAAAGCGTCTTCCGCAGCGCAGTTTGAGCTTGAATACCGTAGGATAATCCGTATGCTTTATAATCATCCCAGTGTGGTTAGTTGGGTTACGTTTAATGAGGGTTGGGGACAATATGAGACGGGACGACTGACCGAATATGTTAGGGGATTAGATCAAACAAGGTTAATTAATTCCGTAAGCGGATGGACATTGCTCGATTTTGGAGATGTGTATGACATACATACGTATGAAGCTATTCCTAAAGCCCCAAAGAACATGCAAAACCGGGCGATTGTGGTGGGTGAATACGGTGGAATTGGATATGCCATAAAAGGCCATTTATGGAACATAAATGCAACAGGTTGGGGCTATCAGAGCTACGAGGATACTGAAAAACTGACCGATGCCTACCGTAAGAAATTTACCGAGATCATCAGACAAAAACGAGAACTAGGTATTAGTGCCTCAGTGTATACACAGACAACTGATGTTCAGGGAGAATCGAACGGACTTTTGACTTACGACCGTAAAGTGATCAAAATCCCTGTAAATACCCTTAAAAAGATACATCAGCCAGTATTTGAATGATTATGGGCAGCATTTGGTAAATCGAAAAACCCGATGCACGTTAATTATACGTTAACATTTTTTTGGATTTTAAACCAAAAAACAACTAAATTCATTTTAAGTTAACGGACATGCCTATTTCTCAAAATAGTTATTATATTGAATTGTGGGAAATGTTTATTTCTCAAGATAACCAAGAGTCCTTATCTATTATCTATAAGGACCATTTTGATCTTTTATACAATTTTGGATTTAAGTACACCTCTGATACGGATGCTATTGAAAACTCCATTCAGAATATTTTTGGCTATTTTCTGAAAAAAAGGAATAAGCTAGGCCCAGTAAACAATATGTCCGGTTATTTAATCCAATGTTTTCGACATGAGTTATACCTAGCGCTCAAAAAACAAAAAAAAATTGTTCTTTGCCAGACAATTCCTGAAGGATATTTTAACCACGACAGTGCTCAGAAAGAAAATGAATCTGGGGAAAAGAGAGAACAGCTGCATCAAACCATGATGGCAATTATAAAAAAGCTTAACCCAAAGCAGCAAAAAATCATTAATCTCAGGTTTATTGAGCGATTTAGTTATAAAGAAATATCTGACATGCTGAACATTTCAGTTGATTCCTGCTATAAATCGGTTTATAGATCTGTCACATCTATCCGTCATGAAGCGGAGAGGGGTTTACCACAGAAGAAAAAATAATTGCGAATCAATGTTTCAGGAGGGTTCTGCACGGTTACCCATGCATTAGGTTTGGGGTATATTTCGTCCCAAATCATGTGCTGTTGATCTGTAGAAGTAGAAAAAACTGGAAATAAAAACAAAAAACTGGGTTTTTCTGTCCAGATTCAACTTTTCCATCACTCTTCTAAAAAATACGGCTACAAACTGATGAATTTCGATAATTATAAAACTTTTACTGCTCAGGATTTCATATTTGATGAACATTTCAGGGAAATTTTAGCGGGGAAATGGGAACCTAACTATTCGATTGCAGCGCTAAAGGAGGACCTTCCCGAAAAAAGTGTAGAAATTGAGCTTGCTGTAAATATGATCAAAGATTTGAATGTTACCGTATTCGAGAACTCCGATACCCGGAAATCGGAATTGTGGGGCAAAGTTGTCACCAAGAGAAGCCGGGAAATCCGGTTAAATCTTTTAAGGTATACTGCTTTGGTCTTCTTGGTCATTGGGAGTGGGTTTTTTACACTGCATCTATCTCAAAATAAATCGGCAATTGATCAATTTGCTTCCTCCCAAAAAATTCCCTTGGGTAAAGAGGTATCGTTGGTGATGTCTGATGGCGAGCAAATTGACATCAACAACAAGGAATCAAGAATTCAATACAACCGTTTGGGAACCTCTATTTTGGTTGACGATACGATCCGGCTTGAACAAAATAATAATACCAATGGCTTCAACCAGATGATTGTTCCTTATGGTAAACGTTCCTATTTGTTGCTTTCAGATGGCACCCAAGTATGGATCAATTCAGGGTCAAGATTGGTTTATGCTCCTCAATTCACTGGAGATACCCGAGAGGTGTTTCTTGAAGGAGAAGCTTATTTCGAAGTGGCCAAAGATGCAAGTAAGCCGTTTTATGTGCGTACAGATGCTTTTACAATCAATGTTCTTGGCACCAAATTTAATGTGAAAGCCTACAAAGATGACATGGAGTATACTACGGTATTGGTGGAGGGTAAAGTGAGTATGAAAGTTCAGGACCAGTTTTTTTCAAAAGATGTAATTCTTGCACCCAATCAAAAATTGACCCTCATGAAAGGACAAGATGATTTTCAGAGATCCAATGTTGATGATACAGGGTTTTACACCAACTGGATTTACGGGTATCTCGAATTTAAGAATGCTAATCTAAGCGATGTATTAAAAAGTATACAGCGCTATTATAATATTGACATTGAATTAAATACAAGGGATCAATCGAGTATCGTTTCTGGTAAACTTGATTTAAAAAGTGAACCTGATCGGGTACTGACGGGATTGGGTCTTTTGTCTCATACCAAAATTATAAAAAGTGACAACAAATATGTAGTTTTTGAATAATAATAAAACCGGTTAATGCCCTTAACATCAGCCGGATCAGCATAAAAATGTTACCCGATAAGTAATAATTCATATTTAAATTAATTAAGTTTATGAAAAAAAACAGCACTGAAAGTCTTTATTTAAATGAGCCTAATCAGCCTTATTTATTTAATAATAGAAACCCAATCTTTCTAAAGATGAAATTGCTTAGTATTTTAATGTTCGCCGGAGTGTTTTCAGTTTCTGCCAACTCATATTCGCAGAAAACAAACCTTAATCTTACCCTCCGCAATACTTCGATAACGGAGGCCATTTCAAAAATTGAAAGTTCCAGCGACTTTATTTTTATCTATGACGCTGAAATATTAAACAATACGAATAAAGTCAACTTGAATATAAAATCCAAATCGATCGAGTATCTGCTGGATCTATTGTTGGCAGGGATCGACGTGAAGTATCTGATCGATGAACGCCAGGTTTTCATTTATAAAAAGGACGATCCCAAAATCCTTGCAGACTATCTTGTAAACCGATTACCCAAGCAGGTTAAAGGAACGATAAAAGATAAGCAAGGCTTACCGATACAAGGTGCTACCGTAACGGTAAAAGGTACAAAAATAGCCGTAACTACAGATGCCAATGGAAGTTTTATTATCGAAATACCCAATGATGCAAAAACACTGGTTGTTTCTTTCATTGGTATGGAAACGCAAGAATTAGCGGTTACTGAAAATGTAAACCTTACTGTTGTAATGGCCGAATCGTCTATTGTGCTCGATGAAATAGTAACAGTAGCTTTAGGCTATGGTGTAACAACCACCCGCGAAAAAATAACTGGCTCTATTGCCACCGTGAATCCAAAACAATTGATGGATCGTGGTGCGGTTACAACTCCTTTGGGGCTGTTAACAGGACTTGCAACAAACGTGCGGGTTACAGCCGCCAACTCACTGCCAGGAACTTCTCCGGTCATCCAGATTCGCGAAGTGTCTTCCTGGAAAACTGGGGGTGATGGTGTGTTATTTGTTATTGATGGAGTAATCAGAGACCAAGAGGCATTTCAGGCTTTAAATCCCAATGACATTGAAAACCTGAGCATATTAAAAGATGCTGCTTCGGCTGCAATTTACGGTATGAAGGCTGGAGATGGAGTAGTTTTGGTAACTACCAAAATGGGGAAACGAGGAAAATTAACCATTAATTACGGTTTTTCTTACGCCTCAAGTGACCCTATCTTAAATTTCAAGAAGCTGAACGCCTATGATTATGCGTTGAAGCAGAACATGTGGAGCGGCATGATCGGTAGAGCCGCCAATGCAAGTGAATGGTATTTGCCCTATGAATTGGATTATTTCAAAAATAATTCTTTCAACGCACTTAACGACTTTTGGTCAAACCCTCGTTCAACAAATCATAATATCTCGGCAGGCGGTGGAACAGAAAGCGTAAGATATTTTGTCTCAGGAAGTTTTAATACAACCGATCAGGCCTCATTAGGCGTTGGTTATGATAAAAATACCCTTTTGGCAAAGATCGAAAACAAGATCGGCAAACGCTTAACACTAAACTTCAGGATGTCTGCTTCATGGGATAAGACTTCACGTCCGGCAGGTGATATTCAAGGTGGAGGATTGAACTTTGGTACTCTTATAACGCGACCAGCTATTTCTCCATATTACAAAACAATTGATGGCGTTACCTATCCCATGGATCCTTCAGTAGCATCAATTATGTTGGGGAAGGGTGGTTACAGCAAATATGATAATGCCTTTATTAATCCAATGGCATCGATAAGTTACACTATTCCAGGTATCGAAGGTCTATCTGCAAGTGCACAGTATGCTGTTAACAGTAAATTTTCAAAAAGTAAGCAGTACAATGTTTCTCCTGAATACTATAATTTTATCTTCGACAGGCACATTCCAACTGACAATTTCGATTTTGCCGGATCAAGAGGCTGGAAAACCAGAAATGCTCAGGGTAACAATACCTATGCAAGTTTAACGCAGAATTATGGATCAGGAACTAGTTATCAAGGCAATTATCAACTTAACTATGCCCGTGTTTTTGACAAGCACCGTGTTTCGGCATTTGGCGGATACGAATTCCGCGGTAGCGAAGGAGATTTCATACAAGCCTATCGTCGGGGTTATGCCCTCGAATCTTTTGACCAGATAAGCGGTGGAAGTTCTGATATTAATAATCAACAGACCAGCGGGGATATTACCGCACAGGAGGGAATGGGTTCATGGATAGGTCGTTTAGATTATAGTTTTAGCAACAAATATATTCTTGGAGCTACCATCCGCCGTGATGGTTCTTATAAATTTGCACCCGATCAAAGATGGGGTAATTTCCCTGCGGTTTCTGCAGCCTGGATCGTGTCCAAAGAATCATTTTTTGATCCTTTAATTTCAGTTTTTAGTTCATTAAAGATAAGAGGATCATGGGGCGTAACCGGTACTGACAGAACTAATCCATGGCAATGGAGGGAAACATTTGTAGGTGGCACACAAGGCAGCCTTGGAAACAATATTTTCCCTACTATAGGTACATCTGTAGTTCCTAATCCGTTAATTACCTGGGAGAAAAACAGCAATTACAACCTAGGATTAGATTTCGGGATGATAAACAATGCGCTGACCTTCAGATTTGAAGGGTGGTACAAAAAAACTACCGATATTCTATCGAATAGATTGTTATCTACACCTTCAGTAGTGGGAGCAGCTTTGCCTGACGTGAACTATGGTGTGATGAGTGCCAGAGGACTGGAGTTTAATACAGATTACCAATCAAAAATTGGAAAACTAAATTTTTCTGTTGGAGGAAATATTTCCTATAATGAGAACAAAATTCTGGTTAAGGATCAGCCTGCCGGACAGCGGGAATACGATAATGAAGTTGGATTTCCCTCGTACCGTACCAGGGCTTGGAATATACTTGTCAACAAAACTGGCAAGGGCGTAATTAGAACTGTAGCGGAAGCAGAAAGATTAATGGCTGAAAATGCCATAGGTGCAACATGGTATAGAACTGCAGGTACACAAATTCAACCCGGTATGGTATATGCTCAGGATTATCGTGGAAGCAACAACACACTTTTTGCGAAAGGCCCTGATGGAAATGTTGATCAAAACGGAATCGATGATCGTGTATTTATCCCTGGTAAATACAATTCGCCAAGAATAAATTTTGGTTTTAACATTACTGCCGAGTATAATGGACTTGAACTAAATGCAATCGCTGCAGGTACTGGATCGTATTGGAGGGCTTGGGACAGGGGTATAACCTCACAATTTCAGCTGTTCACCGACTTTTGGCCTAACGAATGGACTGCTTCCAATATAAACGGAGATCCAAGTCCACTTTATGCCGTAGCAGGGGGATGGCCAGGCGGTGGTACAGATAAACCGAGTACATTGAATCTATATAATATGTCATTTTTTCGAATGAAAAATATTTCTTTGGCTTACAATATTCCTACAAAGCTTACAAAAAAAGTAGGAATCGAGCGATTCAAAGTGTACATGAATATGGAGAATCCATTTATGATTTATAAACTGGCTCCAAGAGTAATGGATCCTGAATCTGCTGAAACTGTGACTTATCCAATACTGAGAAGCTATTCTCTTGGTTTTAATGTCACACTCTAAGCATAAAATTGGTTATCAACTTTTACACATAAAAAATAGGTGATGAAAATAAATAATAGTAAGTACATCATAGCTTTTCTGGCAATGACAATGGCTTTCATGTCATGTAAAAAAGTTTTTGACGATATTGAACAATATAAGAATCTTACCCCCGAAGCGGTTTGGAAGGACGTTGATTACACCACTCAGTACATCAATAGGTTTTATGCCTTGATGTATACTGATTTGACAAAAACTGACGCCCCTGCAACCGAGGAGTTTGGTATAGATCAACAACGTACCTGGACCAGGTTCAACACCGATCAAATAGCTCCGGGAAGTGGTTCAGGTATTCAGGCGTATGAGTCGTTTACAAAAGCGTATTCAAATATTCGCGATCTGAATAGATTCTTTGAGAACGTTGATAAGGGAACGTATAAGACCAAAAATCTGTTAAAGGGTCAGGCATTTTTCATATTGGCGCACCGGTATTTCAGGTTGGTCAAAACTTTCGGTGGAGTTCCGATTGTGAAAAATGTAATTAATGCGGAAAGCAGTGATCCTAGTGTATTGGGTAGGCCAAGAAATACAACGCTTGAATGTTTCGATTATATCATCAGCCTGCTGGATAGTGCTATCATTAATTTACCCGAGCCATCCAGTGCAGTAGCCGTTATCCCCAATTATGAGAGCTTCAGGGTAACCAAACCGATAGCCATGATTTTAAAAGGTGAGGTATTGATGTGGAAGGCTAGTCCAATATTTTGTACAACCCCAGATGTAAAGTATTGGACTGATGCGTATAACTCCCTTAGTGATACCAAAAAATATTTAGATAGCAAAGGATATGGCCTTTATACTACCCAAAAAGGAACTACACCTCCTTATACTGGAATGTATTATGATAAAGTTGGTGCCAAAACAGAGTGGATATGGGCTCAGGATTTTGTATTTCCTACCACTAGTTCCGCAGGTCTGTATAAAGGGATGCGCCCCTCTAACCAAGGGGGAGATGCAGAAGCTCCAGCTCCAACATGGAATCTTGTAGAGCGGTATGCAATGGCTGATGGTAAAGACATCAAAAGCTCGACTTTTGCATACAGCTTTAATACGTATTGGAAAAACAGGGATCCGCGCTTTTATCAGACCATCGCGTATAACGGCTCGCGGTATATTTTTCCGCCCAATCCAACTGCCATAGCTGATCCTAACAGACGCGAGTGGACCTTTACGGGTTTAATTAAAGGGGATAAACCTTTTGATCTTGTGCGTGGTGGAGGCTTTGGTTTCTTGAACAGAAAGGGAATAGATACAACCCTTCATAATCAGGAGTTGGATAAGCTTCAAACTGCATTTCCTATCTATCGGTATGCCGAAATTCTTTTGAATTTGGCTGAATGCGCCAGTGAATTAGGGAAATTTGATGAGGCAAAAAGTTTATTGATCCCTATCCGTTCACGCGCCAGGATCTTAAACCTGGATGGCAGCTTTGGTCTGGCTTCAGTACCGAGCAACCGCAATGAGTGGATTAAAGTCATTATGAATGAACGATTGATAGAGCTTGTTTACGAAGGCAAGCGCGTTTGGGATATCAAACGCAGAATCTTATTTGATGACTTTAAGCAGTACAAGAATTTTCTTGGCGTTCAAGCTACAATTAATGTAGCTGGTGTAGATGCGTTAAAACTGGTAGTTCCGCGCAATGGTGCTACGATTGTTATTTCAAGGTTGTCATCATTAGGCCTTGGTGTAGATGATGTTTGGAGAGCGCTGAGTGATGCAATGGCAAAATCAAGTGATCCTGATAAGCTTTACAGTCAAATTATGACCGATAAGATAATCATTGGTGATCTTGGCAATGAAATACTGAATCCCTCTAATTCAAATGCGCTGGAACCTATTCCTTCAGGAACATTATTAACAGATCCAAAGGTTCTGCAGAGTACACAATATGGAGGCACTTTTAACCCTAAATTAAATTAGCATTTTCAAGGTACTTGGTTATAAAAGTATTCAAAAAACTATATATATATTTATGAAAAAATATTCAATAACAGTAATTGTCATTGCGCTATTCAGCTCTTTGGTACTTAATGGTTGTAAAAAAGAAAAGGTTGATACTTTCGAACTGATTGGAACGAAGTGGATTGGTTCAGATTTGTTTAATCTATTAACAAACAGGTACGACAATGGAAAGATTACGCGGGTATTGAGTTTAAACGCCCCCGGAACAGGTACATTAAAGACCATTGATAATTATAAATCAGCCTCGACGGTAAGTATCACCGATGAACCCCTCACCTGGACATTAAGTGGCAACCAGCTTAACGTATCAGTTGGTGGAAAAGTGCTGAAGGGTGACCTTAGTTATAGCAACCGAAACGTTAATTTCTTGCGCGAAGACAATTCTTACATCGCATTCGATCAGATTGATCTATTGAAGCTTGCAACCAAAGTATTCAGGGGTACATTTCTTCAGATCGGTACAACAGTACCAAAAGATGTAACCTGGATTTTTCTTTCAGATAGTGGATTTAAAATGGTTTTTCCTAACAATAGTTATGTTTTATATCCACTTTCTAAATATGAAGTAGATAATGCAGGAAAGCTTCTGGTTCATTACTTTGCCGGAAGAACTTCTGGTTCTGTACCAATAGATTTAACAAATCATGGTGGTCAATACACTGCAGCCAATGATTCAATTGTATACAACACGTCAAATATTCCATCGGTGATTACATACAATGGCACGGAAAACTGGAGAGGTATATACAGGTTGAAAGAATTAAAGTAGTTTTTTTAAGTTATTGAATAGATGCCCCCAAAGTTTCTTCTTAGAAATTCGGGGGCTTTTATTTCTAAAAAATATAGTATAAGTGTATCGACCCCTTAATTCTTGAACTTAATGGTAAAAAAAGTACCCATAAACTTAAACCCAGTCTCAGCATATTTTGCCAGACAATGCAAGAGCGTGGGGATCCGGAATTAGCCTTCACAACAAAGATGGTGTTAGATCTTCATGGAATACTAGAAAATAGTGCAAAGTAAACAGGTTAAAAACTAATTTTTGTCCAGATTTTGTTGTTAAATCACTCTATAAATTGGTAAATAAAATTTTGAAATAAAAAACATGAAATACTTATTCCTGAATGTATATCTTTTAGTTGTTTGCGTATTGATGTCATTTAATGAAAGTCCAAAACGATCAACAGCTTATTTAGTAGAAAAGAAAATAGAGGTTTTGCCTTTTAAAAAGTTCAATTTAGATGGCCTGACTGATTTTAAACCAGTTTCTAAAAACTGGCAAATTGTTGGAAAAACCTTTGTCGATCTAACTCAAAAACAAACTTTTGTTTCTGAACCTGGAACAGGTATTTTGTTAAATATACCTGGTAAAGGCATGAGTGGAAATATTTTTACTGCATTCGAGCACAGCGATATTGAAATTGAATTGGATGTCATGATGCCTGTCCAATCTAATTCTGGACTCTATTTTCAGGGACGATATGAAATTCAGCTCTTCGATAGTTGGGCAGTAAGCAAACCTAAATATGCTGATATTGGAGGCGTATACCAAAGATTTGATAATTCAAAAGTGCCCAAAGGGTATGAAGGGAAAGCTCCAAGAATTAATGCTGCAAAAGCACCAGGTTTATGGCAACATTTTAGAATCGTATTTCAAGCACCGAGGTTTAATGCTGAAGGAATCAAAACAAAAAATGCCATTTTTAAAGAGGTTTTTTTGAATGGATTTCTTATCCATGAAAATCAGGAAGTCACCGGACCCACCCAAGGGAGTGCGTTTAATGATGAGAAACCAATGGGGCCATTTATGATTCAAGGTGATCATGGGGCAGTTGCTTTTAGAAATATACAATGCAAGTTGTACGAACAAAACAAAGTTTCTTTCAACAGCGTAAGCATGAAAGAGTTTGAAAACTCAGCCAAATTTATACCTGATTATAATAAGCTTGAAAAGTTGCGAGAAATTAATACGGATACCGTATCAGCCGATATGGTGACGGGTAGAGACTCACAGAAATTACTGGTTTTTAATGGTTTAATGAACGTTCCAACTACTGGTGATTATCTTTTCGAGATGAAAATAAATGGCGGAGGTGGTGCACTTTTGTTAAAAACCGATACCATTGTTAATTTAAATGGAGATTTCAAAAATGAAGAACCAGCGTTCAAACTTGTAACGCTACAAAAGGGTTTTATCCCGTTCACGTTAATATACAACAAGCATCAAAAATTTCGCCTGGGATTTAGCTTATTTGTTGAAGGGCCAGGCATAGCCCGGCATACCTTGCATACTGCACCTCCTGTAAATATAGCTCCAGTTAAAAAAATAGACAGTGCATTTGTAATTGATGCTTCCAATGAAACTGTCCTGCAAAGAGGTTTCCTGATGCATAACAAGATTAAAAGAACCCATACTATATCCGTTGGTTCTCCCAAAAATATACACTATTCCTTCGATCTGGCTTTTGGTTCACTCATTCAAGTATGGGGAGGAAAATTTCTGGAGGTATCCGAGATGTGGGCAGGCAGAGGGATACAACAACTTGGCGTTCCCTTAGGAATACCTGTTTTGCTGCATGGAGATCCGGATTTTGCTTTTCTGGAAAATAAAAATTCCAACTGGCCAGATAGCATACCCTCAAGCACTGTCTATAAACAGTTGGGTTACGAACTGGATAATTACGGAAATCCGACATTTTCCACATTATTGAGTGGCTCCACGATTACGAACAGCTTTGTTCCTATCGATTCTTTGAGAAGGTTGAAACGAATTATTTTAACGAAATCTATTAAAGAAATCTGGCACAAATTAGCGGATGGCAGTATAATCGAAAAGTTACCAAATGGTGTCTATGCTATTGATGACAGAAACTATTTTCTAGACTTTTCGACTGATAATAATAACACTCCTGTCATTAGAAAATCATCTGGAAAAGATGAGCTTTTGGTAAAAATACCGGCGGGAAATCAGAAAATCACTTACACAATTACCTGGTAATTCAAAAAATATGAACATAGTAAATACCATTATCAAAAAATCTTTACTGACAGCTATTCTATTCAGCACAGTACAATGTGTTAATGCGCAATCACTTGCTGAAACTATCAAGAAAGAATCTGTGTACTACAAAGTTGTTGATGTCCCGATTCCACAGTATATTAAATTGGAAGTGGGGGGATTGGCGCTCACCGATGATGACAAATTAGGCGTTTCAACCCGCAGGGGTGAAGTATGGGTAATAGATAAACCGTACAGTTTAACTCCTTCTTATAACCGATATGCACATGGGCTGCATGAGGCACTTGGATTAGCGTATAAAGACAAAGGGTTTTATCTCGCTCAAAGAGCAGAATTGACACGTCTCGAAGATAAAAACGGTG
>Ga0102913_1000479_pt1 | contig 12206 bp, 11 predicted proteins | sample Colrivmet1560A02_FD_78197 | JGI IMG/M metagenome (GOLD analysis project Ga0102913, IMG submission 78197) | Estuarine microbial communities from the Columbia River estuary - metaG 1560A-02 | ecosystem: Environmental > Aquatic > Marine > Intertidal zone > Estuary | place: USA: Columbia River... | reverse complement strand
GCGCTGGCATTTGATAATCATTAGATTACCTGCCTGCGTAAAGCCTAAATCATCGGCTTTTTGTAAATCTTTACAAGCGTCTAAAGTGTACATAAATCGTGCTTTTGAGATGGCTCTGTTGTAATAGGCAACCGATTGATTAGGATCTAATTTAATTGCTTTGTTATAGTCTTTAATCGCTTCTGCATGTATGCCAAGTTCTGCCATATACGTTCCTCTATTTACATACGCGCCAACATTACTAGAATCAAGGGCGATTTGCTCACTAAAAAATTGAATGGCTTGTTTGTGTTTTGCTCTTTCTTTTTCGCTCATTTCGGGATTAAGCAGTCTTTCGAGTTTTTCTGCATCGTAATTTACTTTGGTATCGGGCATGGCGCTCCTGTTGGTGTCTGATTTGCTTATGGCTACAGCCTTTTTGGTAGTATCTTGATTGTAGGGAAGGTTTTCACGAATTCTGGTTTGCGCTTGAAGAGCAATACCGCAGAGCAAGAAAAGTGCAAAAGAGAATAAGGTTTTCACGTGGCTGAAAATTTAAAAGTATTTATCGTTCCTACGTGCATTTCGGCAATAGGTTGCGCTAGTTTATTTTATTATTTTGATGCATTGTGTTTCGTTGCCCGATTGTATTTGAAGGTAGTACACTCCACTAGGAAGTTGAGCAACAATGTTTTCTAAATTTATAGTGTTTTGTTTTGTGTTTTTTAATTGGATGGAGTTGCTTACTTGTTTACCTAGCACATCTAAAACTGTAATGACAAAGTTGTTGGGCTCAGCAGAATTTATTTCTAAAACAGAGGAAGCATCTATTGGGTTTGGATAAACAGTTACTTTAAATGGATTTGCTGGAGATTCTGTAATTCCTAATGCACCATGATAAATAGTAATATTATCTAAGTAAAGTTTATTGCCTCCTTTGGCATTCATGGCAAACATAATTTTCAAATGTGCATTGCCTGCGTAGGCGCTTATGTCGATGTTTGAGCCCGACCATTCTGAGATACCTGGAATAAAATCGGCGGTAGTTGCTCCTTTGGTGATCAATTGTGTGTAGTTTATATTTTTTTTGAGGGTCCAATTTTCCCCGCAATCTCCCGAAGTGTAAATTCTTAGTAAGTCGTAATTGCTTGCTCTTTGCTGAGCATAGGCAAAATTAAAATCTAGATAAACCGAATCGCTTTGTGAGGATAAGTCGATATTCGGACTCACCAGATAATGCCACATTTCGCTGATGTCGTAACCCGATTCAGTATGAAGGTCGAGCACTAACGAGGCACTTCCACTTTTTTTGGTAACTGTTGTGCGCTGAAACTTAGTAATGTTGCCTGGGTATATTATTGTCCAATCATTGTTACCTCCATTATTATCTGGAAATCCGCTGTATTCAAATCCTTCAAAATAGGGATGAGATGTGTTATTCGTGTTATCCAATACTTTGATATAGTCACTTTTCACCACAGAGTCGCTTCCATTACCATTACTTATTTTTAGTTTAACGTCGTATGTTCCCGCAGCAGCATAAGTAACATTTGGTTTGGCTAAGTTAGAGCTTGCTGGTGTTCCCCCCTCAAAAGTCCATTCATAAATTCTATTAGAACTCAAACTATCGTTGTAAGAAAGATCATCGAAAGAAATTGTTCTTCCAGCACAAAAGAAGGTAGAGTCGTTGTGGGCTTTAAATACAGGTTTCGGCGAGCATTCGTAAACTATGTGATTGTTTTCGGTGCCGGTGGCTATTAAATTACCATTGGATGATAGGCTTGATCTATATGCAGTTGCTGATGCTGCTGCGTTTTGCATGGAAATAGCCTGACCTTGAGTGAACATGTTACTACATGTACTATAATCCATAAAATTTTGTACGTTCTCTAATCCAGAGCATAAATTCTGAGATAGGTTACAAGTTCCGTTAGAACCTTTGGTAGGAGGGGTGTCATTAATGCCATCGTCACCACAATTCGAGCCAATTTCGTTCCATCCCCAAGGATGCAAAAGTCCTAAAAAATGGCCTGTTTCATGAGTTAGTGTATGTATCGCTGCAGGCACTCCGTAGGAGGTTCCAATGCTTCCAAATTGTCGATTGATTAAGATGGTGCCGTGGTCGTTTTGTGCTACAGGCTGAGTAGGTAAATAGCTATAGCCGCCAATAGAAGAGCCCCCCGATTCAAGGTAGTTTACTACCCAAACATTGTAATATTTTTTAGTATCCCAAACAATTAAATCTTTAATTGGCTCACCACTGCCACCATTAGTTAAATAGGAAAAAGTACGCGTAATCCCTTTGGTGCATTTGCCATTTGGGTCGATGGTGGCCAATCTAAATTCGAAGCGTGCATCTACAGCGATACTTTTAAATGCGCTAACAATAGAACTAGTGTCGGCATTTAGTTTTCTAAAATCTTCATTTAATATTTCAATGGCATCATATACTTGAGCGTCGGAAATGTTAGAAATTCCTCCGTCGTGAACAATATGTATTACTACTGGTATGATAAAAAGGGGGCTGTTTCCTGCCAATACTTCAGTTGATGTTTGCACTTGCGACATCTTTGCAATGTTTTTTTCTATCATTGCCTTTTTAGCGGGGTCGGTCATCATTTCTTCTAACAAATGGTCGAAACCACAGTTTTGTGCTTTTCCTATGATGCTCAACAATAGGAATAAACTGACAAGTTTTTTTTTCATGCTGTATATATCTTATTTAAAAGTAAGCATCGCGCGCTTTCAGTCAAAATTAAAATTACGTGATAATTCAAGTAATTCAGGAAAAAGCAAGCTGAAATCTTTTTCAATTGCTGTATAATGTTCTTTTAGGACTTCGCTCGCTTTGTCTAAATTCGATTCAAATCGAGTTCTTTTCGACATTTGTGTGAGAATGATATTTATACCATCAACTGTTTTGTACATGCTTAACCAATCGTTTTTTATTAAATGATGAATAAGCACTTGGGCTCTTTCGGGAAGCACTTGATGGTGCTTTTGCAAGGCGGCGTAAAAGTTTTTGCTAAAAGTGTCTAGTGGGTTGTTGGGAAAATATTTTTCAAAATGTACAGCCAAAAAGTGATCAAAAAACACGTCAGTAGCTACAGGAGCGTACTTACTCAGTGTTGTGCGTGAGAGCTGCGTGGTGTGGATAAACGACGGGTGCTTATCTGTAAATGTATCTATGGCGTGATGCAGTCTAACGCCCTGCATCATTTTCTTGCTCAGTATATTGCGTTCTTTGGGTAAAATAGTGTCGGCAATAAAGTTGCCTATGGCCAACTCTTGGTCGTTTCCTGATAACGCTATGTGAGCTAAGAAATTCAAGGGTTCTAATATAATAATTGATTTGTGGTTTATTCGTGTTTCCTAAAGGTAAAATTAATGTGAAAAAAACTTGAGTCGGTGCGATTATATTTTTATTTTAGTACAGAGGGAAAACTTGAGATTTAATTTAACCTAGTATTAATCATGAAAGGGAAGAGCGTGAATACGCATTTATTCATTGAGGCGACAGAACAAACTCCAAGAGTTGTGTTCAATCTTACTGAAGGGCAACTTGCGATTACAGGAAAATCTTTACCCGAAAGTGGCGAACAATTTTATCAGCCTATTTTAGATTGGTTAGACGATGCGGTGAACTCTACCACAGAGAAAGTGAAAATGCATATTGCTTTAGATCAAATGAATATCTCTTCTTCTAAAATGATTCTTTTCATTTTATATAAACTCAAAAAATTAAAAGAAGCTGGCAAAACGGTTTCTGTTTGGTGGTACCATGCCGAAGAAGATTCAGATATGCGGGAGGTAGGCGAAGATTACGAGTTTATGGTGGATATTCCTTTTCGTTTCAAAAGCGGAAAAATCGAAGGCAGCGAATTATTAGTTGCTTAGTACATCCTTTTAATTCTTACTTATTATATTAGCGCTTCAAAATTGAAGTGTAATAAATCTATTGTATATGTTAAAGAAAGTAATTATTGGTTTGCAATTGGTGATTTTGTTGGTGATGGGTTTTTTGTTGTACAAAGTTTACCAGCCTGTAGAGCCAGCAAAATATGTTTTTGACGATAAAGGAAAGCAAGTTTCTAAAGTGACCGATAGCGATATTATTGTGTATTACGATTACGATAGCTTGATGAAGAAAAGTAATTTTATCGATAGTATACAAACGCAATTGCAATTGAGCGAACAAAGATATCAGAAGTCGCTAGAAGCAGCGAAAAACGATTACATGAATTGGATGAATCAAATGCAAGGAAAAATTGCGCGCAAAGAAATTACGGTGGTAGAACAACAGCAAGTGGAGCAGCAAGATTACGACAAGCAAATGTATTTGCAACAGTTGCAGGCAACAGCACAAAATGATATGGCGGTTAAAGGCGATAAGTCTATGAAATTAATCAACGATGCCATTCTTAAAACAGTTAAAGAATTGAACGTTCGCAAAAACATCAAATTTGTTTTGGCTTATGGTGGTGCTTCTCAAATTGTAATGCCTACTCAAAGCTCATTGAACGTTACTAGCGATATGGTGGAAATCATCAATAACCTTTACAAAACAAAAAGAAAATAGTGTTTATCTCTCAAGAAAAATTAAAAAGCAACATCGCTGAATACATCCTCTATATGTGGCATTTAGAAGATGTTGTGCGCGCTTGTGCTTTCGATTTAAATAAGATTGAAGAGAATATTATTCAGCAAGCTGGCATTTCAGATGTGCAACAAATTCAATTGAGAAACTGGTACAAAGGCATTGTTGATGAGATGAAACGTGCTAAATTGTTGCAGCGCGGACACCTGCAAGAAGTAGAAGAAAAGATGGCTGAATTGCATTTGTTGCACACCACATTGCTAACTGTAATGAAAGACAAAGAATACATTGCTTTGTTCGATCATGCCAAGCCAGAAATAGAAGAATTAAAGAAAAAATCGGAGGTAAAAGTCGATGATAATCTTTCAGCCGAAAAAAAATCACGCATCGTTAAAAATGACATAGAAGCTTGCTTTAATGGCTTGTATGGTTTGTGGATGTTGCGTCTTCAAAAAAAAGAAATAAGCGCAGAAACTTCTGCCGCACTTAATAAAATTTCAAAATTAATTTCTTATCTTACTCGCAACTATCACACAATGATGACGGGTTTATGAAACAGAAATTGCTACTTACTTTTTTCTTATTTCTTAGCTTAAGTTCTCTCTTTGCTCAAGCTACCGCTATTCTAGAAAGCGATACTGCTTTTGCAAAGCAATTTGACATTAAAGAATATTTTAACGTTGAAATTACACCCGAGCAGCGAAGTCAGTACAAAAGTGAAATAGAAAAACTTACTGTTATTATCGCAGCGCACCCCAATGAAACAAGTGCTTATATCAATCGTGGTGCTTATTTTTCTTACCTCGGCTTTCATGTAAATGCTATCAAAGATTATGATGAAGCACTAAAAATAAACAAAAATATTCCCGAAGCTTTGTACAATAGAGGTGTTGCTAAGGCTCGGTATTTTTATACTATAGATAGTTGTAAAGATATTTATGCCTCAGCTCAGCTTGGCTTAGAGTTCGCGAAAGTTTCTTTTGATAGAAACTGTAAGCGCTATGCCAATTTTATTGTATCGAAGTAATTGTAGGGGCGAGCTGTGCTCGCCCGTGAATTAATATGTGCGGGCGAGCACAGCTCGCCCCTACGGAAGTAAATTCTTAAAAAAGTTAAGCGTTACATTTCTTAAACAACGAAGTTGCAATATGCCCGCCAAACCCAAAAGTATTACTCATCGCATAATTCACCGTTCTGTGTTGTGCTTTACCCAAGGTTAAATTAAACTTCTCAGCATATTCAGGTTCTGGTTCATCGGTATTGATGGTAGGTGGAATAATATCTTCTTTCGTTGCCATGATACAAGCTATCGCTTCTACTGCTCCTGCAGCGCCTAGTAAGTGTCCGGTCATTGATTTGGTAGCACTAATATTGAATTTTTTAGAAGCGCCAAACAATCTTTCTACTGCGCGCAACTCGCTCACATCTCCTTGTGGAGTTGAGGTAGCGTGAAGGTTGATGTAATCGATTTCTTCTGGCGAAATTCCAGCCTCTGCAATAGCTTCGCTCATTCCTAAATAAGCACCTTCTCCATCAGGATGTGTTCCTGTTAAGTGGTAAGCATCGGCTGTTTGTCCGCCACCTACAATCTCTGCCAATATAGGCGCACCGCGTTTGATAGCGTGTTCATAGCTTTCTAAGATTAAAGCACCGCCACCTTCACCCATTACAAATCCGTCGCGTTTAATATCAAATGGTCGACAAGCTTTTTGTGGATCTTCGTTCAACTGCGATAAAGCTTTTGCTGCGCTGAATCCACCAATGGCACTTTCGCAAATAGGCGCTTCCGATCCACCAGTAATAATCATGTCGGCTTTGCCCCAATGAATATGGTTGAACGATTCTATGATGGCTGTGTTTGATGTTGCACAAGCAGAAACAGAAGTGAAGTTTACACCGCGCAAACCGTATTTAATCGAGATAATTCCAGATGCAATATCGACAATCATTTTAGGGATTAAGAACGGACTAAACCTAGGCGTTCCGTCGCCCTTAGCGTATTCTTTCACTTGTTCTTCGAAGAAAGAAATTCCGCCATTTCCACTTCCCCAAATAACGCCGATTCTATTTTTATTTAATTTCTCAAAATCGATGTTGGCGTGACGAACAGCTTCGTCAACTGCTACCAATGCGTATTGCGTGAACGGGTCGTATCTGCGCGCTTCCCCTTTGTCAATATGATCTAACACATTGAATCCTTTCACTTCACACGCGAAACGCGTTTTGAATTTCGATGCATCAAACTTGGTGATGTTGCCAGCACCGCTCACTCCGTTCTTTAAGTTCTCCCAAAAATCGTGGGCATTATTTCCAATAGGCGTTAAGGCGCCAATACCTGTAACTACAACTCTTTTCATATAATTTGTTCAAAGTTTAATGTTCAAAGTTCAATGTTCGCTAAGTTTTTATTTCTTTAACTCAGTACGTATTAAATTACTTTGTCCGCGCGCCACCAAACGTGTTTCATCGGCATTCCAAATTTCACATTCGGCATGAATCAACTGTTTGCCATGCTTAATAATTTTGCTGTGTGCTACAACAGTATCTCCGTTTTTAACTGCCGACAAATAATCGATAGATAAGTTGATGGTAGCAAAGAATTGTTGTTCTCCTAAAGTGAAAACCGTTGCGCCTAAAATATCGTCTATGATGCCAGATGTTACGCCGCCATGCAGGTTTCCCATGGCGTTGGTCATTTCGTCACGCACCACATATTTCAAAGAAATTTTTCCTTTTTCAGCTTTAAGAATAGTGGGTTTTAACCAATTCATAAAAGCAGAAGGCGAGCCTTTAATCTCTTGTCCAACCCCCAATTGTAGCATTGTTAATACATCCATATTTATTTTTTTAAATCGTTAATCACTGTTTTTTTTAAAGTATCAAAATCTTTCACACTAGTCAATCGGCAAATTTGCACAGCAGCCAGCATAGTGCTTATGACCATTAGTGCTTTGGTGCGTGAAGGTAGGTCGAAATAAAATACTTTTTTCTTTTTTCCTTCCTCTAAAATTTCAGTCACCCATTGTAAAATTTCTGCAGCTAATGCTTTCACTTCTTTGGCTATTTTTTTGTCGATAGAGTGGAGGTCGGTAGCTAGCGAACCCACAATACAAACTTTATCTTCTGCTTTTATTTTACTGTAAATAGAGAGAAAAACTTCCAGTTTTTTCTCTGGAGATTTGTCTTTTACTTTTTCTTTTAATGCTTTTACTTTTTCGGTGTGTTGCTTCAAAAGCGTAACTCCTAAAGCTGTTTTTGTAGCGAAGTGATAATGAATTGAAGCGGTTTTTATCCCCAATGATTTCGATAAATCATGAAAGCTAAAAGCGTTAAAACCTCTTTCTCTAATGAGCTCATCGCTCAATTGCAATATTTTATCTTTTGTATTGATGGTACAAATATAACTACCTACTAGTAGATAGGCAAGGGGTAAGTGAATTTATTTTTTATTTACACAGCACCTGTTCATGGCGCGGGTCTCCAGACCCGTGACCTGCCTACTCCGGCATTTCTAATGCCTATTCCAAAACAATAAATAGACAATACAATTGTCAGAGTAGAGAAGTCACGGGTCTGGAGACCCGCGCCATGAGGGAGTTGGTTAGTGCTGCGATACGTGTGAATTATTGAAAAAGCCAAAGGCTTAGGGAGCGTTAGAATCGCTTAGATTTGATATTAAGAGGAGAAAGAAACTTTCGGTTTTAAAAAATGCAGACTAAGCGAGGCAAGGGAAGCTGAAAGCTTCGGCAAAAGATTCAGCAAAGTTCGCTACGCTAAACTTAGCAGGGGAAAGGAGTGTTACTTTTGTTGTGCCGTTATTATTTTGTTGTTCTTCCAACTTTAATTTTGTTTAAAAATATAGGGCGTCAGTTTTCACCAACGCCCTCTAATCTCAATCTCACTCTCGAAACTTCCTATAGGTGTATCACCTCCCCATAAGCCATCGCCGTAGCCTCCATAATAGCCTCACTCATTGTTGGATGTGGATGTACCGATTTCAACATTTCATGTCCTGTAGTTTCTAATTTTTTAGCCACTACAATTTCAGCAATCATTTCGGTAACGTTAGCGCCAATCATGTGAGCACCTAAAAGTTCGCCGTATTTAGCGTCGTAAATAACTTTGATGAATCCGTCTTTCGCGCCAGCAGCAGATGCTTTACCAGATGCACTAAAAGGGAATTTACCTATTTTCAATTCGTAACCTGCAGCTTTTGCTTTTGCTTCTGTTAATCCAACAGATGCAATTTCTGGAGAGCAATAAGTACAACCAGGAATGTTTGAATAATCTAAAGGTTCAGGGTGGTGACCAGCAATTTTTTCTACTGCAATGATTCCTTCTGCAGATGCAACGTGTGCCAAAGCAGCTGTAGGAATAACATCACCAATAGCATAGTAGCCAGGGATGTTGGTTTGGTAGAACTCATCCACTTTAATTCTTCCTTTATCTACCACGATACCTACTTCTTCCAATCCTAAGTTTTCAATATTTGCTTCGATACCCACTGCAGATAAAACGATTTCAGCATCGATTACTTTTTCACCGTCTTTCGTTTTGATAGTTACTTTGCAATCTTTACCTGTTGTATCTACTTTCTCAACAGAAGCATTGGTCATTACCGTAATGCCTTGTTTTTTCAATGATTTTTCTAATGCTTGAGAAACATCGGTGTCTTCAATAGGAACGATGTTAGGCAAGAATTCAACTACTGTTACTTGGGTACCCATAGTGTTGTAGAAATAAGCGAACTCAACGCCTATTGCTCCCGAACCTACGATAACCATTGATTTTGGCATTTTAGGCATCACCATAGCATCACGGTATCCTATAATTTTTTTACCATCTTGCGGCAAGTTAGGCAATACACGAGATCGTGCGCCTGTTGCTATCATGATGCTTTTTGCAGAAATCTCTTGTTTTTTACCATCAGCAGAAGTCACTTCTACCACTTTACCAGCTTTCACTTTGCCAACACCAGCAATAACTTCAATTTTGTTCTTTTTCATTAAGAACTGAATCCCTTTGCTCATTCCATCGGCAACATCGCGACTTCTTTTCACGATACCTTTGAAATCGGCTTCAGCATCTTTAACAGTGATACCGTAATCGGCAGCATGTTTAATATATTCGAAAACATTAGCGCTTTTTAACAATGCTTTGGTAGGAATACATCCCCAGTTTAAGCAAATACCGCCCAATTCAGAGCGTTCAACGATAGCTGTTTTTAAACCTAATTGTGATGCGCGAATGGCAGCTACATATCCACCAGGGCCGCTACCTATAACGATAAGATCAAAGCTCATGTTTTTTGTTTTTGAAAGTTAAGTGGCGAAGATAAGAAAATGAGTTCAAAGTTTAATGTTCAAAGTTCAAAGTTCTTTTTCGTATTTTGGCTCTATGAATAAGCAAGAAAACAAAACATACTATTCTATCACAAGAGGCCAAACAGGTAGCCATTTGGTAGATATTGAAATGAGAATAGAGAATAAAGAAGGTAGAGATTTGGTGCTTTTTTACCTTCCTATTTGGAGACCCGGACGATACGAACTGGCCGATTATGCTAAAAATATTTACAATGTTCAGTTTTTTACAGGAAAAGGAACAGAATTGTATTTCGAAAAAATTGATAAAAGCTGCTGGGAGCTGCAAACGGGCGGTATTAGTGAGTTGGTGGTGAAGTATTCTTACTACGCGAATCAATTGGATGCGGGCGCTTCTTTCACCGATGAAAATCAGCTGTACATCAATCCTTGCAATTGCTTTATGTACACGCAAGAGCATTTTTACAACGAAATAGAATTGACTGTTAATGTGCCGAATGATTTTGTAATCGCCACCGGACTCACCAAATTAAAGAAGAATGTTTTCTCTGCTAAGAATTTCGATGAGTTGGCTGATTCTCCTTTTATTGCCAGCAATCATTTACAGCAACAATCTTATAAAGTTAAAGAAACCAATTTCACCGTTTGGTTCAATGGCGAATGTAAACCCGATTGGGATCAAATAATAAGCGATTTTAAAGGCTTCACCGCCGAACAAGTAAAAGTGTTTGGTAGTTTTCCCGAAGAAGAATATCATTTCTTGTATCAAATTTTGCCAGTGAGTTTTTACCACGGCGTGGAGCATTGTAATTCTACAGTGATTGCGCTTGGTCCGGGTTGCAACATCATGAAAGGAAAAGCCTACGAAAACTTCTTGGGCATTTCATCTCACGAGTTGTTTCATGCTTGGAATATCAAAGCTATTCGTCCGGTTGAAATGTATCCTTACAATTTCCAAAAAGAAAATTATTCGCGTTTAGGCTATGTTGCCGAAGGTGTTACAACTTATTATGGCGACTTAATTTTGGCGCGCGCAGAAGTGGTGACGCAAGAACAATATTTTGCAATGTTGAATGAAAATTTCGACAAGCATTTTTACAACTATGGAAGATTCAATCAATCGGTAGCAGAAGCATCATTCGATACCTGGTTAGATGGCTACAGCAAAGGAATTCCAAACAGAAAAGTTTCTATCTATACAGAGGGTTGTTTGAACGCATTGATGTACGATTTGCAAATTCGTAAAGAGAGCGATGGTAAAAGAGATTTAGACTGGGTAATGAAAAAACTATATGTTGATTTTGCACAAGAAGATCAACCCTATACTGAAGAAGCATTTAAGAAATTGGTGAGCGATGCGGCAGGTGAAGATTTATCATGGATTTTTGAGGAGCATGTTTATGGCAAAGCAGATTATTTTCCGGCGCTTAATGAATCATTGAAATATGTGGGTTGCACCTTGAAGAAATATGAACATCCGCAATTGGCTGCTTCTATTTTTGGTTTGCGCTTAGATGGTAATATAGTGCTTGATGTTGCACCTTGTTCTCCAGCATGGGAAGTAGGTTTACACCGCAACGATGAAATCATCGCAGTAAACGGAATCGCAGCAGAAAAAACCAAAGTGAACGACTGGATTGGCTACTTTGAAAACGAAGTTTTTCTTACTGTTAAAAAAGACAATCATATCGTAGAAAAAATTCTTAAAAAAGGAGAATTTAAGTTTTACACTTCGGGAAGAATAGAAAGGGTTAAAAATCCTACGGCGCAGCAAGAAGAAGCGTTTAAAGAGTGGTTGGGGTAGGAAACAAGAGTTCTTTTTACACAATGGGTCACTAACTCCCCTTCTCCCTTTTTAAAAGGGAGAGTGCGGAAATGCTTGCGTTGGGGCAAGAGGGATTTCAAGTATTACACAAAATCCCTCTTGCCTTTCCGCTCAGTGGCCCCAACACTCTCCCTTTTAAAAAGGGAGAAGTGGAGTTAGTGACCCACGACGTGCAGTACAGTATTAATTATTAGTTTTGATTTTTTTCAACAATGCTCAACAACACCAACATACCCTTCTCACAAACCAAACTTCTTCCTCCAATCATCACAGATTTGTTGAAGCAAGGGGAGTTGAATTTCAATAAAAAAACCGATAGAAAACTATTGGTTTCGAAGTTGAATGAGCAGTATTCTTCTTTTGCAGTTCATGATAAGGTGAAAGCAAATATTGAATCTCTTTTGGATGAAAATACTTTTACGGTAACCACGGGACACCAATTGTGTTTGTTGGGCGGACCAGCGTATTTCATTTATAAAATTGT
>Ga0102913_1000471_pt1 | contig 12284 bp, 10 predicted proteins | sample Colrivmet1560A02_FD_78197 | JGI IMG/M metagenome (GOLD analysis project Ga0102913, IMG submission 78197) | Estuarine microbial communities from the Columbia River estuary - metaG 1560A-02 | ecosystem: Environmental > Aquatic > Marine > Intertidal zone > Estuary | place: USA: Columbia River... | reverse complement strand
TTGTAATTGCTTTTCGCAATCTTCAACGTCGTTGTGTTTGAATACGAAACGCTTGCCCATGTGCAGGCGAACGCCGTCGAGGATACAAGCATGTGATTCGGCGTCATAGACAATGACGTCGTGGCGGTCGACTAAGCAATCAATTGCAGAGACAATGGCTTGGTAGCCGAAGTTACACAAGATAGTATCTTCTTTTCCGACAAAAGCCGAAAGTTCGTTTTCGAGTTGTTCGTGGTAGTTGGAGTTACCAGACATCATGCGCGCTCCCATCGGGGATCCGAAACCAAAAAGCGCAGCTGCATCAGCATCTGCTTGGCGCACCTCTGGATGATTGGCTAAGCCCAAATAGTTATTGAGAGACCAATTGAGTTTTTCTTTGCCTCTGAAGTTCATGTGAGGACCAATTTCACCTTCTAACTTGGGGAAAGTGAAGTACCCGTGAGATTCTTTGGCATGCATTCCGAGTGGTCCGCGGTTTGCCTTGATTTTTTCGAAGATATCTGCTGACATGCTGCTATTTTTTTGCAAAGTTAAGAGAATATAAAATATAACTCATGAACAAGTCTTTAGTTTTCAACAAGCTTTTCACTTAAAAACTGTGCGGTGGTGTTGTCTTTGAGTTTGATGAACTCTTTAGGGTGGCCAGCAAACAATAAATAACCTCCATTTTCACCGCCGTCAGGACCAAGGTCAATGAGGTGATCGGCACATTTGATGACTTCCATGTTGTGCTCGATGACCACTAATGAATGGCCTTTGTCCAGAAGCGCATTGAAAGCGATGAGGAGTTTTTCGATGTCGTAAAAGTGGAGCCCAGTGGTGGGTTCGTCAAAAATAAACAGGGTAGGTGTCTGCTGATTGCCTTTACCTAAAAAGGATGCAAGTTTGATGCGCTGGGCTTCGCCGCCAGACATCGTACTGGATGATTGCCCCACGGTTAAGTAGCCGAGGCCGACATCGACAAGTGGCTGGATTTTCTCCGCTACGCGCTGGGCCAATTTATCTGGGTCTGCAGCAAAGAAATCCAAGGCTTCTTGCAGCGTGAGTTCCAGTAGGTCGGCGATAGATTTGTCTCGGTAGGTGATCTCGAGCGTTTCTGATTTATAACGTTTGGCTCTACAGTGCTTGCAAGGGAGTTGTACATCGGCCATGAATTGCATTGAAACCGTAATGTTGCCCTCTCCTTCGCAGATTTCACAGCGTCCGCCAGCGACGTTAAAGGAGAAATAGCCGGGTTTGTAGCCGCGCAATTTGGCTAAAGGTTGACGCGCGTAGATTTCCCTGATGTCATCAAAAGCCTTGACGTAGGTGATGGGGTTGCTCCGCGATGATTTACCAATGGGGTTTTGATCGATGAATTCGACGTGCCTAATTTTTTTGATATCGCCGCTCAGACCGTTGCACTTGCCAATGAGGTCACTGCTGAGCCCGAGTTCTTTGCGCACCAAGGGGTACAACAAACGCTTGATAAGCGTCGATTTACCTGATCCGGATACGCCAGTGACGCAGACGAGTTGCCCGAGTGGAATTTGTACGTCCAAATTTTTGAGGTTGTTTTGGCGCGCATGGTGAATCTGAAGTTGGCCAAGTGCTGTTCGGGTTCTTTGAGGAATTGGAATTTGTTTTCGGCCAGTAAGGTATTGTGCGGTCAAGGAGTCACTTTTGCGCAATGCTTGAAAATCTCCTTGAAAGACCAAGTTACCACCCTGGCTACCGGCCAGTGGCCCAATATCTAGAATCTCGTCTGCGGCGCGCATGATTTCTTCTTCGTGCTCCACCACCAATACCGTGTTGCCTTGGTTTTTAAGGGCAGTCAGTACCTCTAATAGCTTTTTGGTGTCTCTTGGGTGCAAGCCAATCGAAGGCTCGTCTAGGATATACAAGGAGCCTACCAAGCTGGATCCGATTGAGGTCGCGAGTTGAATTCGCTGGGCTTCACCACCTGAGAGTGTATTGGAGTTGCGATTGAGGGTAAGGTACCCGAGTCCGACTTTTTGTAAGTAAGTAAGGCGCTGTATAATTTCTGGTAAGATATGTTTGCAAACGGATTGTTCGTAGGGCTTGAGTTCTAGTTGTGTAAAAAAGTCCAGGGCCTTATCTATGCTCATCAGTACAACATCTTGAATGCTTTGCCCAGCAATTTGAACATAGCTGGCGTCTTTTCGCAAGCGCGTTCCGTTGCAGTCCGGGCAAATTGTCTTGCCTCTGTAGCGCGACAAAAGAACTCTATATTGAATTTTATATGTCTGACTTTCAATTTGTTTAAAGAATTCATTTAAACCAACAAAGTAATGATTGCCTGTCCATAAAAGCGCATATTGTTCCGGACTTAAATCTTGGATCGGGCGGTGAATGGGAAAGTCAAATTTATTGGCTTGAAACAATAAGGTTTGTTGGTATTCTTGCATGTTTTCGCCTTTCCATGGAGCTACTGCACCTTCGTAAATGCTTTTACTGCGATCGGGGAAGACCAGCTCTTCGTCGATACCAAGCGTCATGCCGTAGCCTTCGCATTTTTTGCAAGCGCCATAGGGGTTGTTGAAAGCGAAGAAAGCAGGGCTTGGCGTTTCAAAGCGCAGGCCGTCGGCTTCGAAGCGCGCGCTGAAGTTGACGAATTCAGGGGTGTTGGCGTTGTACAAACTACACTCGCCTTTACCTTCCACAAAGGCGCGCTCAATTCCCTCTGCTAGTCGGCTTTGCTGCGGTAGTTCTCTTGGTTCATTTTTAAGGCGGTCTACCACAACCCAAGGCGTTGTTTGAGGAAGTGATTCAAGTGGAAAGACGTCGTCGATTAAGACAAAATTTTCGTTCAAAAACAATCTTGTAAATCCCTCTTTATTAAGTGATTGAATTGTATTATTTAAATTGTTTAATGAATCAATATTTAAAGGGTATAAGATGGCAAATAAATTGTTTTTCCAACTGTTGTCTAGAAAAGTTAATACATCTTTGGTTTGGTCTTGACGAACCGGATTTCCAGAAATGGGCGAATAAGTGTTACCAATTCGGGCGTATAGCAACTTGAGGTAATCGTAGATTTCTGTACTCGTACCAATGGTAGATCTCGGGTTGCCAGAACTTACTTTTTGTTGAATGGCAATGGCGGGTGATAGTCCTTTGATGTCGTCTATGGCAGGTTTGTCCAAGCGCCCCAAAAACTGGCGAGCGTAGGCCGACATGCTTTCGATAAAGCGGCGCTGGCCTTCGGCAAAAATGGTATCAAATGCAAGACTTGATTTGCCCGATCCGGATACGCCCGTGATCACGGTAAGTTTGCCGTGTGGGATGCGAACATCTAAACCTTTGAGGTTGTGTTCGCGAGCGCCTTTGACCGTGATAAATTTTTCCATATGCAAAAGTAAAATTTCTTTACTTTTAGTGCTTTAAAAACACGCGAATGTCCGAAAACTCTTTGTTTAGAAAGAAAACCGTAGCAGCCATCATGGCCCAAGTACAAGCCAACGAAGCAAGCGCAGAGGGCCAGTCTCTGCATAAGCATCTCAAAATGCGCGACTTAATCGCTTTCGGAATTGCAGCTATTATTGGGGCTGGTATTTTTTCTACAATTGGCCAGGCCTCAGCACAGGGTGGTCCTGCCGTTATTTTCCTCTTTCTTTTTACCGCCTTGGCGAGTGGTTTTGCCGCATTTGCTTACGCTGAGTTCGCATCGATGGTTCCGGTTGCTGGTTCGGCATACACTTATTCGTATGTTGCCTTTGGCGAACTCATCGCTTGGATCATTGGTTGGGCGCTCATTATGGAATACGCGATTGGCAATATTACCGTCGCTATATCTTGGAGTGATTATTTAACTACAATGCTTGAACAAATTCATATAGAAGCACTTAATATTAACGGAATTCACCTTCCAGCCTGGATGCAAATGGACTACCTCAGTGCCTCAAAAGGCTATCACGAGGCGCAGCACTTGATGGCTAAAGGGTCAGAATTAGCTTCTTTGTCACCAACCTTACAAGATGCTTTTCAAGCTTGGATGAGCGCTCCGCGTATTGGTTCTTTTCATTTGGTGCTCGATATTCCTGCTTTATTTATCATCGTTTTGATTACTTGGTTGGTGTATCGAGGCATCAAAGAAAGCCGCAATGCGTCCAATGCTATGGTGATCATCAAGCTTGCCGTTATTTTGTTGGTGATTGCTGTAGGTGTCTTTTACATCGACATGAAGAATTGGTCGCCGTTTGCACCAGAAGGCATGAGCGGTGTCTTGAAGGGTGTCTCGGCCGTATTTTTTGCCTACATTGGCTTTGACGCTATTTCTACCACCGCGGAAGAATGTGAAAATCCACAGCGCGATCTACCGCGCGGCATGATGTGGGCAATCATCATCTGTACGGTTCTTTACATCATTATTGCATTGGTGCTCACTGGAATTGTGCCGTATCACCAGCTTGGGGTTGGCGAGCCTTTGGCATTTGTTTTTGAGCGCATCAATATGCCCAAAATGACGTTCATCATCTCCATGTCTGCTGTTGTTGCAATGGCTTCCGTATTACTTGTATTTCAAATGGGGCAGCCGCGTATTTGGCTGAGCATGAGTCGGGATGGTTTGTTGCCCAAGCGCTTCTCCAAAATTCATCCCAAATACAAAACGCCATCTTTCGCCACGATTGTAGTGGGCTTTGTGGTGGCTATCCCTGCACTCTTCATGAACCTTACGATGGTCACTGACTTGTGCTCAATTGGAACACTTTTCGCATTTGTGTTGGTTTGTGGTGGCGTACTCGTCTTGCAAAACAAACCAGATGTTCCGAGAGGGTCTTTCAAAACGCCGTATCTCAATGCAGGGTTTGTGCTACCTATTTTATTCTTGGGTGCGTTAGTCTATTTTTATCAATCCAATGAACTCTTTCACTATTTACAATTCAAATCCTGGACAGATTTTGGACATAAAATTCCCTCGCTCATCTTTTGGATTTTTACCATCTTCTTAACAGTGGTGAGTATTCCAAAGAAATTATCGCTCATTCCAACTTTAGGTCTGCTTTCCTGTTTATACATGATGAGCGAGATTCCGCTCCAAAATTGGATCTACTTCGGTATTTGGTTGGTGCTTGGCCTCGTCATTTACTTTGGTTACAGCCGCAAACATTCTCAATTAAATCAATAACCGAAAGTTTGTTCGATGCCTAATATAAAAGCATGAATGACTTTGATATGGATTTCTTGCGCGCGGTCGGCGTAAGCGCTGTGTGGTGCGCGAATTTCGAGATCGGCCAAACCAGCTAGCTGCCCGCCGTCTTTTCCGGTCAATACAATCGTATGCATACCTTTGGCTTTGGCCGCCTCTACCGCTAAAATGACATTTTTTGAATTTCCTGACGTCGAAATTCCCAGGAGTACATCCCCTTTTTGACCTAATCCTTCGATATAGCGGGCAAAAACGTGGTCGTAGCCATAATCATTGGCCACACAAGAAAGGTGAGAAGGGTCAGATATCGAAACCGCTGCAAGTGCCGGACGATTGTTTCTGTAGCGCCCGGATAACTCTTCGGCAAAATGCATGGCATCACACATAGAGCCACCATTGCCACAACTCATGATCTTTTGTCCGTTCGCTAATGCACTATGCATCATGGAAACACCCTGCGCTATTTTGCGCATATTCTCGGGTGTACTAAAGTTGGCAAGAACTTGTTGTGCTTCTTGAAATTCCGCTAATAAGTTCACAGGATCCATGGTCAATTTTTCTTCAAAAGTAAGAAAACGCATTCATGCGCCCAACGAATCATTTATCTTTGGTGTATGAATCAGTCTGCATACTATCGCAATAAGGTCATCTGGATTACCGGCGCATCTTCCGGAATCGGTGAAGAATTGGCTCGTCAGTTGGCAACGTTTGGTGCGCAATTGGTGCTCTCAGCGCGCAATCAGGAAAAACTGAGCACTTTAAAAGCTTCCTTGACAAAACCCGAAAATCATCTTGTACTCCCTTTAGATTTAGCTGAAATCGCTCATGCAGACGCACTTGTTGAGCACATTATCCATCGTTATGGCCGCATAGACATCCTCATCAACAACGGTGGCGTTTCGCAGCGGGCAAGCGCAAATGACACCTCTATGGAAGTCAATCGACAACTAATGGAGGTGAACTTTTTTGGAAACATTGCACTGGCCAAGGCAGTCTTACCCATTTTTCGGGCCCAAAAAAGTGGCCAATATTTGGTAATCAGCAGCATCGCAGGCAAATTTGGTTTTCATTTGCGCTCCATCTATAGCGCCTCAAAGGCGGCTTTGGTTGGTTACTATGAAAGTTTGTCAATGGAAGAAGCTGCTCATGGCATCTGCGTCACAATCGCTTTTCCAGGAAAAATCAATACACCAATCTCAACGAGCGCACTTACGGCTTCCGGAGAGGCGCACGGCGTCATGGATCACAACCAAGCTACAGGAATGTCCGTTGAGAAATGCGTAGCGCAAATGCTCGATGCGTTAGCTCATCAAAAGAAAGAAGTACTTATTGGTGGAAAGGAGTTGTTGGCAGTTTACATGAAAAGATTTTTGCCGCGTTTGTTTTGGAAGATTATTCCAAAGCAAAGTGCTACATAGAAGATTCGACAAAGAATTGGGCATAAAAAAAGGGCTGTCTCACCGAGACAGCCCTTTTTTATTTCAGAAAGTTCTGAATTAGTTAACGCTTTTAGAAAGGTCTGCACCTGCCTTGAAACGAACTGTGTTTTTTGCAGCAATTTTGATTACAGCACCAGTTTTTGGGTTGCGACCATTGCGTGCGTTTCTTTTAGAGATTCCAAAAGAACCGAAACCTACTAAAGAGATAGAATCTCCTTTAGCCAAAGCACCAGTAGTAGCGCTTACGAAACCATCTAATGCACGTTTTGCATCAGCTTTTGACATTCCTGCAGACGCTGCGATTGCGTCGATCAATTCAGCCTTGTTCATAATAAGTTAGTTTTAATTAGTTAGTAATTAATTATCGAAACAAATATATCGGAATATCAATGCCATCAAAGGTTTCAGGACAAAAAAAATGGCAAAATGTTGAAAAAACGGCCATTTTGTTGATAAAGCGGGGTAAAATGCCCGTCAGTATTGGGATTTCAGAACATTTTTACTTGAATTTTGTACTATGCAAATGAAGGTAGGAATCATCGGTTCGGGAATTGGGGCTTTGGCCAGTGCCATAGAACTCCGAAAATTGGGCTTGAGCGTTACTGTTTTTGAAGCCAACGACATCATCGGTGGGAAAATCGTCGAACAACGCATCGGCGACTATCGCTTCGATATGGGGCCTTCCGTTTTTACAGAACCACATTTGGTACAAGAGTTACTTCAAGCCTTAGATCCGCAGCAAACCTTTCCTTATCATCAGCTCGATGAATCTTGTCGCTATTTTTTCAACGACGGTCAGCAGGTCAATTTACCTGTGCACAAAGATGAAGTAGCACAAACACTACAAACCGAATTTGGTGAAGATAAAGCTGCTGCACTTCATTTTCTCTCTCAAATGGAAGCCAATTACAAGGCTATTTATCCAGTGTTTATTCAAATCTCACTGCATCGCCTCAATCATCTACTCGCTAAGCCACTATTAAAGGCTTTAGCGCGCCTCTTTCAATACGGCTTGCACCAAACGATGCATCAGCAAAATCGCCAAATCTTTAAAAACTCGAAAACCATACAAATTGTTGACCGCTTGGCTACTTATAATGGTAGTTCTCCTTATTTAGCGCCGGCCATGCTCAATATCATTTCTCAATTAGAGTTCAATGAAGGCCCGGCAATGCCTGTGGGTGGTATGGTTCAGATTACCCGACGCACCCAACAACTCGCCGCTCAATTTGGAGTAGACTTCCATACCAATGAACGCGTGCTTGAAATTTTACATCAGAACAACATCATTAAAGGACTGAGAACGGCAAAAGGAAATTACGAATTCGATTTGATGGTTTCCAATATGGATATCCATTACACCTACGAACAACTTATGCCCACTATTAAAGCGCCTCGCCATTTGCTTTCGCAAGAAAAGTCGAGCTCTGCAGTTGTCTTTTATTGGGGTATGAACCGTTCTTTTGAGCAATTGGGTGTCCACAACATTTTCTTTGCATCGGACTACCAAGCAGAGTTCAAGGCAATTTTTGAAACCAAAACCTTACATCCCGACCCTACAATCTACATCCATATTTCTTCCAAGGTGGAGCAGTCCGACGCCCCTGACGGAAAAGAAAATTGGTTTGTAATGGTGAATGCACCTATCAATGTTGGTCAGGATTGGGACAACGAGATTCAACTCTTGAGAAAGCGCATCCTAGCTAAATTAACAAAGCAACTTCAGGTAGAAATAGAAGATTGCATTGAGTGCGAACAAATCAATGAACCGCGCTTGATCGACGCGCGCTACAGTGGTAAGCAAGGTTCCATTTATGGCAATGCCTCTAACAACGCTTTTTCAGCATTTCTAAGACATCCCAATTTTTCTAAAAAAATCAAAGGTCTTTACTTTGCTGGGGTTACAGTGCATCCAGGAGGCGGCATTCCTTTGGCCATTAACAGTGCCAAGATTGTCGCGCGTTGCGTACAAGAAGATTATCCTAGTCTTCGAAAATGAGTTCGTAGGTCCTTACTTGATCGAGATTGAACTCCGTTTCCACACTTACTTTCCAACCATTATTCTCAAAGTCAGGAATGTTTCTTTTCATTGCGCCATAAGCAATCACCGATCGCTCACTGCAATGTACAAAGACGCCATCTAAGCTATCTAGCTCAACGGCAATCACAAAAGGTTCTTTTCACGCTGCATTCATTTGTAATCCTTCAAAGCTAAAATGGCATCCTGAACTTCAATAAGAATGGTATCAATTTCTTTTGATTGCGCATGAATAGCCTCGCCAATTCTAACCTCTGCGTCATAGGGTACAAGGAGCCGTTCGCCTTTTGGTAAAATTTTACCGGTTCCTTGAATGTATACCGGGACATACGGAATGTGCGGGTGCTTTTGTAACAATACGCCAATTCCCTTGCGGAAGGCTTGCATTTTCTCTGGCTCGCCTCTCGATCCTTCGGGAAAGATAATCAGTGAATGCCTTTTTTCTAGGTATTGGCTAATTAATTCAAGGGCATCAGAGGTGCCGCCTTCTTCTCGCCGCTTGATCAATAGGGTATTTACGAAGATGTTTGAAAGTATGCTCAGCCAATTGTTGCGTCCAAAATAAGTAGCTGCCGCGACAGGATGCGTCCGAAGTAAATCTTTGGCAGGAATTTGTGAGAGCAAGGCCATTGTATCGAGATGGCTGTTGTGATTGGCTACAATGATGTAAGGTGTATGAGTTGGAAGCGGTTTTTTCGAGGAAACTTTGACCCCAATGATTTTCAAAAAGAGGGGCATGAGTAATTTATAGATCAAAATTAACAACAAGTGTTTCATCTGACATAATAAAGCAGGTACACGAAATAAAAGAAAAACGGCGAGCTGATCGCGAGTGAATCAATCCTATCTAAAATACCGCCGTGTCCTTTTATAGCGGTGCCCGTGTCTTTGAGTCCGAAATCTCTTTTGATGGCCGACACAATGATGTCTCCGACAAAACCACTACAGGCGATGAGCAGGCCAGCTAACAGGGCAATTTCCGCAGAGAAAGGCGTCAAGAAGCGCAAAAAATACGCAGCAGCAACCGTACTCAGCAAACCGCCAATAAATCCTTCCCAAGTTTTATTCGGACTGATTTTTTCGATGATTTTGCGTCGGCCCAATAGTTTCCCCCAAGTGAATTGAAAGACATCGTTCATTTCAGTTAGAAACACGACGTAGAGCAAGAGTCCGCGACCACCGACCTCAAAACCGGGAAGCTCGGGCAAAGAAAGCAAGTAAGCCAAGTGACTGATCGAAAAAACCGTGAGCATGAGATGGGTCGGAATGACGCTCATGGAGCGGGCGATATCTTGTGTGTGTCCTTTCAAAACGAGTAGAAAAGGAATCCAGGTAAACATGAAAACGGGAATGAAAATCAAAAAAGGAGCAAACCATCCCATGTAGGCGATATAGTACTGAACGGGAATGGCGAGATACGCCCAAAAAATAACGCTGCGGTCTTCGATTCGCGCATTTTTACTGATGCTCGATAATTCGCGCAGCGCAGCAAAAGAAAGAAAGCCAAAAGCCACAAAAGAAATGCCAGGATGCACAAGAGCTGCGGTAATAAAAATACCCGCCATGATCCACCATGATTTAGTGCGCAGCACGAGTTCGTCTACTTGTGGCCCAGGTTTGATCTTGCGCATGATCCAAAAAAGTGTACTTGCGAAAACCAGTACGCCAATGATCACTAAGATCATTTGTTGGATTTCATTCAGGGAATTAACGGACAGCATAAGTCAGTCTTTTGAGGGTACTCCAAATCAATAAGCCAAAAATAAGCAACCAAATCCAAGTAAGGTAATGATAAATTGGTGCGTTGAACCAAAAAAGTATGCAGAGCACACCGACAACCAATGCGCGGTCTGATTTGCCCATGGGTCCATCGTAACGACGCTCTCCGCCAATGGCATGCCCGAGTATGCCGGCAAATTCATTGAGTACACTCAAAAGCAAGAAGGCCATGATCCAAATTTGGTCCATTGAAAACAGCAGGTAAAGTGGGTAGTACAGTACGATATCTGAAAGGACATCTCCCATTTCATTGAGCGCCGCTCCCAATTTGCTCTGCATTTGAAACTGGCGCGCCATCATGCCGTCGAGTGCATTGAGTGCCATGCGGAGCAATAAAACGAAGGGAAATAAAACCAGTGAGATTTCTCTTGGTCCATAATAGCTCATGAGCCCCATGGCGAGAGAGAGCAAAAAAGCAAGAATTGTCAAGCTATTGGGTGTAAAGCCCCATTTTTTCAATTTCAACAATAGCGGCTGTAGTAGGGCTTGAAATTTAGGTTTGAGTTGGTAAACAGAAATCATGGTTCGTGTTTGATAAACGGATCGGCAACAGGTTTGAAAGCTATGAAATGATTGCCAAAGTGACCCTTTTCTATGAAATGAACAACGGCTTCAGAAAAAACGGCAGGATGCGTATACATTTGGTCGTGATTCAATGGCACATAACGCAGGTCTTGATGAGTTTGTCCAAAGCAAAGAGGTTCCCAACAGTAAGGTCCGAGTTCTGCAGCTCTTTCTTGATGTTTACGCACTACTTTTGTAGCATACGTTTCGAGCAGAAGCCCCTTTTCGATATCGGGAAATACAAGCGCAGGGTATGGAGTGTCGATGAGGTCTTGCATCACTGGCCCAAAAAGTATCCAATTGACCAACTTCATATCCTTGACCAGAATAGTAGGTGCGCGTTCTTGTAGTGTGCTGCGGTCATAGATAATTGTAGCGATATTTCGAGGCCCACCTGCGTTGATCCAAGTATTTATGGTCCAAGACCCAACAATATAACCTAACACGTGCACTTTTTCATAGCGATCGAGGTTTTCTTTTTTCCAAAATTCATCTAGATTTTGAACCGTTGCAGCAATTGATTTTCGGGAAATGTAACGAGGTACAAATACATCGTACGGATATGCTCCAAATTCTTTCTTGATCGCTTTTAAGCTATGGTATTTTGAGCCAAAACCAGTCAAAATCACCAATGCCTCTTTATGTGCAAAAGGTTGTTTGCTTTTTCCAAATAAGGTTTGTGGTACTGCGTTTGGTTCCGATTTCAGATATGCTTGAAGATTGCCATGTACAATTTCAAAATCTTCGTTTTTAAAGGCAATTAAATGATGATCATATAAATCTTCAATCAGTTCATTTGGAGTACTGATCAAAAATGCCAGACCCGGATTTATGTGCGACTTACGCAATGTACGTTTGAGTGCATCGGTGCAGTTATTGACAAAGAGCGTCCAAGGTTTTTCAAGGTTCCAATAATCGCTCAGTTGCTCGAGTTTGGCGAGCTCAGGTTCTTGTGCTTTTAATTTGAGAACAAGCGAGGGAAGCTGCTTTTGGTGCTTGAGCTCTAGTTTGTCGTAGGTGAATGCTTTGTGATATGAAATATTTTTAAGTTTGAAGCAACCTCCATCTGATTTTCGATATTTTGTGTAATATGTCAATGTAGAGCTGTCCGGCCCAAAGGCAAAACTGATGTGTCCGGCACCTGAGGTGGTTTGCGCACTGCTGTAAACAAATAAATACAATTCAAACCCTTGATTGGCAGCATAAACCTGCTGACCAAGCCATGAAAAGAGCAAAATTGTAAAGTAAGTCATTAAGCGCATGAGACAAGTTTACGAAAGAAATTGCCTATAAAGAAATCAATTGGAGCAATTCG
>Ga0102913_1000458_pt1 | contig 12346 bp, 9 predicted proteins | sample Colrivmet1560A02_FD_78197 | JGI IMG/M metagenome (GOLD analysis project Ga0102913, IMG submission 78197) | Estuarine microbial communities from the Columbia River estuary - metaG 1560A-02 | ecosystem: Environmental > Aquatic > Marine > Intertidal zone > Estuary | place: USA: Columbia River... | reverse complement strand
TTGATCGAACGATCCTGATTGCCGGAGTTCCCTGCTCATGCTGCCCTACGAATCACCCTGGATGGATGATGACCTGCGTACCTTTCGCGAGACGGTGGCGCGGTTTCTGGAGGCCGAAATGGTGCCCCACGATGCGCGTTGGCGTGCGCAGCACGGGGTCGGCAAGGACATCTGGCGCAAGGCAGGGGACATGGGGTTGCTGTGCCTCGATCTGCCGGCTGAATACGGTTGCGGAGGCGGGGACTTCCGGCACGAGGCCGTGCTCTACGAGGAGCTTGCCCGCCGGGGTCTTTCCGGGTTTGGCCAGGGCGTGCACAGCATGTGTGCCCACTACGTGTACAACTATGGCACTGAGGCGCAGAAGCAACGCTGGTTGCCGCGCATGGCCCGGGGCGAACTCATCGGCGCGATCGCCATGACCGAGCCCGGCGCGGGCTCGGATCTGCAGGGCGTGCGCACTCGAGCGGTGCTCGAGGGCGATCACTACCGCATCAACGGCTCGAAGATCTTCATCACCAATGGTGGGCAGGCCTCGCTGCTGATGCTGGTGACGCGGACCAACCCGGATGATCGCAAGCGCGGTCTATCGCTCATCATGGTGGAGACCGAGAATCTGCCGGGTTACCGCGTCGGTCGAGTCCTCGACAAGATGGGCATGCCGGCTCAGGACACGGCGGAGCTTTTCTTCGAAGACGTGCGAGTGCCGGCGGACTGTCGGCTCGGCGGCGAAGAGGGCCTCGGCATGTACCAGCTGATGGGCGATCTGCCCTACGAGCGACTGGTGATTGCGCTCTGCGGCGTGGGCGCAATGGAGGGCGCGTTGGCCGAAACCTCCAAGTACGTGAAGGAGCGCAAGGCATTCGGTCAGGTCATCGGTCAGATGCAGCACATCCGCTTCAAGCTCGCCGAGTGCGCGACCCTGACCCGCGTGGCACGGGTGTTCGTCGATGACTGCATCCAGAAATTGTTGCAGGGTAAACTCGATACCGAGACGGCCTCGATGGCCAAGTACTGGGTGACCGACATGCAGCAGCAAGTGCTCGACGAGTGCGTGCAGCTGCATGGCGGTTACGGCTACATGAACGAGTATCTGGTCTGCCGCATGTACGTGGATTCACGGGTGCAACGCATCTACGGCGGCACCAACGAAATCATGAAGGAACTGATTTCGCGCTCCGTGTAGGGGCGCGATTTTTCGCGAAGTTTGAACTGCAAAAGCCAAGGAGGCACGCAGCATGGCGCTTGATCTCGTACCCACCGGCAGGGACGTGCCGAACGACGTCAACGTGATCGTCGAGATTCCGAAGGATGCGGACCCCGTCAAGTACGAGGTTGATAAGGCCACGGGGGCGATCTTCGTCGATCGCATTCTCTCGACGCCGATGCGCTATCCCTGCAACTACGGCTACATCCCGCACACGCTCTGTGGCGATGGCGACCCCGCGGACGTGCTGGTGATTTTGCCGCTGCCTCTGGTGCCAGGCTCGGTGATCCGTTGCCGACCGGTCGGTGTCATGATGATGCAGGACGAAGCGGGGTCTGACGAAAAGCTCCTCGCCGTGCCCATCGACAAGGTCTTCTCGGGCTATACGCACGTGCACGACATCGGACAGGTGTCTAAGCATTGGCTCGAGCGCATCGGCCACTTTTTTCAGCACTACAAGGATCTCGAGCCCGGCAAGTGGGTGAAGATCAGTGGCTGGGGTGATGCCGAGCAGGCGCGACGAATCATTGGTGAAGCCGTCGAACGATTTAACGCCTCGACGGACAAACCGCACTTCTGAAGTGGCTCCCCGGGTTGGACTCGAACCAACGACCTGCGGATTAACAGTCCGACGCTCTACCGACTGAGCTACCGGGGAACGGGCGGCAGAAAGAAGGCGCGCATTCTCAAGAAAGCGCCGGGTGACGTCAAGCGGAGCGCAAAAAGCGTCCGAGGCGCTCCAAGGCGGCCTCGAGCTGTGCGCGACTCGTGGCGAACGACAATCTGACGTGGCCGGGCGCGCCAAAGCCACTGCCCGGCACGAGCGCCAGACCCTCTGCCTCGAGTAACCGGTCGCAAAACACCGGATCGTCGGGCAGCCCGAGACGCTGCAGCGCGCCCGTGATGCGTACGAAAGCGTAGAAACTGCCCTCGGCTCGCCGGCACTCGAAACCGGGTAGGGCGGCCAGCGCCGGGATGAAGAAATCGTGCCGGCGCTGATACTCGGCGTTCATGTCGGCGACGCAGCGCTGATCGCCGCGCAGCGCGGCCAATGCCGCGCGCTGCGACACGCTCGAGGGGTTTGACGTGCTCTGTCCCTGGATGGTCGCCATCGCCGTGATGATTTCCGCAGGTCCCCCGCAGTAGCCGATGCGCCAGCCGGTCATCGCGTGGCTCTTCGAGACGCCGTTGATGGTGATGGTCCGCTCGTAGAGCGCGGGGCACACTTCGGCGAGTGTGCTGAAGGGCTCATCCGCCCACCAGATCTTTTCGTAGATGTCATCGGTGCCGATGAGCACGCGCGGGTGCGCCGCCAGCACCTCGCCCAATTGCTGCCACTCGAGTCGCGAGTAGGCGGAACCGGTCGGGTTACAGGGTGAGTTGATGAGCAGCAGACGGGTCGCCGGGGTGATGGCGGCTGCCAGTTGTTGCGGTGTGAGCTTGTAGCTCGATTCGATCGTCGTGTCGACGATCACGGGTGTCGCATCGGCCAGGCGCACCATGTCGGGGTAGGACACCCAGTAGGGCGCTGGAATGATCACTTCGTCGTCCGGATCGAGCACCGCCATGCACAGGTTGAAGAGCGTCTGCTTGGCTCCGCAGGAGACGAGAATCTGCGCCCGGCTGTAGTGCAGATGATTATCGGCGGCGAACTTGTCGCAGATCGCCTGCTTGAGCTCAGCCGTGCCGCCCACGTCGGTGTATCGCGTGGCACCGTCGCGGATGGCGGCGATACCCGCCTCGGCCGCCTCGACCGGAGTCGCGAAATCGGGTTCGCCGGCCGTGAGGCTGATGATGTCGCGGCCTTCCGCCTTGAGACGTGCCGCGCGTGCGGTCGCTGCCATGGTGGGGGAGGGTTTGACGCGTTGCACGCGACGAGAAAGCTGGATCGACACCGCGAGGTACTCCGCCTGCTTCGGGGCTGGGGGGAATGAGGTTCGGGGTTTATAGTAGCCGAAGCCATGACTGCCTTTCGTCTGCATTCCGAGTACACCCCCGCGGGCGATCAGCCGGCTGCCATCACTTCGCTCGTCGAGGGGCTGCAAACGGGGCTTGCGCATCAGACGCTGCTTGGCGTGACGGGCAGTGGCAAGACCTTCACGATCGCCAACGTCATTCAGGCAATACAGCGCCCCACACTCGTGCTGGCGCACAACAAGACTCTCGCGGCACAGCTATACGGTGAGTTTCGCGAGTTTTTTCCCGACAACGCGGTCGAGTATTTCGTCTCGTATTACGACTACTACCAGCCCGAAGCCTACGTACCCTCGAGCGACACCTTCATCGAGAAGGATGCCTCGATCAACGAGCACATCGAACAGATGCGCCTCTCGGCAACCAAGGCACTGCTCGAGCGGCCCGATGCCATCATTGTCGCAACGGTCTCGTCGATCTATGGCCTCGGTGATCCGCAGGCTTACCTTGCGATGGTGCTGCATCTCGTGCGTGGCGAGATTCTCGATCAGCGCAAGCTGCTGCGGCGTTTGGCCGACATGCAGTACACGCGCAACGAAATCGATTTCAGCCAAGGCACCTTCCGCGTGCGAGGCGACATCGTCGACATCTTCCCGGCCGAGTCCGAGCGCGAGGCGATTCGGGTCGAGTTGTTCGACGAGACCATCGAATCGCTCGCGGTGTTCGATCCGCTGACGGGTAACGTCCTGCGCAAGGTGCCTCGGTACACGGTGTACCCCGGCACCCACTTTGTCACGCCCAAGGATCGGCTGATCGGGGCCATCGATCTGATCCGCGACGAACTGCGCGAGCGGCTCACGGAACTGCGCGCCGCGGACAAGCTCGTCGAGGCGCAGCGCCTCGAGCAGCGCACAATGTTCGATATGGAGATGATGAAAGAGGTCGGTTACTGCGCCGGCATCGAAAACTATTCGCGCTACCTCTCGGGGCGCGAGCCGGGAGAGCCGCCGCCCTGTTTGTACGATTACTTGCCGCCGAATTCGCTGCTCGTGGTCGACGAGAGTCATCAAACGCTGCCGCAACTAGGCGCCATGTACAAGGGTGATCGTTCGCGCAAGGAGACGCTCGTCGAGTACGGTTTTCGCCTGCCCTCGGCACTCGACAATCGACCGTTGAAGTTCGAGGAATGGGAGCGCCTTGCACCGCAGATGATTTTCGTTTCGGCCACGCCCGGCGACTACGAGGCGAGGCATGCATCCCAGGTGGTAGAGCAGGTGGTGCGTCCCACGGGGCTCGTCGATCCGCAGGTTGAAGTGCGGCCGGTGCGCACCCAGGTGGATGATGTGCTCTCGGAGATCCGCCAGTGCGTCGAGCGCGGCGAGCGTGTGCTGATCACCACACTGACCAAGCGCATGGCGGAGGATCTGAGCGAGTACCTCGATGAGCACGGCATCAAAGTTCGCTACTTGCACTCGGACATTGAGACGGTCGAGCGTAGCGAGATCAGTCGTGATCTGCGGCTTGGCGTTTTTGACGGGCTGATTGGCATCAATCGGCTGCGTGAGGGGCTCGACATGCCCGAGGTCGCGCTTGTGGCGATCCTCGATGCCGACAAGGAAGGATTTCTGCGCTCGGAGAATTCATTGATCCAGACCATCGGGCGCGCGGCGCGCAACCTCAACGGCCGCGCCATTCTCTATGCCGACCGAGTCACCGGGTCGATGCAGCGGGCGATGGAGGAGACGGCTCGCCGGCGACGCAAGCAGCTCGAGTTCAACGAGGTTCATGGCATCGTGCCGCGGGGTATCGTCAAGCAAGTGGTCGATGTCATGGAAGGCGCGCGCAGCCAGGGGTTCGCGGCTGCGCTGTCGGGGCGGGGCACCGGGCAGGGCGGCAAGTCGGCGGGTCGCTCGGCGGCCGACGGCCGCGTGGCCGGTCGCGCAGGCTCTGCTGCAAACGCGCCGGTCGCGCTCGCGCCCGAGCAGGCGATGCGCCGCATGAAGCAGCTTGAAGCGGAAATGTTCAAGCGGGCTCGCAACCTCGAGTTCGAGGAGGCGGCGCGGCTGCGCGACGAGATCGAGCAACTCAAACGATCCGCATTCGGTTTGCCGGGGGCACGCGCAGTATGAAACGCAGGACATTTCTTTGGGCGACCGTCGGTACGGTGGGCGCGTTAGCGGGGCTCGCCGTCGGTTGGGCCGCGTGGCCGGTGCGCCAGCGCCTGCATCGACGCGACGGGGAGAACTCCACTGCGCAGCTGTTCGAGCCCAATGCCTGGGTACGCATCGGCGCCGATGACACGGTCACGCTGTACATGCCGCGTGCCGAGATGGGGCAGGGGACGCACACGGGTCTGTTGATGCTGCTTGCCGAGGAGCTTGATTGCGAGCCGGCGGCGGTGCGCATCGCCGCTGCCCCCATCGATAGCGTGTACAACAATCTGGCTGCTGTCGTCGATGGGCTGCCGTTTCGCCCGGATCAGCAGGGCCTACTGCGTGATGCGACTGAGCACGTCGTGGGGCGCGTGGTTCGCGAGTTCGGCGTGATGATGACCGGTGGCTCGAGCAGCATTCGTGATCTGTGGCAGCCGTTGCGCGAGGCCGGCGCCATGGCCCGTGCCTCGCTCGTGCAGGCCGCCGCCAAACAGTGGGGGGTGCCCGCCGGGGAGTGCGGCGTTGCACGTGGCGTGATCTCGCACGCCAGCGGTCGGCAGTTGCGATTTGGTGAAGTCGTTGCGGCGGCCGGAGCCGACTTGCCGATCGTCGATGAGTACGTGTTGAAGACGCGCGAGCAGTTCACGCTCATCGGCCAGCCGCTGCCGCGTATCGATTCGCGTGAGAAGGTGTCGGGCAAGGCGGTTTTCGCCGCCGACGTGCACGAGCCCGACATGCTGTACGCAGAGATCCAGTTTGCCCCGCAGCGTGATGGGCAACTGCAGGCCTGGGACGACTCGGCAGCGCGCGGCATGCCGGGCGTCGTGGAGCTGGTGCAGCTGCCGCCGCTCTGGGGTGCCGCCGCCTGCGTGGCCGTAATCGCCGATCAGCGCTGGCACGCGCGGCGCGCGCTCGATGCGCAGTTTCCGCAGTGGGTGGCGGGCCCGGCGGGCCTGTTTGACCAAAGCCTCATCCAGAAGACGCTCGCGACGGCCATCGAGTCGACTGATGCGCACGTTTACCGCGACACCGGCAATGCCGATTCGGCGCTGTCTCGGGCGGCCGCCGTCGTACGCGCCGATTACGAGGTGCCGTACCTCGCTCACGCGGCGATGGAGCCCGTGTGCTGTGCAGTGAAATACACCGGGACGGCCGCGACCGTGTGGGCCGGCGTGCAGGTCAACGATCTGGCGCGCAAGGCCGCAGCGCAGGCCTTGGGCCTGGCCGAAGAGCAAGTGACGCTGGTGCCGACCTATCTTGGCGGAGCGTTCGGTCGGCGACTCGATAACGATTTCGTCGCCATCGCAGCCGCGTTGGCGGCGAAGGTGCCCGGTCGACTCTTGCAGTTGCAGTGGCGGCGCGAGGATGACATGCGCTACGACTTCTACCGACCTGCTGCCCGCGTTCGGCTGCGCGGCTGCCTGGACGCGCAAGGTCGCATCGATGCCTGGCAAGCCACCTCCGCGGGTCAGTCGATCGTTGCGCAGGTCATGCCGCGCAGTTTCGGCATGAACGCGATGGGTCCCGACAAGACCACCGTCGAGGGCGCGTTCGATCAGCCGTATGACATCCCGAACCTGCAGGTCGCACATCAGGCGGTGGATTTGCCGGTGCCCGTCGGCTTCTGGCGCGCGGTCGGTCATTCGTACACGGCATTTTTCAACGAGTGCTTCATCGACGAGCTCGCCACCGTGGCGCAGGCCGATCCGTTGGCGTTTCGCATCGCGCATTTGCAGAAGCAGCCGCGTCACCTGAAGGTGCTGCGGTTTGCGGCCGAAAAAGCGGATTGGGCAGGGCGCCCGATCGAGACGGCCGATGGCGCCCGCGTGGGCCGCGGTCTCGCCCTGCATGCCTCCTTCGGCAGCATTGTGGCTGTGGTGGCCGAGGTGTCCCTGAGCCCGGAGGGGCGCCCCCGGGTGCATCGAATCGTCACCGCCATCGATTGCGGGCAGGTGGTGAATCCGGCGCTCGTCACCCAGCAGATGGAGAGTTCGATCATCTACGGGCTCTCGGCAGCCCTCTACGGGCAGATCACGTTCAAGGACGGCGCGGTCGAGCAGGGCAACTTCGACACCTACCCGGCGCTGCGCCTCGCGGATACGCCAACCATCGAGACCTGGATCATGCCGAACGGGGAGCCACCGGGCGGCGTCGGCGAGCCTGGGCTGCCTCCCGTGGCCCCCGCTGTTGCCAACGCCCTGGCCGCCCTGACGGGTCGACGGAATCGCAGGTTGCCGCTGATCGGTGCCTAGGGTATCTTTCGCGGCCTTTGTGCAGGCGCGTAGCTCAGTGGTAGAGCACCACCTTGACATGGTGGTGGTCGGTGGTTCGATCCCACTCGCGCCTACCAATTCGACAGGGGGCGTTTTCGCGTCGCGGAAGCGCCCCTTTTGCGATGCGGGAAGCCCGTTGGGAGCGCTGCGACCATGCCTGTGATCACGCTGCCGGATGGCAGCCAACGAACTTACGATCGGACCGTAACGGTGGCCGAGGTGGCCGCGAGCATCGGCGCTGGCCTCGCGCGCGCCGCACTTGCGGGCAAGGTGGCCGGCAAGTTGGTCGATACCTCGTTCCCAATTGTCGCGGACGCGCCGCTCGAGATCGTCACCGACAAGCACCCCGATGCGCTTGAAGTGATCCGTCACTCAACCGCGCACCTGCTGGCTCAGGCAGTGCAGGCGCTCTTTCCTGAGGCCCAGGTCACCATCGGGCCCGTGATCGACGACGGGTTTTATTACGACTTCTCGTACAAGCGGCCGTTCACGCCTGAAGATCTTGCCGCCATCGAGGCGAAGATGCAGGAGCTCGCGGCGGCCGATCTCGGCGTGACTCGGCGCGAGATGCCGCGTGATGAGGCGGTGGGCTTTTTCAAGGGTCTCGGCGAGCACTACAAGGCCGAGATCATCGCCAGCATCCCGTCCAACGAACCCATCAGTCTCTATGGGCAGGGCGGTTGGGTCGATCTGTGCCGCGGTCCGCACGTGCCGAGCACGGGCAAGCTCAAAGTATTCAAGCTCATGAAGGTCGCGGGCGCCTACTGGCGCGGCGATTCGCGTAACGAGATGCTGCAGCGCATCTACGGCACAGCGTGGACGAACGACAAAGATCTTAAGGACTACCTGCACCGCCTCGAGGAGGCCGAGAAGCGCGACCATCGTCGCATCGGCCGCGAGCTCGATCTCTTCCACATGCAGGAAGAGGCGCCGGGAGCCGTGTTCTGGCATCCGAAGGGCTGGAGCGTGTTTCAGTCGCTCATCGGTTACATGCGCGACAAGCAGCGCGCTGCGGGCTTCCAGGAGGTCAACGGTCCTGAGTTGATGGATCGAAGCCTGTGGGAAGCCTCGGGGCACTGGGAGAAGTTCGGCGAGAACATGTTCACGACGCAGACGCCCGACGAGCGCGTCTACGCCATCAAGCCGATGAATTGCCCGGGCCATGTGCAGATCTTCCGGCAGGGGCTGCGCAGTTACCGCGATCTGCCGATCCGCTACGCCGAGTTCGGCAAGGTGCACCGCTACGAACCCTCGGGCGCGCTGCACGGCTTGATGCGGGTGCGGGCCTTCACCCAGGACGACGCGCACATCTTCGTGAGTCCGGAGCAGATCACGGCCGAGTCCGTGGCCGTGACTCGGCTGATCCTCGACATCTACAGTGACTTCGGTTTTGACGATGTGCGCATCAAGTTCTCCGACCGCCCCGAAAAGCGGGTCGGGTCCGATGACATCTGGGACAAGGCCGAGGCGGCACTCAAGGAGGCCGCGCGCGTGGCCGGCATCGACTACACGCTCAATCCGGGCGAGGGCGCGTTCTACGGGCCCAAGCTCGAATTCGTGCTGCGCGATGCGATCGGGCGCGACTGGCAGTGCGGCACCCTGCAGGTGGATCTGAACCTGCCCGGACGCCTCGGCGCGCACTACATCGACGAGCACAGTCAGCGGCAAACGCCGGTCATGCTCCACAGGGCGATTTTCGGCAGTCTGGAGCGGTTTTTCGGCATTTTGCTCGAACACCACGCCGGGAAACTGCCCACTTGGTTAGCGCCGACGCAGGTGGTCCTGCTCAGCATTACCGAGCGGCAGGACGCGTACCTCAAGGAAGTTGCCGAAGTCCTTAAAAATCATGGGCTTCGGGTTGAAACTGACTTGCGTAACGAAAAGATCGGCTTTAAGATTCGCGAGCACACGCTGCAACGCGTGCCATACCTATTGGTGGCGGGCGACAAGGAAGTAGCGGCGCAACAGTTGTCCGTGCGTACCCGCAGCGGCAAGGATCTGGGTCAGATGTCCCCGCAAGCCTTCATTGAGCGGCTGGGCGTCGAGCTAGAGAGCCGCGGGCGCCGAACTTTGGAGGATTGACGTATCTCGACTGCAACGAAGCGCATACGGCGCAATGAGGACATCACGGCGCCGCAGGTGCGTGTGATCGCGGCAGATGGATCCCAAGCGGGGATCATGACGCGGTTTGAGGCTCTGCAACTCGCACAGTCCAGTGAACTGGACCTGGTCGAAGTCTCACCGATGGCCGAGCCGCCGGTGGTGCGCATCATGGACTTCGGGAAGTTCCTCTTCGAACAGAAGAAGAAAACCCACTCCGCGCAGAAGAAGCAGAAGCAGCAGCAAGTCAAGGAAGTGAAGTTTCGTCCCGGTACGGAAGAGGCGGATTACCAAGTCAAACTGCGTAATCTCACCCGCTTCCTGACCGAGGGTGACAAGGCCAAGGTAACCCTGAGGTTCCGCGGCCGAGAAATGGCGCACCAAGAGATCGGGCGCCGTCTTCTCGATCGGTTGGTTCAAGACCTCGCCGCACAGGCGATGGTCGAGCAGAACCCGCTGATGGAGGGTCGGCAAATGGTCATGGTATTTGCGCCGAAGAAGAAGTGAGGCGCTGAGCCGCGTAGCCAACCCATGGTGGGTTGGCGCAAGGCCGGCACCTCCGCCCGTAGCGGGTTCGCAAGAACCCTGTGAACGGGGCCACAACAAGGAGATGAGCAATGCCCAAGCTGAAAAGCAACCGGGCGGCAGCGAAGCGTTTTCGCAAAACGGCCAAGGGCTTCAAGTCCTACTCGGCCGGCCGCCGCCACAACCTCGGACACAAGCCCCGCAAGACCAAGCGCCAGCTGCGCTCGGGCGGGTCCAGTCTCGTTCACGAGAGCGACGTCGGCCGTTTGGCCCAGTTGCTGCCGAACGCCTAACAGACACTCCGAGGTAATCGAACATGGCAAGAGTCAAACGTGGCGTGACCGCGGGTCGTCGTCATAAGAAAGTTCTCGGCAAGGCGAAGGGTTACTACAACGCCCGCCGCAAGGTCTATCGCACAGCCAAGCAGGCGGTCATCAAGGCCGGCCAGTACGCCTACAAGGGTCGTCGTCTCAAGAAGCGCGACTACCGTGCTCTGTGGATCCAGCGCATCAACGCGGCGGCGCGTGAAGTGGGTCTGTCCTACAGCCGCATGATGAATGGCCTGAAACTCGCGAACATCGAGATCGATCGCAAGATGCTGGCCGATATCGCCGTGCACGACGCGGCGGCCTTCGGCGCGCTCGCTACCAAGGTCAAGGCAGCTCTCGGCATCGCCTGAGTCACGGTCGTGGGTGATCTTGCGACCCTGACCCGCCAAGCCCTCGACGAGGTCGCTGCAAGCTCAACGCTTGCGGCCCTCGACGAGGTGCGTGTGCGCTGGCTCGGAAATAAAGGGCTGCTGACCGAGCAGCTCAAATCTTTGGGTGCGTTGCCCGCGGCGGAAAGGCCCGCTGCGGGTGCGCGCATCAACGCCGCCAAGCAAGAGGTCGAGGCCGCGTTGCAGGCTGCTGGGGAGGCTCTGTCGCGCCAGGCCGTCGAGGCGGAGCTTGCGGCGGGGCGCCTCGATATGACGCTGCCCGGTCGCGGCGAGGTGCGCGGTGCCGTTCATCCCGTCACGCGCGCGCGCCTGCGTATCGAAACCTTGTTTCGCAACGCAGGGTTCGAGGTGGCCGCGGGTCCCGAGATCGAGGACGACTTCCATAATTTCGAGGCGCTGAACATTCCGGCCGATCATCCGGCCCGCGCCATGCACGACACGTTCTATTTCCCCGACGGTCGATTGCTGCGCACGCACACCTCGCCCGTGCAGATCCGCGAGTTGCGCAAGGGGCGCTTGCCTCTGGCCATGATCATGCCGGGGCGGGTGTATCGCTGCGATTACGACATGACCCACTCGCCCATGTTTCATCAGGTCGAGGGGCTCGTGGTCGACGAGAACGTCAGCTTCGCCAACCTCAAGGCGACGCTGCAGCAGTTTCTGCAAGCGTTCTTCGAGAAGGACCTGCGCATGCGGCTGCGGCCGTCTTATTTCCCGTTCACCGAGCCTTCTGCCGAGGTGGACATGTCCTGTGTTTTCTGCGACGGCGCCGGGTGTCGAGTGTGCAAGCACACCGGCTGGCTCGAGATTGCCGGTTGCGGCATGGTCCACCCGAACGTGTTCAAGGCGACCGGAATCGACAGCGAGCGCTACACCGGTTATGCCTTTGGCATGGGCATCGAGCGTCTCGCGATGTTGCGCTACGGCGTCAATGATTTACGCCTGTTCTTCGAGAGCGACCTGCGCTTCCTGCGTCAGTTTGGTGCGGCATGAAGATCTCGATCAATGCGCTGCGCGAGTGGGTCCCACTCGACATCACTGCTCGCGAACTCGGCGATCGACTCACGATGGCGGGCTTCGAACTCGAGAGTCTGACGCACGCCGCACCGCCGTTCTCCGCTGTGGTCGTGGCCGAGATCATCGAGGCGACCCGTCATCCCCAGGCGGACAAGCTTCAGGTCTGTCGTGTGGCGTTCGATGCAGCGAGTCGTAGCGGCGAGGGCGCATTGCAGATCGTGTGCGGCGCTGCGAACGCACGTGTCGGCCTGAAGACGGCGCTGGCGAGGGTGGGTGCCGAGTTACCTGGCGCCCTCAAGATCAAGGCGGCCAAGCTGCGTGGGGTCGAGTCGGCCGGCATGCTGTGCTCGGCCAAGGAACTGGGCCTCGCGGAAACCTCCGAGGGCATCCTCGAGTTGCCCGCGGATGCGCCGTTAGGTCAGTCACTGCGCGAGTACATGGC
>Ga0102913_1000457_pt1 | contig 12361 bp, 9 predicted proteins | sample Colrivmet1560A02_FD_78197 | JGI IMG/M metagenome (GOLD analysis project Ga0102913, IMG submission 78197) | Estuarine microbial communities from the Columbia River estuary - metaG 1560A-02 | ecosystem: Environmental > Aquatic > Marine > Intertidal zone > Estuary | place: USA: Columbia River... | reverse complement strand
ATTTGCGCGATGCGGCGCGCCTCTATCGGATGGGCGAGGAGGTCAGCGGTCTGCGGCTCGCGCTCACCGATCCATTGCAGGCTCCGCAGATGGTGCGTGATTTGGCCTTATCGCTCGGGGGTGGGTTCTACGTCAGCGACTGGACGCGCAACCACGCCAACTTTTTCCAATCGATCGAGTTGACCAAGGGACTGATGTTCGTGATCCTGCTCACCATCGTGGGTGTGGCCGCCTTCAACATCGTTGCGACGCTCGTCATGATCGTCAAGGAAAAGCAGGGCGATATCGCTTTGTTGCGTACGCTTGGAGCCTCGCCGGCCAGCATCCTCGCAACCTTTGCGGTGCAGGGGGTGCTGATTGGCCTGGTGGGCACGAGTTTGGGTGCGGCGCTCGGCATTGCGCTGGCGCACAACGTAGAGAGCATCGTGCGTGGCATCGAGGGGGTTTTCGGCGTGCAGTTTCTCGATGCCAAGGTTTACTTCATGAGCGATTTGCCAGCGCAAGTGCAGTGGCTGGATGTGACCCAGGTGTGTGCGGTGGCCTTCCTGCTGTGTGCGCTCGCCACCATTTACCCGGCGTGGCGAGCATCGCGTACCCAACCTGCGGAGGCCCTGCGTCATGACTGAGGCTGTGCCGGTGCTCGAGGCCGCGGACCTCGTACGTGAGTTCCGCGAGGGTGACTCGACGCTGCGCGTGCTCGATGGGCTGTCGTTGGTGATCCGTGCCGGGGAGTGCATTGCCATCGTCGGTGCCTCGGGTTCGGGCAAGACGACGCTGCTGCAAATCTTGGGTGGCCTCGATCGGCCGACTGCGGGACAGGTGCGCATTCAGGGCCGCGACATCCACTCGCTCGGCGAGGCGGAGCGCGGTGCGCTGCGCAATCGCACCATGGGCTTCATCTACCAGTTTCATCATCTGCTGCCCGAGTTCTCTGCGCTTGAGAACGTGGCGATGCCCTTGCTGGTGCGCCGATTGCCCGTGGCGGAGGCGCGCGAGCGCGCCGCGGCGGTGCTGGAAGAGGTGGGTCTTGCGCAGCGCTTGACCCACAAGCCGCATCAGCTCTCCGGTGGCGAGCGACAGCGCGCGGCGGTGGCGCGCGCGCTCGTCACGCAGCCTGCACTCGTGTTCGCCGATGAGCCCACCGGCAATCTCGATGGACGCAACGCCGAGCAGGTATTCGAACTGCTGCTGCGTCTGAATCGCGAGCGGCAGACGAGTCTCGTGATCGTGACCCACGATCTGCGCCTCGCCGCACGCATGGATCGCGTGCTGACGCTGCAGCAGGGAAAACTGCTGCAAGAGGGCAGTTCAGTCCTTTGAGCGCGCCCCGCGCCTGCGGTATTTCTGCCGCGTTCGCCACATCCACAGTCGATCGAGTATCAGTCGGCCACTGAGTCCGAGAGTCACCCCGCAGGCGAGGCAGCCGAGCAGGAAGGGTTGCCACATGGGGCCAAGCCCATGCTGCAGCCAGTACCAGCTGAACTCGAATTCGAACGCACCGGGCTCCTGCCCGAGCAGCCATCGACCGACGATGTAGGCGACGTAGTAGACGGGCATCACGGTCAGCGGGTTGATCAGGAACACGGTCGCGATGATCGTGGGCACGTTCACCCGGGCGGCGATGGCCACCAGCAAGGCCACCGGAATGTGGATGGGCAGGGGAATGAAGCAGATCGTCAGGCCCGCGCCGAAAGCGCCCGTGATGCTGCGCCGCTGCAGCGACCAGAGGCGCGAGTCCGCGAACGCTCGAGCGAAAGGTCGCGCGTACCAGCGATCCTGCAGACCCTGCGCGTGAGCACCCAGCGTGCGAACGAGATTGCGAAACATCACGAAGCGGCTCTCCGTGCCAACTGTCGAGGGCCTGCCGCATAAGACGGGCCTGCCGCGAACGGCGGGGCTTGCCCTGTTGGCTGGCAATTGTACGGTGCTCTTCGGGCCGCTGCGACCGCAGCTAAGCGACGCGTTCCTCTTGCTCGTGTTGCTGGTGGCATCGGTGATGGCGTGTCGTAGGCCGTGGGGCCGCATGGCACTGCTTGCGGCGCTCGCCATGCTGGTGACGCTGGCGAGTGCCGCGGATGAGCTTGCGCGACGCTGGCCTCCTGCATTGACAGGCGAGCGTGTGGTTGCGCTCGTTCAGATCGACTCGCTGATCGCGCAGCAGAGCGGGGCGCTGCAGTTCGATGCCGAAGTGCACATCGAAGCACCGGCGGCCCACGCGCGAGTGCTGCGCGCACGCGTGGTGTGGCGTGATCCGCCACGGCCGTTGCCGGCGGCGGGCGAGCAGTGGCGCGTGATCCTGCAATTGTCGCCGCCGCAGCGTCCGCTCAACCCCGGCGGGTTCGACATGACCCGGCAATGGTTCGGTGAGCGTCTGCATGCCTACGCGCAGGTAGTGCCTGCGGCGATGACGCAGCGAGTCGCGCCGGCGGCGCGTAGTGTGTTGGCGCTGCGTGCCGAGATCGCATCCCGCATCCGCGACAGCATCGCGGATCGGGACGCTGCCGCGCTTTGCGCGGGACTCGCGGTCGGTGCAACGGGCGACATCAGTCGCGAGCAGTGGCGTATCTTCAGCGCGACCGGCACCACGCATCTGGTGGCGATCTCCGGCATGCACGTGACGTTGTTCGCTTGGCTCGTGGCGTTCATCGCACGTCGTGTGTGGCCGCTGCTGCAGCGCTGCGGCTCGAGGCTCGAGCGCGAGCCCTTTGCCGCAGCGCTCGGTGTGAGCGCGGCACTGCTGTACGCCGTGCTCGCAGGATTTGGCGTGCCGACCCAGCGAACCGTGGTGATGCTCGCTGCCTACTGGTGGCTCAAGCTGAGCGGTCGCGAGCAGGATGGTTTTGGCGTGCTCTCGATCGCGCTGATGGCCGTGCTGTGCATCGACCCTTTCGCGCCGTTGGCTGCGGGGTTCTGGCTTTCGTTCAGTGCCATGGCGGCCTTGCTGCTGGGCGATGCGCTGTGGCAACGCGGTGCGCGCGAGCTGCCGGCATGGCGGGCGAGTCTACTCGCCGAGTGGCGTGTTGCTTTGGTACTGGTGCCCGTTACGCTCGCGTGGTTTGGCACCGTGTCGTTTGCGGGACTTGCGGTGAACGTCGTCGCGATCCCGGTGTTCTCCTTCGTGCTGGTACCGCTCGTGCTCGCGGGTACGGCGGTCTGCGGCGGGCTCGAGCCGCTCGCGCGTCTGCTGTGGCGTGCCGCCGAGCAAGTGTATGTGTGGCTGTGGCCGCCGCTGAGCGCTGCGGGCGAGTGGCCGTGGGCACTGCTCGCCTGGCAGCCACCCGCGTGGTTGCTGATCGTGATGGTGGTAATGCTGCCGCTATGGCTCGTGCCGGTGCCGCGCCTCTGGCGAGGCGTTTCGCTAGGCGTTTTTGCCGCGGCGGCGACGCTCGCCACGCTGCAAGGACCCGAGCGCGGCGCCGCGCTCGAGGCGGGCGAGGTGGCCGTAACCCTGCTCGATGTCGGCGATGGCACTGCGCTACTCGTTCGTACGGCCCAGCACACGCTCGTGTACGACACCGGCGAGTCGTTCGAGACCGAGGGGCAGCGGGTCGAGTCTGTGATCACGCCGGCGCTCGCTGCCTATGGACGCGGGCGGGTCGATGCGCTGGTGTTGAGTCGGGCGCATGGCAGCCGCGCGGCAGGCGCAGCTCGTCTCGGCCTGCAAAGTCCGAGGCAGACGGTGTTGTTCGGCGGGGCGTGGCCGGGGTCTCCGCGCGGCGCCCGATCCTGCGCCACGCCGCGCCGCTGGGTCTGGGATGGCGTGCGCTTCAGCGTGTTCACCGCACCGCTGCCTGAGGCGTCCTGTGTGCTGCACATCGATGCCGGCGCGCCGGCGCGCGTGCTCTTGGCCGAGCGGCTCGATGCGGCCGAAGGCGCAGCCTTGCTGCGCCGCGATGCGGCGCAGGCAGGGCAGTGGCCTATTCGGGCTGAGATCGCGTTGGCCCCGCGTCGTGGTTCCCCCGGTGCGCTGGGCCCCGGCTTTACTGCAGCGGTCGCCGCGCGGGATGTCCTCGTCTCGAGCCGCAGCCTCGATGCGACCCGGCGAGACCGCATTGCCGCACTGTGGGGCGTTCCCCCGGAGCGGCTGCGGGGCACGGCCGGTGAGGGGGCGATCGAGTTGCGCCTGCGCGGCGGGGTGCCCACGCTCATCGAGGCCTATGCGCCGAGCCTGTCGCAGCGCCTATGGCGCTGGTCGCCGCACGAGGCCAATACCCTGCGCTGAGGCCTGAATCCTGGGGTCTGCACGGCCGATGCGCCGCCAGCCCAGTGGTCCCGCCGCGGCCCGCCACGAGGGCCTCTCGGCTATGATGTCGCCGATGAGTTCCGCGCCCTTCGATGTCTCGAGCGCCAGCCAGGTCTACCGGCGCCTGCTCGGTTACGCTCGTCCGCATCTAGGCATGTTCATGATCGGTGTCGCCGGCATGGCGGTCTTCGCGGCAACCGACGCGGCGCTGGCGTATTTCGTCAAATTTTTCCTCGCCAACGCTTTTGTCGATCCCGACCCGCGCATTGTGTGGGCCGTGCCGCTCGGCGCCGTATTGCTGTTCGCGGTACGCGGGGTCGGCGATTACGTGGCGGTGTATTTCCCCGGCTGGGTCGGTCGGCAGATCATCAAGGCGCTGCGTCGGGAACTGTTTGCCCATTTCCTACGCCTGCCGATGCGCTATCACACGGCCAATGCCTCGGGCGGCCTGCTCTCGCGCCTGACCTACAACGTCGAGCTGGTGGCCGAGGCCACGACCAGCGCGGTGACGGTGTTGTTGCGCGATACGCTCACCATCGTTTTTCTGCTCGGCATGCTGCTGTGGCTCAACTGGCAGCTCGCACTGTTCGTGTTGCTATTGGGGCCGCCCATCTCGGCACTGATCCAATTCATCAATCGTGCGTTCAGGCGCTACAGCGGGCGCATCCAGTCCTCGATGGGTGACGTCACCCGCGTCGCCAAGGAAGGACTCGAAAGTCAGAAGGTGATCAAGGCGTTCAATGCCGAGGCCCATGAAGAGGCATTGTTCGATACCGTCAACGAGCGCAACCGCCACAACAACATGCGTCTCGTCGGCGCCAAGGCGCTCGCCATTCCGGTGGTGCAGTTGATTGCAGCGCTGGGTCTTGCGGGTGTGCTGTTCTTCTCGATCCGTCAAGTATTCACGAGGGAGATGCGAGTCGATGAGTTCATGGCCTTCCTCACTGCGTTGCTGCTGCTGACGGCGCCACTGCGACGGCTGATCGGCGTGTTCGGTCCACTGCAGCAGGGTATTGCCGCCGGGGCCAGCGTCTTCGAAGTACTCGATACGCCGCTCGAAGACGAGGGAGGCGAGCGTCAGGTGCAGCGCGCGCGCGGCGAAGTGGAGTTCCGCAATGTCAGCTTCAGCTACGCCGCTGATAAAGGCGAGGTGCTCTCGCAGGTCAGTTTCGTCGTGCGGCCGGGCCAGACTGTGGCGATCGTCGGCAAATCAGGGAGTGGCAAGAGCACACTGGCGAGCCTGCTGCCGCGCTTCTACGACCCCGATTCCGGTCACGTGTATCTCGATGGCATCGACCTGCGCGAATACCGACGCAGCGATCTGCGCGAGCAGGTGAGCCTCGTCAGTCAGGAAGTGATGCTGTTCGACGACACGATCCGCAACAACATCGCGTTCAACCTCGCCCCGCCCGATTCGCCGGCGGTGGAGGAGGCAGCCCGCCTCGCGTACGTCATGGAGTTTGCCGCGGAGATGCCGCAGGGTCTCGATACGCCTGTAGGCGAGCGGGGCTCGCAACTCTCCGGCGGACAACGCCAGCGCGTGTCGATCGCCCGAGCGCTATTGAAAAACGCACCGCTGCTCGTGCTCGATGAGGCCACGAGCGCCCTCGACAACGAGTCGGAGCGGCGAATCCAGGCTGCACTCGGCAATCTGCTGCGCGATCGCACGACGCTGGTGATCGCGCATCGGCTGTCGACCATCGAGCAGGCCGATCTCATCGTCGTGCTGCACGAGGGGCGGGTGGTCGAGACCGGCACCCATCAGGAACTGCTCGCGCGTGAAGGCACTTACGCGCAGTTGCATCGGCTGCAGTTCGCCGAGTGATGCGCGCACTCGAACGCCGATTGAATGCATTGTGGTACGGGAAAGGTTCGGCGAGCCTGCTGCTCGCGCCGCTCTCAACGATTTTTTCGATCGTCACGACCTTTCGCCGAAGTTTCTACGAACGTGGCTGGTTGCGCGCCTACCGCGCCAGCGTGCCCGTGGTGGTGATCGGCAACCTATCGGTCGGTGGCACAGGCAAGTCACCGCTCGTCGCCCACGTGGCGGCAACCCTGGCCCGGCGCGGTCTGCGACCCGGAATTTTGCTGCGTGGCTACGGTGCGGCCGTACGTGGCCCGCGGCGAGTCTCAGCCGACACGCCGGTCGATGAGGTGGGCGATGAGGCCGTGATGCTGGCCGCCGCCACGGGACTGCCGGTCGTCGTCAGTCCCGAGCGCAGCGCGGGCGCACGTTTGCTGGAGACGCAGGGGATCGATCTCATTCTTTGCGACGATGGTCTGCAGCACTACGCACTCGCTCGCGATTTCGAAGTGGTTGTCATCGATGCCGTACGCGGTCTTGGCAACGGCCGATTGCTGCCGGCCGGGCCGCTACGCGAAGGTCCGCGGCGCCTGGCGAGCGTGGATCTCGTCGTGCTCAACGGTGCGAGCGACACGCAAGCCGAACGATCCGCCTGGCGCGGTCGCGAGGCGACGATTGCGATGCAACTTGTGCCGCAGGCGCCTCGAGGGATCGGGCCGGGTGGCCGCTGGCAGTCGCTCGAACAGTTCGTCGGTGCGCCCGTACATGCCGTGGCCGGCATCGGTCATCCCGAGCGCTTCTTTGCCACCTTGCGTGCCGCCGGACTGACGGTGATGGAGCACGCCTTCGCGGATCACCATGCGTACTCGGCGCAGGACTTCACCTTCGGTGACCGGTTGCCGATTCTGATGACGACCAAGGATGCCGTAAAATGTCGGGCATTCGCCGATGAGCGGTTCTGGGAACTGCCCGTCGGAGTGCGGCTGCTGCCCGACGAGGGGCGGGCCTTGATTGATCGCATCGATGCGCTCTGTCGGCGCAAGGGGTGAGCTCTGATGGACAACCGACTGCTCGACATCCTCGCCTGCCCGCTGTGCAAGGGGCCGCTCGTGCACCATCGTGCCGAGGCGGTTCTGGTCTGTCGCGCGGATCGGCTGGCCTTCCCGATCCGCGACGGCATCCCGTTGATGCTCGAGGAAGAGGCTCGTCTGCTGACTCCGGACGATCCGCTGCTCGCCCGCTGACGCCATGTATCGCATCGTCATTCCTGCGCGCTTTGCGTCCACCCGTTTGCCTGGCAAGCCGCTGATCGAACTGGCGGGCAAGCCCATGCTGCGCTGGGTTTACGAGCGGGCGTTGCAGTGCCGGGCGCGCGAGGTCGTGATCGCTACCGACGATGAGCGCATCAGCGCCGTGGCGAGCGGATTCGGCGGCGATGTACTCATGACTTCGGCTGATCACACGAGCGGGACGGATCGCATCGCCGAGGTGGCGGGAGTGCGTGGCTGGGACGATGAGGACGTCGTCGTCAACTTGCAGGGCGATGAGCCCGGCATGCCGGCCGTGCTGATCGATCAGGTGGCGGATCTGCTCGTGCAGTTTCCGCGAGCGCAAATTGCCACGCTGGCCTCGCCCCTGCAGAGTCGCGAGGAATACTTTGATCCGAACGTGGTGAAGCTCGTGACCGATCGCGAGGGGCGCGCCCTGTACTTCAGCCGTGCGCCGATTCCCTGGAGTCGTGATCAGTTGCATCTCGACACGCCCGCGCAGTTCGGAGCGCGGCGGCATATCGGCTTGTATGCGTATCGCGTCGGCGCGTTACGCAGGCTCGCCTCACTCGAGCCTGCGCCGCTCGAGCAGACGGAAAAACTCGAACAACTGCGGGCCCTGTTTCACGGGCTCGAGATTCGCGTCGGCGAGGCGGACTGCCGCCCCGGCCCCGACGTCAACACGCCCGAAGATCTCGCGCGCGCCGCAGCGGCGCTCGTCGCGACGACTTAGTAGTCGTCGCGACGGCTGCTGTAGCTGCCGCTGCCGTAGCTGCTCGGGGCAGACGACCACACCACCTTCTTTTCATTCGGCGCGTCCGGTGTCGGCTCGGTTGCAGCGGGTGCCGTGGCCGCTTCGCTCGATGGCGGCGTTGCGGCAGGGGCGGGCGCAGCCTGCTCCGGCGGCGCGGCCGGTGGGCTCTCGATTGCAGTCGCAGCCTCTGTCGTGGTCGCAGCGTCGGCTGCTGCTACCGCAGCAGGGACTTCAGCTGGTGTGGCGGGCTCGGGTGCAGCCAGACCCGTCCAGCTGATGCGGGTTTCGCTCGGCGTAGGCGGCACTACGAATTCCGACGGCTGCGTCGCCGGCGGGGCATCAGAGCGGTCCGGACTGCCCGGATTGTCGATGGCGTTCGACTCTTCGCCCGCGTCGTCATCCATCTCGTTCGTCACATCGGCGTTGCCCTCATTCGGGCCCGCCTCACGACCTTGTCCGCCACGACGACCGCGACGGCCGCGACGACGACCGCGACGCGCACCTCCCTCGCGGCCTTCCCGGCCTTCACCCTGTGCGTTGGCTGCCTGTGCGGTGGCTGCCGGATCACCCATGACCATGGACGCGTCATCGCCGCTCGGTGCGGCGCCCGCATTGGCAGTGACCTCGTGAGTCGCGGCGGCGGCACCGACGGCCGCAGCGGCTGCTACGGCAGGAGCGCGCTCGCGATCGCCGCGACGACCCTCGTCACGCGAACGACGTGAACCGTCCGACGATCCCTGCCGCTGTGCGCCACCTTGGGGCTGCGACGCAGGCGTTGCCGGGGCGTTGCCTGGGGCTGCACCCGGCGCGGCGGAAGGCTTGTTCCGGTCGCGATCCCGGTCACGGTCACGATCGCCGCGGCGTGCGCTGCGCTCGCTGCGGTCACGATCCGGACGGTCGCTGCGTTCGCCACGTTCGCTGCGCTCACCGCGCTCACCGCGTTCACCGCGTTCGCCGCGTTCGCCGCGTTCGCCGCGATCTCGTCCACGTTCGCCACCGCGGCCATCACGATGCCGTTCCCGGTCGGATCGATCGCGCCCGCCTCGGCCGCGACCGCGATCCTGACGATCACGATCCGGCGTGCCGCGCGTGTCGGCCTCTTCACGGGCGGGCGGCTGCGGATCGCCGAACAACCAACGCCAGATGCGTACAAAGATTCCTGCGCGCGGACCACGTGGCTCCGCAGCCACCGGGACCGCTGGAGGGGGCGTCGGTGCGGGGGCCTGCACCACGATCGGTGCCGGCGTCGTGGGCAGGAAGGTCGCCACGGCAGCCGGCTCCTGTCCTGCCTGCTTTTCGCGCGTACCGGCGGGGTCTGGGACCTTGGCCGGCGTCGGCAGCTGGTAGCTGAGCTTTTTCTGCTCCGGCAATTCAGCTTCATCGTCGCGCACGCGGCGGATGGAATATTCCGGCGTGTCGATGTTGAGGTTCGGCACGACGATCAGCTCGACGTCGCTCTTGTCCTCGAGCGTGCGCAGCCATTCGCGTTTTTCGTTGATCAGGTAGGTCGCCACATCCACCGGCACTTCGGCGATGACCTTGGCGGTGCGATCCTTGCGTACCTCCTCGCCGACGAGACGCAGGATGGCAAGCGCCATCGACTCGACGGTGCGGATGCTGCCAATGCCCTGACAGCGCGGGCACACCTCGTGACTGGAATCACTCAGCGAGGGACGCAGGCGCTGACGCGACATCTCGAGCAGACCGAAGCGAGACAAGCGACCAATCTGGATGCGCGCACGGTCCGCCTTCATGGCGTCACGCAGTCGATCCTCGACGGCTCGCTGGTTGCGGCCTTCTTCCATGTCGATGAAGTCGATGACGATCAAACCGCCGATGTCGCGGATGCGCAGCTGGCGTGCGATCTCATCTGCCGCTTCGAGGTTGGTGTTGGTGGCGGTGGTTTCAATGTCACCGCCGCGCGTGGCGCGCGCCGAGTTGATGTCGATGGACACCAGCGCTTCGGTGTAGTCGATAACGATCGAGCCGCCCGAAGGCAGCTGCACCTTGTGAGCGTAAGCCGACTCGATCTGGCTTTCGATCTGGTAGCGCGTGAACAGCGGGATATCGTCCGAGTACATCTTCAAGCGACGGCCGCCTTCGGCCGGCATGAAGCGCTGCATGTACTCCGCCGCGATGCCGTGTGCGTTCGGCTCATCGACGAGCACCTCGCCGATGTCCTCGGAGAAGTAGTCGCGCAGGGCGCGCGTGACCGGATCGCTTTCACGGTAGACGAGGAACGGCGCAGGACGCGACAGCACGGCCTTGACGATTTCGTCCCACTGGATCTTCAGGTTATCGAGGTCCCACTGCAGTTCCTCGACTGCGCGACCGACCCCGGCCGTGCGCACGATAGCGCCCATACCTTGCGGTATGGCCAGCGCATCCATGATGTCGCGCATCTGGTCTCGATCTTCGCCCTCGATCCGCCGGCTGACGCCGCCCGCCCGCGGGTTATTCGGCATCAGCACGAGGAAGCGCCCGGCGAGCGAAATATAGGTGGTGAGGGCGGCGCCCTTGTTGCCGCGCTCTTCCTTTTCGACCTGCACGACGATGTCCTGGCCTTCCTGCAGGACTTCGCGCATGTTGATGCGGCCGCCCGAGGGCTGCTTCAGGAAGTACTCGCGAGAGATTTCTTTCAGCGGCAGGAAGCCGTGGCGCTCGGCGCCGTAATCGATGAAGCAGGCTTCGAGCGAGGGCTCGATGCGCGCGATGCGCGCTTTGTAGACGTTTGCTTTCTTTTGTTCGCGGGAGGGTAGTTCGATCGACAGGTCGTAGAGTTTCTGACCATCAACCAGTGCGACGCGCAGTTCTTCCTGCTGGGTCGCGTTGACCAACATTCTTTTCATGAGCCCCAAATCTCCAGGATGGGGCCGATAGTGATCCAGCGGTCGTCCACAGGGACACCGCCCGGCGCCGCAGCGGGGGCTGCGGGCGAGCGGGCAGAACCAATGCTTTGATTTGGTGCGCGAACAGGCTGACGAGGAAGTAAATCACGTTAGTCTTTGGAAAATTCGCGCGAGTGGTCAAAGTGGGTACTGTCAACCGACGGCGCGTCGGGTGACGCAGCGACTATCGGCCGGATTCGATGGCCTCGTTGCCGAGGACCAACTAACATGCGGCGCCCACTTAGGGGTGGTTGCCGCGCTGACGCCCTTGACGCTACGCGCCAGGACGGTCCAAGAGTATGTCAAAGCCCATGGAAAAACAAGACGTTACGAAAAGCTCCGCGAAGTCGCCTGTGCGGCACGTCACGGTGGGCGAGGACGATGCCGGCAGTCGCCTCGATCGTTTTCTCACCCGGCAGTACCCGGTGTTGCCGCGCACGCGGCTGTATCGGCTGGTGCGCAAGGGTGAGGTCCGGGTCAATGGCAAGCGGGCGAGCATCGACACTCGCCTTGCGAGCGGCGATGACGTGCGACTGCCGCCCGTACAGCTCGAGGTGGCGGCAGCTCCCGCCTCGGGGGCTGCGTCGCGGGCACCCCGGGTACCCGCCTCACTGCTGCAGACGGTGACCTCGGCCATCATCCACGAGGATGAGCGATTGCTCGTCATCAATAAGCCCGCGGGTCTTGCCGTGCATGGCGGCAGCGGCCTCAGTTTTGGCGTCATCGAGGCGTTGCGCGCGGCGCGGCCCGATGAAAGCGACTCACTTGAGCTCGTGCACCGCCTCGATCGCGACACGAGTGGTGTGCTGCTCGTGGCGCGCAAGCCTGCGGTGCTGCGGATGCTGCATGCGGGGCTGCGCGAGGGGGAGGGCTTCGAGAAGCGCTACCTCGTGCTGGTGCGCGGCAGTTGGCAACTGGGCAAGAAGCGCATCGACGCGCCGCTACGTACCGATCTGCGAGTCGGCGGCGAACGCACCGTCAAGGTGATGGCGGGCGGCAAGGAGGCGACCAGCGACTTCCGTCCGGTGCAGGCGTTCGGACGCATCGCGAGTCTGCTCGAGGTGTCGATCCTCACCGGTCGAACGCACCAGATCCGCGTGCATGCCGCGTACGCCGGTCACCCGGTCGCGGGAGATCCCAAGTACGGCGATCAGGAGTTCAACGAGCAGATGCGCGAGTTCGGGCTGGAACGCATGTTCCTGCATGCCTCGAGCCTCTCGTTCACCTGGCCTGATCGCGGCACGGAATTCAGCGTGAACGCACCGCTACCGAGCGAACTTGCGCGCGTGATCGATCAGCTCGCTCACGCGAAGAAGCCGCCGCCGCTCAGGCCGTCGCGCTGGAAGAGCCGGGAGCGCTGAACGGCCGCAGGCTGCGTGCCAGCCAGATCAGCGGCAGGCCGAT